>Ga0272443_10007683_pt1 | contig 10214 bp, 29 predicted proteins | sample SSMAcet12_FD_193581 | JGI IMG/M metagenome (GOLD analysis project Ga0272443, IMG submission 193581) | Marine sediment archaeal communities from Little Sippewissett salt marsh, Falmouth, MA, United States - SSM-Acet-12 | ecosystem: Environmental > Aquatic > Marine > Wetlands > Sediment ... | reverse complement strand
CTACTCATAATTTTTCTACCATTAAATTATCCTTAATCTCTTCTTCAATATTTTTCTGGATATATGTCTTACCTAATCCATTTCTTTTAACTTCTCTTATCTCATTGATAGCATCCAGTAAATCTATTTGAGTAGCATTAGTCCAACTCCATCTGGAAGTTATACCTACTTTACTAATATGATAAGCTAGATATCCTCCTCTCTTCCTAAATAAAATTATCAATGCACTAAATCCAAGTGCATAAGCTAATGCTTCCCTTTCAAATGCATGACTGATAGTTCTAGAATTTCCATAAGATATCCTTAATCTACCAGCTTTCATCTTTGTAAGTAAACTCCTAACGGTTAATTTATTATTATTTGTCTTTATCTCTTTAGGTGTATAAATTTGATACTTGTAAGTAAACTTTTTTAGAATATCTAGGTATTTACTCTGAAATAAAAATGGTTCAGGAATTCTTTCGTAATATAAATTTACATCAGTCTCATTTATATGTTCATAAGCTACTATTGATTTACACCAAGTACCTAGTGTAAAGGAGTGATATTTATTATTTCTAGGTTTATAACTAAATTCAGCATAATATCTACTCTTGTATATTTCACATTCTTCATTCATTCTATCACTTTATACTCTTCATCTCCTTCTAAAAAGTAATGAGGTTTATTTCTATCTATAAAAAAGATAAGATATCTACCATCCTCACCTGTAAGGATGTTGGTTACTTTTCCTTTTAATCCATTACTTACTTCTATTGTATCTCCAACTTTTACCATTTCATAATTCCTCCATAAATATATAGTCTTTAATATTCGTATTTTTATCTATTATTTCAACACCTTTCATAATAACTTGATGATTAAAATGTGTACCCTTAACATTTGAACTCTCACATTCATCAGTATCATAAATGATATGAACATCAAATAATTCTCCTTCTATATGAGTTATCCTTCCTATCCAGTAATTATTTTTATTATAATTAAAACGAAAGTAATCTCCTATTTTTACCATATAATTACCTCCTATAGATTTTCTACCATAGCTTCATCAATATCTTCCTGAGTAGCTTTTCTAGTCACATATATAGTATTAATTAGAGTAGTTCCTATAAAGTCATTACCTCTTTTTGTATTAAAGTCAAATACTACTCTAATCTCTTTACCATCATCAACACACAAGAACTTCCAATCTTTAGCTTCAGGAATATAAGCCAATATATATTCTATTTTACCTTTAGATACGGACAACTATATCTCTCCTTGTATTTAACATTAACTATATTCATTAAGTCTTTTGGTTTATCTAATTTAAGTAAAGGTTTCTTATCAAATGAACAACCATAGACATATCCCTTTTCATCTATGGATATTATATCCTTAGCAAAATGACAAGGCTTATCCCATCCTTGATATTTGTTCTGTGTTAGTATCATATTAGTTAAATCATCTACATAGAAATGTTTATACTTGAATGTAGGTGCGTAGTATATAGCTCTGAATTTAAGTATATCTAAAGGTGTCCAATTTTTAGGATATAATGCAAATATTCTCTCAATTTTTGCTGTAAATAATATATTTAATAATTGCATAAAATAGTAAGGTTTATCTAGATGACTATTATCCATTAATAAATTACAACCTATTCTAGTTACTCCTCTTAATTGTTTAGTATTTATCAAATAAGGCATAAGATATTCATATTTATATTTATCATAAGATACACTAACCATCTCTACATTCTCAACATAATCTCTCATAGGTAATGTTCCATTAGTAGTTACATTACATATCAATCCATTATTCACACATTCCTTTGAGAAATCTCTAACAAACTCAGGATGCATAAAAGGTTCCCCACCACCTACTGCAACTTGTTCTGTTAATTCTGATATATAAGGTATCAATTTCATAAACCAATCAAATGATTTATTCTTATATGTTTTTCTAGGTCTATAACACATAGGACAATTCAAATTACAATCTGTTGTATAATGTAAGCTAATAACTTTATATTTTTTCATATCATCCAATCTCACTCTTTTCTATAAATGGCAACTTTCTAAGGTAATTCTCTAATTCATCCCAATAATTAAAGGGAGTTTCTCCTCTTATCTCTATCCATTCTATACCACCAAAGCATATATCTTCCCATCCTGTATCATACCACCAATCATATTTTCTATCATCAGATGAATAATTCTCTTCATCATCTGTTAATATGTCTAAGTATTTATATATTAAATCTCTTTCCTGTTTAGTTAATGTATCTGTTCTCACTCTCATTACAGATTCACTACAATTTGGGTTTAATATATCTACCATATTATCTTTCCCCTGAAAGGTAATCTCTCTATTATATTATACAGTTCTTCTGAACTAATTTCTATATTACACTTTCCATTTTTAATCCAACTAATATCTATTCCCAAAAGTTGAATGAACATCTTAAGCTCCTTACCATTTAACTCAGATATATCTATATCTAATTCAGTAGACCATTCACTACAATTAGGATACAAAAAGATATCCTCAAATTCAGTGAACATCTGTGATAGATATTCTTTTAAGGTATCTTTATCCATATCTATTATATCTCCAGAATGCCATACTTCGTCTGTATCAAATTCTAATCCTAACCAATAAGCAAATGCTACTAATTCATTTCCTACTGTCTGATAGTAATAATGTGCTTTCCATATATCATCACTTCTTAATTTAGAGTATCCTTCAACAGGAGTATTACTCTGATAAGCATTATTCAACAGATGTATATATATTCTCTCCTCCTCTCTATCTAAATTTTTAATATCTTTTTTCTTTAATCTTATTACTGTTTCTGAACAATTAGGATTTAATATCATAACATCTCCACCATTGCTTCTTCACTTCCTATCTTCTCTATTTCATCATCTTTAAATATATCACTATCATATCCACACTTATGTTTATTTAAATATTTGCATTCATAAGGATATTCTTTATATCTACCTATGTCTATTACTTGACAAACATCTCCAATAAATTTATCATCATACTCGGGTTTTATTATTTTTACATAATCTCCAACTTTAAATTTATATCTCATTTTATACTCACATCTGGTCTCTTAAGTAGTTCTTTTCTTTTCTTTCTACTTATAGCATCTTGATAATTCTTAATGGGTTTATGTCCTTTATTAATCCATTCGTAGTATCCTCCAGAGCTACCACCATCTTGTCCAAATACTTCTCCTCCAAAATGATTTTCAATCTTAAATAATGTTGGAAATAATTGATGTTGACAATGTTGATGACAATCCACTCTTAAGCCTTCATCCCCATAACCATTTTCTTCTCCATCTTCATATAATATCATACTTGAAGTGTTAGTAAAATCAGGCATATTAGGATTATCTTTATCAAATACCACAATCATTTTATCTCCTGAAGTATCCCATTCATAGAATTCTTTAGAATTTATTTCTATGAAATATATTCCTATCTTTTTACATTCTTCTATGAATTCTTTTTTAGTCCAGTTGTCATCTAGCCTTAAAACTAATTCACTACAATTTGGATTTAATCTCATAATAATTCAACCATAGCTTCATCTTTATCTTTTAACTTAATCCATTTTCTAAAAGATATATTATCTTTACTTATCCACCAGTTGTACTCTTTACCAAGTGTATCTCCATTCCAATCTGAATGTAGACATTTACATCTGTAAACATCTTCCTCGTCTTTATTTTTCATTCTTTTATCAGCTCTTTCTAGAGTACATTCTATAATACATCTCTTTTTATCATCACTATCTATTTGTAATATAATATCTCCTTTTTTAGGTATCATCCTACACCAGCATCAGTTTATTTAATGTATACCAATTTCTTAATGGTAACATATCCCATAGTTGAAATAGATACCAGAAATTATTATACCAACAAACACTATACATCTCATTATATTCTCTACTCATCTTCCTCTATCTCCTTTAACTTATCCTTTAACTTTTTAATCTCATTGAGACAATCTAATATCTCTTTATTTATATCCATATCACGATATTTTTCTAGTAGAGTTAATCTACCCTTAAAGTATCTCAATAGTTTTTTAATAGCTTTTTCTTTTAAATCTTCCATTATAATTCCTCAATCAATAATTGGTCTTGAAACTCATCTGAATTATATATTTTCATAAATTTTTTAAAATCATTAGAGCGATTATTAAGATAACTCCATCCCATAGTTTCTCTATCTGTTACCTTAAACCAGAAAGATTTTCCTCTATAATTATTATTTAAGTCTAAGGTAAAGGCTACATTTAATTTTAATTCTTTTAATATTACTCCATAATATTTAATATGACTAGTCCATGAAAATAAAATATACTCATTATTTGAGTATATAACTTTTGGATTAGAAAATTGTAATAATTTAAATAAGTATTCTTTATATTGATTTATATTCATAATAATTCTACCATAGCCTTATCTTTTATATTATCAAAATCACTACTAACTACTGATTGTTTATACATTCTACTATCCTTACAAAAAGCTTTGCTAATTCTAATATCTCCATTTTCTAATATTAATTCTAGATTTTTACCTTCTATAATCTCAAAATCAAATACTTTATTATGAAAGAAATTTTCTTTAGTAATTTTATTTCTAATATTTTTTATTCTACCAATTATATAACAATTACTTTTGATAAATAAAAAGTAATCCCCTATCTTATATTTCATAATCTCTCTACCATTACCTCATCCTTAGCATCTTCATAAGTTTTAGCTTTTAATATAATTATTTCATTATCACAAAACTCATTCTTATCTAACTGAGTGGTATCAAATATTTTAACACTATACTGAAATGGTAGCTCTCTCTCATTCCATATTATTTTCAATATTCTACCAATACAACCATTATATTCTTTAATATATAAATCATTTACTACTAATATATAATCACCAACTTTCCCTTTCATAATCCTCCACAATCCGTATATATGTCAATTATTTCTGGGCATATATTATCAAACATTAAACTAATATCTTTAGATTGTTCCCATCTTAAAACCATATGAATAAACTCGTGTGATATTATAGAACAGATATCCTTAAGATTACTGTCATTTATAAACTCTGGATTTAAGTATATATTATTATCAGAATCATAGTATCCCAAAGTTTCTTTTACATCAGACATTAATACATCCATTAAATCTGAACTAAATCCTGTTATATGTATTCTGCTACCATCTATATATCTAGATTTAATCCAACTTATTAATCCCAATTTATCACCAAGTATAAATCTTAAAGTTACTATGTGTACCTATCATCATTAGGAATAATCCACTTCTATATACATAACCAGTAAAGTTCTTGATATCTATCACATTTGTATTAGCTCTAAATATTTTTATAGTTATGTCTTTGTATTCATAATCTATAGACTGAACAAGTAGATTATTAGTGTGATGTGTAATTCTAATATCAGTATTGTTTTTTATGTAGTTAATTCCTTTATATCCTTCAAAGTTATTAAAGTTCATAATATCTTCAGCTATTCCAAAGACAAATAATTTATCCTTTGGATTAGGTGCTGGTTTTATATCTCCTTTTACTATAGGTATAGATAACACTAATATTAATAAAATAATAACTACACTTGTTAATATTTTAAATTTTCTGTTCATATATAACCTCCTTATTTAGTTTTAATTATTTTATTATTTTTTAGTATAAATATACTACCACATTTACAGCATATATATCTACCTAATTTTAATTTCAATTCTCCACCACATTTTAAACATACTTTTTTACTTGGTGGAGGTGGTGGTGGTGGTACATATATTATATTAAAACCTAATTCATCTGTCTTTACTTTAGTCATATAATACACCAACATCGTCATAATAAAACTCAACACTATCTACTGTTAATTGATTACAATGTATCTCATTAGTATAATCAGGTGATATAACTATCCTGCTACAAGTTATGTTATCAGTTCCGTCAAAGTATAATTTACCACAATATAATATTAGTGGCTGACTTGATATATATATAGGTTCCTTTAAAGCATATAACCAATATCCTTTTGTTTTAATAAACTTATTAGCAAGATAATAATTATTACCATTGTATCCGTATAGTTTATGGAATATAATACCATTAGATATTGCACTATCCCAATCATAAGTATCCTCATTATAAGTTATATATACATCAGTCTTATTTACTGACATATCCATACTTACTAAATTCCAGCCTATACCTAATTCTCCACTATCACTATCAGGTGGTGGTAAACTACCACTTGGATAATTAGGTAAATCAGGTATATCTGATTCAGTATCTACTTGATATAATGCTATAAGCAAAATACCAATAAACATAATTAGTAATATAATTATATCAGATATCCTTACTTTATATCTTTTTATTTTAATCACCTCTATCTACATCTCTTAAGTTTCTTTTCCTATCTCCCTCTGTCTTACTATAACCTTGATTTCGTGGATTGTATGTTTTATTTTTTAGTCTATCTATTTGTTCTCTTTCCTTTTCAAAGTCCGGGTTGCCTTCTTTATCTTTTACTAGCTTTTCTACTGGATATTGTTTAAATCTATTTGATGTTTGATATGTTCCTAATCTCTCTCTACTATCTGAAATTGTTTTATTTTTATTTAAATATTTCTTTGTCATATCTCTTTTGTATTTTTCTCTATCCACTTTCCTTTTATCCTTGTCCTTTTTTACTACACTATAAGTATGTCTATGACAATACTTTCTATTAGTACTTTTTGTAGGAATAATCTCTCCACATATAATACAGGTAACTGCTATTGTTATTTCTCTTCTGTTTTTGTATCTTTCTTTGTCGTATTCTGGTCTACCTTTCCTATTGAATTTTATTTGACATAAATCACATCTTTTTACAAGTGGCTTATTCCATTTCTCTTTAGGTAATAATACATTACAATCTATGCAATATTTAGGTGGGTAGTCTTTTCTTATTTTTTCTCTATATACTTTCTTATGTCTTTCACATCTTATCTTTTTATAGCATTCTCTATGGAATGATAATCTCATATTGTCATTAATCATTTCATTGCATACAGGGCATATCTTACCCACTATAATTTCCTTTCTTGATAGTTTCATATCCTTATCCCAACTTATATTCTTGTCTTTTGGATATTTCATATTCATCAACTCTAACTTCATTTAGTAATTCAATCATATCATTATTCCTTTTTCCTTTTTGCCATAAATCATATATGATATCAAGTAAATCTAAAGCCATTAAGTTACCACAACTTGAATGGTATCTATATTGTTTATCTAATTCTAACTTAAACTCATTCCAATCCATTATAATCTACAACCACATACCCAGCATTCTTTATTCGTATCTTTATTTTCCATTTTACAATCTGGGCATTTCTTTTTCATATTCATATTACCATATCCACAATATTTTGTTCTTTATTATTGTAGGTAGTAGTATAGTTGTTTCAGTTCTTATAGCACATAATTGATAATCTTTTTTGTTATCTAATATATCATCAATTACTTTATGTATCTCTTTTCTTGTCAATTCTTTCATTTTATTTTCTCCACTTAATCCAATCCATTATTTCAGTTGATTTTAAGTTTATATTTAAATCTCTTTTAAATTCATCTACTGACATATACAACTCATCATCTATAAATATTCTAATCATTCATAACACCTTTGTAAATATTATAGTTGCAATAAACAATCCTATTGCTACACCTATAAGTAATACTATACAATCTTCAGTATCTCTACTCATATTATCCTTCCAATTCCTTTTTGTTTTCAGAATAAGCAGTCATAGGCATACCATTTACTATTATAGTTCGTTGCCATAAATCATCATTAACAGGACACTTAACTATATTACCTATCATAATCTTACTCATATTAATCACACATAATCTATCATTTTATTTCTCTCAAGATAATCTACATAATCTTGTGTCCATATACCTAAAGTAAGTAGAATATTTTTATATCCTTTTGTTACTATTATATATTCATCATAGAAAATTATTCCTTTCATTCTTTTATCTCCCTTTTATAGTTGCATTTAATATCTGAACAACCTATATATCTCTCCCCACCATAGTTGTTATACCATTTTTGTAATGGTTTACCACATATAGGACAGATACCATAGTCTATCTCTTGCATTTTAATCACTATCTACTTTTCCCTTTTGATCTAAGATAGTTAACTCATAGTTTGTATTTGCTTTTATCTATTTTTAACTCAGGTAATTCTAAAGCCTGATTATCACTTGCCTTTTGGAATATACTTATAAGCCATACATCTACCTGTGCATTTAAATCATCATAAATTTGTTGCCTTATTTTACGATAGTTATCATCTAATTTATTTACTTTGTCTATGTAGTTGTCATAGTCTTTCTTAGGTATATCTATTCTTATATGAACACCATTATAGTTTCTCTCTATCTTAGGTGTGTATTTGTTTATATTAGTTTTAATGCCATTTTCAAAGTCATCTTTTAATTGTTGTTTTTGTTTTTCTGTCTTATCTTGTAATGGCTTAGTAAATTCATTCACTAATCTGTCTACCTTTTGTTGTGCCTTATACTTAAGGTCATCATAGACATACTTTGGTATAGTTGCCATAATATAATCTCCTTTAATATATACGATAGGATTACTGCCTATCACCAGCAGGTAACTTAAAGCACTTATTGATATCGGCTTTAGATAGTATAGAGCCATTATATCTTATTACTTAACCTTATCAAATCCTTTTCAAGGAATAGTTAAGTTACAGTATAATGGGTTCATCTTACCGAAACTCTGCATCTATCTTATATTATCTACCGTCAATAAGCACTTGTAATCACTTGCTTTTTAAGGCTGGTAGTAAGAGTGCATTTAATTACTACCTTGTGTTAGGTTGCCTGTTAAGTAGTAGATTTTGCCGTCTATTACATGGCTACCATACAATCTAATGGTTTTGTTACCCTTAGATGATTTACCTAATGTGCCTGTGATTGTTCCTATTTCTACTGCAACTTTATTGTTGCCGTTTTTGGATTGCCCTAATTTAGTCATGCTTGTCATATATCACATCTCCTTTTAGGTTGTTCTTTATTCAAGTGTGGAATTATAAGCACACTCTTACATTATATTGTAAGTCTAATCTCTATAAAAACATACAAGATAGTTTATCTTATTACTTAATTTATCTATCTCATTATTCAGTAATTGTAAATCCTTTTTAGTTATCTTAGACAATTCATCTTGACAATAGAATATCTCTCTTTCTAATGCTGATAATCCGTCAAGGATATTTATTACATATTGTTTATTTACTTTTTTAGTCATAAGTCTAATAGAAAGAATAAGCAGGTTTACCTTTTTATTTTAGGGGGTAAAATATATGGGAATAAAATAATATAGGCAAAAGAAACCTGCAAAAGAAACCTAATGGTAAATCTAAAGCATAATAATATAAAACATTTTAAGATGTTAAGAGAATAGGATAGAAAAACCATAAAGAAAATACTACTACACTAAGTAATAGTAATGGTTTGATATATCTATCCTATCCGAATATCTCCGTATTCATCAGTATTACTTGTATACTGTTATACTTGATACTATACTGGATAGTTAAACCATAACCTATCTAAGATTTAAGTGTGAATAAAAGGTTTATTTTTACCTATTATACTATCTCCCAAATAATATAATAGGTTGGGGATACTGAGTAATTCTATTCATTAGATAAATATATACATTAATGGGATATAATAATGTATATATAATTAATAATAAATGAGAATTTTTCTCCCCATTATACTGCAAAAAAACTCAATCGTATTTAAATGTTTCGGAAAAGTTTAAATACTTTGCCGTTATCGTATTTAAATGTTTGCATTTTCAATCCATTTGCACTATACTATAACATAGACTATAATTCTATTTATAACCTATTGAATATTTGCCTGAGAATTGATTTTAAGGTATCTCTAAGGCAATATCTTTTATCATAGATACTAAACCATTAGATAGGGGGTATAAAATGCTTAGAATGGCTTAAAATAAAGATTTTATATTCTTATAATTATAACCATATTAAGTAATAGAATAGTAGGATAGATATAATTAATTTATATATCCTATTTAAGTAATAAGTAGGATAGA
>Ga0272443_10007682_pt1 | contig 10216 bp, 10 predicted proteins | sample SSMAcet12_FD_193581 | JGI IMG/M metagenome (GOLD analysis project Ga0272443, IMG submission 193581) | Marine sediment archaeal communities from Little Sippewissett salt marsh, Falmouth, MA, United States - SSM-Acet-12 | ecosystem: Environmental > Aquatic > Marine > Wetlands > Sediment ... | reverse complement strand
CATTTTCCGGCGGCAAACAGCGCGGATAAAATTCGGCAAATCCAGATCGTCGATCATGCGGCTGCGGTTGTCGATGATGATAAAATCATTGCCGCTGCCGCTCATCTTACAAAATGCAATCGGTTTCATAATTCGCACCTGTTTCTAACGCCCCTCCAAAAAAGGGAATGACAAAAATGATTATCCGAACCTGGTGTGCGCCTGCTGGGGGAGCGGTTCTTATCCGCGCTGCATTCGATGTTCGGCGGTTCATTCGTTTTTTTAGAAGAGAAATTCAACAAAATTTGAATCTCCGCTGGTGGCGCCCGCCTTGTCGTACGCCTTGACCTTGTAGATGTAGCGATAACCGGGCGCTAGGTTTTGATTAAAGGTAACCGGCTTGGCCCCGGCTTGACTGCGGCCGCTTTGCCGAACCGGAACCTCGCCGATCTTTTCAAAAATAACCGGGCAATTGGGGCACTCCCTTTCATCGGCTGACTGCCGGTATTGATAAATCAAAAAGCCGTGCACCGCGTTTTTGGCTTTGGCGGTCGCCTGGGGCAGCGTCCAGCTCAACGTAATTGTATCATCCGAAAGCCTGTAGCTCAAATCATCGACCACCGGCGGTTGGTCTGCTTGGGGAAGTTCGGGGGGCGCCTTCATGCCGCATGCGCCAACCATACCGGCCGCTGCCAGCCAGACCACAACGGCCAGCGTGCGTCCTGCAGCACAGTTAAGTTTGCTGAGCAATATTTTTGACAAATATCCGGCGCTCCTGTTTTTCTGTCTAAAATTGCGGCAGATCTCCTCGGGTTCGAGCTAAAAATTCTTCGGCTTCGGCAATCGCCCGGCGAACATTTTTGCCGGCCGCCGCAAGGAATTCAAGGATAAAATCCCGGTCGGAAACAGCATCGATGCTGTTGACCGATACAGCATCAAAACCGAGAAGTTCGGCCGTGTAGGATCGGTCAATCGGATAGGCGGCACCCGCAAGCGCCGCACATCCCAAGGGCATCACATTTATTCACCCGAGGCCGTCTTTAAACCGCGCAATGCCCCTGGCGAACATTTCATAATAAGCCATCAGCGGTAAAAGCCTCAACGATGCGGGCCGTCTTTTCCGAGAAACGTCCCTGCCAGGGTTTGTCGGAAATCAGGGCTCCATTTAAATAAATTGAAGATTGAAGATTGAAGATTGAAGATTCGGGGATCTCGCCTCACTGCGTCTTTTTTTTAAAATGGACCCATGAAAGCGGACCTCAACTATTCAATATTCAATTTAAAATATTCATTATTCTTGTTCCTGTTTCTGCAGCAATTCGTCCAGACAGGCAACCAGCGCGTCGGTCTCCTCCTTTTTGATTATCAGCGGCGGAACAAAGCGCAAAATATTTTCCTGAATGCAGTTGATTAAAAAACCGCGCTGCATGCACTGTCCGACCATGGCTTCCGCCTTGAACTCAAGGCGCATGCCGAGCAGCAGCCCGAGTCCGCGCACGTCCACAACTGCGGCATGGCGCGCTTTTAACTCATTGAGCTTTTCTCTGAAATAGGCGCCTGTCTCCCGTCCCTGTTCAACAACCCTGCCGGCTGTGAGGGTCTTGCATACTTCCAGGGCCGCAGCGGCAACCAGGGGGGTGCCGCCGAAGGTGGAGCCATGCGCACCGGGTCCGAAAGCGGCAGCAACCTGCTCCCTGGCCAGCATGGCGCCGATGGGCAGTCCGTTGGCCAAAGCCTTGGCCAGCGTCATGATATCCGGCTCTACACCGAAATGCTCATAGGCAAAAAGCCGGCCGGTGCGCCCCATTCCGGTTTGGATTTCATCAAATATCAGCAGCGCCCCGAACTCATCGCAGATCTGTCGAACCGCCGTCAGGTAATCGTCAGCGGGACAGCGTACTCCCCCTTCGCCCTGAATGGGCTCCAGCATGACCGCACAGACATCCGGCCCCATTTTAGCGCGCAGTGCGGCGGCATCATTAAAGGGCACAAAATCAAAGCCCCCCAGCACGGGGTCGAAGCCTTTTTTAATTTTATCCTGGCCGGTGGCGGAAAGGGCCGCCATGGTTCTTCCATGAAAGGACTGCTCCATTGCAATGATACGGAAACGCCGGTTCTCGCCGCGTTCTTTGTAGTATTTGCGGGCCAGCTTGATGGCGGCCTCATTGGCCTCAGCGCCGCTGTTGCCAAAAAACACCTTGTCGGCGAAGCTGTTTTCAACCAGCCAGGACGCCAAATCGACCTGGGGGACCGTGTAGTAAAGATTGGATACATGCCATAGCGTTTGCGCCTGTGCGGCCAGCACTTGGGCTAATGCAGGATGGGCGTGACCCAGATTGCATACGGCGATGCCGGCGACAAAATCCGTGTAGCTTCCACCTTCGTCATCATATAAAGTGCAGCCGCTGCCTTTTGTAAGGACAACCGGAAAACGCTTGTAGGTATTCGCTATGACCTTGTCGGCCCGTTGCATGATTTCAGCAGTCATACGACTCCTCCATTTAGACGCTTGGTAATGCCATATGAAAAACTTATTTCCGATATCACCAATTGGTGAAACATTCAAATGGTTTCAGGTTTCAGGTGTCAGCGCAGCCGCTGGCGGTGAAGCAGCCAGTTTGATCAATAAAAGAAACCACTGAACATCGAACGTCCAACATCCAACATCGAACATCGAATTAAGGAATTCTATCGATTTTAATCGCGGTTGGAAACCGCTCCCACACGGCATTTAAGCTCTTATGAGACGCCAAAGCGAGCTCTTTTAGCTATGAACTATGGGCTATCAGCCATGAGCTTTTTTATCTGACACCTGAAACCTGACACCTGAAACCCATTATCGAAAAACGAATACTACTAGTTAAAGTTCGGGACCGGTCGGCTATAGTATATACCGGCTCAGGTCCTCATTGTCCTTGATGTCTTTTAATTTGTCTTCCACGTATTGTCTGTCGATGATCACGCGCTTTTCCTGCATATCCGGCGCGTCGAACAGGATGTCTTCCAGCAACCGTTCCATGAGGGTATGCAGTCTGCGCGCGCCGATATTTTCGGTCCGGTTGTTGACCTCTTCCGCTATTCTGGCTATATCGGCAACGGCGTCATCCTCGAAGACGACGTCGACACCCTCGGTTCGCAATAACGCCATATATTGAAGCAGCAATGCGTTCCGGGGTTCGGTCAGGATCCTGACAAACTCCGCCTGTCCTAAAGACGTCAACTCGACGCGAATCGGGAAGCGTCCCTGAAGTTCCGGTATGAGATCCGACGGCTTAACCGTATGAAACGCCCCGGATGCAATAAACAGGATATGATCGGTCTTGGTGGGGCCGTATTTGGTAGTAACCGTGCTGCCTTCAACGATCGGCAAAAGATCTCTTTGCACGCCCTCCCGCGAGACGTCGGGTCCCTGGGTGCCGTTTTTTCCGGCTATTTTATCGATTTCGTCGAGAAAAATGATGCCGGATTGTTCTACTCTGCCAATGGCATCTTTGATAACCTTGTCCATATCCACCAGGTTCTGGGCTTCCTCCTGAGCCAGAATCTCCATTGCTTCCGATACTTTTACCCGCCTGCGCTTGGTGCCTTTGGGAAACATGCCGCCGAGCATGTCTTTAAAATTAATGCCCATCTCTTCGATGCCGACATTTGAAAAAATCTCCACCATCGGCATGCTGCGGTCGGAGACGTCCAGATCTACGTAGCGATTATCGAGTTTACCCTTCCGCAGCATGCTGCGCAGTTTCTCCCGCGTCGAAGAAGATTCATCGCTTGCGGTCGTAATCAGTTCGAATTGTATGTCCTTGGTATCCTCTTTTTTGGCCGCAGCAGGCGTACCGGATTTCGGGAGCAGCAAATCCAGCATGCGGTCCTCGGCAATCTGCCAGGCCCTGTCCTGGACGCTCTCCTGGGCTCTTACTTTGTAGTGGTTGACGGTAAGTTCCACCAGATCGCGCACCATCGACTCAACATCCCTGCCCACATATCCGACCTCGGTAAACTTGGAAGCTTCAACTTTGATGAAGGGCGAATCGGTCAAACGCGACAGCCGGCGCGCAATCTCTGTTTTGCCGACGCCGGTTGGTCCGATCAGAATAATGTTTTTCGGTGCAATTTCATCGCGCAGCTCTTCCGGTACCTGCTGGCGGCGCCAGCGGTTTCGCAGGGCAACTGCAACCGAACGCTTGGCTTGATTCTGGCCGATAATATATTTATCCAGCTCTTTTACAATCTCTGATGGTTTTAGTCTGCTCATGGGGTTACCTTGTTGATCAAATTTCGTGATTCCTTCCTTGATTTATCCAGCATTTAGCATCCAATATCCAGTATCCAGCATCCAGTATCCAGCAATCACATCTCCTCAATCGTGATTGAATCATTGGTGTATATACAAATCGAGGCTGCAATTTTCATTGCCGCCGCCACGATGCTGCGGGCATCCAGATCGGTGTGCTGGATCAAAGCCTGGGCCGCTGCCTGGGCCGCAACGGACCCCGAACCGATTGCAATGATTCCGCTGTCGGGTTCTATGACATCGCCGTTGCCGGAGATTAAGTACAGGCTGTCTGCATCCACGGCAATCATAAAAGCTTCCAGCCGTCTCAGGTACTTGTCCGCGCGCCATTCACGCGCCAGTTCCACCGTTGACCGGGTCAGATTGCCGTTATAGCGCTCAAGTTTTTCTTCCAGGCGCTCCGACAGGTTCAGTGCATCGGCCGTCGCACCGGCAAACCCGACAATGATTTTGTTGTTATAAATTCGCCGTACTTTTTTAGCAAAGTGTTTAACCACATGATTTTCCAGCGTTACCTGGCCGTCGCCGGCGACGGCAACCTGCCCCTTGTGTCTGACAGCCAGTATGGTCGTACCGCGCACGTACATTCTCGCTTTATCTCCAGGTGTATGTGTTATTGAGCTTTGAACCGAGCCCCAAATACCGCAATTCGCCATGCTTCAATCGTCAGCCGAACTGCCGCTTATTTCCTCGGGTGCGCCCGGTCGTAGGTTTCCATCAAACGATCAATGCTCACGTGAGTGTATTTTTGCGTTGTAGAGAGACTTTTGTGCCCTAAAAGTTCCTGAACGATTCTTAAATCGGCGCCGGCATCCAGCATGTGGGTTGCAAACGTGTGCCGCAGGGTATGCGGCGACACCGGCGTCAGCAGGCCGCAGGTATTTACAAGCTTGACTAAAATACGCGCCACCGACCGGGCGCTGAGTCTGCCTTTATTTTTATTCAAAAAGAGCGGTCCGTTGCGATCCGCGGCAATACCGTATTCCGCCTGCAATCTTGCGCGGTAGGTTCGAATGGCCGCCAGGGCTTTTTGACCGATGGGTACGATCCGTTCCTTGCTTCCCTTACCGAGAACCCGGATTGTCGCTTCCTTGAAATCCACATCAATAATGTTCAATCCCACCAGTTCTGATACTCTTATGCCGCACGAATAAAGTGTTTCAAATAGGGCGCGATTTCTAAAATCCAGAATATTGACGGTTTGAATGGCATCGAGCAGCCGGAACATTTCATCGACGGGCAGATACTGCGGGATGCTCTTGTCCTGTTTCGGGGTTAGAATTGATTCTGCCGGATTTTCCGCAATGACCCCGCGTTTGACGAGGTATTTAAAAAAAGATCGCACCGCCGAGAGTTTGCGAGCGATGGTTGCCTTTTTTTTCCCGGCATGCAGCCAACCCAGATAGCCTCTGATTGCGATACTGTCGATAGCGTCGATTTCAAATTGTGCAATATGCTGCGATCCTTGGGAGCCTTTCACGTGCCGGCAGGCCAGGTACTGCAAAAATCCTTTCAGGTCATTGCGGTATCCTCTGCAGGTATTCTCCGAATACCCTTTTTCGACGGCAAGCGATTCTAAAAACTCGCCGATCAGGATATTGGCCGATTTTTTTGCCATCCGAATCCAAGCCCTTAAAAATCGATAAGACCCTCAAGCTCTTTCCAGGAGCCGACCTCTAAAAAAGGGTGCGGCTCCCGGTTCCATGGCTGCTTGAATAAAATCGGCTTGATTCCCGCCGCATGCAGGCGGTAGCAGGTGTCAAGCCGGTCTTCCACGAAACAGGTAATATTTCTTTTCAGAAGCACGTCGGTTTTGTTCTCAAAGGAGCCGGTCGTTACCACATCGATCGCCCGGGGGGCAATCGGCAGCAAGGCCAGCATCCAGTCCCGGATCGGTCCCAGATACGGCCTGGCCGTAACGAATAATAACGGGCTATGACGATTGACGATGCGGGTCAGGACATCGGAGGCGCCGTCGATTGCACCCAACGGCGACGCGTAGTTTCCATCCAGGATGCGCTCCACAACCGCATCGATAACCCCCCGGTCCAGCCCCGTGCAGGCCGCCAGATCGTAACAGGAAATATGTTCATAGCGGATGTGGTTGATTTGAAATACATCCCGGACAATTTCAAGAAACAGCGTCATGGTGTCGGCAACCACGCCGTCAATATCAAATGCGACTGAGGTCGGATCAATCACCGGCTTAACCTGTTCGCTGAAAATCCGTCTGCTAGGCGGCCGCGCAGCGTGTTTTTTTCTTCAGCCGGGAAATACGCCGCCTGTAAATGGTCGCCATCTTTCTGTCATTAGCCGCAATGGCCGTCTGGCGCTGTGCTTTAAGCCCCTTTATCTGTTGCTTTAATTCCCTGACGGAGGCATCTGCTTTTTTGACCGGCGCATCTACGATCCCTTTGGCTTCTTTGATGGCGGCAATCAGTTCCTCTTTTTTCATGCCGTGAACGCCGACGATTTCAGGAATATCTTTGGCGATATCCCGCAGGTCCTTGATCGTCATTTTCTCCAGCGCCTTTTCCTTGGCTTCTACTTTTTCAGCACTCATTGACCAATATCTCCCTTTCTCGCTTTAATATGAAAAGCATAAGCGGAGGCCGCTAAGCCTCCGCCTTAAAATTTGGATCAACGTCAACTCCCCGGTTATGGCCGGGATATAAAAGCTTTTTCCCAACAAACGATTGTAAAAGCTTTTCTTATTAACTATTTCCAATATCCCTGTCAATAGCTAAGGATGATAATGCAAGGGGTTTAGAATTTGCTTTGACGTCACCCCTCTTTACCGCCTGATTCCTTCTTGATCATTGATAAAAACGGCCTGAACAGATCAATGGGAATCGGAAAAATGGTGGTTGAGTTGCTTTCGGTGGCCATTTCATTCATGGTCTGCAGATATCTGAGCTGCAGTGCCGTGGGATGCTTCTCAATTAACACCGAAGCCTCTACCAGTTTGGCTGCGGCTTGAAATTCACCTTCGGCATTGATAACCTTGGCCCGCCGTTCCCGCTCTGCTTCAGCCTGCCGCGCCATCGCCCGCTGCATTTCCTGCGGCAGATCAATGTGTTTGAGTTCGACCGTGGCGACTTTGATACCCCATGGGTCCGTATGCATATCCAGGATCTCCTGCAGTTGGGAGTTGATCTTTTCTCTCTCCGACAGCAGTTCATCGAGTTCGGCCTGTCCGCAAACGCTTCGCAGGGTGGTCTGAGCCAGCTGCGACATGGCATAGGCATAATTTTCCACCTCAATTATCGCCTTAATGGGGTCAATGACCCTGAAATAGATAACCGCATTCACTTTGACCGAGACATTATCGCGGGTGATGACATCCTGGGGATCCACATCCATGGCCACCAGGCGCAAACTTACTTTCACCATTTTATCGACAACCGGTATGAGAATTATCAATCCGGGCCCTTTGGCATTGATGACCCGGCCCAGCCTGAATATTACGCCGCGTTCGTATTCGTTCAGAATTCGCAGGGCCGCCGAAAGGAAAAAAATGACCAGCACTACTATGGCAATGGGCGTAAACAAACTCATATCATCCTCCTTTGGTGGTATGTTCACATATTGGAATCAGCCAAACGCATTGGCCCCGCAGCGCGGGGTATGCACAAAGGCTGCAGTTGAATGCCGGCTGCACCAAAGCTTTGAATTGTTAAATTTGATTTCCGTTTCAAGTTGGTGGCGATTCATCTGCGGGCTCAACTTCCAGGACTAAATTTTCCACATTTACTACACGTACTTTGGTGTTTTCGTCAAGCGGTTCTCTGGCCCTTGCATTCCACAACTCACCGTGAACAAACACCTTGCCCTCGGGTGTCAACGCCTTTTTGACAATTCCGATCTCACCCAGCAATCCTCCCGAACCGGTGGTGGGTTTAGAAATTTGGGCCCGAAACACCAGGCTTGCAACCGCTACAAAAAAGCCGGAAATCAGGATAATCGTCGGCAGCAGGACCTGCAGGGACAATTTCATACCCGGTGCGCCGCCCTCAAACAGCATCAAAGAGCCCAGCAGCAGCGATACGATTCCCGCCACGCTTAAAAGTCCATAGCTGGTAATTTTCATCTCCATGATAAAGAATATGATGGCCAGCACAATGAGCAAAACGCCGGCATAGTTTACCGGAAGTGTTTGCAGGGCAAAAAAGGCTAGGATCAAGGATATACCGCCGATGACTCCCGGAAAGACGGCGCCCGGATGAGAAAACTCAAAATAAAGCCCGGCCAATCCGATCATCATCAGGATATAGGCAATGTTGGGATTGCTGATGGTTTTAAGAATTTTGGTCCGCAGGCTTTCTTCCAGGACGACTTTCTTGGCATTATCGAGATTGAGCAAACCCCGGTCTTTTAACTTGCGGCCGTTGAGTTGCCGAATCAGATCATCCGGATCCTCGGCGACAAGGTCAATGACATTTTCTTTTACGGCCTCGGTTTCGGTTATCGACACGCTTTCGCGAATCGCATCTTCCACCCACTTTGCATTGCGGCCTCGCCTTTCAGCAACGCTTTTGGCCTGCGCGACCATATCGTTGACAATCTTTTCAGACATGCTGCCCTCGATGTCTTTGCCGCCGGCTCCCACCGGATGGGCCGCACCGATGTTGGTGCCGGGTGCCATGGCGGCGACATCCGCCGCCATCGTGATCATCACACCGGCCGATGCGGCTCGGGCCCCGCTCGGGTACACGTATACCACTACCGGCACGCTGCTTGCCAAAATGTTCTGGACGATCATACGCATCGATTCCGCCAGACCGCCGGGTGTATCCAATTCGATGATCAGGCAGGCAGCCCCCTTTTCCTCGGCGGTTCGGATGCCGGATTTTATGAATTCGGCCGTTCCGGGACTGATGGCATCCGCGATCTGAATGATGAAGACTTCCCTTTGCTCCGCCAGACCGAGATTCGAACCTAAGCCTAGCAGGAGGATAAGCGCCGCGAATAAGTATTTATTTTTCATTTTGTTCATATTGATATTCCTTCATCAGCATCTTCATATCCTCCCACACATCACGCTTCTTTTCAGGATGTCGCAAGAGGTAGGCCGGATGATACGTAGGCAGAACTTTAATCCCCTTGTATTCATAAAACCTTCCCCGGAGTCTTGAAATGCTCAGTGTTGACTGGAGCAGCGTTTGAGCGGCAAATGTCCCCAACGCACAAATAAAGTCGGGTTGAATAGCGGCAAGCTGCCGCTCCAGAAATGGAAAACAGGTTTGAATTTCATCGGCTTCGGGATTTCGGTTTCCCGACGGGCGGCACTTGATGACATTGCAAATATATACCTGGCTGCGGTTCAGGTGGATGGCTTCGATAATGCGGGTGAGCAGCTTTCCGGCGGCACCGACAAAGGGCTTACCCTGCTGGTCTTCTTCAAATCCGGGACCTTCGCCGACAAAAACAAGTTTGGCGCCGGAATTGCCGTCGCCAAAGACGATCTTATTTCGCCCCCGGGCCAACCGGCAGCGCCGGCAATCACCAAGATCCGCGCGTATATCGCTCAGTGTTTCAGAAACGACCGGGGAGCCCTGCCCCCACCGGCTGATCTTTTCCAGGGATTTCTGCGCGCAGTCGAACCCGCGATATCCGGCAGCAGATAAAAAGCACAGGCTGTTGTGAATTTCAGCGATGGTTTTAGCGACTGCGTGTTTACCATTCATCGGCAAATAAAGTTGAGGTTTTTGAAAATGAGGGGCGGCGCATAAAATGTTTTCGAGGTTCCAGACAATTCGGCGCATCTCGCGCAGGATCCGGCTTTTTACCTGCAATTTTTGATACTGGTAAAATATCCATTCGAGCCAATAGTGTCAAGAACCGGCGGGCATGCACCCAAGCTCCTTCATTATAAGAAGACAAGTGATTAATTTTGCGAATATTTTTCGCTTGAAAAAACCTAAAAACTTTCAAGCACCAAAT
>Ga0272443_10007681_pt1 | contig 10216 bp, 12 predicted proteins | sample SSMAcet12_FD_193581 | JGI IMG/M metagenome (GOLD analysis project Ga0272443, IMG submission 193581) | Marine sediment archaeal communities from Little Sippewissett salt marsh, Falmouth, MA, United States - SSM-Acet-12 | ecosystem: Environmental > Aquatic > Marine > Wetlands > Sediment ... | reverse complement strand
AATGGAAGAAGGAATTAAACTATTGAACGCTATACAAGATGTTTATATATGTAAAGATGTAACTATTGCATAGTTACTACTTTCTTTTTTATAAAAAATTTAGGTAAACCAAAATCTATATATACTAGTCATTGACATATATATTTTTAGGCATACCTAAAAATTTAGTGTGATCAAATATGCTTAAAAAAGGAATTCCTCTGGCTCATCTGCAAAAAGGAAAAAAAGGAAAAATAACCTACATACATGGTGGAAGGCATGGAGGGCCTCATTTTGGCCATCATGGACACCATGGTTTTCGCAATAGGCTAAATGTTTTAGGAATCAGAGAAGGGCAAATAGTAAGGGTAGATTCAAAACAGCCTTTTATGGGACCAATAACGATATCTGTTGGAAATTGTCAAATGACACTAGGCAGAGGAATGGCTCATAAAATAATTGTTGAGGAAATATGATTAAAAAAATTGTTTTAATGGGAAATCCAAATGTAGGTAAAAGTGTCGTTTTTTCTCGACTAACAGGTGCAAAAGTAATTTCTTCAAACTATCCTGGTACAACAATAGATTTTTCAAAAGGAAAAATGCATTTGGATGAAGAACGAGTTGAAATTGTTGATGCTCCTGGAACTTACTCATTGGAATCTTCTAATAAAGCTGAAAAAGTAGCAGTAAAAATGGCAAACGATGCTGATGTCATAATTAATGTTGTTGATGCAACAAATCTAGAACGTAATCTTTATCTCACACTTGAATTGCTTGAAGGAGATAAACCTGTTATTATTGCTTTGAACCTTTGGGATGAAGCAAAGCATATAGGTATAACCATTGATGAAAAAAAATTAGAAAAAATATTGGGTGTTCCTGTTGTTCCTACAGTTGCTTTAACTGGTGAAGGAATTAAAACTTTGGTTTCTAGAATTAAAGAAGCAAAATCACCAAAAAAAATCAAACCCACTGTTGAAGAAGGCAGATGGATTGAAATCGGGTCTATTATAAAAAAAGTTGAAACAGTTGAACATCGTCATCATACGCTTCGAGATAGGATTAATGATTTAACAATTAGACCTTCAACTGGCATTCCAATAGCATTAGGAATAATTTTTATTTCTTTTTGGATTGTTATTTTTATAGGGGAAAATCTTAGTCTATTGATTACAGAGGCTTTTGAAAGAGGCTATAAACCAATACTGCTGGGATTTGGAGAGATTATTGGTGATGGACATATTTATCATATTTTAATAAGTCAAGACTATGGGGAAATTGTTTTTACAGAGTCGCTTGGGATTCTATCAACTGGCTTGTATCTTCCTTTAGCTGTTGTACTTCCATATATAATTGCTTTTTATTTCATGCTATCAATACTAGAAGACAGTGGTTATTTACCACGACTAGCAACACTTGTAGACAATGTCTTCCATAAACTCGGTATGCATGGTTATGGAATTATACCTATGTTTCTTGGCCTAGGTTGCAATGTTCCTGGCGCCCTTGCAACTAGATCACTGGAAACAAGAAAACAACGTTTTATTGCAATAACTCTACTCGCCATTGCTATTCCATGTATGGCCCAGATGGCTATGATTTTTGGAATACTTGGCCCCTATGGCATATATTATATAGGAATTGTATTTCTATCACTTATAATCCTATATGTGACAATTGGATTTATTCTAAATAGATTCATAAAAGGAACAAGCCCTGAGATTTTTTTAGAAATACCACCATATCGTTTGCCAAGTCTTAGAACAACGGGTAAAAAAACATGGATGCGTATTAAATGGTTTTTAAAAGAAGCAATACCATTTATGATAATTGGAGTAGCAGTTATCAACATTCTATATACTGCAGGACTTTTACAAGAGCTTGCTAGGCTTCTTCAACCTGTTATGGAAGGACTTTTTGGACTGCCAGGTGAGGCAAGCACTGCAATGATTACTGGTTTTTTTAGAAAGGATCTAGCAGTAGGAATGTTGCTTTCTCTTGATGTAAATGCTTATCAACTTGTTATTGCAGCAACAATGCTTACAATTTATTTCCCTTGTGTTGCAGCGTTTATTGTAATGATTAAAGAATTAGGAGTTAAAGATATGTTAAAATCTGCTGCTATAATGCTTAGCACAGCAGCAATTGTAGGAGCAGTCTTAAAAATAATTTTATTAGGAGTGTGATATATTTTGAGACAAAAGACAATAGAGGATTATGTAGAACTCGTTTATGATTTTGAAAAAAGCAAAAAAAGAGTTCATACAAATGATATAGCTTCTGCTTTAAATATCAGCCCTTCTAGTGTTACTGAGATTTTTCAAAAACTTAGTAATGAAGGATATATCCACTATGAAAAATATGGTGGTGCAAAACTAACGAGCAAAGGTAGGAAACTTGCAATTAAGACAAAAAACAAACATGAAAATATTACTAATTTTTTGATTTTACTTGGTGTTAATAAAAAAATTGCTGAAGAAGATGCATGTGAAATGGAACATTTCTTGCATCCTGCTACTCTTGATATGATTACTAAGTTTGTAGAAGTTGTAAATAACTGTGGTTTTACACCTTTTTGGCTTAATCGTTTGAAAGAATATGTAAATACAGGAAAATTATCAGAGTGCCCTCCTGAATTAGTTGAATTATGTAAACAAACTCAAAATAGTAAAAAATAGGTAAATATTTCGCCTTTGTTAAAATATGGACGGATAATTTATAGACTTATTGCTTCAACTGGGCATTCGTCAACACATGTTCCACAGTCAATACAGGTATCTGCATCAACTTTACATTTTCCATTTACTTTTAATGCTTCAACAGGACATGCATCAACACACGCTCCACAAGCTGTACATTTCTCTTCGTCAATTGTTACTGCCATGGTTTCAGGCAATATATAAACTATTTTAATAGTTTTCTAAAAGAAAAAATTAAGTAAATTAGAATTTAGACAGAAAATAAATTTATTTTTTTGCTTTTTCAACATTTATAGTTCCGTCGTTAAAAATAATCCACCTTAGTTTATCACCGTTTTCTAGCTTAAGAAGTTCAACAATTTCAGAGGGAACAGTTATTCTTCTTCTTGATCCTCTAATAGTTATTGCTGTGTCTTTTATACATAAAATATCTTCTAATTCAACCTTCATGACAAAAACCAATTATGTAAAATTAAAATTGTATAAATATCTTGTCTTTCTTTCAATAATTTTTGTTAAATATTCAATAAAAATTTTGTTATAAAAATATCTTATAATTTGTTTTATAATTGTAAAATAAATTATAAAATTTACAATCTTCACAATCTTTATCATTCATCCATTTAAAATCCTTTTTTGCTTTTTTTCTTAAAATCCAGCATTCTCGTGACATATTAAGTCGATATGCCCAACAATTTTTTTTAATATTATCTGGGCAATTCATAAATTCCCAGCATTTTATTGATATTTTTGTTTTTAGATTATTCATTTTTACTTTTTTATTTTTTTATTTTCTTTCTTGTCATTTTCTAATTAAAAATTTTAATTAAGGTTACTATCCCTAATATTATAGTTAATACCCCTATTGAAATTTTTAAGGTTTTTGTTGGAAGTTTTTTAACAATCAATGTTGAAAATGGAACAGATAATAACGCTCCAATAATTAAAGATGGAGCAAGACTCCAATTAATAATTTCAGGTGATACTACAAAGACAGTTACACCTACCACGCAGGTTAATCCTTCTGCAAGAGATGTAATTCCAACGGCATTATTACCATTAATACCGGAAAGAATTTGACCACCTGTTGTTACTGGGCCATACCCTCCTCCACTCATTCCTTTATTAAATGCAGCAATTGATCCAAGTCCAATTATTTTTTTCCATGAAAATTTAAAAGTTTTATTGATTGTTAGTAATATTATTATTCCCATTGATAAAACAATTATGCCAATATATGATTTTAACCAGATGCTTGGTATATTAATTGCTACAAAAACTGCAATAATAGCACCTATTATACTGCATGCAGCAAGTACTAACGCTATTTTAAGATGAATTGAGCCTCTTCTAAAATTTACATTACCTGCTTTATGATGAGCAATGCCCGCAGTTAATCCAGTGATAAGTTCAGATAATAATACACAAGGAACAATTGCAAGTGGATCAAATCCAAATAGTAATAATACAGGAGTTAAAGTTGTTCCATATCCCATTCCTAATGTAGAGTCTAATAGCTCACAGAAAAAAGCAAATATTATTATTGCTAAAAATATTTGTATGCCAAATAGTTGTATATTAATTATTTCTAACATTTTGAACACTTCTTTTTAGAACTAACTCAATTGAAAAAAATCAAAATAACTATTATTGAATCAATGATCAGAGCACCTATTAATTCGCCGGTAATTTGCCAATTTAGTTGTTTTATTTTATTTTCAATTTCCATATTCTTCTATATATAGTTATATCATTCCAGGTATTAATAATTATTGGTAATTTTCCAATAATTAATGGAATTTTTCCAATTTTTACATATAAAATTTGGTTTTATTTGGAATTTGAATGTAAAAACTTAGAGAAATAAGATAAAAACAGACCCAAAATCGATAGAAACAGGGGCAAAGATAATAAAGAGGAAATTGATGACGGAACAGATTGAACCATATCTATTTGAGGGAGTAAAAATGGGTGTTGAAAATCTTGATAAAGTTTTTAAGCCAAAAAGTATCGCAGTGATAGGCGCAAGTAACAAACATGGCAGACCTGGATATAGTATTTTTAGAAATCTTATTGGAAGCGGCTATGATGGAGTTGTGTTTCCAATTAATCCAAAAAGCGAAAGTATCCAAGGTGTTCAATCTTATAAAACAATAGATGAGCTTCCACGTGCTGTAGATCTCGCAATTGTTGCTACTCCTTCTTTAGCTGTATTGGACGTTGTTGAAAATTGTGGTAAAAAAGGTATAAAAGGTATTTTGATAATTTCTGCTGGTTTTAAAGAAATCGGTGAAAAAGGTTTAGAGCTTGAAAAAGAGCTATTAAAAATTAAAGAAAAATATAATTTGAGAATCGTTGGGCCTAATTGTGTAGGTTTCATTCTTCCTTATTTAAATCTTAATGCAACTTTTGCAAGAGCTATGCCTTCGCAAGGAAATATTGCCTTGTTTTCGCAGAGTGGGGCAGTATGTGGTGCAATTCTTGATTGGGCTGCTGCTGCAAATGTTGGTTTTAGTAGTTTCGTATCAGTTGGCTCAATGCTTGATATTGATTTTGGCGATCTAATTGATTACTTTGGAATGGACATTCATACCAGAAGTATTGTTCTTTATGTTGAGTCCATTACAAACGCTAGAAAGTTTATGAGCGCTGCTAGAAGTTTTGCCCGTACTAAACCTATTATTGTTATTAAATCTGGTCGTTTTATAGAAGGAGCAAAAGCTGCTTCCTCTCACACTGGCGCTATGGCAGGTGAGGATGATATTTATGATGCAGCATTTAAACGCGCAGGAATAGTAAGAGTCAAAGAAATTAATGATTTGTTCAATTGTGCATCTATTTTAGCAAAGCAGCCTAGACCAACAGGTCGAAATATGGCAATTATAACTAATGCAGGTGGACCGGGCGTTCTTGCAACTGATGCAGTTATTGAAAAAGGTGGAAAAATTGCAGATTTATCATCTAATACTATCAGTAATTTGAACAGTTTTTTACCACCGCATTGGAGTAAAGCAAATCCTGTTGACATAATAGGGGACTCCGATGAAGAAATGTATCAGAAATCAATTGAGGCTTGTTTAGAAGATGAAAATGTTGATGGCTTACTTACCATTTGCGTCCCTCAAGTTGTTGCTGATCCTAGGCTTCTTGCTGATAGGCTTATCTCAATTTCAAAAAAAAGTGTTAAACCTATGATTGTTGCCCTGCCTGGTGAAGAGAGTGTTTATCATGCAAGACACATATTAAACAGAAACAATGTTCCAGCATATTCAAGCCCTGAAGAAGCTGTTGAATCTTATATGTATCTTTATGATTATGCTCGAAATCTAGAACTTTTATATGAAACTCCGGAGGAACTAGATATTAAACCATCTTTGTCTGATCAAAAGAAATTAAAAAATATTTTAACAAATGTAAAAAAACAAAATAGAACTCTTTTAAACGAAGCAGAGTCAAAAGAATTCATTGAAATGTATGGAATTAAAACGACAAAACCTATTCTAGCAAAATCTGAAGAAGAAGTTGTTAAAATTGCAGAAAAAGTAGGCTACCCAATTGTTATGAAGATTCAATCTTCTGATATATCACACAAAAGCGATGCTGGTGGTGTTGCTCTTGACATTCAATGTGAAGAACCACTGATAAAAGCCTACAAAGACATGATGAACAAAGTAAAGGAAAAATTCCCGGATGCAAAAATAGATGGAGTAACATTACAAAAAATGATAAAAAATAAAGGTTCAGAGCTAATAATTGGATCTAAAAAAGACCCTGTTTTTGGCTCAGTTATATTATTTGGAATGGGTGGCATTTACACTGAGCTTTTCAAAGATAAAGCAATTGGTTTTCCACCTCTAAATCAGGTATTAGCTCAGAGAATAATTGAACAAACTAAAGCATACAAGTTGTTAAATGGCTTTAGAGGAATACCACCTGTTAATGTTCAGAAAGTTGAAGAAACACTGATTAATTTTTCTCAAATGATAATTGATCATCCTGAAATTAAAGAAGTCGACATTAATCCGCTTATTGCATCAGGCGATGAACTAATTGCTGTTGATGCAAGAATTGTTTTAGATAAAAATCCAAAAGAGAAACCACATCTAATAATTAGCAATTATCCAAGCAAATATATTAAAGACGTGAAACTTAAAGATAAAACAAAAGTAAAATTAAGGCCAATAAAACCTGAAGATGAATATATGTGGCAAGAAATGTTCAATAGTTTTTCAGAAGAAACTGTAAGATATAGGTTTTTTAGGATAATTAAAGAAACACCACACGAGATGAGAACTAGATATTGTAACATCGATTATGATAGAGAACTAGGAATTGTAGCAGAAATAGAAGAAGATGGCAAAAAAAGATTAATCGGAGTGATAAGAATAATTTTAACACCGGGTAGAAATGATGAAGCAGAATTTGCATTAGTCGTAAGTGACAAATGGCATAGATTGGGTCTAGGTTCTGAGTTTTTAGATTATATGTTTGAAATTGGAAAAGACAAAAATTTGAAAAAAATATATGGCATAGTCCTTAAAGAAAACAGCCCAATGATCAATATTTGCAGAGAGAAAAAATTCAAATTTTCAGAAGGAGACCCCGGAGAATATAATATAGAATATGAGTTATAACTAACAAAATACTTTTCTTTGTGCAAATTTACTTTAATTTTCTCATATAAAATTTATTTTTTTTATATATTTTTTCAACTAGCTTTTTATCATCAATTAATTTTTTTACTACAGACCAATCGGATTTTGCTTTAAATAAAAAATCGTCAACAGATTCTTCTCTCATTGGATGAACAGATGTGATACTTAATAAATCCTCCTCGACATTTCCAGTAAATGCAAAAGAGTTTTCTTCGTAACCTGTTAATAATTCGACATTTATGTTTCTTTCTTTAAAAACATTGTAGAAAATAATCATATCAAGTTCTACTGGAATTTTAATATTTTTTTCTGCAGGCGGCCTTATTGGAATTGATATATAGCTTTTTTTTGGTTTTAAATCTTTAATAAAATATGCTGTTTTTTCAAATTGATTAACATCATTATTAACGTTTTTTATGACCATTGTTTCGGTTAATAAATCTCCTTGGAATTTTTCGCTAAAATCAATAATACCAGATAAAATTTTTTCAATTTTTAACAATTTGTGAGGTCTATTTATCCTTCTCCATATTTTTTTATCTATTGCATCAATTTTTATTGAGACGCAATCTGCTTTTAATAAATCATCTTGTACTTTTTTATCCCATAACAAAGAAGCATTTGTTATAACTGCAATTTTATGTTTTAGTTTTTTTAATTTTTTAATTTCTTTTCCAATGTTTATATCTAAAGTTGGTTCTCCATCAGACACAAAAGTCAAATAATCAATTTTTTCATTTTTTTCATTTGCTTGTCTTATTTTTTTTTCTACTTCATCAAAAATTTCGTCAGTTCCGTAGAATTTTTGGCGGTTTATTTGCAAATTATCAGTTTTTCCTAGTTGACAATATATACATGAATATGAACAGATTTTAGGTGGAATATTATTTATTCCTAAACTTTTCCCCAATCTTCTTGAGGGTACTGGACCGAATGCTAATCTTTTTGTTTCTTTGCTCATATTTATAGCCCATATTCTTGAAAAAAGTTATTTGTTTTGCAAATCAAAAAATTTAATAAAATTAACAATTTTACATATTCTGCAGGTTTCAGAAACAAGAACTTCGTCTCCTTTTTTTATTATCAAACCTGCTGATTTTTTAATTTCTTTTTTTATGTTTTTATCTGTAATTTCAAGTTCACTTCCTCTCTTTCCAGACATATATTGAGATACTGCAGCATGAGATATACCTAGTTTTTCTGCAACTAATTTTTGGTTAAGACAATAATCATTGATCATACTTTTTGCGATTTCTTTTCTTATGGCTGGCAGTCCGCGCCAGACAATATGTTCACAGGGAGCTCTTTTCATGTTATTCCTTCTTCTTTTCTAAGTATTTATTTAAACACTCTTTTAGAGTATCTACACACAAAACAGAACAATGTATATTTTCATCAGGCAGACCATCTAGTGCTTTTATTATTTGATTGTTTGTCATCTTATATGCATCTTTGATTTTTTTTCCTTTGATTATTTTTGTTAAAATATTTCCACATGCAATACTTGCTCCACAACCATCAGTCCAGAATCTTGCTTCATAAATAATTTTATCTCTGATTTTAAGGTCTAATCTCATAGTATCTCCGCAAGTCCCTTTTTTTTCTGCGCTAGCATCAGGGTTTTTTATAAAACCAAAATTTGTTGGATTCCGATATTCATCTAATACTTTCTTTGAAAAAATTTTTTCTTCTTCTTTATCAATATTTTTTTGAATAATTTTTTTCAAATTGTCGAAATCTGTTTCGTTACTCATATTTTTAACCTTTTTTGTAGTTTATCGTACATTTCAATAATGCTGTGGCTGAGGCTTCCGTCTGAGTATTCAATTATGTTTTTTTCATTAACCATTGCTTTTGTCATAATAACATCATATGGCAGCTTTCCAACAATTTCGATATTGTTTTTTTCACAATATCTTATTATTTTCTCTGAGTTTCCTAAATTGATATCATACTTATTTATACATACTACTGATGGGATTTTAAAATGACACGCCACATCAGATATTCTTTTCAAATCATGTATACCAGATAATGTTGGTTCTGTTACAATTAAAACAAGATCAACTCCAGTAATTGAAGCTATTACTGGACAACCTATGCCTGGTGGTCCATCTATAAGTATTAGATCAAATTTTTTTTCTTCGGCTATTTTTTTTGCATTGTTTCTAACAACGGTTACAAGTTTTCCTGATGCTTCTTCAGCTGTTTTTAAAATAGCATGTGACATTGGTCCAAATCTTGTTTTAGAAATGTAAGCAAAACCTGACTCTCTATCTACCATTTTTATCGCGTTAACAGGACAGACATATGAGCAAACTCCACAGCCTTCACATAATTCAGTATTAAGAGATATATCTTCATTAATTGCTCCGAATTTACATGATTTGTAGCACTTTTTACAATCTGTACACTTATTCATATCAAAGGTGGCGATTTTTAGACCATGAAATTTCATTTCCTTTTTTATGTCTGGTTTTAAAATTAGATGGAGATCTGCTGCATCTACATCACAATCGGCAAATACAGTTTTTTTAACTAAAGAGGCTAATGCAGCAGTAATTGAGGTTTTGCCTGTACCTCCTTTCCCACTAATTATTGTCAGCTCTTTCATTTTTTCACCGATTTTTTAATTTCTTCAAAAGTTTTTAAGAAGCTTTTTTGCCAATCTTTCATCTCTTTAGTGAAAGGTATTCCTTTTGAATATAGATTTGCAATGGTTCCGCTATGAGGAATTTTCATTAGAATCGGAATGTTTTGTTTTTGACAGAAAAGCTCGACATTTTTATCTCCTATGCCATCTTGATTAATAATTACACCAAATGGAATGTTAAGATGTCTTACTACTTCGACTGCAAGTTTAAGATCATGAAGACCGAAA
>Ga0272443_10007680_pt1 | contig 10216 bp, 10 predicted proteins | sample SSMAcet12_FD_193581 | JGI IMG/M metagenome (GOLD analysis project Ga0272443, IMG submission 193581) | Marine sediment archaeal communities from Little Sippewissett salt marsh, Falmouth, MA, United States - SSM-Acet-12 | ecosystem: Environmental > Aquatic > Marine > Wetlands > Sediment ... | reverse complement strand
TCGAGCCCGGCGGCGTGCGCCGTTGGCGCTTCGCGTCCGTCGAGTTCGTGCTGGTGGTGGCGCCGATCGACCGGCTGCTCGACGCGGCCTTCGCGGCGGACGTCGAGCGGCGCTCGCGCGCGGCCCGCATCGTGGAGGCCGCGGCCGCGGCCGAGGCGCCCTACGACGCCGTCTACCTCGACCCCTTCTCGCCGGAGGTCAACCCCGACCCGTGGCGCCCCGAGGTCCTGACGGCGCTCGCCGCGCGCCTCGCGCCGGGCGGTGCGTTGGCGAGCTACAGCGTCCGCGGCGGCGTCCGGCGCGCCCTGGCCGCGGCGGGCCTGGACGTCTCCAAGGTCGCGGGCCCAGCCGGCGGGAAGCGCGAGGTGCTGCGCGCTCGCCGGCCAGCCGGCCCGGGCGGGGACCCGGTCGGGGGGGCGGGGTGAACCCCCACGTCGCCGCCCCCGACGCCGGTGGGGCCGGCCGACGGGTGGCCGTGGTGGGTGGGGGCGTCATGGGGGCGTCGCTCGCGCGCGCCTTCGCCCGCGCCGGACACACGGTGGCGTGGTGGGCAGCGGAGCTCGGCGACGCCGCCTCCGGGGTCCCCGTCGCGCTCCTCAACCCGTACCGCGGCCGCAGCGGCCGCGCTCACCCGGACGATCTCGCGGGGCTGCGCGTCAGCTGGCGTTGGGAGGCGGAGCTGCGCTCCGCCGGCCTGCGGCCCGGCGCCCACCGCAGCGGTGTGCTGCGGCTGGCGGACGGCGCGCGTCAGGCTCGCGCGTATGCCGCGGTGCCGGGCCTGCGGCCGCTCGCCGCCGATGCCCTGCCGGCGCCGTTCCGCTCGGCCCACGGCGGCGCATGGGCGACCGACGGCGGCTGGCTCGACCCGCACGCGTGGCTGGCCGCGCTGGCGTCCGACGCCGCGGCGCACGCCGCGGTCCGCCGGCACCAGCGGGTGGTCGCCATCGAGCGTGCGGGCGCGGGCCGCTGGCGGCTGATCGACGAGGGCGGCGAGCCCTCGCTCCACGATCGCGTCCTGCTCGCGACCGGCGCGACCGCTTGGCCGGCGGCCTGGAGCCGAACGCTCGCCGCACCGCCCACGGTGGCGCGCATGGCGGGGGACGTCGTGCCGACGCGGCTGCCGGCGCCAGCGGTCCCGCTGGCGGGCGCGAGCTACGTCGGCCCGGTCGCCGACGAGCGTGGCTTCACGACCGCGGCCATCGGCGGGCGACACCGGGTCCCGGGCCCCGCCCCCGACGACACCGCGCGGCGGCTGGTCGGCAGCCTCGGTTGGGCGTGGCCGGAGCTCGAGGCGGCGCAACTGCTGCCGGACGCGGCCTGGTGGGGCGTGCGGGCGCACGCCGAGGGCAACCGGCCGCAGGTGCGGGAGCTCGCGCCGGGCGCCTGGTGGATCGGTGCGCTCGCGGGCCGCGGGTTCCTGGTGGCCGCCGCGGTGGCCGAGGCCGCCGTCGCGACCGTCGCGGCCCGCTAGGCGGCGCGGGGGCGGGCCCGACGACGGCGGGCGTCCCCACGACGTCAGCCGACGCGCCCCGCGAAGCCCGCACAGCGGAGGACGGGCATGGGCGGGTAGCGCGGCAGGTCGGGGTGGTCGCAGCGCAGAAAGGCCGAGCCGCGCGCGCTGCCGATGGCCCGGGCGTGGCGGCAGGCGGCGCACAGCCCACCGCGGGCGGCCCGCGCGAGCGTCGCGGGATCGGTGCCGCTCAGGCCGCGGTGGCCGGCTTGGCGGGCCCGAGGAGCTGGTCGGCCAACGCGCGCAGGCGGGCGCCGTCGAACGGGCGCGGCCCCTCGGTCAGGCCGTGGCCGCCCTCGGCCAGCGTCAGCTTGCGGTAGACGTGCGATTCGTACGGGTGCACCACGACCTCCTTGAACACGGCGTGGCGCGGGCTGGCGTTGAGCATGAGCACGGGGTGGCCGTCGGGCCGCGAGAGGCTGGCGCTCATGACGATCGTCGGCAGCTCGTAGGGCCGCTCCATCCGGTAGATGTAGTCCGGGAAGTCGGCCTCCTTCTGGAAGATCACGTCGTCGCGTTCGCTGGCGTAGGCGCGCATCTCGTCGAGCAGCGCGGCCCACGCGCGGTAGAAGGCCTTGTCGCGGTCGCTCATGGGGCCCAGTGTAGCGCGGGGCGTCACCTCGCGGCCCCCGTCACACGGTCACCGGCAGTTCGCTGAGGTAACGGAACACGTTCTTCGGCTGGAAGCGGTGCTCGCCCCCGGCGAGCGCGAGCCGCGGGAAGCGGCGCAGCAGCGCCCCCAGCGCCACCCCGAGCTCGAGTCGCGCCAGCGGTGCGCCGATGCAGTAGTGCAGGCCGAGCCCGAAGGCGAGGTGCGGGTTGGGGTGCCGGCGCACGTCGAAGCGGTCGGGGTCGGCGAAGACCTCGGGGTCGCGGTTGGCCGCGGCGTAGTACAGGCACAGCCGGGTGCCCTTCGGCCACGCGTGACCGTCGTACGTCATGTCCTCCAGCACGACCCGCTCGAAGAACTGCAGCGGCGTGTCGTAGCGCATCATCTCCTCGATCGCGTCCTGCAGCAGCGCCGGCTCGTCGCGCACCGCGCGCGCCTGCTCGGGGTGCCGCAGGAGCGCCAGCATGCCGTTGCCGCTGACGTTGACGACGGCCTCGTGGCCCGCGTTGAGGAAGAGGATGGCGTTGGCGACGACCTCGCCCTCGGTCAACCGATCCGGGTCGGCGTCGTGGACGGCGACCATGCGCGAGATGAGATCGTCGCCAGGCGTCCGCCGTTTGGCCGCCATGAGATCGCGTACGAAGCCGGCGAACGCGTCGGCGGCGGCCACGGCGGCGGCCTCCATGGCGGGCGTGCGCTCCGGCTCGAACATGCCGATGATCGCCTTCGACCACGGCAGCAGCCGGTGGCGGTCCGCCTCGTGGACCCCGAGGAGGTCGGCGATGACGGTGACGGGAATCGGCTCGGCGAAGTCCCGGATGAGGTCGAAACCGCCGTCGCCGCGGGCCTCGAGGCCGTCCAGCAGGCCCGCGACGAGCGCCTCGATGCGCGAGCGCAGCGCCCGCACGTGGCGCGGCGTGAACACGTCGTGGACCACCTGCTTGACGCGGGTGTGGTCCGGCGGCTCGATCTCGAGCAGCGAGCCGGCCTGGATCGCGTCGAAGGCGGCGTGCGCGGGGTTCGCCGGCGGCCGCTCGCTGACCGGCGTCAGGTGGTGGATGACGCGGCCGAGCCGCCGGTCGCGGAGCAGCGCGTCGACGTCGCGGTGGCGGGTGACGATCCACTTCGCCCAGCCGGGGTACCAGGCGATGGGGGCGTCGGCGCGCAGCCGCGCGTAGGTCGGGTAGGGGTCCTGGAGGAAGTCCGGGTCGGTGGGGCGGAACAGGTCGCCGGTCGTGGGCGCGGGCATGGCGCCATGCTACGTGCCCGCGAGCCGGCCGGCCGGCGAACCGGCGGTATGCTGGGCGGCCGTGGCGAACGACCCCCTCCTCGATCCCCTGAACGAGGCCCAGCGCCGGGCCGTCATGCACGCGACCGGTCCCGCGCTGGTGGTCGCCGGCGCCGGCTCGGGCAAGACCCGCACGGTCGTGCACCGCATCGCCTACCTCATGCGCGAGCACGCCGTCCTGCCGCACGAGGTGCTGGCCGTGACCTTCACCAACAAGGCCGCCGGCGAGCTGCGTGAGCGCGTGGCCGAGCTCATCGGGCCGCCCGCGCGCGACCTGTGGGTCGCGACCTTCCACGCCGCCTGCCTGCGGGTGCTGCGCAGCTACGGCGAGCACGTCGGCCTGACGCGCGGCTTCGGCATCTACGACGACGGCGACCAGCTCGACGTCCTCAAGGACGTCCTCGCCGGCGTCCGCGGCCTGGAGGACGGCAACCCGCGGGCGTTGCGGTCGGTGATCGACCGCGCCAAGTCGAACCTGTGGTCGCCCGAGGCGTTCGAGGAGGCCGCCGGGAAGGCCTGGGGCCGCGAGGTGAGCGGCCTGCCGATCGAGCTCGTCGCGGAGGTGTTCGCCCGCTACCAGGCGAGGCTGCGGCAGGCGAACGCGGTCGACTTCAACGACATCCTCGGGCGCACGGTCGAGCTGTTCGACGCCGCCCCCGAGGTGCTCGAGCGGGTGCAGCAGCGCGCGGTCTTCGTCCACGTCGACGAGTACCAGGACACGAACGCCGCCCAGTACCGGCTGACCCAGCAACTCGCCGGCGAGCGCCGCAACCTGGTCGCCGTCGGCGACCCGGACCAGTCGATCTACGCCTTCCGCGGCGCGGACCTGCGCAACATCCTCGACTTCCAGCGCGACTACCAGGATGCCGCCGTGTACCGCCTCGAGACCAACTACCGCTCGGTCGGCTCGGTGCTGAAGCTGGCGAACGCCCTCATCGAGCAGAACCAGGGGCGGCTGGAGAAGGTGCTGCGGCCCGCCAAGGGCGACGGCGAGCCCGTCGCGCTGTTCCGCGCCAACGACCACCGCGCCGAGGCGGACTTCGTGGCCCGCGAGGTGGAGGCCTGGCTGGGCCGGGGCGGCGGCTACGACGACGTGGCCGTGCTCTACCGGACCAACGCGCAGTCGCGGGTGCTGGAGGAGTCCCTGCGCAAGGCGGGGATCCCCGCCAAGATCGTCGGCGGCGTCGGCTTCTACGAGCGCAAGGAGGTCAAGGACGTGCTCTCGTACGCCCGGGCCGCCCTCAACCCCGCCGACGACGTCAGCTGGCGCCGCATCCTGGCGCGACCCAAGCGCGGCATCGGCCGCACCACCGAGGACGCGCTGGCGGGGTGGGCCGCGCGTCAGCGCGTTCCCTTCGCGGACGCGATCCTGCGCGCCGAGGAGATCGTGCCGGGCACCGGCGCGGTGGCGCGGCTGCGCGATTTCGCGGCGCTGATGGACGACCTCGCCGAGGCCGCCGCGACCCTCTCCGCCACCGCCTTCCTCAAGGCCGTGCTCGACCAGAGCGGCTACCTGCAGGCCCTGCGCGACGAGGGCAGCTTCGAGGCCCGCGGGCGCATGGAGAACCTCGACGAGCTCGTCTCCGCGGTCGCCGAGTGGGAGGACGAGACCGGCGGCGGCATCGGCGACTTCCTCGACGAGGCCGCCCTGCTCGCCAGCGTCGACGACCGCGCGGTCGCGGCCGCCAACGACGAGGTGCCGGCGTCGTCGGTGACGCTGATGACGCTGCACAACGCCAAGGGCCTCGAGTTCCCGCTGGTGCTGCTCGTCGGGCTGGAGGAGGGACTGATCCCCCACCGCTCCGCGAGCGGCAGCCTGCCGGAGCTCGAGGAGGAGCGGCGGTTGCTGTACGTGGGCATCACGCGCGCGCAGGAGCGGCTGGTGCTGGTGCACTGCGCCTCGCGCATGACCTTCGGACGCACGGAGTTCGCGCGGCCCAGCCGCTTCCTGGAGGACGTGCCGAGGGGCATGTGGCAGGAGGTCGACGCGCTGGGCCAACCGCAGGTCGGTGGGCGTCCGTCGCGCGGCGGCTGGACGCCCCCGGTGGCGGCGGGACCGGGCACCGGCGCGGGCGCGACCGCCGCCGCGGGGGCCGGCGCGCCGGTGAGCTTCCGCGGCGGGGAGCGCGTCAGGCACCCGAGCTTCGGCGGCGGCACGGTCGTCGGCATCCGCGGCGAGGGCGCCAAGGCCGAGGTCACGGTGGTCTTCGAGAAGGCCGGCGCCAAGCGCCTGCTGCTGCGCTTCGCCAACCTCAGCCTGGCCTGACGCCCGCCCGGCATGGTCGCCGGGGGGTGGTACCATCGCGCCTGCGGCCGGTGCGACCGGCTCCGGCAGGCCGGGAGACCCGCGGGAGGCGGCCGGCTCGGAGGAGCCGGCCGGCTCGGAGGAGGCAGGGACGCTTGTGAACGCGAAAGCCATCGTGGTGACCTCGGGCAAGGGTGGTGTGGGCAAGACGACCACCACGGCGAACGTGGGGGCGGCGCTGGCCAAGCTCGGCGAACGCGTCGCCGTCGTCGACACCGACGTCGGCCTGCGCAACCTCGACGTCGTCATGGGCCTCGAGGGCCGGGTCGTGTTCGATCTCATCGACGTCTTCGAGGGGCGCTGCAAGCTGCGGCAGGCCCTGATCCGCGACAAGCGCGTCGAGACGCTGCACCTCATCGCGGCCTCGCAGACGAAGGACAAGACCTCCCTCTCGGAGTCGCGCATGCGGGAGACGGTGCGGGCGCTCCTGGAGGAGGAGGGCTTCGACCGCGTGCTCATCGACAGCCCGGCCGGCATCGAGAGCGGCTTCCAGACGGCCGCCGCCGCCGCGACGGGGGCCCTCGTGGTGGTCAACCCCGAGGTGTCGAGCGTGCGCGACGCCGACCGCATCATCGGCCTGCTGGAGGCGCGCGAGATCACGGAGGTGCGGCTGATCATCAACCGCCTGCGCCCCAAGATGGTCAAGCGCGGCGACATGCTCGAGGTCAGCGACGTGCTCGACATCCTCGGCGTCAAGCTCATCGGCATCGTCCCGGAGGACGAACGGGTGCTGGTCTCGACCAACGTCGGCAGCCCGACCGCGCTCGAGGACGGCGGGCCGAAGACGACGGCCGGCAGCGCCTTCCGCGACATCGCCCGCCGCATCGGTGGCGAGGACGTCGCCTACCCCGATCTCGACGGCTCCAAGGGCGTCTTCTCGGGGCTGCGGCGACTCTTCGGGGGCCGTTGACGTGTTCAACTTCTTCCGCCGCCGGAGGAGCAAGGACGACCTCAAGCAACGCCTGAAGCTGGTCCTGTCGTACGACCGCGCGCGGCTGTCCCCCGGCAAGATGGAGCAGCTCAAGCGTGAGCTGCTGGGGGTGGTCGAGAAGTACTTCCCCGCCGACGGCGACGACCTCAACGTCCGCTTCGAGCAACATGGCGATCGCATGGTGCTGATCGCCGACCTGCCGCGCCCGTCGCAACGCTGAGCGCCGGCGCCCCGGCGCGCTGACGGCGGGGGATCCTGGGCGATCGCCGCGGGCCGCAGGGCACCTGCTCACCGCCGCGTGCCTGCCGTACGCCCCGGACGCCGGCGGCCGTGCTAGCGTTTCCTGCGATGGAACGACCCGCCATCTTGGTTGCCGAACCGAACCACATGCAGCGCCAGATGATCGACCTGCTGCTCGCGGCGGAGGACTTCGCCGTCACGCTGGTCGAGACGAGCGAGGCGGCGCTCGCCTACCTGCGTGAGCACACCCCCGCGGCCGCGCTGCTGGCGGTGGAGCTGCCCGACATCGACGGCTTCCGGTTGTGCCAGAAGCTCAGGGTCGTCGGTCGTCTCTCCAGCGTCCCGGTGGTGCTGTTGGCCCAGCCCGCGGAGGGCGGCGGGCTGGACGAATCCACCCGCGCCCGCGCCCGCGCGGCGGGCGCCGACCTGCTGCTGCAGCGGCCGCTGGGCGACAAGAACCTGCGCGAGCGGGTGCTGCGGCTGATCCGCCGACCGACGGGATCGCGGGCGCCAGAACCCGACCCGGCCGGTGTCGGTGTCGGTTTCGCGCCCGCCCCAGAGGAGGACGACGGCCTCGGGTACGTGGGGGCCACACTCGGCGCTCAGGCGGCGAGCGAGCTCGGCCGGCTGCGGGCGGAGGTCGCCCAACTGCGCGGCGAGAACGCCTCGCTCCAGGCGCGGTTGACGAAGACCAAGGAACTCGCGAAGAACCTGCAGGCCCAACTCGACGCGGAGCGCCAGCGGCCGAAGGGGCTCTTCGGCCGTCGCTCCTGAGGCACCCTAGGCGCGGGCGTCGTGGCCGGCGGCCGCGGCCGGCGCGGCCGCCGTGCCCCTCACGATGCCGTCGGCGACGAGGTGCGCATCGGCCCACCGATGGATCGCGCCGATGACGCCCTCGAGCTGCGCTCCGGCCTCGGTGAGGCGGTAGCAGGCGCGGCAGGTGCCGTCACCCTCCGCCTTGACGATCAGGCCGAGCGTCTCGAGGCGCGTGAGCCGCTGCGTCAGCGTCGTCGGGTTGCAGCCGCCGACCTCGCGCCCGATGGCGTTGAAGCCCTTCGGACCGGTGAGCAGGGCGTGCACGATGTGCAGCACCCACTTCTCCTGCAGCACCTCGATGCCCTGCACCGCGGGGCAGCGCTGCCGCGACGTCGGATCGTCCATCGCCGTCACGCTAGCATGCTCCCCGCGCCCTCCCGGACGCGTGCCCGACGTGCGGTTCGCCCCCGCCGGCCGTGGCGCCACGGCCCGCCCGCGCGGGTCGGGACGGTGGCGTCCGACTGGTAGACTGGGGTCACCAGCAGGCGCGTTCGTGGCCCTCGGCGGCCAGGAGGAGGCTTCGATGAACATCTACCAACTCATCGGGCGCAACATCGAGATCAGCGACGCCATGCGGTCCTACGCGGAGGACAAGCTGGAGCGGCTGGACCGCTTCTTCGACCAGATCGTCGACGCCCGCGTGGTCATGTCGTACGACGAGCGGGTCGGCGGCGAGCCGGCCAAGGTCGAGGTGCAGATCAACGTTCCCAACGGTATCGTCCGCGCCGAGGAGCGCGGTGCCGACAGCTACGCCGCCATCGATCTCGTGACCGACAAGCTCGAGCGCCAGCTCAAGCGGTTCAAGCAACGGCTGCGCGACAAGCGCGGCGAGGCCCCGCTGCCCGTCGAGGAGGAGGAGCCCGCCGAGCGCGAGCCGACCCTCGTGCGGACCAAGCGCCACGTGCTGCGGCCCATGTCGGCCGAGGACGCCGCCGTCGAGATGGACGCGCTCGGGCACACCTTCTACCTGTTCCGCAACGTCGACACCGACCTCGTCAGCGTCATCTACCTGCGCCACGACGGCGACTACGGCCTGATCGAGCCCGCCCGCTAGCCTCCGAGCGGGCCTGGATCGACCGGGCGGCTCAGCGCCAACCCGCACCCGTACGCCGCGTCGCGCCCGTGCGGCGCGCGAAGGCCGGCGCCAACGCCAACCCGAAGGCGAAGCCGCCGACGTGGGCCCACCAGGCGACGCCGCCGCCGACGACGTGGAGCCCGGCGAGCCCCTCCCACACCTGTACCAGGGCCCAGTAGCCGAGGTACGACCAGGCGGGGAGCGTCCACAGGAAGAACGGGCCGACGCCGAAGAAGACGCGCAGGGCCAGCCACGGCAGCACCAGCGGCACGACCACGGCCTGCACGCGCCGGGTCGGGAAGAAGCGCACGTAGGCGCCCAGGACGGCGCTGATGGCGCCCGAGGCACCGATGAGCGGGACGCGCGGGTCGGGGGTGACGAGCGCGTGGGCGACCGCGCCGACCGCGGCGCCGAGCAGGTAGAAGGCCAGGAAGCGCAGGTGCCCCAGCCGGTCCTCGACGTTGTCGCCGAACACCCACAGGAACACGAGGTTGCCGAGCAGGTGCGCCCAGCTGCCGTGGAGGAAGGCGTGCGTGAGCAGCGTCGGTGCCTGCCGCAGCGGCTCGGCGAGGAGCGCCGCGGGCGTCAGCCCGAAGGCCACGGCGGCGCGCCACAGCCCCTCGTCCTGGGCCGTCCACCAGGGGAGCACGAAGCCGGCCACGGCCGCGAGGAGCAGCAGCCAGACGACCCAGACCGGACCCGCGAGCGGGTTGTGGTCGCGGACCGGGATCATCCGCCGGCGCCACCGCCCCGCCCGCCGCCCGTGCCCGCGGGGTCGAGCCGGTCCACGACCTCCAGCGCCGGGCGGTGCTTGACGATGCTGCGCGCCGGCACCACGCCGCGCAGGCTCACGCCGTCGTACACGATGCTGCCGCGACCGATCACGGTCCCCGGAGCGAGCACGGCGTTGCAGCCGATCGACACGCCGTCGCCGACGATCGCCCCGAGCTTGCGCAGCCCGGTGGCCACGCCGGCCACGGCCACGCCCCCCGGCACGACCCGCAGGTTGGCGAGCTTCACGCCGGCGCCGAGGTTGACGTCGTGCCCGATGACGGCGTCGCCGACGTAGTTGAAGTGCGCGACGTGGGCGCCGCCCAGGATCATCGCGTGCTTCGCCTCGCTGGCGTGCCCCACCTTGGCCCGCGGGCCCATGAGGACCCCGGGGCGCAGCATCGCCGCGTGGCCGACCTGGGCGCCGGCCATGATCCAGGCCGGTCCCTGCACGTAGGCGCAGGGTCCGATGCTGGCGCCGGCCTCGAGCCACACGCGGCCCTCGATCACCGCGGTCGGGTGGACCTCGCCGTCGAGCCGGTCGGGGACCTCCGCGAGCAACGCGTCCATCCGTGCCAGGGCGGTCCACGGCGCCGCCGGATCGAGGAGGTCGGCCCACGCCGGCGGCAGGCGGGCGAGATCGAACAGGTCCGGAAGCGGTGGCATGGTG
>Ga0272443_10007679_pt1 | contig 10217 bp, 10 predicted proteins | sample SSMAcet12_FD_193581 | JGI IMG/M metagenome (GOLD analysis project Ga0272443, IMG submission 193581) | Marine sediment archaeal communities from Little Sippewissett salt marsh, Falmouth, MA, United States - SSM-Acet-12 | ecosystem: Environmental > Aquatic > Marine > Wetlands > Sediment ... | reverse complement strand
TATCGATATGGGCATTGTAAACCGCCGCAGGAAAAATCCCGGCGGAAGCATCGGAGGTCCGGACCCCCACGGGCCTGTGGATTACGAAGTAAGCGTCTTATCTTTTGAAAGAGAACGGGGAGACCCCCTTGCCCTGGTATTTAATTACGGATGCCACCCTACGACCCTGGCAGGCAATATTTTCCAGGTCTCTGCCGACTATCCCGGAGCCGCGCAGGGGGAAATTGAAAACTTTTATCCGGGGACAACGGCCCTTTTTACCAACGGCTGCTTCGGAGACGTGAGGCCGAACCTTCTTGATGAAAAGGGGAAGAATTTCCGCGGCGGGGATTTTAACGACCTCAGGAGAATGGGTAGACTGCTTGCCTCCGGTACAATACAGGCCAGGGAAACCGCGGTTGGCCTTCCTGTGGAAAAAATTGAAAGCCGACTTGAAGAATTTCCTTTCCCCCTCGACAAAAACTTTCTCTTTAAAGACGAAGAAACGCTTGAAAAGAAATTCCCCTCGCTTGTATACCAATTCAGGAAAACTTATGAACCTCTCGAAGGCGAGATAAGGTGGAAAGACTTCTGGAAGGAAAAACTGCGGAGAAAGGAGGCAGTTCCTGAATTCATAAAGAGGGACCTCCATGTTATTAAAATCGGAGAGGTTGCAGTCGTGGGAATACCGGGAGAAGCTGTTGCAGAGATAGGCTTGAAGATAAAGAAGAGGCTGAAGAAGGCTTTTACGGCGGGAGTGAGCAACGGATACCTGAGTTATATTCCATCTGCCGCCGTCCTTAAAGAAGGGGGCTACGAGGCTTCCCTCTTTTTCTACCAGGAGTATCCCGGGCCTTTTGCCCCATCCATGGAAAAAAGGCTGCTTGACAGGATTTTCACCATGGTTGAAAAAGAGTGAAGGTATTCCCGTGTTTTCGGCGCTTGATTTTTCGGTGCAAAAGCTTTATACTTTAAGGGGTTAAAAAAGGTTTTACCATTGAAGGGGCAGGCTAAATGTACAGGAACATGTGCAGGTGCAAGGTTAAGGGAGCGAGGGTAACGGATAAGAACCTGAGATACGAGGGGAGTATTACCGTTGACAAGGCAGTACTTGAAAGGGCAGGTATATTGCCGGGTGAAATGGTCACCGTTCTTAACCTTAACAACGGGGCGAGAATTTCAACCTATACCATAGAGGGGGAAGAAAATTCCGGCGTCATGTGCCTTAACGGTCCGGCTGCAAGGCTTTTTGAAAAGGACGACGAGATAATCCTTCTCGGAATTTCTCTTGTCGAGGAAGGAAAAGGCTTGAAAGACTGGAGTATAAATGTTGTTGACCTTGACGGGAATAACAGGATAAAGCTTGGACAAGATTAGAAGGAACTTTTTTCTGCGCTTTATACTAAGCATTTTAAGCGGCATCGCCATTTTTTTCGCTTTTCCGCCCTTTCGCACCGGGTTCCTGGCCTTCCTGGGATTTATACCTCTCCTTGCCGCCTCTTCAGAAAACTCTAAAAGCAACTTTTTTTTAGGAACTGCCGCGGGTTTTCTTTTTTATTCCCTTTCATTTTTCTGGCTCTACAACCTGGCGGGCTTTTTTTATATGCTCCTGGCCCTTTACCTTTCTTTATTCTGGGGACTCTTTCTTTACCTTGTTTTTGCTCTTCCTTCCAGGGGAAGGGTTTTTACAGGCGCTTTTACCTGGTTTCTTTTAGAGATAATCGTTTCCTGCCTGTTTACAGGCTTTCCCTGGCTGCTTCTCGGGCTTTCCCAGTGGCAGAATTTTCGCATCCTGAAAATTGCCGGCATTTTCGGCATATACGGTATTTCCTTCCTTGTCATCCTGGCCAACCTTGCCCTTTTTCATTTTTTCAAAAAAAAGCATTTTACTTCACTCTTCCTTTCCCTGTTGATATTCGGTGCGGTTTTCGTATTCCCTTTTGAAAGGCTTCAAAAAACCGAAGCCGCTGGGGAAATGTCGGTAATGGTTGTCCAGCCCGGGATTATTTCTTCCGAACAGAAAGACCCCGGCAAGATATTTGCCGCATTGAAGGAGCTTACATGGGAAAATATCAACGGCGGAAGACCTGATATCGTTATCTGGCCGGAAGGCAGCCTCCCCGATGATATCGACAGGTACCCAGGACTAAAGAAGGAAGTTAAGAAGCTGGCGGAGAAAAACGCGTCGGCCGTTCTCCTTGGAACTTTCAGCAAAGCTGAAGGAGAACTTCTCTACAACTCGGCATTTTTATTTGGGACGGACGCCGTTCAGGTATATAATAAAAACCGCCTTGCTCCGTTCGGAGAGTTTATCCCGGGGGGAAGATGGAGGGTAATCAGGTCTGTTTTCCAGGATACAGCAGGCTACATTCCCATGGTGAAGCACGGAGAGAGCAAGACCCTTTTTATTCTTGGCGATAAAAGGATAGCCCCCCTCATCTGTTTTGAAAATGTTTTTCCCTCCATGGTAGCTGAATTTAACATGAAGGGGGCCGAAGTTTTTTTGGTGGTTACGAACGACTCCTGGTACGGAAGGTTTCTCGGGCCGTACCAGCATTTCGCCCACAATTCCATGAGGGCCGCCGAGAGCGGCAAATATTTTGTGCAGAGCTCTCTATCAGGCATCAGCGGCGTTGTTTCTCCAGGGGGGCATGTTCTCGAAACCGTCAGAAAGGAAGGCGAACAACTTTTTGTCGCAGGGGTTTTATTTTACAAGGTTCCGCTGATACGCGGTGAGACGATTTATTCGAGATTGGGCGACCTGCCCCTGTTCTTGATTTCAATTCTTTTTACGGGAGTTGTGCTATGCGGAATGCGAAAAAATTAGAATCTGTTGCCGGCTATTCATTCAAAAAGAAAAGATACCTCGAGCAGGCGCTGACACACACTTCGTTTGACAGGGAAGGCTGCAACGAAAGGCTTGAATTCCTCGGAGATTTGATTCTCGACGCCATAGTGGGCATCTACCTGTTCAAAAAATACCCCAACGCCGATGAATCCTTTTTAACCGACCTGAAGTCCGCCTATGTGAACAGAAGGTACCTTCACGATGTGGGCGCATTTTTGAAGCTTCAAAACTTCATCAGGCAAGTAAATTATGAACTTCCTAAGTTAGATGATTTTGTTGAATCCCTGATAGGCGCAATATATCTTGACGGGGGGTGGAAGGGAGCCGAGGCATTTATAAAAAAATTCATATTAAACAGGAAGATGAAGCCGATAAGCAACCACAAGAATATTCTTGCCATGGTGGCAAGAAATTCTTTTAAGGCCATTCCCCTGTATACTCTTGCAAAGGAAAGTGGCCCAGCCCACAAAAAGAAATATACATTCAAGGTAAAGATTCCGGGCAGGAAGTACGTGGGCTACGGAACGGGCAGAAATAAAAAGACTGCTGAGATGATGGCTGCGGAGGCGCTTCTTCTGAAGCTGCAAAAATATTATCCGGATATAAGCATTGAAACAAACGAATCCTGCCGGGAAAACAAGCCGCGGTCCGGTTCTTCCTGAATGGTAGTTAATGTACCAGCTTTAAAAAGCAGGCTTGCCTTTAAATCCCTCTCCCCTGAAGGGCAAGGAAATAAAACTTTCCAACGCCAATATATCACATCAGATTTGCAGCGGAGCGATTTATCGCACGAAAGAAGGGTTTTGCAGGGGACCTGTGCCGGCAGGCTTTTAGCAAGAAGATAACGTGAATTCCCAGTGCCGAAGCACGGGACAGGTTGCCAGTCTTCTCAGATTTATCCACCGCAGCCTTCTTGTGCAGAAGCTTCGGAGGGTAAGCTCAGCGGAGGCGGAAAGCCGCTGTCTATGCACCCGGGCTCCACTTTTAAAGCATATTGTGCCTGTCCGCATCACTATTTTTTATGTATGAAATATTGTTCCACGAGGCCCGCCATGTTCATCGTTATCCAGTATAAGAGAAGGCCAGCCGAAAAATTGTAGAACAAGAAGAGAAACATCACAGGCATCATGTACGTGAGCGCTTTCTGGGAAGGGTCCTGCGGTGTGAGTTTCTGCTGGAGAAAAGCGGTCGCGGACATTATAATGGGCAGAAGGTTCAAGTTGAAATCGCCTATCTGCGCGAAAGAATCGGGCAGCGAAAGGTCCTGTATCCACAGGCCGAAAGGCGCGCCCCTGAAAAAGATGGAACTTCTCAATGCAAGAAAGAAGCCTATAAATATGGGGAACTGCATTAACATCGGAATGCATCCTCCGAGAGGGTTAATCTTGTAATCCTTGTAGAGGCTCATCATCTCTTTCTGCATCTGCTGGGGATTGTTCTTATGCTTCTTCTGTATTTCCTGAAGGTAAGGCCTCAGTTTTTGCAGGGCCTTCATTGATTTCAGGCTGTTTCTCGTAAGCGGGAAAAAGAGAACCTTTATTACTATGGTCAGAAATACTATTGACCACCCCCAGTTGGGCACTACCCTGTGAATATAGGAGAGGAGGGTAAAAAGAAGCCTTCCCAGCGAGGCAAAAACCCCGCTGCCGAATATGTTTTCCTTTATTTCCTTTTTTGCCACAAAATAGTCCGAGGGGCGGCATAAAAAGAAAATTCAATCTCCCTGCTTTCTCCCGGAGGTATATTAACCTGGTCATAGATGAAGCCAATGTTTATAAAGCCCTCTTCTTTCTTGACGAAACTCCTTGCCCTGCTTCCTGTTCTGATAAGCAGGAGCGAATATCTTTCCTTCAGGGCTATCCAGTCGGTTTCCTCGTAATAAGCATCTGACTTTATCCTGGCAACGCCTGTCTTGACAATCTCTCCCCCGGTGCTTATGAGTATTTCGGGCGGGTTGAAATCCCTTTCTTTCCTTGAACGGTTCGGCGCGGCCGCTATCTTTCCCGCCCTGACTACGTATGTGCCGATGTTCAGGCTTTCCCTGCCTTCATTCTTCATTTGCACCGCAGCGCTGAAAGTATTGCCTTCAGAGGGAATATCCATTCTTTTCCATATCTTCATCTTTTGAAGCCGTCCTGTAAATTCTACCCTGCCGTTTTGCTCATCCAGTGAAGACAGGGAATATACAGGCTTTATTCCTTCCCCCGTATAGTCAAAGAGCAGCTCCGAGTTTTCCAGTATCGCAAAAAAAGGCTCATCTTTTCTGCTGTATTTTTTGATACCGAGGTTTTTTACCGAGCCTTTAAGGGTGTCGAGGGTTAAGACGTACCTTCCGTCATCATAGCTTTTTTCCTCGCTTTTGCCCTCCGGCTCGACCGGTACGGCTGAAATAGGGCTAACTAAAACCTTTTCTCCGGAAGGGGTTGCTGGTGTTTCTGTGCTTGACGCGGCCGCAGGGACCTGCCGGGATTCTTCCCGTTGGATATCATTCTGCTCCCGGGGTTGCATCCGGGGCTGCATCCTGCTGAAAATCACAATTATAAGTATCGCGAGTGCAAAAGCAATAATTAGCCGGACTTCTTCTTTCATTTTATCCATTTTTCTAAAGGGTCAAACCCTCCTTTGTTGAAAGGGTGGCATTTGGCCAGCCTCTTTATTCCTATGAAAAAACCTCTAAAGCCGTACTTTTCGACTGCTTCCATCATGAAGGCTGAACAACTTGGGTAAAACCTGCAGCGGCTTCCCAGAAGCGGCGAAAGAGTTGAACGGTAGCATTTTATGAGAAGAATCAAAATTTTTCGCATCCTATCAAGCCTGCAATTCTTTCCAGTTCCTTTTTTATTTTTTCAGCGGAGGCATTCATGGCGGCCGGCTTCAGGATGAAAATATAATTGCCCTTTTTGAAATATCTTTTCCAGGTTTCCCTTATAACGCGCTTTGTCCGGTTTCTCCTGACCGGAATGGCTGCATTATGTCTTGCCATGAAGCCGGTTCTATAATCATCCGACGCTTTAAAATGTAGCCTGAATAATACCGAATTATATTTTTCTCCCCCGGATAATACCTCTTTTATCCCGATGCTTTTATTCATCAGGCGGCAAGTTTTGCCCTCCCTTTTCTTCTCCTTGCGTTTATTATCTTTCTGCCTCCGGCCGTTTTCATTCTTGCCCTGAATCCCAATCTCTTTTTGCGTCTCCTGTTATGCGGATTATATGTAAAAGACATTTTTTCCTCCCGTGTTTTTTAGGTTTATCTCACGCGCTGCTTTTAATGCGTGAAATACCGCCTGCCGCCAATAACCAATAATCAAGGGTTGATGGTGTTCACCTTTCCCTTTTTTAATGGAAATTTTCGCCTCATTTTAACAGCAAACATACATTATATTATTTTAATTCGATGTTTTCAAATTTATTTTCTTTAAGGAGGGCCAGGAAATTGTGGTCGGTCAGGTTGAGATGGAGCGGCGTAACCGAAACATAATTCCTTTTCAAAGCATCCGAATCGCTTCCTTTTTCTCCATCGACTTCCCTGAATACGCCTTTAAGCCAGAAGTATGAATTGCCCCTCGGGTCTTCTCTTTCTTCGTATTCTTCTTCAAACCTTGATTCGCTCTGGTATGTAACCTTGACTCCCTTTATATCCCCGGCTCTGCAGCCGGGAACATTAATGTTCAATACCGTGTCCTTTGGCAATGTCAGTTTTTTTACATGCCTTATTATTTTAACCGTTATCTCTGCAGCTGCCTCAAAATGAAAATTTTTATACGCGTCTATTGAAACGGCTATTGAAGGGATTCCTAAAACAGCTCCTTCAGCCGCCGCCGATACCGTTCCTGAATAAAGAACATCCATCCCTATGTTGGCGCCGGGGTTAATGCCCGAAACAAGCAAATCGGGTTTCTGCTTCAATATGGAGCTTACCCCTATTTTTACGCAATCTACAGGCGTACCGTTGACAATATGCGCATTAAATGCGCGGTCAATTTTTATATGCCTTATCTTCAAAGGTGAGAAGATATTTATCGCATGGGCAACTGCACTCTTCTCCGTTTCCGGGACAACCACCGATACCTCGCCCAGTCTTTTCAGTCGGCTCCATAATACCCGCAGCCCTTCTGAATATACGCCGTCGTCGTTTGTCAGGAATATGCGCATTTTCCCCCCGCATTCCATGCTGCTGTTTTCGCGAATCCTTCTGCCTGAATTCTTTGTCCGTGCAGCCTTGTTTAACGGAAGGGTTTCTTTCCCCGGACCCTTTTGAAGGTTGCCTGGCAGAGCGTCTTGAGCAGTCTTCTATTAGCCGGCCTGCTGAAAACGGTAAGTGGAGCAGACCGGAGTCGAACCGGCAACCTTCCGCATGCGAAGCGGACGCTCTCCCATTGAGCCACTGCCCCGTCAGATATTCACTACCCGGCAGACTATTATTGTACTACAAGAGGGGGTTAAGCGCAACCTTCCTCCATAAGGATGCGGTGCCGGTAATAAACGCTTTTCCACCTTGCTTTTTTAAAATACATCATCATTGAGAAACACAGCATAACATCCACTGCATTAATGCCAAGCCATATTCCATTTGTTCCAAACCCTGCTTTCAATGACAGGAAATATGCAAGCGGAATGCGCAAAAGCAGGGAGAAAAACCCAACAAGAACCATCGGGAAAGCCGTGTCTCCTACCCCTGTGAGGCCTCTCATAATAATCAGGGATATGCCGAGAAAGGGAAACGAGGCCATGATATACCTGAGGAAGGTTGAGCCTGTTGCAATGACGGCCGCGTTGTCGTTAAAGAGGCCTACTATCCATGGCGCAAAAATGAATATGAGTGCGGTGGCAGGCAATAAAAGGCTTTGAAACATTTTAATTGAAAGAAAAATACTTTTTTGCGCCCGTTCTTCCTGTTTCGCTCCCATATTCTGTCCCATCAGTATTGCAGACGCATTGGCAAAGCCAAAACCCGGAACGATAAGGAGCATTCTTATTTTTGTTCCTATCCCATAGGCTGCGAGGGTTTCAGGCCCGTAGGATGCAACGAGCCTTGTAAGAAAAAGCAGCGAGATGTTGTTTATGAACAGCTGCATGGAAGTGAAGAATCCTATGCCTATAACCCTTTTCATGAAGGTCGGTTTGATTCCAAAGCGGTGAATTGCAAGGTTTAATCCATCCTTTTTCCTGAAAAGGATGAAGAGTATTATTATAAATCCTATGAACCGGCTCAATGCCGTTGTGATAGCCGAACCTGCAACCTCTAATCTCGGGAATATTCCAATGCCGAATATTAAGAAAGGGTCGAGAATTATGTTGATGATGTTTACAACGATGAGCACATAAAGCGGGGTTTTAGCGTCTCCTGCTCCCCTCATTGCCTGGTTCAGGGTAGCATGGAGAAAAAGGAATCCGGAAGAGAGGAAGCTTATGCGCAGGTAAGGTTTGGCTATTTTGAGTACTTCCCCCTTTGCTCCGAAAAGCTGCAGCAGGCTTTCTATCCCGAATATTCCCACGATTACAAGAATAACCCAGAAGAAGAGGGCAAGCAGTATGGTCTGCCATAATACCTGGCTGGCGCTCTCAAAATCTTTTTTCCCCGCAAAATGGGATATGAGGGCCACGGTTCCGGTTGTTATGCCCGTGGTGCATATGGCAAGTATTGTCAGTATCATTACGGACATAGAAAGTCCGGCCAGCGCAATATGCCCCAGTTTGCCGACAAAGAAGAGGTCTACAACCGAAAATGTATTTATGAGGAATCCACCTGCCATCATGGGAAGAGCCAGGTGTAGAATGCTCGATTTTACATCGATGCTCGTCAGGTCTATTTCTTTTTCCATCCGTTTATTCTTCCATCCTGCCTGCCCTGGTTCGTGTTTTACGCGGCATGCAGACTTGCCTGTAGCAGCTTTAGCGAAGGCGGTAAACCGAAGGATTTTGCTTTTTTGGTGTGTCGGGGCCCACGCAAATTGCCATAGTATATCATTTAAAATACGAAAGTAAAAAAGACCCGTCTTTTTTCCTGCCGCCATTAAAAGAAGTTGTTTCATGGGGATTTCATTTGAAAAGGTTAGGTGAAGTGCCGGGGTTTTCCTGCATTCATGTTGAGAAATGCAAGATAAAGTTGTTAACAGGGAGGGAATGGTTTAAACTATGTTGAACCGTCTCGGCCAGAGGACGGTCAGGTTTTAGCAGTGTAGAGGGAGTATTTATGAAAAAGGGAAGCAAACGGCTCTTTTTTTTGATTATTCCTGCGGCTGTTTCTTACGGAGAAGCGATAAGTGAAGCCTATGCAATGGCAGAGAAGAGGATACTGAAATTGACAAAATACGGATAGACGGGATAGAGTATTACGGAAAATTAACTGTTGCTATGAACGCTTATGTTCGCCGGCATATGTTTCAATGGTTCGTCTCTTAAAAACAGGACTCTTATCCCGGCACCGTGGCTGTTATAATCATGAAATTACCCGTTTTGTATACAACTGTCGAGGTTCCTGAATGTTTTTGCACTGCCGAAACGGTAAAGGGAAATCAGGTAATTTATGGCGGAGATATAAGAATTGGAGACCTGAGGAACCTTGGGCGTCCTGATTTCCTTGTTTACCGTTCAGTCGGCAAAGCTCACGATGAAGGAGGCATGAAACCTTGCTTTATTGGGGCTTTTGATGCTGCCGGTTCTCCTCTCTGGAGCGCAGGAACTGCCGGTACCCAGCCTTGCCGGCCGGGGCCGGTTGCGGTGCATGATATTGACCGCGACGGGCGCACTGAAATTATATGTTTTTTTCTTGATGGAACAGTTGAAGCTGAAGCCGGCAGCATGGAAGACGTTGTCATACAGGTTCGTGACGGTGCTACCGGAAGCATAAAGAACCAGGCTGCTCCTGAAGCTTTCCTTTCCTGCAGGGGTTATGGCCCTAACTGGGCGCACCAGAGAATACTCATTGCGAATTTCAGGGGCATGGATACGCCCGGAGATTTTGTTGTAAAGCTCGGACAGAAAGTCCTTGCTTTTGATTCGGAACTCAATCTTTTGTGGGAATACACAAGCTGCTGGACGGAATACGGACATTGTCCGGCCTACATACCTGCAGTCGGAGATATCGATGGAGACGGGCGGGATGAAGTCAACGGCGGTTATTTCCTTCTGGACCATGACGGAACGGTTTTGTGGGAAAAGGATATAGCTCCGCATAACGACAGTGTGGCCATTGACAGCTGGGACGGAGGAAGAATAAGGGCTATCTGTTCAGGGCACGGCCAGGTACTTGACCATAAAGGCAGGGTTGTTATGAAGCTCGGCGGCGATATGGTTCCCCACGGACAGGAGGTGCGAACCGGATTCTTTGCCGGCAGGCAGGAGCCTTACATGGTTATAAGGTATAACGGACACGATACGGGGATAAT
>Ga0272443_10007678_pt1 | contig 10220 bp, 8 predicted proteins | sample SSMAcet12_FD_193581 | JGI IMG/M metagenome (GOLD analysis project Ga0272443, IMG submission 193581) | Marine sediment archaeal communities from Little Sippewissett salt marsh, Falmouth, MA, United States - SSM-Acet-12 | ecosystem: Environmental > Aquatic > Marine > Wetlands > Sediment ... | reverse complement strand
TGCGCTCGGAGTAGAAAAAAATTCTACTTTTAGTCAAATCAAGAATGCTTTCAGAAAGTTAGCAAGAAAATGGCACCCAGATGTTAATTCTTCTTCTGATGCAAAAGAAAAGTTTCAAACCATAAATTGGGCCTATGAAATTTTATCCGATGATGAGAAGAGACGTATCTGGGATACAAGAGGCCTTGAAGGCGGTTCTTTAGGAACCCTAGCTAGAATGCGCTATAAGCAGTATTTGAGACCAGATGAATATGATTTATATAAAAAAACTATGAATATTTGGCTTTGGTCTAAAAAAGAGCCATCAGATGCTCAAGAAGGGCTTCAATGGAGAGTAATGTATAAAAAATCACAGAATCGGTCAAGCAATCCAGCGTTGATTAGAATATATGAAATTAAGCTGCAGGACAAATGGATTAATATTCATGATTCTGATGATCATCTAAATTTATCTTTTCATGAAAAATGGGTTATGCATGTGATGGCAGAGTTGGTAAGGAGAACAGAAGCATTATCGTACGCTGTATATGAGATTACTCAAAGAAGATCTGAGGGGGAGACTCAAAAAGAAGATTTAGCTAAGATCTCATTTCTACAAGATGAATTAAGTTCTTTTTTATTAAGCCCAGAATATTTTCAGTGTAGAAAGTATTTGCAAGGAAGCTGTGGAATTAAAGATTTGCCAACTCAAGATTATGAGATAAGCTCTGCTATTCCGATTTTTGAAGGGGACGATTACAAAGAATCCCAAGAAGAATTAAACAGACTTATTAAGGAAGGGTACTTATCAAAAGACGCGCCTATGGCACGGAATCATGTAAGACCCAACGATAATGAACTTAGACCACCTGATGATTTACCTTTAATCAATACAAAAGAAGGAAGGATAATTTGGGGAGATGAAGGTGGAGAAGGTAGAGAAGGAACTGGATCAAGAATCAAATGGGGGTGAATTAAGTTAATCTTTGAACTATTTTCCTCGTTTCTTCCAACAACTTCCCTTTTTCATTTAACTCTGGCTCATCAAGCACCATCTCAGTTAACTCATTTAAAATTGTGCCTAAAATTGGCCCAGGCTTGAGGCCGAGCTCTTGCATTAAATCATTGCCGTCTATAGCTAAATCAGTCACATCAAATGGTTGATTCAGCTGTTCAATAATACGATCTTTTAGTTCCTCTAGCCGCCAACTAGTTTCTCTTGAACCGCTGCCCACTCTATCGCCTTCGCGCACTGCCAGCATGTCATTAATATTTTCTAAGCCAATTCTTTTAATCATGCGTCGCACAGCTGCATCACTTTGGTGAGGCTGGTAATGAAACATATGATAACGGACTAAATCAAAAAGTCGCTGCTGCTCAATTCTAGAAAGCTTAAGTCGTTTACCAATTTTTGACGCAATTCTTGAACTGACAATTTCATGATTATAAAAGGTAATATTGCCTTGTTTAACCTCATAAGTGTCGGGTTTTCCAACATCATGGAGCAAGGTCGCTAATTTTACAATTGGATCGCAGCTGGGGCAGCTAGCCACTGCATCCAGAGAATGAGTCCAAACATCTGTTGCATGATGACCGCCTTGATCAACTCCGCGTCCTTGAATTAATTCCGGCAAAATTAGCTCTAATAATCCAGTCTCAAATAACAATAAAAATGCTTTTTTAACTTCCTTAGTTACTAGCATTTTAAGCAACTCATCACGGATTCTTTCCCAGCTGATTTTTTTGATTAGGTCAGCATGCTGCTTAATAGCTGCAAAAGTTACATCATCGATTTCCATATCTAGCTGAGCTGCAAAACGAACTGCTCGCAACATTCTTAAAGCATCTTCAGTAAATCGTTCGTCAGGACTGCGTACGGTGCGGACTCTTTTTGCTGCCAAGTCTTTTAGTCCAGAGTGCAAATCAATAATTTGATAATCTTCTCCATTTAGTTGATATTCAGGCTCTAAGCTTTGTTGAGCAAATATTTTTTTCAGCACCTCATCTTTAACAGTCAAGGCCATCGCATTAATAGTAAAATCTCTTCTTTCCAAGTCTTCATCCAAAGTTTCTCCCCATTCTAAATTGCTAGGCCGGCGAAAATCCTCATAATCATCTTCGGATCGATATGTTGTGACTTCAAATGGCGGGGGATTTTTTTTCGTTTGCTTTTGATACAAATTAAGTTTCTCTAACTGTTTTTCTAAAGACGGATGGACTTTGTTGATATCTTCTGGAGTGATTAGACGGTGTTTAGGTTTTTGATTTAGTAAAAATTCGGACTTAATGTTTTTTTCAGGTATTAAATACTCTTTATTGGCTAATTCTTCTAGCAAATTTTCATAAGCAATGCCGACTGTACCAAACTCATTAGTATAAAAAGTTTCAGCAAATATTGCTTGAATTTTTTCTGGATGAGTATTAGTTGTAAAATCAAAATCAGTAATCTGCTGCTTTTCTTCTTCATCTTTTTTTATTGAATTCAACAAGATGTCTCTTACAGCCCCACCAACCAGGTAGGCATCGAAATTTAGCTGCCGTAGCTGGTACAGGATGTATAAAGTTTCAAAAGGTATAGTTACAGAGTTATTTGTCATTCTTTTAGAATTATAACACTGAGATTAAACTGCAGCAGCCCTAGCTAAGCTGCCAGCTAGTGTTTAGAATGGTTAAACATTAATAGAGTTGTTGCGAAGTACAGTCAATCCTGTGGACTTAGATCCGCAGGATGTTAGCAAAAAAAATTAGAAAGAAAACATGAACTGGAATTTATTAACAGAACAGATCCCTCAAAATGAAGATGAGCTTTTAGATCTAATTTTAGATAATCGCGAGATTAAAGATCATGAAAAATTTTTAAATCCGTATTCAGCTTATGATTTAAAACTTACTGATGTAGGTGTGGCAAAAACACAGATTAAAAAAGCTAAAAAAATTTTAGAAACTGCAGTAGCAGATCAGCAAGATGTTTTGATTTTTGGTGATTATGATGCAGACGGGATTTGCGCTACCTCAATATTATGGCTATTTTTACAAAAAATGGGTTTAACAGCTAGGCCTTTTATTCCTGACCGTCAAGAACATGGCTATGGCATTACCCAAGAAGTTTTAGAAGAAATATTTGCTGATAAAAAACCAGATGTGATGATCACTGTAGATAATGGGATTGTGGCTCATAAAGCAGTTGAATATGCACAAGAGCAAGGAGTGACAGTTTTGGTCACAGATCATCATCAGGCTGATAAAAAATTGCCTCCTGCAGAAGCGGTTGTTCACAGTACAGAAATTTGTGGAGCTGCAGTTGCCTGGCTACTAGCTAGAGAAATAGATCAAGAAAAAGCTAAAGATTTATTAGATTTAGCTGCTTTAGCTACTGTTTCTGATCAAATGCCATTGATCGGTCCTAATCGCAGTCTTTTAAAAGACGGTCTTTTAGCTTTACAAACTACCCAGCGCCCAGGGTTACAAGCTCTTTATCAAGTGGCCAAAGTAGATCCTAAAATGATCAATACTTATACGGTTGGATTTGTGATTGCACCGAGAATAAACGCTGCTGGTCGCTTGGAAACTGGGATTGTGGCGGTGAGATTATTGTGTACGCAAAAATTAAGTGCAGCCAGACAAATTGCCCGTCATCTCAATCAGGTTAATGCTGAAAGACAAGATTTAACCTCAAAACAGTTACGTTTAGCTTATAGTTATAAAGACGATTGGCAAAAAGAAAAATTGATTTTTGTGTTTGATAATGGTTTTCACGAAGGCATTATTGGTTTAGTGGCTGGTAAACTGACTGAAAGACATCATCGCCCATCAATAGTGATGGGAATTGATGGGGATGTGGCTAAAGCTTCAGTAAGATCTGTGAAAGGTATTCATATTACTAATTTATTAAGAAAAGCAGAAGACTTAATGCTTAGTTGCGGTGGTCACGAAATGGCAGCTGGCTTTTCTGTTTCTTTAGAAAATTTAGAGCAATTAAAAGATAAATTAATGGAGTTAGCCGATGAAGTAATAGATGATAGTTTGCTTGAAGCAGAATTAGATATTGATTGTCAGCTGCCTGCAGAATTAATTAATCAAAAAACAGTTGCAGCATTAACTAAATTAGAACCTTATGGCATGGGTCATCATGCTCCTGTTTTTATGGCAAAAAATTTACAGCTTGTGCAGTTTTCAGCAGTTGGTAGAGAGAAAAAGCATTTACGGATGCAGTTTAAGTTGCCAGATTCAGTTGAAACCGTGAATGGAATTGGCTGGAATTTAGCTTATAAAATGGAAGATTTTGAGCAAGATCAAGAGGTTGATTTAGTAGGAAATATGGAGATTAATCACTGGAATGGTAATGATTATCTTCAATTTAAGTTAAAAGATGTCAAGCCTAGCGAGTAATTAGGCATAGATATTCAGCTGAAAGTATTCTTTTTGGGGCACAGAAGATTGTAGTTGGTTGCGTTTGCGGAACAAGGCTTAAGATTTTTTCTTTTTTGATAGTTTTAATTTCTATTATGGTCTTGGTTTGATAGCTTTGATTAGAAAAATTTAGTTTTATTTTTGATCCAAGAGATAAACTATTTAAACTTGAAAATAAATTATTGGAACCTAGTAAGATAAAGGCTTTTTCAGAATTATTAAAATTTCCAGAGAATTTAGGGACTATTAGTTGATTATCTAGTTGAGCTAGATTGGCATTAATATCTTTTTTTACACTAGTTTTAAAATTCTTAGCAGAGACAGAAATTATCTGATGGTTATTTTTTATTTCATAAGTTTGGGCAAAGGAAATATCTGGCTGAGAAAAAATGGTGATACCAATGCCAAAACCCAGTCCAAGTGCCATAATAAAGCCTATTAAAGTATGATGGCGAGTTAAAAGGTTTAGGCTGTTGTTAATGGTTTGAATTAGATGAAAAAGAAATTTCCAAGAAAAGAGATTAAACTCAACTAACAAGATTTTATCTGATCCCTGCTGGCTTATTTTAAGCATAATGGTTGATATTATATCAAAGTATAGCAAACATCTAAACCTATAATTTTTCCTTTTCTATTCTTAAATATTCGACTGTATGGTCGCAGGAAGTTTAACAAAAAAAAAGACCACCTATAAATAGGTGGTCTTAATTAGAATTTAAGTTAAATTATTCAAGATATTCTTTAAGCTTTGCTTCAATCATAGAAAAAGGCTGAGCCCCTGATAAAAGCTCGTAATCCCCTTCAGCAGTTACTAAAATTGTTCCTGGAGTACCAGCAATTCCCGCCTTTTTTCCTGCTGCCATTTGCTCTTCCACTTTTTTTGTGTATTTCCCACTTTCAACGCAAGATTCTAAATTTGCTTTATTCATCCCTAAATCGGCAGTAAGAGCATAAGCATTTTCCATCTCTGCGATAGTATCGTCTTCAGCCATTGTTTCATAGAAAGTGTCACTAAATTCCCAGAATTTTTCATTGCTATATTGCTCAGCTACACATTCGCTAAGTTCTGCTAAAGATTGAGCATTAGCATGAAAACCTAAAGGAAAATGACGATATACCCAAGCTACTTGGTCTCCATATTCTTCCATCACTTGATTCATAGTTGCTTGAAATCTGTTACAGAATGGGCATTGGTAGTCAGAATATTCAACTAAAGTAATTTTTGGATTTTTTGCTCCTGTCTGATGATCTTCAGCTGTAACTTCGGGCATTTGTTTGAGCTGATCTTCAGTCGGGCCTTTAGGCATTTCCGGTTCTGCGTCTGCTGCTGCTTTAACTTCTGCTGTATCTTCTTTTTTTAAAGTTTGATTTTCTTTCCACATAGATCCTGACATGAATCCACCTAGAAATACTACTAAGACAATGATTACTAATGAAAAATTTTCGTTAAGAAAACCGATTAGTCCAGAATTAGAGTAATTATTTTCAGACATTTTTTCTTTCTTTTTAATTATTATTAATATTTTTGAATTATTTAACTGTAGAGTATTTTAATCTGTAATTTATTTAACAAAGAGTTAAAATAATAATGTCTTTTAAGACTGTATCAAATTTAATCATATTTCTAATCAAGAGACAATAAGCATAAGTATATTTTTTATGAATCGTCATCAGCAAATACAAAATAGAATCTGGTTCGCAGCTGAGAAAAATCATTTACTTAAGCATGGTTTTAACTTAGATAATTTGGATCAATATGCAGATACACCAGTCGAATATATTACAGGTAAAGCAGAATTCTTAGGTCATACTTTTAAGGTTAACTCTGATGTTCTGATACCGAGAGTGGATACTGAAGAGCTGGTAAGGCTAGCAAAACAAGATGTTAAAGAAAATTTTGCTATAAATGATTTATTGAAAATTGTTGATGTAGGCACTGGCTCTGGAGTGATTGGCATTAGTTTAGCTTTGGAATTAGCAGAATTTTCACACTTAGAAATTTGTTTGGCTGATGTGTCGTCTCCAGCTTTAGCAGTGTGTCAACAAAATGTTAATACTTTTGAGTTGAAAGAAAAAGTGAAAGTTCGACAGTCAGATTTACTATCTAAGATTCCGGCTATAGAAAAATTTTTCATGATTGTAGCTAATCTTCCCTATATTCCAGCTCAATTTATGACTGATCTTCCCTTAAGTGTAGCTGATTATGAGCCTATGTTAGCTTTAGACGGTGGATGTGATGGATTAGAGTTAGTTAGAAAATTAGTAAAACAGGCTACAGAGCATTTGCTTAAAGGTGGTATTATATGGCTAGAGGTTGATGAGAGGGTAGAGATAACAGCTGAATCTTTAGCCTTACCAAAAAATTGGAAATTTGAAATTCAAAATGATCAATTTGGTAAACAGCGTTTTGTCAGAATTAAAAGTTACTAAAGTTAATTAATTTGCGAATTTATTCTGATTGTACCCCGTCAGCTTGCTGCGGAGAATAAATCAGAATGGGGTGCTAGGGGCAAGTCCCTCAGAAATGAACACCTTTAATAATTACTAATTTGTGAATTTATTAAAAGTTGAATTTTGAATAATTATTCATTAATATGATAAACATGTTGGAAAAATTTTTAAATAAAAAAATAATTATAAGTTTACTAATTAGTTTTATTTTTGCTGCCTCAGCTGTAAAAGTAGTTAAAGCGCAAACCCAGGTAGCTCAACAAGAGTTTGCTATTCATTTATTTACCTCCAGTACTTGCCCTCATTGTCAAAAGGAAAAAGATTTTTTATTGAATTTCAAAAAATCTAATCCAGATATAAAAATTTATAATTATGAGATTGATGAAAGGCAAAATGGATTATTAATGTCAGCTGTGGCAAAAGAGTTAGATACAAATAGCAATGGAGTGCCTTTGACTGTTATTGGAAACCAGTCTGTTTTAGGTTTTGCTAGTGCTAGCACCACAGGTGAGTACATCAAAGAGTTATTTTTTGAAGAGATTGAACAAAATGATGCTCTAGATGTCGCAGCTATTGCCCGACAAAATAATCTTAGACCTGAGAGAGTGGAAATTGGGGCAGATATTTTTCCTTATGTAACGATGGAGCCTTCTTCTGCAGAAGAGCCTCAGCCTGCTAATCAGCCGACAGAGATAGGATCTGTAACTGAGATTCCAACTCCCAGTGCTAATTATGAGGATGAACAGAATGGTTTAACCAAGAAAAAAGGTATTGATCACCAATTAGAGCAGACAATTTCTTTACCAGTGATCGGAGAAAAGAAAGTTTCTAGCTTCTCATTACCTGTTCTGACTTTTGTAGTTGGCTTTTTAGATGGCTTCAACCCTTGTGCTATGTGGACTTTGTTATTTTTAATCTCTTTATTATTAGGCTTAGAAGACAAAAAAAGGATGTGGATTTTAGGTATGGCTTTTATTGTGGCCTCATCTTTTGTCTACTTTTTATTTATGAGTGCTTGGTTAAATTTGTTTTTGTTTATTGGTTTTATTGGTTGGGTAAGAATTTTAATCGGGGCAGTTTCCTTAGGCGCAGGAGGTTATTATCTATATGATTACTGTGTTAATAAAACAGGGGCTTGTAAAGTAGATATGGGAGGCAAAAAACAAAAAGTTTTTGCTAAGTTAAAAGAATTTACTCATAAACAAAGCTTGTTTGCGGCATTAGTGGGCATAGTTTTGTTGGCATTTGCTGTTAATTTAGTAGAGTTAATTTGTAGTGCTGGTCTACCCGCTGTATATACTCAGGTTTTGAGCATGAGTGATTTGCCTACATGGGAATACTACTTGTATTTAATAGCCTATATTGTAGTGTTCATGCTTGATGATTTATTTGTTTTTTTTGTAGCCATGAAAACTTTGCATAAAGTGGGGGTTAACACCAAATACTCTCGTTATTCCCACTTAATTGGTGGTATATTAATGTTAGGCATAGGTTTAGCCCTTTGGTTTAAGCCTGAATTACTAACTTTTGGTTAAAAATAAAAATAAAAAAAAGGAGACATTATGTCTACACAACCTTTAGTAAAAATGGTCGCAGAAACAGAACTTCAAGATGAAGCTAAACAGCTTTATCAAGATTTCAAGGACAAAAAAGGCGCAGTGCCAAAATGGATGAAGGTGATGGCGAATTGTGAAGATATTTTATTAGGCTTTTTTTCTATGTTTAAAGCAACCATGGACGACTCTCCTTTGCCTAGTGCATTAAAATGGAAAGTTGCTAAAGAAATTTCAGATTTAAATAAATGTGAGTTCTGCGTGAGCGTGGCAGAAATGATGCTAGAGTCGATGGGTTGCAATGACATGGTTTGTTTAAAAGAGGAGAATGTTAGTGAGAAAGAAAAACTAGCTATTGAATACGGAAAACAAGTGACTGTTCATGCTTACAAAATTGATCCGGATCTAATGAAGCAAGTTCAAGCTAGTTTTTCTGATGAGGAATTAGTCGAATTAACCGCAGTAGTAGGATTATTTAATTATATTAACCGCTTTAATGACGCACTGAGAGTGCTGCCGGATTAGTAAAATTTTTTCTCTTTAAAAACTAAAATACTTGTCCCAGCTATCAACCCCGCTGCTAACCACAGCATTGATTGAGGTAAAAAATTGTTTAAAATAATTCCTCCTGTTAAAGGTCCAATAATTTGGGCAATGCTGTTTAAAGAACTTGTGACTCCCATTAAAGCTCCTTGCTCCTTTTCATCTACACTACGAGAGATGTCTCCCATCATTAATGGACGCAAAGAACCAGATCCAGCTGCATAAAAAGTTAAAAAGACAAAGATCATCGGCCAGTTGGTAACAAAACTAGAGCCAATTAAAGCAAAAAAAGCAAAAAATAGAGCAATTTTTTCTAAAATTCTTTCAGGGAAATGATCAATTAATTTTGGTAGCAAAAATCCCCGAAAAATAATACTCACAAAACCTATGTAACCTAAGCCGAAACCAATTTGTTGAGGCGTAATATCTAATGCGTGACTAGCATATAAAGAAAAATTGCTAGCAAAAATAGCATGGCCAATAACATAAAGACTAAATTCAGTCAGTTGTTGCTGAACATTTTTATTAGTGAAATATTTTTTTAATTTATTAATTGGTAAAATTTTGGCCTCAAGCTTAAAATTTTTAGGCTTTACTTTAATAGTTTCTGGTAAATAAAAATAGGTCAGGATAATGCTTAATAAGCTCATGCCACAGGCAACTAAAGCCGGGATGCTAAAACCAAATTGAGATAGCCACCCGCCAATTGCTGGTCCAACCATAAAGCCAAAACCAAAAGCAATTCCAGAAGTGCCAAAAGCTTTACTTCGATCTTTTTTTGATGAAATATCACTAAGATAGGCTTGGGCGATAGTCCCATTACTGCCTAAAAGTCCATCAACAATTCGTGAAGCAAACAACATCCAGATATTATGAGAAAAGGCCAAAAATAAGAACCCAAGAGCTGTAGAGAACTGAGAAATGATTAGTAAAGGTTTGCGTCCATAGTAGTCACTGAGGTTGCCCATAATCGGTGCGGAAATAAATTGAAACAGAGAAAATGAAGTGCCAAGTAATCCAATGGTAAAAGCTGAAGCCCCGAGATCACGGGCATAAAAAGGCAAAAATGGCAAGATCAAAGAAAAACCGAGCACCTCGGTAATCATAATAATTAAAATAATCCAGTGTTGTTTGGAAAAAGGCATAAGTTTCCATTTTATACTAAAATTTTTTTTAAGACAAAGGGAGAGAAGTAGAAAGAAAAATTTAAAAAGGATAAGTTGCCATGAAAAATTTAACCAACAAAATTAGAGTAATTTTTTGCCGCCGGCATTAATCTTATAT
>Ga0272443_10007676_pt1 | contig 10221 bp, 6 predicted proteins | sample SSMAcet12_FD_193581 | JGI IMG/M metagenome (GOLD analysis project Ga0272443, IMG submission 193581) | Marine sediment archaeal communities from Little Sippewissett salt marsh, Falmouth, MA, United States - SSM-Acet-12 | ecosystem: Environmental > Aquatic > Marine > Wetlands > Sediment ... | reverse complement strand
TCAATATCCAAAGTCTTTTCCTTTACAGTACGCGATTGTCTGAACGCGAGATATGGTCAACCAGGAGACAGTTCATGGGGACCGAGTAGGGAAGGAGGGATTTGAACCCTCACGCCTTTCGGCACGTGATCCTAAGTCACGCCTGTCTGCCAATTCCAGCACTTCCCCGAACAAGTAAAATTATATCTGCGGCGCTCGGGTGTGTAAAGGCAGGTGTCTTTCGTCCGGAGAAACATGAAGAACGGATGAGAATGGGATGTGGTGCTTGACTTTCGGGGTCAATTTTCTGTATAGTGATCTCCGGAAACAAGCAGCGGTTGACGATTTTCCCAAGCACTGGCTGCCACGCGCTCCGGGCTGCCGTGCTTTTTCTACGTCTTAGAGCAGGTCAACCGCAGGTGAACTTCCGAGGTCTTGGGCGCAAATGCTGTCCGGCTCAGGAAAGCTTCGCGTCGGAACAAATGACCATTCTGCAGTTAGAAGCAGGGTGCCGGTGGTCCTATTGCCGGCACCTTCTGCATGGGCAGACACTGCAAAGCAGCTCTGATAGGGAACAGACACAACGCCGTTGGCATCGTTGAGGTTGCTGAGCCAAATGCGCGCTGGGGTGATACGATTCCTTATGCAGAACGACGTTGAATACAGCGAAAAATTCATCCGTTGCAATGGGCTCACTTTCCAAGTATGCTGGAAGAAGAGACAGCTCTCAACGGTGCATGAATGCGAGGGTATGGTTGTAAGGAATGAGTAAAAAGGATAAGAAAACCTCCGCCGCCCGATCGGCGGTTTCCACCGGAGAGCAAACCCCTCCGGTGGATGAGCAGGCCGGCATCGATCGGCTCCTGGATATCGGACGGGAACAGGGTTATGTCTCCGTGGACGATATTCTCAAGGTGTTTCCAGACGCAGAGCGCGATCTGGATCAGCTTGATGACGCCTATGCAGTGCTCATCGGGGCGGGTATTAATATCGTAGATGAGCCGACGCAGGACAGGGATGTAAAGCTTTCCGAGACGGTTCAGGCTGACGAAGCTGAAACGGAACGCAGGAAGAATTACCTTTCCTCGGTGGATGCGGACGACTCTGTTGGTCTCTATTTAAAGGAAGTTGGACGCGTTCCGCTGCTTACCGCTGAAGAAGAAGTGATGCTGGCCAAACGGATTGAACGTGGCCGCGTTGCCCGGGAAGAACTGGCGGAGGGTGTGGACGATGAGGATCACCGCCAGGAGTTGCGCCGCTGGATTGAAGACGGCTGGGCTGCCCGGGAACATCTCATCACCGCAAACTCACGCCTGGTTATCAGTGTGGCCAAGAAATACATGGGACGCGGCGTGCCGTTCCTGGATCTGATTCAGGAGGGGAATATCGGCCTGATCCGTGCAGCGAAAAAATTTGATTACCGTCGTGGACACAAGTTTTCAACGTATGCAACCTGGTGGATTCGCCAGGCGGTGACACGAGCCATCGCCGATCAGGGACGTACCATCCGCGTTCCTGTTCATATGGGTGATCAGATTAACAAGCTGTTGCGGGTTTCGCATCAACTTACACAGCGACTCGGACGGGAACCAACGACTGAGGAGCTTGCGAAGGAACTTGATGTCGTCCCGAAAAAGGTCGAGAACATGATCCAGGTTTCGCGCCGACCGCTGTCGCTGGAAACCCCGACAGATGAAGAGGAAGACTCCGTTCTTGGCGATTTCATCCAGGATGAGGATTCTCCTGCCCCGGTGGACACGGTGACGAATCACCTCCTCAAGGAACACCTTCGCGAGGTGCTGGAGGCGCTGCCGCCGCGTGAAGTCCGCATTCTTCAGCTTCGTTATGGCTTGCTGGACGGGCAAAGCTACACCCTGGAAGAGGTGGGTCGGAAAATGGGCGTCACCCGTGAGCGTGTGCGCCAGATTGAGGCGCAGGCGCTGAGCCGGCTTCGCCATCCCGGACACCGTCGGAAGCTGGTTGATTACCTGCTGGAATAGGTAAAAAAATTACCGCCGCAAGGCGGTTTTTTTATGGCCGGCGATTGGGAATGGCGCGGTAAAGCAGCATTCCCTGCGAACCATAGATGTCAGTTGGCAATGTCTCAAACTGATAGTAACGGGACAGGAAATCCTCATTCTGAAGGAAAGTCCGGCGTCCGTAAACCTCAAGGGCGACAAGGAAATCTGGGTTCTCGTCCAATATTAAGTCAGCAGGAATGGCGAAATTGATCACGTAGTCTTGGGCCGGAAGGGGGTAATAGTCATCGGCCTGAGGGGAAATGAGTCCGAGCGTGTCCAGGATGACCGCATCGGTGAAGTAGCCCAGCGCTCCAATATCGCCTGCGGCGACCACGTCGCCACTCTCGAGCTGAGGAAACAGTTCTTCTGCAGCCAGTTGATAAAGAAGCTCAAGCTGGATATAAGCCATGGCCGGGGCCGGGCGATCCGGGCCGTGGTCAGGATGGAGCACCCACCCATTCAACGTCATTCCGGCTGCTGCGATGGGGAGAATGATTTGCAGGGGCGGGAACTTCAGGTCCTCGGCGAGATTGGCGGTACCCAGGAAGATGCCCAACATGAAGAGCGGCAGGGGAGGGGTTAGATACCAGCGGAAGATAAGAGGATTGGCGATGGCATACGCCAGGAAATAGATGAATGGGAAGGCAAACAGTGGCCAGAGCGACACATCTTTGCGGAGGATTCGCCGCGCGGCAACGAGCAGCAAGGCAGGAAAGAGTATTAGCCCTACGCCAATCCAGGGCGTGCCGAACGTAAGGTGGCCCAGAAACGGCGTTGCATAGTGCTGCAGGAGGCGGATGAAGGCGGCATCGCCAGGAAGTTGGTACGCGCTGGCTTTGGCGGTGATGGAGTGCGGGAGCGGGCTGCCATAGCGCAGCCATGCATAAGAAAACCACGCCGCAAGCGGGACGAAACCGCTGAGAATCTCTTTCCAGCTGATTGGAATGGGTTCTGACTTTCCGGTGGGTATCCAGCGCAACTGCCGCAGGCGTTCCAGATACAGAGGAAGGACGAACAGAAGCGCATCCGGGCGAACCAGAATGCTTAACGCGGAGCTCGCTGCCGCCAGAGATGTCTGGGCCGAGGAATGGAAGTAAAATGTAGCCAGCATGAGGAGGATGAAAAGACTGGTCTCCATACCTCCAATCGCAAATGTTACCGACATCGGGGCGATTGCCCAGATGAGCGCAGCCGCGTAGCCGGAGGAAGGGCGTTTCATGCGGAAGCCCAGCAGGATAAGGGTACCGCAGGCAAGCGCATCGCAGCCGGCATTGACAGACCAGGCAATCTCTGGGAACGGTGCCTGTACACCGCCGAAGATAGCGCCCAGCGCTGCCATGAGAAGCGTATACAATGGGGTTGTAGTTCCGAGGACCCATTCGCCAGGGTTGTAGACAAGACCATTTCCGGCCAGCAGGTTGCGGGCGTAGCGGAAGGTAATGTACGCATCATCTATCGTACGCGGCCCTGCGAGGAAACGTGCTCCCAGGGCGGCTAGCATGATGAGGATGGCAATCCAGAGATGTCGACGGCTCCGCATGCAGGAATTATAGCTTCGAAGCAAAACAGGACAAAACGCTTTGCCCGGATGGGTTGGTGGTGGATTGCTTTGTTCGGTGCGATGGTGGGCGTTGCCTGGAAGTTGATCCTGCTCGGGTGGGGGGCTTTTCCATTAAATGCAGATGAAGCTGTCGTTGGATTAATGGCGCGTCATATCCTGGCTGGTGAGCGTCCATTGTTTTTCTATGGTCAGGCGTATATGGGCAGCTTTGATGCCGCGCTGGTAGCGCTGCTGTTTCAAATGACCGGCCCGCGCGTCGAGGCTATCCGTCTGGTCCAAACCGCGCTCTACGCAATCACCTCCTTCACACTCGCGGGATTGGCCTGGAAAATGACCCGCTCGAATCTGGCGGTCCTGGCGGCCAGCTTGCTGCTTGCTTTTCCGGCAGTTAACACAACCCTCTACACAACTGTATCTCTGGGTGGCTACGGTGAAGCGTTGCTCATCGGCGCCTTGCAGTACCATCTGGCGTTGGACTATACACAGCAGGGCGGGCGCTGGCGCTTCTGGGCTTCCTCTTTTCTAACCGGCTTCGGCCTCTGGGTGTTCGGTCTCTCCCTGGTCTTTTCCATCCCTGCGCTTGTGGCTATCCTGCTGACCTACGGACGCAGGGATGGCTGGCAGGGTTGGTGGAGGACGCTCATTCCCGCTTCCGCGGCAGGTTTGCTTGGCGCCCTGCCATGGCTGATCGCCATCAGCAGGGAAGGCCTTCCGGTCCTGTTGCAGGAATTGCTGGGCGGTGCCATTGCCGCTTCACCCAGCACTCCCTTTCTTCAATTGCTGCTTTCTCGCTTCTTGAATGTGGTCTTGTTTGGCCCTACCGTCCTCCTGGGCATCCGGCCTCCCTGGTCCGTCGAACCACTGGCGCCGTTCTGGATCCCCGGGACTATCCTTTTCTGGTTCTTGACGGCGTTGCTGCTCATTCGCCGCCGCAAGAAAGAAGCCATATTTCCCGGCTCAGGCCTCCTTCTTGGGACGGCGTTGCTCACTTTTGCGGGTCTCCTGTTCACCCCCTTTGGCGGTGATCCCTCCGGGCGGTATTTTCTTCCCTTAATGCCCGTGCTTGCTTCGGCGGCCGCGTTGGCCCTATGTGGAGCTGAAATCAGCCGGCAGCAGGTCCTGATGTGGGCTCTTTTTGTGCTTACGCTCGGTGGAAATCTCGCGGGTACGGTCCAGGCAGCCCGGAATGAATCCCTCGGAATCACCACACAATTCGATGCGGTAACTTGGATTGATCACAGGTATGACGAGGAATTGATTGCGTTCCTGCAGCACGAGGGATTAGCCTCCGGATACACGAATTACTGGGTTGCGTATCCGCTGGCTTTTCAGTCGGAAGAAACCCTGCGCTATGTGCCGCGACTACCCTATCATCTTGATTTCCGATATACCTCTCGTGATGATCGCTATCCCCCATACCGCGACGTGGCTGCCGCGTCTGAGCGCATCGCCTATATCACCACCAATCACCCGGAACTGGACGAACTGCTTGAAGCAAGATTCCTGGAATTTCGTGTTGCATACGACGTGGCTGTGATTGGTGATTATCATGTTTTTTATAACCTCACGCCTGCACTACCTCCGGAGGACCTGAATTTACCCTGGTTGGGCGGAGGGTCATGAAAAGCCGGCGCGGCGTTTTCCTGCTTCTCTTTGCTGCGGTTTCCACCGGGGTGGCCGTCCGTTGCGGCGTGTCCCTGCCGCTTCCTCTGGAGGCGATTCTTCATCGCATCGACGCCGTGAGCCTGGTTGGGTTGCTGCTGATTGTCAGTGGCAGCCTCGGTGCACGGATGGTTTCATTCTGGTTTCCGCAGGAAGCGGGCGATGAAATGGCCGTGCAGCATTATGCTCTCGGCCTGGGAATCATCGGGACGATTCTCTTTGTAACAGGGAGCATTGCAGCCTTTTCGCGGGGAATCATCTTTGCCATTATTCTGGCAGCAGCCTGGATCGGCCGGAATCATCTTTCCCGGGGGCTGGCGTTCCTGCGGCTTCCGTCCACGTTGAAACGGTTGTGGATACGCTCTGATGGCGTGACGCGGCTCGTTTACCTGCTGGCGAGTATGATGCTCCTGGTTGCATTGATGGAGGCGCTCGTCCCTCCTTTCGCTTACGACAGTCTCATGTATCACCTCCGGGCACCGCAACTCTTCCTGGCAGAAGGCCGGATCCTAACGCTGCCCGAACTCTGGCAGGCAAACGGGCCTTTGCTGATCCAGATGCTTTACGGTGCCGGGATGGCAGCGGGCAGTGATCTCACGCCCGCCGTGCTACATCTTGCGACAGGCGTCATGCTGGTGCTGGCCACCTTTCATGCGACCTGCCGCCTCGGCGGAGAGCACGCGGCCTGGTTGGCATTGGCAATCCTGCTCGGGGTGCCGGCAATTCTGCTGTGGTCAGCGCTTCCCTACGCCGATGTCGCCTGGGCGCTGTTCCAGTTTCTCTCGCTGGATGCGCTGCTCCAGTGGAGCAAAGAAGGAGAAGATGGCTGGCTCTATCTTGCCGGAGCACAGCTCGGATTCGCACTGGGGAGTAAGTACCTTGCGCTGGGATTTGCGGTTGCAATCGGGCTCTTCTTCCTGGTTCAAATCCGGCGAAACGGATTCCAACGCAGCCTTCGTGCGGTGATTCTGATTGCACTTGCGGCCGGCATCACCGCTGCACCATGGTACCTCCGCAATGCCCTCATTCTGGGGAATCCAGTTTTCCCGTTTTACTTCGGCGGCGCAGGCTGGGGGCTGGAGCGGGCAGACCAGCTCCTGAGTTACATGCACTCCTTCGGGAGACAGCACTTGGGCGGGCTGATTGCTTTCTGGGACATATTCTTTAATCCACGTGCTTATCGGACCATGGGTGTGGAACGGCTCACGCCGGCTTTTCTCGTCGCTTTCTTGGTCTTGATGCCGGCGCAGCGTAAGAAATTCGGTGTGTTGGGTTTCTTTGTGCTTGCCCCGCTTATTTTTTGGTGGTTCGGATCCCGTCAGCTTCGTTTCCTGTTACCCTTGCTGCCCGTTGCAGCAATCCTTGCAGGGCTGATGATGCAGGAGGTTCTGGATCGCTTGCGGGCAAGTCGGGCCGCAGCTCTTCTGATTCGGGGTGTACTCCTTGTTTTGATGGGGGTAACCCTTTTCAACAATTTCGCCATCGTATATGAACTGCAATTCTTCCGGGTCATGGTCGGCATGGAAACGCGGGAAGCATTTCTGGCACGGACTGTGTATGATTATCCCGGAATCCGGGCCGCGCTGGAAGAACTCAATCCAGAGGAGCAGATCCTGTTCCTGTGGGATGGACAGGGCTATTATTGTAGGGAACGCTGTATCGCAGATGCGGATCAGGCGGGATGGATTAATCTGCGACGGGATTACGGCTCACATGCCGCTATCGCAGCTGCCCTGCGGGCGGGAGCTGTCGACCTTCTCCTGGTCGGGAAAGGGGATGCGGCCTGGATGATTGAACATGATCCGACCGGTGCGCAGGAAGCAGCCTACGATGATTTCATGGGGACATTCATCCCGCGCTACACTGAACGATTGTATGAGGATGAGCAGATCCTCGTGGTGCGCTTGCTGACTGACGACTGACGAGGTTCGTTCCTCCCGGGAGCACAAATCGTGACCTTTCGGAAATTGATCACATTCCTCACTTTTGTTGCGGTGCTCACAATGGCTGTGCGCATTTCTGTCGACACGGATACGTGGTGGCATCTGAGGGCAGGTGAAACGATCCTGGAAGATGGGATCCTGCGCTCCGATGTTTTCTCTCTCACCCGAACCGGGCAGAGCTGGGCCTATCCGGGATGGATTTCACAGATTCTGCTCATCAGTGTCTACCGGTTGGCTGGCATCGCCGGCTTGAATCTCCTGACTGGATTGCTGGTCATGTTGGCTTTTGCCGTGCTATGGCATCGGATGGACGCGCCCGTGTTGTTCCGCAGTTTCGTCATCATTCTTGCCACTGCAGCCTCTGGGGTGTACTGGTCTGCACGACCACAGATTATCTCGTTTGCCCTTGCGGGCGTCTTCCTCGCGCTGCTTGAAGGCGCCCAGCGGGGAAAACGCCGCCCGCTTCTCATGCTCCCGGTGTTGATGGCGTTGTGGGCGAACATGCACGGCGGTTTTGTTATTGGCTTTCTACTGCTTCTGGCTTATCTGGGTGGGACAATTGCGGAGGCGCTGGTGGGCGGGTGGTCAAGAGGTTCCCTGCAGGCAGCGTTTTCAGCGCGCCAGGAAGACCTGCGCTGGTTTGGCCTGATTACCCTTGGCTGCGCTGTTGCGGTCTCGCTCAATCCACACGGTCCACAGATGCTTTTGTATCCATTCAGGACGGTCTCCATTGGTGTGCTTCAGGATTACATTCAGGAGTGGCAGTCCCCGAATTTCCACCATCTCGAGATTCTGCCTTTTCTTATCATGGTCCTCATGCTGCTGACTGCGTTCACCTGGACCGGGCGTAAGGTCCGTGCGGCGGAATACTTTCTGGTTCTGGGATTTCTTCCCCTGGCATTGATGGCGGGAAGGAACATAGCCTTGTTCGCGCTTGCCGGTGTGCTTCCGCTTGCGCGGCATGGTTACGGCGCACTGGAGCCACTTCTCGCCCGGATACCGTCCAGCCGTGCGCTGCCGGAGAAGGTGACGCGTACGGTGAATGTCCTGCTTTTGATTCTATTGACCGCTGCTGCACTGGTTAAGATTTCCATCCCCCTTCAGGCGGACCAGATACAGAATGCACTCGAGCAATCCCTGCCTGTGGATGCGGTCTCATACCTTGAGGAGAATCCTTCCCTTGGGCGACTCTTCAATTCATACAACTGGGGCGGGTATGTGCTCTGGAGGCTGTATCCTGACTACAAGAGCTTTGTCGATGGTCGCACCGATCTGTTTGATGATGAGATTCTCGGTGAATATCTGCAGGCGTGGCGTGCGGATGAGGGCTGGGAAGATATCTTCGCCCACTGGGAGATACAGGTCGTCCTCCTGGAAACAAATGCTCCGCTGACGGGGGCGCTGGATGATTCCGGTTGGGAAACGGCCTATCAGGATGCGATGGCCGTGGTCATGGTGCGCCCAGAGCCATGAGTGTTCCCTGGCGTACGGCTGTGGTAGGGTTCCTGTTGCTGTTGCTTCTCAGCGCTGCAACTCTAGCATCACACGGGATGGATCCTATGGCGTTCGTCCTGGAGCGTCCCGCCGATGTGCCCGCTGAGCAAACCTGGGGGATCGGGTATGACGGACAACAGGCTTACGCCATCGCCCGCAGTCCCTTTCAACCTTCTCCGGCATTGGATCACGCAGCCTACCGCTATATGCGGATTGTGTATCCCGCAACAGCGTTTGTCTTTTCCTTTGGCCAGCCTGGCTTGTTGCCATGGACAATGCTCCTCATCAATCTCATCAGCGGAGGAGCTTCAGCAGGATTTCTGGCTTATTTGCTGGGGAAACGCGGCGCGCCCGCCTGGCCGGCCTTGCTTGTGACGGTCACGTTTGCCTATTGGATTGGGGTCCGGCTCGATTTAAATGAGCCGCTTGCGCTTTGCCTTGCCTTGATCGGTCTCGCCGCTTATGAGGATGAGCGCCGCAAGCTGTCACTGGCAGCTTTCATCCTGGCAGGATTGACCAAGGAAACGGCGCTGGTCTTTCCCCTTGCCATTGCGGTTGCAGACATTTTTCGCCAGCGCCGTTGGCGGCCAGGAATGACCGGGTTGGTGCCGCTGGGAGCGTATTTTCTCTGGGCGGGATTTCTAACCTTCTGGCTCGGGGAATCTCCCTTCGCAACACGGCAGTCGAATTTGCGGCTCCTTCCTTTTGCGGGTTTTGCAGCACTGGAGGGGTTGGAAGCCCGCACCATGATGGTTCTCTGGGTGATTCTTCCTGCAATTGTGTTAGGATTACTGGCTCTGTATGAACTTGCCGGGCGCAAGCATAGCGCCAGCGTAGAGTCGTGGCTGGTGCTTGGAAACGCCGCGTTGTTGGCCTCGCTCCCGGACCTGACATGGTTCGATCCCCTTGCGGTTTTGCGCATGAGCGTGGGACTGCTGATGGCAGGGGTTTTATTGCTCGGCGCGTATTGGCCGCGCCTGCTTCCGTATGCAGCCGCCTTATGGGCACCGTCCCTTCTGGTGGCATTTTTACTGCCCGGGTTTATCCTCTAAGATAAGGACATGAGGATGATGGAGCAAAGCCAAGTTAATTGGCCGGAAACGAAATGGCTGCAGCGCGGCATGTTTATTGTCATGCGCGTGATGCTGCTGATAGCCCTCCCGCTGGAAGGTATTCAGGGCTATGGCGATTACCATCATTTCTACGAGCTGGCATGGCTGGCGGTTGATGGGGGCGGGGGGCTGCCTTTCTTCTCCCACTGGGTCGAATTTCCACCGGCTTTTCCATTTCTCTCGATTTTGATCTATCTCGCCGCCGGCGGGGTGGCGTTTCGCTATGTCTATTTGCTTGCCCTGGTCATGCTTGGTTTTGACCTGGGCAACTTTCTGCTCTTCCAGCGTCTATCGAAGCGATTTCTCACTCCGGTCAACGCGGGCCGAGCCGCATGGCTTTATCTGCTCTTCCTGATGCTGCCGGCTTTTGGCTGGTGGACGTTTGAACCCATGGGCGTTTTCTTCGCGTTGCTCACGTTCGAATTTCTGCTGGATGACAAGCCATTGAA
>Ga0272443_10007675_pt1 | contig 10221 bp, 7 predicted proteins | sample SSMAcet12_FD_193581 | JGI IMG/M metagenome (GOLD analysis project Ga0272443, IMG submission 193581) | Marine sediment archaeal communities from Little Sippewissett salt marsh, Falmouth, MA, United States - SSM-Acet-12 | ecosystem: Environmental > Aquatic > Marine > Wetlands > Sediment ... | reverse complement strand
ACGAGCAGGCGCAGGAAGGTCTCGGAATTCCCCGGAGTACGGTGAAGGTGAACCGGATTGTCCAATGTTACACCCTTGGGGACGTAAAGGAACAACCCCGTATTCCAGACAGCAAGGTTGAGCGCTTCAAACTTGTCAAAATCCTCTCCAACCGCGCTACCAAGATACTCCTTGACCAGATCCGAGTGCTCCTGTGCCGCAGTGGCAAGATCGACCAGAACAACGCCCTTGGATTTCGCTTCTTCCGAGAGGTTGGCAAGGGTCAGCAGGCTCGAATCATTATAAGCTATCGCACTCTCACCGGCAGGCACTGGGTAAGCGTTTTTCCCGTGACCATTAGCTTTCAAGGGCAGAAGGCTCAAAAGCTGCTCAGACCCCATGGGGACGAATTTCTCCGGCTCCGTGTATTTCCAGAGGTGCACGACCCGGTCAGGCAGCGGCATCTCGGAATAAGAGTCCCATGCCGAACGCTGGAGATCATACAGCCATTCCGGCTCGCTCTCCTGCTGTTGGCGAAAGGCGCTGGTGTTCAACGTTTTTATCTCGCTCATCATCCTATCCGTTTCTTAACCGACCGAACCTTCCATCTCGAGTTCGATCAGGCGGTTCAACTCAATCGCATACTCCATTGGCAGTTCCTTGACGAACGGATTAATGAATCCGTTAACAATCAGGAGTCTCGCCTCATCTTCGCTCAGTCCACGGCTCATCAAGTAGAAAACCTGCTCCTCCGCGACCTTGGAAACCGAAGCTTCATGTTCGATGGCCACATGGTCGTTGTCGATTTCCATCGTCGGATAGGTATCCGTCCGTGAATCGCCATCAAGCAGCAGAGCATCACACTCCACATTCACCCGGCAGTTATTCGCGTTCGGATAAACCTTGACCAGACCACGGTAACTCGCACGGCCTCCATCCTTGCTGATGGACTTGGAGGTAATTCGGCTCGTCGTCCTCGGGGCGGCATGGACGACCTTTGCGCCGCTGTCCTGATGCTGATCCTTGCCTGCAAAGGCTACAGTGAGAATTTCACCTTTAGCGCCCTCACCAACGAGGTAGATTGCCGGGTATTTCATGGTCAGCTTGCTGCCGATGTTGCCATCCACCCACTCGATAGTCGCGTTCTTGTACGCCATACCCCGCTTGGTGACGAGGTTGTAGACATTTCGAGACCAGTTCTGGATCGTACTGTAGCGGACGTAGGAATCTTCCAGCGCGATAATCTCGACCACTGCACTGTGAAGGCTGTTGGTCGTATAGATAGGCGCCGTACATCCCTCGATGTAGTGAATACGGCTGCCCTTGTCAGCGATGATCAGCGTCCGCTCGAACTGCCCCATGTTCTCCGCATTGATGCGGAAATAGGCTTGTAGCGGAATTTTCACCTCTACACCCGGCGGAACATAGATGAAAGATCCTCCAGACCAGACGGCGCTGTTGAGTGCTGCGAACTTGTTGTCGTTCACCGGAATCACCGTGCTGAGGTATTTCTGCACAAGTTCCGGATGCTCCCTGACTGCGGTATCCATGTCGGTAAAAATCACCCCCAGGTCAGTCAGCTCCTGCTGCATACTGTGGTAGACGACCTCCGACTCATATTGTGCAGAAACGCCAGCCAGATAATTCTTCTCAGCCTCGGGAATTCCCAGCTTGTCAAAGGTATTTTTGATGTAGTCCGGGACATCGTCCCAACTTGTCAATTGTTCTTCAACCGGCTTGATGTAGTAGTAGATGTCGTCAAAATTGATTTCCGAGAGAAGCTTTGTATTGCCCCACCTCGGCATCTCTTTCGCACTAAAAACATCCAGGGCTTCGTGCCGGAATTTCCTCATCCACTCCGGCTCCTTCTTCATGAGAGTCATCATCTCAACGACCTCATGGTTGATGCCCTTCGCGCCCTTGTGGAAATACTCCTCCGGGTCGCTGAAACCATATCGTGTGGCGTAATCCTGACCGATACCGGACAGATCCGGCTTCGCTACGGGAGTATCGCTCATGTTATCCTCTAGTAATCATGTTCAACTTGTTTGGTGGATCAGGAGACCAGTTCCGTCTTGATCCAGTCATAGCCCTGATCCTCGAGCTGAAGCGCCAGCTCAGGACCACCGCTACGAACAAGATTTCCGTTCATCATCACATGGACGTGATCAGGCTTTACATAGTCCAGAATCCTCTGATAGTGCGTCACCAGCAGGAGTGCGTTGTCGTCGTTGGAGACGGCATTAACACCCTTGGAAACGACTTTCAGGGCGTCAATATCCAATCCACTGTCCGTCTCGTCGAGGATCATCACCCTCGGCCTGAGCATCGCCATTTGAAGGATTTCGAAACGCTTTTTCTCGCCGCCGGAGAATCCGTCATTGACATATCGGCTGGCAAATTTCTCGTCCATCTCGAGAAGCTCAAATGCGTCCTTCAGCTCCTTGCGGAAAGACTTGAGCACCTCGTCGGAGTCGCCACGGTGTGCTTTCATCGCACTGCGCATGAAATTGGTCACCGTCACTCCCGGCACGGAGAGAGGATACTGAAAAGCAAGGAATAGCCCTGCACGGGAACGCTCGTCGGCCTCCATATCCAGCAGGTTCTTCCCCATGAGCTCCACCTTGCCGCTGGTGATTTCGTAAGCGGGATGACCTGCAAGCGCGTTGGCCATACTGCTTTTGCCCGATCCGTTCGGACCCATGATCGCATGCTTTTCACCGCGCTTTAATTCGAGCGAAACGCCCTTTACGACCTCCACACCCTCAACGACGACGTGCAGATCTTCAATTGAAATGAGAACATCGTTGTTAGCCACTTCGTTTACCTCTTTTATGTTTGTTTTTCTATGAATCTCAAAAGGAACCCGCCAGGTCTGCTAAGCCTGCACCGACCCGGTTTGTTCTATTCTGTTGTCCCGGCCACGAAAACCCATTTTGATCCCTGCAATTTCAAAAAGGTCTGAGCGTTTCCCGGATTGACGGCTCACCAAGTTCTCAAGCGTCACTTCATGGAGGAAACCATTGATCATCTGCCCAAACGAAGACCAGATATCACGAACCGTGCAGTCATCATGGTGAATACACTCTTTGTTCTCGCTGCCCGGCGATTGAAACCTCTCGCAGTGATTCGCACCAAAGAGAGGCTCGCCTAGAGCATCAAACACTTCTTTCAATCGGATTTGGGATGCTGGACGAGAGAGGGAATAGCCACCATTCCGACCACGCTCGGCGATCACGACGCCCCCCGACTTCAACAGGCCGAAAAGCTTTGCCGCATAGGGAAACGAGAGTCCTTCAGCCTCCCCTATTTCCGACAACGAAAGAGAGCCACCTGCCCCCTCTTTGGCGAGCCGGACCATGCAGCGCAGTCCGTATTCTTCCAACGCGCTGATCTTCATCCTTCTAGTCTCCAGAAATACTATACTAAATAGTATAATATAAAGTTAAAAAAATCAGAGCGTTCCGCACATTGCGGCCTTCGCCCCGGATACTACGTTTCATAATCTGTTTTTTAATGACCTGCATAGGAAACGTAGGACACAAAGATAGCGCCGTCAACACCCTTGCGGGCATGTAAGAGCCCTATTGAGCCTTCTGCAATTCATCCCAAAGGTCGAACGCTCGGCGCATGTGCGGAACGGTTATCGAGCCGCCCACCACGTACCCGATCACTGTTGCCTCTTCGAATTCTTCGCTCGTCGTCCCCATTTCATGGAGTTTCCCGAGATGGTATGTGATGCAGTCGTCACAACGGAGAACGAGCGAAGCCACATAGCCTAGCATTTCCTTCGTCTTTGCGGGAAGAGCGCCGTCTTTGTAAACGGCATCATCAATGTGGTAAAGACGTTTCAGATCACGCCCCGCGTACGACATGACGATTTCATTCAGCCGGGATCGTTCGCTATTGAACTCCTCCATGCGCTCTGTACTCATCACCACCTCCTGAATACCTGAAACATGAATGCACCGGCATCGAAAGGAAGTCCCCCTCGAATCTTCCGGTGCATCACAGTCGAAAACCGCTGCTTCCCTATTCGTCCGGAATCAGCGATGGATCGATGTCGAAGTTTGAATAGACTCTCTGGACGTCATCGTGTTCATCCAGGGCATCCATCAGCTTGATCAGGCTGGCGACGTGTTTTTCCTCCACCTCCACGTAGGAAGATGGAACGCGTGTGGATTCAGCCGATTCAATGGTCACACCCAACGCTTCAAGGGCATTCCGCAGGTCTTCGAGGGTGTTAGGCTCGCCCGTGACTGTGTATGTCCCCTCTTCTCCAACAACATCTTCAGCTCCAGCCTCGAGCGCCACTTCCATGATCTCGTCCTCGGACTTCCCATTGGGCTGGAGTTCTATCACAGCTTTCCGCTCAAACATGAATGCGACCGCATTGGCATCTGCAAGGTTGCCATTATGCTTGCCAAACATGTGACGAAGTTCGGAAACGGTTCTGTTTTTATTGTCCGTAACCGAATCGATCATGATTGCGCAGCCTCCGGGACCATAGCCTTCATAGATCACTTCTTCGAAGGTCTGGCCTTCAAGCTCGCCTGTTCCACGCTTGATCCCGCGGGTGATGTTATCCTGCGGCATGTTCTGCGTCTTGGCACTCTGAATCGCCATCCTGAGTCTTGGATTCCCCTCAGGATCACCGCCACCCTCGCGTGCCGCGATCGTAATTTCACGGATCAAACGGGTAAAAATGCGGCCCCGTGCTGCATCGGCTGCACCTTTCTTGCGCTTGATCGTCGCCCATTTTGAATGGCCCGACATGATACCCCTCACTTACATGTATAGATCAAAAGATTCTTTTTTGCTTAGTCTCTTGGGTTATCCTTCACCCACTTGCGGATGTAGTCGACAGCCACTGAGGTTGGCGTTCCCGGTCCAAAAATCTTGCCAGTTCCAGCCTTTTCAAGCATGTTGCTATCTTCTTCCGGAATGATGCCACCACCGGTCAGCAGCACATCATCCATCCCGTTTTCCTTCATCAGTTCCAGTACTCTGGGGAATTGCGTCATGTGGGATCCGGAAAGAATCGAGAGAGCGATGACATTCACATCTTCCTGCAACGCAGCTTCAACGATCATCTCGGGTGTCTGCCGGAGTCCGGTATAAATTACTTCAAATCCTGCATCTCGAAAAGCGGAAGCCATCACCTTTGCGCCACGATCATGTCCATCGAGACCTGGTTTTGCCAGCAGGATTCGAATCTTGCGATTCGCTACATCCGTCATGGGATTTCATCCTGTTTCTAAAGGGCGGCTGTATTCCGCCGGAAAGTAACTACACGAGGCCCCGTTGAACCAGAGAAGCTGTCTCCCCGCGAGGCGGTTATACAAGCACTTGGCGAAGCACCTTTCTAAGTTCATCCATCTTGTATGGTTTAGCCACAACGCCTTTAAATCCATATTCCTCGTGATTCGACATAATCGGATCGTTTGAATATCCGGAGGAGACCACCGCCACAACTTTGGGATCCAGCTTTCTAAGGTGTTCAATAGCCTCAGCTCCACCCATCCCACCGGGAACCGTCAGGTCCATGATAACCGCCCTGTAGGGGTCATCTTCGAGCTTGGCTTTCTGATATTGCTCAATTGCCCGAATACCATCCGGTTCAGCGTCACAACGGAATCCGATCTTCTCAAGCATCGCCTTGACAACGTTCCGCACGGCCTCCTCGTCATCCATCACAAGTATTCGGCCCTCACCTGCATACTCCCCATCTTCAAGTTCGAGCGCTTCCAGTTCCACCTTCTCTGTTGCTGGCAAATAGATCGTAAAGGCCGTTCCTTTGCCTACCAACGATTCTACTGTTATGTGTCCATCATGTTTCTGAATAATCGAAAATGAGGATGCCAGCCCCAAACCACTCCCACGCTGTTTCGTCGTGAAAAACGGATCGAAAATCCGCTGCAAATACTCCTCGGGGATTCCTACCCCTTCGTCCTCAACGGAAATCTTCACATATTTACCAGCTGACAATGGCAGGGCCATATCGGCAGTGACTTCTATGTTGCTTGCGGTAATTGTAATGCTGCCGCCTTCAGGCATCGCCTGGTCCGCATTAATAACAAGATTGTTTATCACCCGACCGATCTGTCCTCCATCCACTTCCGCCGGCCACAAATCTTCGGCAATGTCCATTCTGTGGCGAACGTTCGAGCCACGCAGGGCGAATGTGGCACTCTCCTGGATGATGTCGTCAATCGTCTGACTCTTTCGAATCGGTTTTCCTCCACGCGAGAAGGTCAGGAGCTGTTGGGTGAGATCCCTTGCGCGGAGAGCGGCTTTCTCGGCTTCAAGTATCCTCTCCGCCTGAACAACAGGCTGATCAGTAGTCATCTTTGCGAGTGAGATATTACCCAGAACCGCAGAAAGGATGTTATTGAAGTCATGTGCGATCCCCCCGGCCAGAACACCAACTGATTCCAACCGTTCGATCTTCTGAATCTCTTCTTCGAGGATGCGTTGTTCTGTTACATCACGGAACACAACCACCGCACCAATCAACCGGCCTTCATAACCATGGATCGGGGAGGCGCTGGCAACAATAGTCCTTTCGGTACCATTCTTGGCGACAAGAATGCTCTCGCGCGTCCAGCTCTTCGAATCCTGGCGTAACACCAGATCGGCAGGCGATTCAAAACGGTTACGAGTCTGAGGATCACGCAACGGGAATATCTTCGCAAAGCTGCGCCCGCGTGCGTTTTTCGCCTTCCAACCAGTCAGTTTTTCGGCAGCATCATTCATCAATTGGATGTTGCCTTCAGTGTCTGTTGTAATGACACCTTCGCCGATACTGGCGAGGGTGACAGCCAACCTGTCCTTCTCCGCCGCCAAGGTTTCCGTGGCCTGCTTACGCTGGGTAATGTCACGATAAATGCCATAAAGTGCGATCACATTCCCTTCGATTTCGATGGGTGTACCCAGCAATGAGACGTCCACCTTGGAACCGTTTCGCTTATGGCAGACAGTTTCTTCAAGACTTACGGTTTCGCCTTTTGTCACAGCTTTTAAGGCCGCAAGATGCAATTCCGCCTCATCTCCTTCGGGAAGAATCAAATCCTGCAGGGATCGGCCAAGCACCTCGTCGGATGAATAACCAAACAGGTTCGCGAATTCGTTGTTTACCCGAATAGCTCGGAACCGCGGATCGAGCAGAATGATAGCCTCAGGTGCGCCCTGGAAGAGTTGCTCGAGATAGGCGCGGTTCATCTCCGCAATGCGTTCTGTTTTTTTCTGTTCAGTTTGGTCGACGACGATAGCGATGCCACCAATGTTTTCACCTCCGGTACTGATGTGAGGCGAAAACGTGATTGATAACCACAACTCCCTGTCGCTCACCGTTGCGAAATAGTGACCATCATAGTAGGTCGTTTCGCCCTTCAGGGCTCTCTGCATCAACGGAACCAGGTTTTTCTGACGCAGCCTCTTCATGTCGAAACCGAGCATGCCCTCGCGGGTAGAACCCATGATCTCAGCATGCCGGGCATTGAGATCGGTGACGATCATGTTTGAATCGAAAAGGAGAACCCCAACTGGTGAATTGCTGAACAATGCGCGGTAGCGTGCTTCGGACGTTCGTATTTCATCCTGCCACCGTTTATGCTCGATCGCTGAGGCTATATGTCCAGACACAAATTCCAGCAGGTCCATGTCATTCTGGTCATAGGCGTTCTCTTCGGTGTAACTCTGTACCACGTAAACGCCGATAACTCCGCTGGGTGTCCGCAGCGGTACACCAAGCCACGACTTGCCAACTTCTCCTTCGGGCGAAATGCTGTACTTGCTGAGGTGTTCCCTGATTTGGGCTTCCGAAACGAAGAGATGCGGTCCTTGAGTCCTGACGAATTCCGTCAGACTATCCGGCATCTGGTAGATTTCACCAATGTTGATGGTGTCAGCTTCATCCACAAAGTATTCAAAACGGAAACCACCTGAAGCCGGATCATAAAGAGCTACGTAGAGATTCTTGGTGTCAATCAATCGACCCAACTGATCGTGGACGGTTTTCAACAGCTCTTCAAGATCACTGGAGGTACTGGCGGCTTCAGCAATATGGAACAGAGCACTCTGCACAATTTCTGAACGCTTTTGCTGTGACACATCTCGATACACCCAGTAGGTGCCGTAATGCTGGCCATCGATTTGTATGGGAGTGCCGAGAACCGAAACGTTCATGAATTTGCCATCGGAGCGCTTGCGAATGGATTCAATATTAACACGTCGATTTTCGCGAGCAGCGCGTACCAATTCGTCTGATTCTTCTTCCTTACCATCCGGAACTGTCAGAACGTTCTTTTTCCCGAGAACATTCTCTTCTTTCAATTTGAACATGCGCAGAAATTCACGATTCACTGTTTTGACAACATCATCAGGGTCTGTGAATACGATGCCTTCAGCACTATTCTCGATAAACCGTGTGAGGTGAGTCTGCTGTATCTGGAGCTGACGTTCAGCAACGGTCTGCTCAGTAATATCTCTTTGGACACCCCAGATTCTAACCAACATCGCATTTTGGATGATGCCCATAAATTGATTAAAGTAGACCTTCTCTTCGCCGTTATCGAGGGTCTCAAACGACAATCCGTCGGTCACCTTGTAATTTGAATGAACCAGCTTCTCCACCGTAGCGGTAGAATAATCGTTGTCGTAGTAAGTCGGCAATTCCACAAGGGTTTTACCAATGATCTCCGATGGAGAGAAGAATCCGTAAATACTGCAGAATGTCTCGTTGCATTCGCTGAACTTTGCACGTTGCCTGATCAAATTGATTTGCTCATCCTGCGGCAGATTTACGGGAATCGGTTCGTCCATATCCAGGCTGTAGATACCGTCCGGACTTCTATGGATGAACGTCCGAAATCGAGTCTCACTCTCCCTCAGCGCCTCCTCTACCATTCGCCGCTCGATGGTTACAGCCAGAGAACCGGAGATGAATTCCATCAATTCCAAATCGGATTCATCGTAGGCTTTATCGTCCGTATAATGCTGCACGGCGATCACGCCGATCACTCCTTTGCCGGTACGAAGTGGCACGCCCAACCAGAGTTTCGCGTTTTCTCCAACCCGCCGGACATCACCACGTTCAATTAACGTTTCCAGAAGCTTGTGATCGACGAGAAGTGATCGCCCTGTTCTTCGGACGAAGTCGGTCAGCCCACCCTTCAAATCACCGGGAGGGCCATCGGGAGCATATTCATCGGCGATGAATGGAAAGCTGTAACTGTCGTTTTTCCCATCATAGAGGGCTACAAAGAGATTCTTGGTATCCAGGAATCCATTTAACCTCTCGCGAATCATGAAGATTAGATGGTAAAGATCTTCCGTTATACTCGAGGCTTCGGAAATTTCCAGCAACAACGCCTGAATACGCCACGATTTGGCAATCTCGCTGACATCGATGATGGTTGCCAGCAACAGTCGCCTGCCATACAGATGAACGGGTTGGGTAAAGGATTCAACATCACGCAATTCACTGCTCGACATCCTGTGCTTGAAATTGAAAACTCGCTGTTCAAGATTGATCGCCATTTTCAATTCGTGGTCCACACTGGAAGCATCAATTGTATTGATTTCATCAAATTTCAAGGACACGAATTCTTTGTGCGAATATCCGTAGAATCGGCAGGCAGCGTCGTTGGCATCAACGATAGCGCCAGAGACAGGGTCGATAAGAAGTTTGACCGATGGATCAGAGCGGAAAGATTCCTCAAAGAAATCCTCTGCCGTCTGCGGGAGAACACCATCCACACTGCCAAGCGAATCCGGAAGTGAGGCAACACGTTTTTTGAGAAGATCGGGGGAAGCCCCTGTCTCCTTCTCAACTTTCCGTGTTTTGCTGGTGTTTTTTGATGAAGCCATCAATCCGACCCTGTTGATTATACAAACCTTTGTTCACGACTAAGCTAGTCTCAGAAATAGGCTTTTTCCACGTATGTGCCGTAAACCTCTTCCATTACATGTACCATTTCACCCAGTGTTACATCCGCATGGGCGCAGTCGATCAGGTAGGGCATTACGTTCTCTTTTGCTTCACATGCCTGGAGGAGTTTCTTCAGATTATCCTGAGCCCGTTTCTCATCCCGGCGGCTTTTGAGATCAGCCAGTCGCTGGACCTGCTTTTTCTCGACCTCCTCGCCTATCTTCAGAAGCGGTATATCGATTTTCTCGTCAGGATCCTTGAAGCGGTTCACCCCGACAATGATCCTCTCCTTCTTGTCCAATTCCTTCTGG
>Ga0272443_10007674_pt1 | contig 10222 bp, 7 predicted proteins | sample SSMAcet12_FD_193581 | JGI IMG/M metagenome (GOLD analysis project Ga0272443, IMG submission 193581) | Marine sediment archaeal communities from Little Sippewissett salt marsh, Falmouth, MA, United States - SSM-Acet-12 | ecosystem: Environmental > Aquatic > Marine > Wetlands > Sediment ... | reverse complement strand
CCAGCGAATCGGTGTAACGTTCCTCAAATTTATGGGTATCCATCGCCAACGTGAAGAGATTGCTGACCCCGTAGGAGCAGATCCCCGCCTTGAACAAGCCCGGGTGGTGGATCAACGCATTCAACACGGTATAGCCGCCTGCGCTGCCCCCTTTAATGACCAGTTTCTTCGGATCGGCCAGGCCCTGATCAACCAGCGCCTGAGCCCCTTCAGCGGCGTCCAGCGTGTCATAATGACCCCAGTTATCCTTGAGGGCATCCCGGTAGGCTCTGCCGTAACCCGTGCTGCCGCGATAGTTCACTTCCAGAAAACCGAAGCCGCGGCTGGTGAAGAAGGCCGCATCCATGTGATAACCAATCCCGACCGCACTGGTCGGACCACCGTGGATATAGACCACCGCCGGCGGCAGCCCAATCCCTTCATAACGACCGTTGGCCGGCGGCGAATAAATACCATAGACCGTCTCGCCATCGCTGCTGGTCCAATCGATCTCATAGGGCTCCGGCAGATCAACCTCCGGGATCGATTCATCCGTGCTGCGCTTGTGGATAGTGATCTTGCCATCCACCAGATGGATCACCCGAGTCGAGGCCTGCGGTGAGCTGGCCAGAAGGGCAACCCTGCCCTCCACACTGACATGGGGCTGTCCCAGAGAGGTATAGCCCGGTAACGCCAAGTCTTCAACTTCACCTGAAATAATATCCACCTGCTTGAGCACCGTCTTGCCCGAGGCCTTCTGCAGGAACACAATCTTCCGACTGTCCGGCATCCAACCCTGCACGGTCACGCCCTGAACCCAGGCTGGCGCCAGCAGAGAAGCATCCTTTACCAGCGTCTTCACCTCGCCCGTTTCCAAATCCCGCAGGACCAGTTGGTCCCATTCACCCTCATTTTGAAGATAGCTGAGATAACGTCCATCGGGAGAAAAAGCCGGCTGGAGAATAGGCGTTTCTTTACCGCCTGCCAGCTGCTGAACGGTGAGAACATCCTCATCAAGTTCGGCCATCATCAGGCGGGTGCCGTCCCAGGGCATGTTGGGATGGTTCCACTCCACCCAGGCCAGGCTCTTCCCAGAGGGATGCCAGACAGGCTGCATATAGAAATCCGCACCGAAAGCCAGCTTACTCGGCCAGGTGTTGCCCTCCACATCCACAATACCGAGGACATCCCGCCCCTCATAAGTGTGGACAAAGACGACATTCTGGTTGTCAGGTGAGATCACCGGGCTTGCCACCCCGCCAAAAGCAGGTGTGATCGGCCGAGGGAAACCCTTGCCCAGGTTCCGCCGGTAAAGCCGCCCATCGCTGCCGGCGAAGATCACCAGCCTCTCACGGATGGTGAACTCTCCCCCGCCATAGCCTACACCGCCGCGTACATTCACCTCGCCGGAGAGGTCATAGGGCGCTTCGCCGTGCGGATGGGCCACCAACACACCCTTCCCGGATCGACCTTCCAGCCAGACCAGGGTTCGGCCATCCGAATCCCACTGCACATCGCTCAACCGGATAGCTGCGCCGATCAGTTCGGGGGTGATGGGGCTTTTCCAGGACCCATAGGCCTGGCGTGTCTTCTTTTGGGCTTTATCCATTTTCCTTATCCTTCCTACCACGTAGATGATTACAGCTTAGTCAGGAACATTTTTTCAAGCGCTTTGCGCGGTCTGTAACCGGTCATGCGCTCCACGAGCTTGCCCTCCCGGAAGAGCATCACCGTCGGCACGCCCATCACAGAATGCTGCATCGCGAGCTGAGGGGATTGATCGACATCCACGGTGTAGAAATCAACCTGGTCGCCGTATTTCGCGGCCAGTTCCTCCAGCACAGGCTCCAGCAGCCGGCAGGGACCGCACCACTCCGCGCCGAATTCCACCAGGACCGGTTTTTCCGCTTGCAACACCTTCGATTCAAAATCAAATTGCGCCAGGGGGGCTAACGCCGTCATGCCTGCTCCTTTCAACAGTGACAATGCCCTAACACCGCCACTGAATTCATAGCTCAATTTTAGTAGACCGTTCAATATTCTCCCATTATTCTATTCGACAATGCAGAGAATATCCACTCCGGATGATCCCGGACTTAAAAAATTGATCCCCCAATATTGACGCTGGGGGGGTCACGTGCTACAATAATGACCTGATTATGGGCGTGTAGCTCAATGGTAGAGCAGTGGCCTTTTAAGCCATTGGTTGGGAGTTCGAGCCTCCCCACGCTCATATAAAAATACCCCTAAATACAGGGGTTTTTTTGTTAAATATATCGAGAATAATTTACTAGATTAAGATTTTGCAGGTGAAATGGTGCAATTATGGTGCAGTTTTCTTTTTGATTTTGATATTGACAAATAGTAGTCCAGTTTAGATAATGATATAGGCATTCAAATCAGTTGGGAGGGAACCTTTGAAAACGATCAAAACCATAATAATAATTGGGTCAATTATTTGTTTTGGACTTGCCGTATTATTTATTTGTTTTGGATTAACTGATTACAAGGGGGATCTTGCTGGTTGGGTACAATCTAGTATCGGTATTATAGAAATCCCTATTTTAATATACGGCATCTTCCGAATATTAGATGAGGTTCAAAGAAAACCAGTTTTTGATTATGGACTAATTGTAGGAACAATTCCATCAGATCTTACAAAGTATCTTGAATCCTCTCTACCTAAAAAAGTATCCATCTCCTCCCCGAAACCAGCTGACATTCATTTCATGTTATTTAACAAAGGAAAATTAACCTCTGATGATATTTACATTGTTCTAAAATATAAACAGTTTAGTGAGGAATGCCACCCAGTAATAAATGACCATACTGATTTAAGTTCATTAATGACTAACAGAATAACAAATAGTAGTTCATTGGACTATAACATCAAAATTCTTAATCCGTTCGACCATGATTATTTTTCCTTTGATGTATTCAGAAATCCTTTAGACAATTGCGAAGATAAATTGACTAAAAAATGGCATTAGAATTAGCTGTGGAAATATATTCACGTGAATTGAGCACTCCGATAAAAGATTCAGTTTTTATCGATCTTGAGTAATTGAGTTCTGTGATTAAACAATATCGCCCTCACATGAAGAGCAAGTTTATTTTTCAGAAATTAAAACATCAAGAATTTTTGCAGCTTTATTCTGCATAGATGGCATCAAATGGCCGTACACGTCTAATGTAATGCTTGGGTGCGCATGTCCCAATCTCTGTGAAGCTACCAGAACATCAACGCCATTATTCAGCATCAAAGAAGCCGCAGTATGTCGCAAATCATCGAAACGGATTATCAGGTAGTCTGTAGAAAATGTTGATTTGGCTTAGGTAATGGGCAGATGAAATATAAAGTACTCTCCAATAACTTTCTCTTAGAGCAATGGATCATCCTCTACAATACCAATCTCAATGGTAAACACCTTCTTCTCCATCGGTTTGATGAACAAAACTTCATCATTTTCTAAAGCTTTTTTCCTACCTTCTGCAAAATTTGTTGCGGGATTTAATCCACAGACATATTCTCTACTTCGCATCATCTTCCATTGCAAGAATACGGGCAGCTGACGTGTATCATATTTCAAGTAAAACCCCATACCATGCCCACCTAATTTTGGGTTAAATAAACATGCACTTGCTAAACCACTCTTGGTATCGAAGGTGTGATAGAAACATTCCTCTTCAATACCATCTATTGGATCAGTGAATTTATTGTAATTGGGGAGGCCTTTTTCAGCAGATGGTGTTCTAGCCCATGACTTTTTTATTTTTGTTGTAAACAGTTTAGACTCTGCATCCAAGAATGGGAAACCGATGTTGATATGATATAACAGCATAAGAGGGACTGGTTTAAAATCCAGATTCTCAATTGTATCTGTTATGGTTAGTTTATTGGAGCCTATGGATGTGAGAATTTTTCTCTCCATCACAAGATCTTCTGCATAAAACCGTGAATGTCGAATTATCCCAGAAATTTCAAAAAATAATTCATCTTCCTCCCAAAACATTTTTTTTGAGATCATTTCTGCAGGAATGTTTGCAATTTCCCCATGGACCCCAAACTCCCTCCCATCAACAACGCAATCAGCACCGATATTATTCAATCCGGACGTAGTTAACAACCCACCATAAAAACTATCCAGGAATCCTTTGCCTTTATCCTCAACAAAATATTTGGATGACCGTAAACCTGATTTGGAAATATACCCAAACGGGAATCCTTTAAAGGAGGCCTCACCAATATCCAGACATCTTGAAGGAATTACTGTAAATTTTAAATCACCCGCATTCACATCAATGGCATCAACACCTTTTGCTCTCCCCGAACGATGGGTCACTGCTCTCATACCAACAACCTGGGAGAGATTCCCGGTTTTCTTGAGGAGGTCCACCCTTGAATATTCTTTTCCAAACAATTTTGCCATTGTGCACCTCCTCTTTACTCGCGTACGTCCAAACAAAAATTACTTCAACTGCACATTATCCATTGATCAAGCGCCCAATTTCGGCTGTGTTTAGTCCGACCCAGATGGATCAAACTCTTGCCAAAAATTAGGTGCTAGTGAAATTCTATCGCACAAAACGAAAGTGCATTTCAGATCCACTTCTCGACTATTTCAGCTTGTTTAGCGAAGGTTTCTTGTAAAGTTCCATATAAGCTTCTGTATGTGCTATAGAAATCTTCATACATCGCTACTTTTTGTTGATTTGGCTCAGTTACACTGATTGGTTTTATTACCTGAGAGCAGGCTTCTTTAGCATCTGAGAAGTGTTTTGCGCCGATTGCTGCCAACATCGCAGCCCCTACGCAACCAGTTTCAGAAACATTAGTTGTTACAATACTAGCGTTATAAATATCTGCTTGCATCTGCAACCAAAGTTTTGATTTTGCTCCTCCTCCTGAAGCCATTACCTCGTTCACCGACACATTTGCATTTCGTAACAACTCTATTGTGTCTCTCAGAGAAAATGTCACACCTTCCATCACAGAACGAGTCAATTCATTTAATCCGTGTCTATAAGATAAACCAAAGAAAACTCCTTTTGCATAAGGATCTGGATATGGAGTTCTTTCACCATTCAGGTAAGGTAAGAAGACCAAGCCCTCACTGCCAACTTGAGCCTTTGAGGCAAGTTCTGTCATCAGCGAATAGACATCCTTGCCTTCTTCTTTCATTGCATCACGCTCAACGGAAAATATCGTATCTCGCAACCATTTAAACGAACCACCTGCAGCTAGTGTGCACCCAAACAAACACCACGTGTTAGGTACAGAATGGCAGAACGATAATGCAGCAGCCTCATTGATATCAGGAATTGGGTTGTTGGCAGCTGCGTAAACCACGCCAGAGGTACCAATGGTTGCTGAAACAATCCCTTCTTTGTAAACGCCACTTCCTAAACCACAGGCAGGCTGATCACCTGCACCTCCAACAACGGGAATATTAGGTGTTAATCCCAATTCTTCAGCAATATCTTTCCGTAAATAGCCTGCCACATCTTGAGATTCAAGAATATTTTCTGTGACAATATCTCTGGGTAATCCACACAACTCAAACATCTTGTCGGACCATCTTCTATTGGCCACGTCAAACAAGTATGATCCGGAAGCATCCGTAACATCCACAGATATTTCACCGGTTAGTTTAAATTTGATATAGTCCTTAGGGAATATTACTAGAGCGATTTTCTCAAACAATTCGGGCTGGTGTTTTTTGATCCACATTAGTTTAGGTGCCCAAAAACCAGTCAAAGGTATATTGGAAGTATTTTCCAATAAAAAGTCCATCCCCGCTTTTTCTTTTATCCATTCAACCTCTGAAACTGCTCTCTGGTCCAGCCAAATAATGCAGTTCCCAATTGCATTGTTATCTTTGTCGAGCAAGGTGCTTCCCAGCATTTGACCTGTTACACCAATACCACTAATTTGCTTGCCTAACCCACTCGAATGCACTGCCTGGATAATGGCTGTTTTACATGCCTTCCACCACTGATTTGGGTCTTGTTCTGCCCACATTGGTTTTTCAGTAATAACATCCAATTCTTCATAACCTACGCCAGCAGAACTTCCATCTTCTCCAACAATAATTGCTTTTACGCCACTTGTCCCCGAATCAATACCTAAGAAATATTTCATTGCTCTCTCCTCATGATCCTTGCAAAACCAATGCCATTACGCTTCATATCAGATTTTGTTAATGATTTGATTCTTCCAAATATTGAAAGAGTGACTTTCTTTCTAATGAAAAGAAGATGGATGCTCCCTGGGTTTAATTTTCAACTTTTAGAGCACCCATCTTTTTAGCTAATAAGGATTAGATAGCCAGCTTCAGGATATCCATGATCATATCTTTTGTGTAACTTGTTGTCCCCCATCGATGGGCAGTTTCAAGAATATCGTCACTCATCTGGTCAAGTTCATTAGTGGGCATGTTTGCTTCTTCAAAGGTAACGGGAACACCAATATTTTTGAACCAAGCTTCGAGTGCATCAATTCCCTTTTGTGCTGTTTCCTTACTAACTTCACCTTCAATGCCGAAGACTTCGTTAGCAAAGACTGAGAATTTTTCTAGCCGCTCGTCTCTATGATATTTCATTACAGCAGGAATAGATACTGACATCGCACTTCCATGCGGTGTGTCATAGAACGCAGAGAAAGAATGCCCAACAATGTGGATGATCTGGTCATATGCGCCTAAACCACAAACATAAAAGCCATTCCAGGCAAACGTTGCTGTCCACATGAACATTGCTCTGGCTTCTTTATCGTTCAGATCCTTTTGCAACCGATCTGTGCATTCCATGATCGTTCTGATCATTCCCTGTGCATAATGATCCTGCATTGGTGACCATTTAACGGTGTGATTAATATAACCTTCCATCAAGTGGGAAACAATATCCGCAGCAGAAATGGCCGTCTGCTTCCAGGGCAAAGTGTAAGTCAATTCTGGATCAAGAATTGAAACGGTCGGGTACATCAATGGGCTCACGAATCCATCTTTTCTGCGCACCTCATCATTATTCAGCACGCTAACAGAATTCATTTCGCTGCTCGTAGCCGGAATGGTGACAATTGTCATAATCGGTAGTGCTGCCTTGATCTCAGCTTTACCGGTGGGGAAATCCCAAACGTCGCCTTCGTAACACGCACCTACTGCGACACCTTTGGCTGTGTCCATTGCGCTCCCGCCGCCCAGGCCAATAACTAAATCAACTTTTTTATCCTTACAAAGCTGGATACCTTTTCGCACTAAAGTAACATCTGGATTAGATTTGACACCAAATAAAGGCACTACTTCTAATCCTGCCTCTTCCAATGGCTTCATGACTTTGTCATAAAAACCAATTTCCTTAATCAGGTCCTCATCATAGGATACAAGCATGACTCGTTTACCGAACTCTGAAGCGATTTCGCCAGCACGCTTAACTGAACCTTCACCAAAAACAATCTTTGTAGGGATGTGATACTCAAATGGATACATCAGACTCTCCTTATTTCGTCTTCTTTTTTCTCAATTGGTCAATTAATACAGCAATCACAATAAGGCTGCCTATCATAATATCTAAGATGAAGAAATTGATACCTAGTAAGGTGCCTCCATTCTTAATCGTAGCAATAATTATCGTTCCTAAAACAGTTCCGAAAATACTTCCTACAGCACCTGTCAAAGAAGCTCCGCCGACTACAACAGCTGCCACTGCATCAAGTTCATAGCCCTGGCCAGCCGTAGGAACACCACTTCCCAATCGGGCAGTCATTAATATTCCTGCGACGGCTGACATCAAACCACAAAATGCATAAATGCCACAAATAGAAATACCAATTTTTATACCTGATAATCTCGCCGCTTCTTCATTGCTGCCAATTGCGTACATATTACGACCAAAGGTCGTATATCGTGAAATGATTATCCCTATAATGATCGTTAGGAACCAAATATACGACATTGCAGGAATCTGGAAAAATCTTTGGACAGCAAAATCCCCAATAGCCTCGGGCAACCCCAAAACTTTGTTTGCTCCAGTTATGAGCATGACAAGTGCTCTAACAACAGTCATCCCACCAAGGGTGGCAATAAAAGCTGGCACTTTTCCATAGTGAATAATCAACCCCATGATTGCGCCCAATAACGCCCCACCTAAGAGCGCAATGCCTACAGATAGCCAAATCGGTAAACCAGAAACCATTAATTTAGATGCAATAACGCTGCTAAAGGCAAGCACAGATCCAACAGAAAGGTCTATCCCACCAGACAAAATCACAAAGGTCATGCCAATAGCTAAGACACCTATGATCGCTGTTTGTCGTAGTAAATTTGTAACATTTACTAGTGATAAAAATTTTGGGTTTGCTATCCATAACGTTAGTATCAGCGCAATCAAGATAAAGATTAAGTTGATTTCTGAAACCTTGTTTAAAAATCTGACGATTTTGCTATTCTTAATTTTTGAGAACATGTTTTTCTCCAAATACTATATCAGTCAAGTTACTTAATACCAGACGCATATCTCAACAATTCTTCCTCATCATAATTGCCCTTGCCGATTATTTTGATTAATTCACCCTCACAAATAACAGCGATCCTATCAGCTATTCCCATGATTTCAGGAAGGTAAGAAGAAACAATGATGACTGCATTTCCGGCATTAATTAATTCTTCAAACAATTTATAGATTTCCCGTTTAGCACCAACATCAATACCAACAGTTGGTTCATCAAAAATGAATATGCTGCTATTTTTGCACAGCCATTTCCCAAGAACAACTTTTTGCTGATTACCCCCACTCAAGTTTGAAACTTTTTGGTTTATACCTGGAGTAACAACGCGCAACTTATTAACATAATCTGAAGCGTGTTTCTTTTCTTTTGAAAGATTTATCATCCCAAGCTTCGATATATCTTTGTAAGATGCAAGATTTACATTCTCTTTAACAGACATTTCAAGTGTAAGACCCTGGCTTTTCCTATCCTCGGGTAAAAATCCAATACCCTGACAAATCGCATCATTTGGGCTCTTAAATTCCTTAATATTGCCGTTAATGAATACTTCGCCCTGGTCAAACTGATCAGCGCCAAAAATCGCCCGCATTATCTCTGTTCGTCCAGATCCAACCAATCCAAAAAATCCAAGAATTTCCCCACATCTAACCTCAAAATTAATATCCTTGAATTTTCCTTCTTTTGAAAGGCCCTTTATCTCAAGCGCTTTCTCACCAGGTTCAAAATGCTGGATGGAATACATATCTTCAATCTTCCTACCCACCATTTTCCTAACAAGGTCATCCTCATTTGTTGAATTGACAGGCATTGTGTCAACCCATTTTCCATCTTTAAGAACTGTTACAACATCACAGAGCTCAAATATTTCCTCCAAGCGATGGGAAATATAAATTATTGCAGCGCCTTCTTTTTTTAATTGGCGGATAATCTCAAATAAGTCCTCGACTTCTTCATTGGCAAGCAATGCTGTTGGTTCATCAAAAATGATCAGTCTGCTTTTATCAAAATTCTTCTTTGCAATGACAACCATTTCTTGTTTTGCAACAGGCAGTTTACTCACCAATTCATCTGCATCAACATTAATCCCCAGTTTGTCCAATTCTTTCTGGGTTTCTTCACGCATATATCGCCAATTTACAAAACCAAATTTATTCTTTGGGATACTTCCCATAAAGAAATTTTCTGCAACCGATAGGTGATTTGCAAGGGTCACATCCTGATATACCGCACTTAATCCCAAAGCCCTTGATTTAATCGGATCAGACATATTAACTTTCTGATCATCAACGTAAATCTCACCTGAAGTTTTTTGATAAACACCCATTAATATCTTAATTAATGTTGATTTTCCAGCGCCATTCTCACCAACTATTGCGTGAATTTCACCAGCTTTGAAACTTATACTCACATCATCGATTGCTCGAACACTAGGAAAATCCTTTGTGATTTTTTCCATTCTAACGAAATCGCTTGAAGTTATATTCACACAGTCCTCACAAATTTAATTCTTTATTTGCTACGCCACAAAATTTTATTTTATTTATTCTCGCCCAATTTATTGGATCAATTATTTATGGATAACCGGATAAAAATATCCGGTTATCCATTGATATTCACGGATTAAAGGTCTTCAGCCCTTGTAACATTGACACCAGTGTCAATAAATTCCGGCACCTCTTCACCCAAAACAGCTTGTACAGCGTAGGTGCAGCCAGAATATCCCATGTTGTAGGGATC
>Ga0272443_10007672_pt1 | contig 10223 bp, 11 predicted proteins | sample SSMAcet12_FD_193581 | JGI IMG/M metagenome (GOLD analysis project Ga0272443, IMG submission 193581) | Marine sediment archaeal communities from Little Sippewissett salt marsh, Falmouth, MA, United States - SSM-Acet-12 | ecosystem: Environmental > Aquatic > Marine > Wetlands > Sediment ... | reverse complement strand
CCCAAAAGTACATAAAGTATAATATTATTTACACACAAAAATCCTCGTGAAATTATTAAATAATTTTTATATGATTCTTAGACCAATTTAACTATTAGTAACATTTAAAAGTATGATTAGTTTTTTTTTAAGATGGAGAAAGACGAAAATAAAATTTCGCAGGAAATTCCTGAAATGGAATTAGATAGAAAGTATGTTGATAAAAAAATTCCAATGGCTAATTCTTCAGAAAAAGAAAGAAAGGAGATGGATAAAACTAGAAAAGAATTTGATAAATTAAAGAATTTAATTATTAAAAAATTTCCATTTACTCAGTCGCTTTCTATTTTACCGCCGCAAGGAATAAAGTTTTTTATTGATGAAGAAGAAATTCCAAAAGAAACTGAAAAATATCTTCAACTTTATATGATTATTCCTGAAGATAAATTTAAAGAAATACCTAAGATAAAACAAGAAATTGTTAAAATTCTTGGAGCTACACAAGAAAAATTAAAACAAAAAATTTGGATTCAAATTAAGACGCCGGTAGATGTTTGGGAAACTTGCATGGATTCTAAATTTGAAATGGTTAGTGCTATTGCAATGTCTATGCCAATTTTTGACACTGGAATTTTATCTGGATTAAGAGTTGCGGAAATTCATAAATCAATGGTTTTGCAAAAGTTTGAAAAATATGTTGTAAGTTATGTTATTGGCGGAAGTTTTGTTAGAGGAGATACAATTAAAGAAAGTGATGTGGATGTTTTTATTGTTATAAATGATACTGATGTAAAAAGAATGCCGCGTCTTGAACTTCTTGAAAGACTTCGAGGGATTATTTATGGATATATTGCTGAAGCGTCGGCTCTTGCAGGAGTTAAAAGTAATACTTTAAATGTTCAGGTTTATCTTTTGACAGATTTTTGGCAAAGTGTTAAAGATGCCCACCCTGTAATTTTTACATTTATTAGGGACGGTGTGCCACTTTATGACAGAGGAACTTTTATGCCATGGAAGTCACTTTTGCGAATGGGTAAGTTAAAACCAACTCCTGAAGCAATTGATATGTTTATGTCTATGGGGGACAATGCAATTAAAAGGGCAAAAAAAGCATTACTTGATATTCTTATTCAAGATCTTTACTGGAGTGTTTTAACACCTTCCCAAGCACTTGTCATGCTCTACGGGGAGCCACCACCAACGACAAAAGAAACTTATAAAGTTATGAAAAAAATTTTTGTGGACAAAGAGAAAATGCTTGAGTTAAGATTTATTAAAACACTTGAAGAAATAACAATAAAATATTATAAAGGTTATGAGCATGAGAAAATTAAAGAAGTTTCTGGAAAGGAAATTGATCGGCTTTTGAAAGATACAGAAGAATATTTGAAAAGATTAAAAGAATTAAGATCACAAATTGAGAAAAAAGTTCAACAAAAAACAATTGACCAAATTTACGAAGATGTTTTCAATTTATTGAAAATTACTACAAAGAAAAAAGCACAAGCAGCAATTGTCGAGAGTTTTGAAAAAGATTTTATTAAAAAAGGAAAATTTCAGGAGCAGGATTTGAAAGCGATTAAAAAATTAATTGAAGCCAAAGCAGAAGGAAAAAAAGGAAAACTCACTCTTCATAAATCTGATGAGGCAAGGAAAGCTTCAACAATGCTTATTAATTCTTTAATTGAATATAATCAACGACGTGATATGACGAATTTTCAGAGAGGAAAAATTATTATTAAATATGCCCAAGGCCAAATAGCTGAATTAATTACTGCTGGCGGAAAAAGTTTTTTAGTTGAAGGAAGCATTATAAAAAAGCTTGAAGAGAAAGTTGAGATGTCTAGTATGGAGGAATTATCTGAAGCAATGAATAAACAAAAAGAGGAAAAAAATATTTCTATAAATCCAAGGGTTTTTGAACTTTTGAAAAAAGAACTTGGCGATTATGAAGCTTTGTTTTAAAGAGGTTTATGGCAACAATAAGTATTGGCGAACATCATTTACACAAAAGAAGGAAAAAAATTTCTAAAAGGGACAGGAAATTAATTGATAAACTCGCGTATCTTATGGCATTTTTTGCGCCCTTCATCCACATTCCACAGATTTTTCAAATTTATTATTATGAAAATGCGACAGGAGTTTCGATTATTTCTTGGGCAGGTTTTGTTGTTATTTCGATTGTTTGGCTATTTTATGGAATAATTCACAAAGAAAAGCCATTAATCATTATGTATGCACTTTTAATGGCAACTCAAATAGCGACGCTGATAGGAGCAATTATTTACTAATCAACAAAATTAAAAACATAGGTTTGCTTTTTTAATTATGAAATATTTATTTATTTTGGGAAGAAATCCTGAACTTTCAATTGCAGAAATTTTTTTTTATTTTAAAAAAAATAAAATTAAAACTTTAGGAAACTGGAAAAAAAGAAATTCTTTGTTAGTGGAAATAAAAGATAATTTATCAGAAGAAATTGTTAATTTTCTTGGAGGAACAATTTCTATTGGAAAAGTTTTGTGTGAAATTAAAGAAAAAGAACTTGAAAAAGAAATGATCTATTCTGGAACAAATAATAAATTAAATTATTGTATTTGGAATTTTTCTGAAAATGAAAATTTTGAAGCTCTTTCTTTTTATCTTAAAAAAAGATTTAAAAAAGAAAAATTAAAAGCAACTCAAAAAAATTTAACAGGAGAAATTAATTTTCAAAATGGGAAAAGAATAAAAATTGCAAAAGGAAAAATAGATGAAGAGTATTTTGTTTTTGAAAATTACTTTGGAAAAATTTTTTTTAAAAGCGATTATAAAGAAATAGAAAAAAGAGATATGGATAAACCTGAAAGAAGAGAAGAACTTGCGATTTCTCCTAGGCTTGCAAAAATAATGATAAATTTATCTGGAGCTAAAGAGAACTTATTGGATCCTTTTTGTGGAATTGGAGTTATTTTATTTGAAGCACTTTTGCAGAAATTAAAAGTTGTTGGGATTGACAAAGATAAAAATGCTATTTTAAATGCAGGAAAAAATTTGTTGTGGGGAAATTTTAATAAGAAAGATTATAAGTTAATTAATGCAGATTCTAAAAAAATAAAAATTAGTGAAGTTGACTGTATTGTGACAGAACCAGATTTAGGTTTGATTTTGAAAAAAGCTGTAAATAAAAAACAGGCAGAAAAGCAACTCAAAAAATTTGAAAATTTAATTATTTTTGTTTTAAATAATTTAAAGAATAAAGTTAAAGGAAAAATTGTTTTTACTGCACCTTATATTAAATTAGTTAATAAAAAAAGAATTGGATGTGACATCAATAAAATTTCTCAAGAGACTCGCTTGAAAATTATTGAAAGGTTTGAAGAATATCGGGAAAACCAAATTGTGGGAAGAGAAATTTTTGTTTTAATGAAAAATGACTCAAAAGCTTTTTAAACTAACTTTCTGATAATAATATACAATGGTTAAAGGAAAAGTAATTCAATTTCGAAGAGGAAGACATACAATTAAAGAAAGACATTTTTTAATTGAGGTTGAGAAAGTGGATTCTCGAGAAAATGCAGAAAAATTTATTGGAAAAGAAGTTGTTTGGAAAAGTCCTGCAAAAAAAATAATTAAAGGAAAAATTAGCGGAGCTCATGGAAAAAAAGGAGTTCTACGAGCAATTTTTGAAAAAGGTCTTCCAGGCCAAGCCATTACAACAGAGGTAGAGATAAAATGAATAATATAGAACGAGATAAAACAGAAATAATAATGACTTTAATTGGTCAGGGAAGAATTAGATTTTTTGATCCGGTTGTAGGTTATACTGAAGCTCCCGATACATTTACTTTAGATTCATCTTGGGATGCAAGAAGAGGGTTTAGATCAAAAGATGGAAGGCTTCAAATAACAGAATTTGTGGGATACAGAACTCTTGCAGATGCCCCTGATTTACTCGGACAAGATGAAAGGTATAATGAATTAATTTACACTCAACCTTTGGGGGTTTTTCAAGATGGCTAGTTTAAGAAAAGCGAACGCGTATTCGAAAAAAAAAGTTGTTCCTTATACTCGAATTAGTAAAAAAAGACAAAAGTCTTTTATCAAAACTGTGCCGCAGCAGAAAATTGTTAAGTTCACTATGGGGAGCCAACCACTTTTCGCGTCAGGAAAATTACCTTGTGAGTTGACTCTTGTTGCTGAAGAAAAAGTTCAGATTCGACACAATGCTTTTGAAGCGTGCCGGCAATTTATTAATAAAAAATTAGATAAAAATCTTTCTGGGCAATATTTATTTAAAGTTATTCCATTTCCCCATCATATTCAAAGAGAAAATAAAATGCTTACTGGGGCCGGGGCTGACCGTATGCAAACAGGAATGCAACTTTCTTATGGCAAAAGCATGGGCAAAGCAGCAATTGTAAAACCTGGAAGTAAGATTTTTTTCATTGCTGTTGGAAATGAAAAAGCAGCCCAATTTGCGCGAACAATTTTAAAACAAGTTAGACCAAAACTTCCAACAAAAACAAAAATTTTTTATAAAAATAAATCTATTAAATAATGTTACTTTTTGTAAGGAGTAACAAATAGAAACATTTATAAAGTCTAAATACTTAGAAAAATTAAGAAAATAATTATATAATAAAATAAAATGGCAAACGAACAAACTCCACAAACAAACTATGATCAATTTAGATATGCTTTAGTTGGAGCTCGAGCACTTGAAAGAAAAAATACCCCTCTTGCAGAAACTTCTCTTGAAAAACTTGCAGGAGAAATGGGGATATTAGATTCTAGTGCAAAAAAAGCATTTGCAAGAAGTTATCCCACAGATAAAGCAAGAAGTGATGCCATGAATATTTATTCTTCATATTATTTGCAAGGATTACAAAAATTAACAGTTTCTGATATCTATAGTAGGTCCTCAGACTACTATGAAAAATATTTTGGAGACCAAACAGAAAATATCTTAAAAGAATTTGGAGATGAAACTTTTGAAGATATTTCTAAAAAAGTAGAAAAAGCGAATGAAATTGTAAAAAGTGAAACTGGTAATTTCACTAAAAAGAAAAAAGAAGAAGCGAAGAAAACTCTTGAAAAATATGGTTTAATATATAATTGTATTGCTGGAATTGAATTAGATAGAAAAATATCTGAATTATCTATTCCTCTAGAAGAAGAATCGATGAGAAATTCTTTTTCAGAAAAATACAAACCAGAAGAGCAAGCTGCTTAAATTAATTTTATTTTTTATTTACTAATTATTTCATTGACTAGTTTTGCCATGACATTTATGAATTCTTCTGTTCGTTCTTGCCATGCGTCAATTTCAACACCTTTGAGATCTTTTGTTTGGCCGTGAGAAATCTTTTTGTGAAGCATTAGAAGATCTCTGTACCACTGAACATATTTTGATTTTAAATGGCCTGGTGCAACAAGATGTTCGCGCATGTCAACTGCAAGGTGTTCTGGCGACGGGGGAAGCACGTTAAGTGCAATTAAAGCTGCGTGTGCAGAATCAACCATTGCCCAGTAAAGTCCTTCAATTGAACTTAATTCTGCTTGCTTACTTCTTGCAAGATGCATTGGTGCTCGTTGAAGCGAAATATAAATTGATTCGGGCGTGGGTTTTATTTTTCCTTCTAAAAGTAATTTTTTTAATGGATCAAAAAAACCTCCTGAGTCGAGCATTGCTTCACCATATCTTAAAATATTTATTATAGTTGGGTCGCCTCTCAAAATATCTTCCCACCAAGTGCTTAATTTAACTGTATTTATATGCAAACTTTGTGAGTAAGGACTTTGTCTTAAAATTTTGTCAAGTTCTTCTCTATACCAAGTTGTTAATTCTGGATCCCATTTTACTGAAACGTCGTCGATGATTATAATTATATCAATATCTGAACCAGAAACTGCTTGCTCTTTTGCAACCGAACCAAAAAGCACAATTGATTTAATGATTTTGTCAAATTTTTTGTAAACTTTAACTGCAAAATCCATTGCAATCTCACTTTCAGTCCTTAATTTTAAAGTAGGATATTGTTTTTTTGCTTCACTAGAATCTTGAGATTTTTCTTTAACTTCCTTTTTTTTCAAAATCTTTTTAGAAGTTCTTTTCTTTTTTTTAGAAATTTTTTTCTTCACCATCTTTTATAAATAAGTTCTTTCTAGTTTTTAAAAGTTACTGAGTTTGAGGAGTTATTCCATTGGTTTTCCGCCCATTCTACTGCCACCTGCACCAGGCATTTGACCTCCAAGTTCTGAAGGAAGTTGACTAAACCCTGCACCAAAAGTTTGATAATTAATTTGAGGAAGCATCATTCCATAACCTGCACCGTAATCTTGGTAAAGTCCAATATTTTGATTCCAATAAGGTGAGACGCGAGTTGAATACATTGGCGAGCCCATTTGTTCAAGTGTTGCTTGAAAAGGCGAAGATTTAAAATGTTGCCACCATTGTCCAGCTTCAATTATTTTCCGTGCTTCAAATCCTTTCTTGCCTAATTTTTGCATAATTTCTTTAAGTGGAACATTTCCCATTCCCATTGGAAGTTCAGTGTGCTCAAAACCAAAATTATCTGAAAGATGAACATGTTTTAGAATCGGTGCAAGTTTTGCAGATTCTTTTACAATGTCTTCCTCAGAATAACCATATTTCCTAAGCATATTCATATGTCCAACATCAAGTGTTGCCCCAATAACTTTATTAGCTGCTTTTTTTGCTTTATCTCGATTCATGCCTTCTTCAACTGCCCTTTTAACAAATTCTTCTTTTGATTTTTCAACTAAATTTTTAACATCTTCACCAGTGCTCAAGGCATAACCTGCAGGAGGATTTTCAATTGAAAGAATTGGTGCATTATCTTTGAATTGTTTATAAGATTTAAATGCAGCATTTCCATAAGTTTGTGAAGATTTTTCCAATGCAAATTCTTCAATAGGAACAAATGTCTTTGGCTGTACTTGTTTTAGAACACTTCGTAAATCTCTTAAAGCTTGTATATGCAAAAGGGGATTTATTGATCTTTCCGCCATTGTTTTTTTATCTTTACCTAATCCCATCAACTCTCGGTAATCTTTTGAATATTTTTCAAGTACTTTTAATGCTTTTTTATCGTCATCTTTTTTTGCAAATTCATATGCTTTACTAAAAAGCGAATCTGCACTTAATCTTGCTTGAGCAACAAATTCATAAGCTGTTCCTATTTTACTAAATAATGCTTCTTCTTCTTGTGATATTTCCTTTGGATCAATTTGTCTTGTTTGAACTCCCACAAATCTAGAAATAATTAAAGGATGTACATCTTGTAATAATCTTTCTGCATGTTCTCTATTTGTTTCAACACCAAAAATAGAATTGTCCCAAGAGGTAGTATTAATGCTATTAAGTCTACGTTCTGGAGTAAAAGGCACGCCTTCAACTTTTTCTCCTCCAGGACGGAACATTTCTTGTTCTTCTAATTTATGCATATCTCCAGTCTCTCGATTCACAGCAATTATTTTTTTGTAATCTCTTTTTCCATCTTTATCAAATTGAAATTCTGAACCTGTTAAACCTTCTGCAGAATGAAATGTAACAGGAATATTTCCTTTTGGATCGAGCTCGTGTCCTCTTTCTAAAGACATTAAAACTTTTTTCTCTGCAAGTTCTCTATCTGTTTCACTATAACCACCTCTTCGCACATCAATTCCAGTTGTATCCATTACTGGACCATGTAAAGAAAGATTGGCTCCGATTAATTTTGCAAGTCTTCTTGTTTCTTCAAAATGTTGTTTTGGAATACTGTCTATCCATTCAGGCGAAACTCCTTCAATTTCTATATTTTTTGCTCCACCAGATAATTTAGATGAAACTTCTTGTAAAATATTTGCTGAACGAGGATCAGTCGTTATTCCTAATGAACCTGTTTGGATAGGGTAAGTTGCACTAGAGAGGGGTGTTGGCTCGAACGCAGAATAACTTTTGCCGTAGATATTTTTAATTGTGTAACTACCTCTTTTTGCCATATTAATTAAAACAAAATTTTATTTATATAATTATCTAAGCCGCCTTTGGAAGATTAGGATCATATTTTTTTGGTTTCGCGTCAAATGGGCTTTCTCTTCCAAGTTTTTGTTCATCAACTCTTTCAGGTGCAAGATATTTTTCTGTATTCTCTGAAAAATTATTATCTTTTAAATCTGAAGTAAAAAAAGCATTCTGGTCAATTTTTCTTTCCATGGAAACATTTCCTCTTCCAAGATTATTTTCATTTATTTTTGTAGGTTCAAATGCAATGTGTGCAGAGTTTTCAGTATATTTTGTTTCTTCTTCGGATTGATTGCCCAGATTATAATTTGAAGAATTATTTTCTTTTATTGGTTTGTGGTTTGGCTCGTCGGCAACCCCTTGTTCAAGTCCGATAATTTGCGGAGCGACTTCAACTTGATTTAGAACTGGCACAGATTTTGAAAAAGAAAAGTTTTGGGAAAAATTTTCATTAAAATTATTTTTATCTAAAACTTCTTCTTCAAGTTCTGAAGTTTCTTCTAATTCATCTTCGTCTTCAGAAGTTTCTTCTAATTCATCTTCGTCTTCTTCGGGATTTTCATTATCTTGAGTCATGAAATTTAGAATATACAGAAATATTTAAAATCTTCTATCAAGTGTAAGCAGGCATGCCATGTGCTTTTTTGTAAATATCAAAAAGTTTAAATGCAAGTTCTTTTGAATTATTAATTGCTAATTCTCTTATATGTTTTTTTTCATCCCAACTATCTTTTTTTACAATTATTTGTTTTTTTTCTGCAGCAGGTTTTTCTTTTTTTTCTGGAGGTTTATTATAAAATCCAAGTAAAGCTAAAAAAGGATTTGAAGTGTCCTCTTTCTCATCTTTTTCTTTTTCTTCAGCAGGTTCTTTGTCTTCTAAGAAGAAGTCAATTTCTTCTTGAAGCTGTTTTAAACTGTCGCCAGTTATTCCTTCAATTAAATTAAGTGCTCCTTCTAAATCTGATTTAGATAATTCTTCTTGAAGTTTTGCAAGTTCATCTTCGTTGAGTGCGTAGGCTCTGAAAATTACTTCTGCTTTTCCTCCAAATGCAAAATGAGATTGTTGAGCAACTCTTTGAGGAATTCCTCTAAATTTAAAATCAACTAAGATACAAACAAAATATTCGCGTTTAAGAGATTTAAGAAATTTTTCATTTTTAAAATGTTCTGGTAAAATTCCTTCGAGTGCTGCGTCTTTGAGTTTTAATTTTTGTTTTCCTAAAAGAGTTAATTCTAATAAAAGTGTATTAAAAATATTTACAATATTTGGGTCCCTGGTCCTATCTTTTCCTTGAAGTTGCGACGCTGCGACAAGATATGGTCTTGCCCAACGAGAATAAAGTTTCAAAGCATTTACTTGGCTTTTAAGATAATTTTTTTCCAGAGCATATCTTTTTCTTAATTCTTTTTCAGAAGTTTTAATCCAAGAATTAAATTCTTCAATTCTTGAGAGAACAATTCTTTTTACTCGTTCGTTTAAATCTAAGTCTTTTGCTGCAGTTGCGTCGTCAGAAGCCAAGAACGCGTCAATTAAAGTTTGGTAACCAGCTTGGCCTAGCGCCATTGCTTTTATCGAGGAGTTTCCTTTTGCAGGGTAGTCAACTTTGTCCATCCAGAGTTGCTTTAGTGAAAGTTTTGCTGCCCCAGCTTTATTTTTGTTTGAAGATTTTAAATCTTCATAAGTTGAGAGTCTTATTCGAAATTCTTTTAAATCGTAAATTATATTTAACACACTTCTTAAAACTGTGTTTATATCTCCTAAAATTTTTGAACCTTGTTGTTGCATGATTGAAGCTCTTTGACCTAATTCTGCAAAGTGGCCTGAGCCTGGAGAGGAAGTAAAATTATCTACGAGCTTTTCTATTTCTAAACCAAAATCTTGCATTAAGTCAAGCACAAAAAAATAAACTGGCTCAAGAGTTTCAGACGAAGAATCGTAAACTAGTTTATGCTCTGTTTCAGGTTTTCCTTCTTTTTTATAGTAAGCACTAATTTCTTTAATTAATTCGTGAATTGGTTTTGAAGTCATTTTAATTAAAAGTAAAAAGCAAGGCAAGTTTAAAAAATGTTACATTTTTTAAATTAAAATTCTACAAAAAAACATAATTATACAAATCTCCCAAAACCCTTAAAAACTTGCGAGAATTTAATTGATTATGAAATTGTTTAAAAAAAATGATAAGATTCTTGACTTAACTGAACATTTGAAAAAGCAACAGGAAAAATTAGATAACAT
>Ga0272443_10007668_pt1 | contig 10228 bp, 8 predicted proteins | sample SSMAcet12_FD_193581 | JGI IMG/M metagenome (GOLD analysis project Ga0272443, IMG submission 193581) | Marine sediment archaeal communities from Little Sippewissett salt marsh, Falmouth, MA, United States - SSM-Acet-12 | ecosystem: Environmental > Aquatic > Marine > Wetlands > Sediment ... | reverse complement strand
GGGGTTGGAATTCGATCTTGATCGAGCCAGGGAAGCCAAAGCCCGTTCCGATCAGATCCTGGGAGCCGCGGGTGAATATTTACCTTTTCCCGAGGACAGTTTTGACCTCATCCTCAGCAATGAAGTCATCGAACACGTAGCGGATGATCGGGCTGCGGTTCAGGAAATGGTCAGAAGCCTGAAGTCCGGCGGCAGGATCATCTTGTTTTGCCCCAATCGGGGCTATCCCTTCGAGACACACGGGATGTACTGGCGGGGGGAATACCATTTCGGGAACAAATTCCTTGTCAACTACCTGCCTCGGCCGTTGAGGAATAAATTAGCACCTCATGTCCGGGTATACAGCCGGAAAGATCTGGTGCGTTTGTTCCGAGATCTGCCAGTCAGGTTCATGACAAAACGGGTGATCTTTGGCGGTTATGATAATATCATCCACAGACATCCCCGGCTCGGCCGCTGGATCCGTTCTACTTTATACGCGCTGGAAAAAACGCCTCTTCAAATCCTGGGTTTGTCCCATTTCTGGGTGATCGAAAAACTGGAAGGTGAAAATGATTGAGAACATCGAAGAAAAGGTTGGTCAGGAACTTCGCAAACGAGGGTGGCGCCTGGCAGTAGCGGAATCCTGCACGGGGGGTTTGATCGGGCACAGGATCACCAACATTTCAGGTTCCTCGACCTACTACCTGGGCAGCATCACAGCCTACGCCTACCGGGCAAAGGTCCGCCTGCTGGGTGTGTCCTGGGACACCCTGGAAAAACACGGCGCGGTGAGCGAGGAGACCATTAAGGAGATGGCGCTGGGTGTCAGGCATGCCCTGGCATCCGATGTGGGGGTTGCCGTTAGCGGGATCGCCGGTCCCACCGGGGGCACGCCTGATAAGCCTGTAGGCTACACATGGATCGGACTGAGCACCATCAAAGGCATCTGGACCCTGCAGCACACTGCCGGGGGGAATCGGATCGAAAACAAGCAGGAAATTGCCCAGCTTGCCCTGGAATTCCTGTATGATTTCCTTAAGACAGATGGAAAAGATTGACATCACCACCCGTTTCAGCAGAGAAGGAAAATTGATCCCGCTTGAGTTCATTCTGGGAGATAGAACGATCGGGATCTTGAATGTCGGCCGTCAGTGGGAGGATAAGAGCGGCAGGCATATCCTGGTGATGGACTACCAGGAACAGACCTATCACCTGTTCTTCGATATGGGTGATCTGAGCTGGTATTTGATCAGGGATCTGCCTGGATCCCGGAATGGTATATAGGAGGAGACCTCATGTCGGAGAGAATACAGGATCATATGGTGGTCTCATTGGACTACACGTTGATCGTTGAGGATGAGATCATGGAAAGCACCAAGGATGGAGAGCCGATCGAGTTCATTCAGGGCATTGGGCAGATCATCCCCGGCCTGGAAGAAGCCCTCTACGGGATGGCTGTTGGAGAAAAGAAGACCGTCGAGATCCAGCCCGAAGATGCTTACGGAGTATACGATCCTGAATCCCTGGAGGTTGCCAAGAAGGACGAATTCAGCGAAGAGATCCCCCTTGATGTGGGCACATTCCTGGATCTGCGGGACGACGATGGCGATGTTCTCAGCGCTCAGATCATTGAAGCTGATGAGGACACAGTCACCCTGGATTTCAACCATCCGCTGGCTGGTAAAACCCTCATTTTTGAGATCACCGTCGCTGGGCTTCAACCGAAAAAGGACTAAGTCCCTTTAAGGGACTTAGTCCTTGGTGTATACTGAACAGTAAGTATCTACAAACAAAGCAATAGGGGGAATTACATGTCTCGCGATAAACCAACTCTGATTCCAAATCAACACTACCACATTTACAATCGTGCTATCGCTGGTCATTTACTCTTCAGAGATGACCATAACTACGAATACTTCCTATCCCGCATCCACAAATACCTCCTGGAGAGCTCAATTCTCCGAGCATACTGTTTGATGCCGAACCACTATCATTTGATCGTAGAGGTCACGGATGATGAATTTCCTGGAGCCATGCATAAATTAGCTCTCTCTTATGTGGTTTCCTTTAATAGAGTCTATGACCATAGAGGCCACTTATTCCAGGGCACCTATCAAAGAAAACTCATCACTGACCTGTCTTACCTGCTGCATCTTTCCAGATATGTTCATCTTAATCCTGTCAAAGCAAAACTCGCGGGAAAAGCTGAGTTGTGGGACTATTCAAGCTATCAGGAATATATCGGCATGAAATCCATTAATTTCCTTGATCCGTTCCCCATATTGGATTTACTCAGCGATAATCCCCATGAGGATCTACCCGCCAAGCAGAAAGCCTATCAGAAGTTTGTCGAGCAGTGGGATTTCAATTACATGGAATTTAAAATAAGGGACTAAGTCCTTTTAAAGGACTTAGTCCCTTGTTAAAAATCACATCACCACTTCACCAGTGAGGACTGCTGAAAACTCCAGCTCACCCTCACCTACATCCACCTGGATGGTATCCCCCACCTTGAACTCCCCGGAAAGGATGGCCAGGGCCAGCGGATCCTGCAGCTGGCGCTGGATGGTCCGTTTCAACGGCCGGGCTCCGTAATCGGGATCGAACCCCTGATCCGCCAGGAACTGGCGGGCAGCATCGGTCACTTCCAGGGTGTAGCCCTGCGACCGCACCAGTCTTTCCACTCGATCCATCTGGATGCCAACAATCTCCCGGATATGATCTCGGCTGAGAGGATGGAAGCTGACAATCTCATCCACCCTGTTGAGGAACTCGGGACGGAAGGTGGCTTTGAGGGCTTCCCTGCTGAACTCCCGGGCCGCTCCTTCATCCCCGCCTTCTCCAACCCCGGACCAGGCCTGGCTCCCGACATTGCTGGTCATGATCACAACTGTGTTCCGGAAGTCCACTGTCCTGCCCTGGCCGTCCGTCAAACGGCCGTCATCTAACAGCTGCAGCAGGGTGTTAAAGACTTCCTGATGGGCTTTTTCGATCTCATCGAACAAGACCACGCTGTAAGGCCGACGCCGCACAGCTTCCGTGAGCTGCCCGCCTTCTCCATAGCCCACATAGCCGGGAGGAGAGCCGATCAACCTGGAAACAGTGTGCTTTTCCTGGTATTCGCTCATGTCAATCCGCACCATGGCGTCCTGGTTATCAAACAAGAACTCCGCCAGGGCCCGGGCCAACTCGGTCTTGCCGACCCCGGTCGGCCCCAGGAATATGAATGACCCGATCGGCCGGTTGGGATCCTGGATGCCTGCCCGCGACCTGCGGACGGCATTCGCCACCGCTTCAACCGCCTCATCCTGGCCAACCACCCGTTCATGCAGCCGTTCTTCCATCTGGATCAGCTTCTGGGTCTCACTTTCCATCAACCTGGCAACGGGTATGCCTGTCCAGCGGGAGATCACCCCGGCAATTTCCTCCTCATCGACCTCTTCCTTAAGAAGGGCGCCGTCCGCCTGGATCTCTCCCAGGCGAGCTTCCTTCTCCTTGAGCTCATTCTCGAGATCCCTCAGGGTGCCGTACTGCAGCCGGGCAACTGTTTCCAGGTCTGCTTCCCGTTCGGCTTTTTCGATCTTCACCCGGGTCTGGTCAATCTCTTTCTTGACCTCCCGGACCTCGCCGATGACTTCCTTCTCAGTCATCCACCGGCTGTGAAGGCTGCTGGCTTCCTCTTTCAGGTCCCCCAGCTCTTCCTGCAAAGCTTCCAATCTCTTCTGGGAAGATTTATCCTTTTCCTTCTTGAGCGCTTCCCTCTCGATCTCCAGCTGCATGATCCCCCGATCAACCTCGTCCAGCGCCCGGGGTTTGGAGTCGATCTCCGTCCTCAGCCTGGCAGCTGCCTCATCGATCAAGTCAATCGCCTTATCTGGCAGCTGGCGGTCTGCGATGTACCGGTTTGAAAGGGTCGCCGCGGCGATGGTGGCCGGGTCTGTGATCCGCACGCCGTGGTGGATCTCGTAGCGCTCTTTCAATCCCCGCAGTATGCTGATGGTCGCCTCTACACTGGGTTCTTCCACCAGCAGGGGCTGAAAACGCCTTTCCAGGGCGGCATCGGATTCAATATACTTGCGGTATTCGTCCAGGGTGGTGGCGCCGATCATGTGCAGCTCGCCCCTGGCCAGCAGAGGCTTGAGCATATTGCCGGCATCCATCGCGCCCTCGGCAGCCCCCGCGCCAACCACGGTGTGCATCTCATCCACAAAGAGCAGCACCTCCCCAGAAGCGGACGTGATCTCCTTGAGGACTGCTTTCAGCCGCTCTTCGAACTCGCCCCGGTACTTGGCGCCTGCTACCAGGGAGCCCATATCCAGCTGGACCAGCCTTTTCCTTTTTAATCCCTCCGGCACGTCGCCATTAACGATCCGCTGAGCCAGACCTTCCACGATCGCGGTCTTACCGGTGCCAGGCTCCCCGATCAGGGCTGGGTTATTCTTCGTCCGGCGGGAAAGGATCTGAACCAACCGGCGGGTTTCCTCGTCCCTGCCGATCACCGGGTCCAGCTTGCCGCGCCGGGCCATATCCGTCAAGTCGCGCCCGTATTTTTCCAGCGCCTGATAGGTCCCTTCCGGCGTCTGGCTGGTCACCCGCTGGGAACCGCGGACCTCCTTCAAGGCGCCCAGCACGGCGTCCTTGGTCAGCCCATAGGATTTGAGCCTGCCCCCTTCCGGGCTGTCGATCAATCCCAATAGAAGGTGCTCGGTGGAGACGTAATCATCCCCCATGCCTTTGGCATGCCTCTCAGCAGCGGCAAGGGCATCAGCCGCTTTCCTCCCCAATCCAACCCGGCTGTCTCCTCCGTAAACTTTCGGCCGCTGGGAAAGGTCTGCCCACAACTCCTGGCGGATTCCCTCAATGCTGCCGGCAACACGGGTGACAACAGCCGACACTGTCCCCTCGCTCTCTTCCAGCAGCGCGTACAGCAAATGGGTGGTGTCGATTTCCTGATGATTATGATCCTCAGCCAGCTGCTGGGCACGAAGCACAGCCTGCTGGGATTTGGTTGTATATTTCTCCAGATTCATAGTATCCTCCATTTCCCCCGTCGGGCACAGCAACCCGTTCGCGGGGTTGAAACCACGCGATCATTATAGAGCCGCAGTCTATGAAATGGATTAGAGATTTATTAAAGGAAAGTATGAATGAGAAACCAGAAGGGACTAAGTCCTTTTAAAGGACTTAGTCCCTTAATTAACAATCACCTCGAACAACCCATCGCTCACCCGCACCTGCAGTGTGTCGCCAGCGGCGGTCTGGCCCACCTGGTAGATGGTTGAACCATCTTCCCCTGTGAGGATCGCGTAGCCCCTTTTCAGAATGGCTTCCGGATCAAGGGAAGCCAGGCGGGATTGAAATGCCAGGCAGCGTTCCCGGGTTGTGTTAAGATATCCCCCGATCCCGCGTCCGGTCCGCCCCGAAAGCTCATCAACCCGCTGGCGGCCGTTTCGGATCTCCCCCAGGGGTGACAAACGCTCAAGCTGGGCGGCAGCGCTTTCGCTTCTGCTTCGGCTCTCCACGATCTGTCCTTCCACAGCCCGGTTGAGCCGATAGACCAGCTCTCCCAGGGCAGCCCTCAGCTCAACCTGGTCCGGCACCGCCATCTCCGCCGCGCCGGTGGGCGTCGGCGCCCGCAGGTCCGCCACAAAATCCGTGATCGTGAAATCGGTCTCATGGCCCACCCCGCTGATCACCGGCACGGGAGATTCCGCCAAAGTCCGGGCCACCCCCTCGTCATTGAACGCCCACAGGTCCTCGATCGAGCCCCCTCCTCTGCCGATCAGGATCATGTCCGGCTGGATCTCATAAAGGCGCTTCAGCGCCTGGATGATCTCGCCGGGGGCGCTTTCTCCCTGCACGGAGGTTGGCTCGAGGATGATCTCCACCAGGGGATACCTGCGGTAAAGGGTTTTTTCCATATCCTGGTATGCCGCGCCGGAGGCCGAGGTCACGATCCCAATCCGCTTGGGCCAGGGAGGGATGGGCCGCTTCCGGTCCGGGTCGAACAGGCCTTCCGCTTCCAATTGGGTCTTCAAGCGCTGGAACTCCTGGAAAAGCGCGCCTTCCCCGCGGGGGCGGAGGGCATCCACATAGAGCTGAACCTGCCCTCGCTGTTCATAGACGCTCACCGCGCCGTGCGCGGTGACCGCCGTCCCATCCCGCAGGACGAAATCCACCGCCTGAGCCCGGCTCTTCCACATCACACAGCGGATCGATGAGGAAGGATCCTTCAAGGTGAAATACAGGTGGCCTGAAGCCGGCCTGGCCAGGTTGGAAATCTCGCCTTCCACCCACAGGTTCTGCAGGTTGGCATCCGCCTCTATAGCGCTTTTCAGGTAGGCGTTGACTTCACTGACAGACCAGGATCTCGTGCTTTCTGAGGTGGGGAACATAGAGCAAGTATACTGGCTGGGGTGCGTCCCGGCAAGTTCCGGATAGCATCCCCCAAAGAGGATATTCATCCCTCTTCACAGGACGGCAAACCAGCGCTCCGCTCAAGGGGGATATCCCAAATTCGCCCGCAGCGCTGTGATACAATTTTCCTGCCATGGAGACCTCAGACCGTATTAAGGATATTCTCTGTTCTGTGCCGGAAGAACCTGGCTGCTACCTGATGAAAGACCAGGACGGCCGGGTGATCTATGTCGGCAAGGCTGTCAATCTGCGCCACCGGGTGAGGTCCTATTTCCATGCCAGCGCCCAGAAGCACCCCCGCACCAGCCAGCTTGTGGCCAATATCCGCGATATCGAATGGATCATTGTCGGATCGGAGCTGGAAGCCCTGATCCTGGAAATGAACCTGATCAAGGAATACCAGCCCTTTTTCAATGTCCAGCTCAAGGACGATAAACGCTACCCCTATATCAAGATCCACTGGGCGGACGACTTCCCCAAGGTGACCGTCACCCGCAAGGTAGAGAAGGATGGATCCCGCTACTACGGCCCCTACATCAATGTCTGGGCGGTGAACCAGACCCTGGACCTGCTGCGCAAGATCTTCCCCTACCTGACCTGCAGCCGGACAATCACCGGGGAGGACCAGCGCGCCTGCCTGTACTATGACATCCACCTCTGCACCGCGCCCTGCATCGGGCGCATCAGCAGGGAAGATTACCGGGAAATGATCCGCGAGCTGGGGGCTTTCCTCAACGGACGGACGGAAAAGGTCGTTTCCCGGCTGGAGGATGAAATGAAAATAGCCTCCTCGGCGATGGACTATGAAGCCGCCGCCCAGTTCCGGGACCAGCTGGACGCCATCCAGCGTATCGTGGCGGAGCAGCGCATCATCTCCACCAAATTCACGGATTCCGATGTGATCGCCCTGGCTGACCTGGACAACAACGCTTGCATCCAGGTCTTCTTCATCCGGGGCGGAAAACTGACCGGCCGGGAATATTTCCTGGTCGAAAATATCGACCAGACAGCCGATAAAGACCTGCTCTCCGAAGTGATCAAGCAATTTTACGACCAGGCCCCCGAGGTCCCGCCGGAGATCCTGCTGCCGCGGGAGATCGAGGAAGCCCGGATCATCCACCAGTGGCTGAAAAGCCAGCGGGGCGGGAAGAAGGTCGAGCTGGTGGTCCCCCGCCGCGGGGAGAAGAAAAAGCTGGTCGCCATGGCGGCGGAGAACGCCGCATCCATGCTGACCGCCCTCAAAACCCAGGAAAAATCCGAGCAGGACCGGGCCGAAGGCGCCCTGACCGATCTGCAAACCCGGCTGAACCTGGGCGCGCCGCCCATGCGGATCGAGTGCTACGATATTTCCAACACCCAGGGTGCCGCCCTGGTGGGCAGCATGGTGGTCTTCCTGGAAGGCCGGCCCGCCAACGCCCACTACCGCCAGTTCAACATCCGCACCGTCCAGGGACCGGATGATTACGCCAGCATGGAAGAGGTGCTCCGTCGGCGCTTTCAGCGGCTGATGTCCTCAGAGGAGGAAAAAGCCAGGCCCGGTGGGAAAGGAGACCCCTCTTTCAGCTCCCTTCCTGACCTGGTGCTGGTGGACGGCGGGAAAGGTCAGCTCAACCGGGCGGCCAGCGTGCTGAAGGAATTCGACCTGCTTGATACCATCCCGATCGCCGGGTTGGCCAAGCAGTATGAAGAAGTCTTCCTGCCGGGTAACCTCAGCCCGGTCGGCTTCGAAAAGGATTCCCCGGGGCTGCATCTGCTGCAGCGGGCCCGGGATGAAGCCCATCGATTCGCGATCAGCGCCCACCGCAAGCGCCGCACACGCCAGGGGCTGGAATCCAGCCTGGAAAAGATCCCCGGGATCGGACCCGCCCGGCGGCAAGAACTGCTAAAAAAGTTCAAGACCATCCAGAACATCCGGGAAGCATCCCTCGAGGAGCTCTCTCAAACACCAAAAATTACTCTCAAAATCGCTCAATCCATCAAAGAGCACTTGGCATAAAGTCCGAACGTGCTACAATGAGCGAGAATTAGGATCCAAATCCCGCAGGTGAGGAATTATATGTCTAAAAAACGCCAAATGCGCACACAGAAGATTGTCATGGGGATCATCGGGCTGCTGATCGTGCTTTCCATGATCGCCTCACTGGTTGCCACGGTCTTCTAGGAATTATTCGATCTTCGTATTTATCGATCTTCCTGAACACAACCAAATCAATAACTGAAAGGAGCTGGGAATGGTGAAGAACAGATCCACTCTCTGGTATGGCGCCCTGCTTGTGGGCTGGGCTTTTGATATCCTTTACTGGGACAAGCTCCCGGGCATATCCTTCTTCATTCATATCGCCCTCTTCCTGGGTGCCCTGGCCGTCCTGGCCTGGAAGGAAGAGCTGAGTCCTGCCAAAAATAGCTATTACCTGCTTCCCCTCATCCTGGGATTCAGCGCCCTGACCTTTTTAAGGGAAGAGCCCTTCACCCGGACCCTCAACCACCTGTTGAGTTTGGGATTCCTGGGGCTTTTTGTCCTTTCCTTCCAGGGCGGGCGCTGGTTCGCCTACACCCTGAGCGACTATATCGTCAGCGGGCTGCGGCTGGCATTGAATCTGGTCAGCCTGCCCTTTAATATGATCTTCCCCGATGTAGATCCTGATCTGGAGGGGGAGCAGGAAAAAGAAGAGGGAGCCAGGCCGGGCGGCTGGAAGCAGGCCGCTCCCTACCTTCGCGGGATCCTGATCGCCCTGCCCGTGATCGCCATCCTGGCTGCCCTGCTGGCAGCGGCGGATCCGATCTTTTCGAACTGGCTGGAAGAAATGATCGAGCTGCTCAAACTGGAAAAACTGCCGGAATACATCCTGCGGCTGGTCCTGATCAGCGTCTGGACCACCCTGGCCGCCGGCGCTCTGCTGTATGCCGCAGCCCGAAGCCAGGAGGAAAAGCTGGTCGGGACCGACCAGCCCTGGCCGCCCCGCTTCCTGGGATTCACCGAGACCTCCATCATTCTGGGGGCGGTCAATCTCCTGTTCTTCTCCTTTGTGACCATCCAGTTCCGGTATTTTTTCGGAGGGGAAAAGAACATCCACCTGGACGGCTACACCTATTCCGAGTATGCCCGGCGCGGCTTCGGGGAGCTGCTCGCAGTGGCTTTCTTCACGCTGTTCATCATCATGGTCCTCAGTGGGATCACCCGCAGGGAAACCCGCAGGAGCCGGACCACTTTTTCCGTCCTGGTCGGGGCGATGACCGCCTTCATTGGCGTGATCCTGCTCTCCTCGCTACAGCGGCTGGGCCTGTATGAAGCCGCCTACGGCTTCAGCCGGCTGCGGACCTATTCGCACATTTGCATCCTGTGGATCGGGGCTCTTTTCCTGGGGATCCTGGTCCTGGAGATCGCCCAGAAGCACCGCTTCTTCACCCTGGCCAGCCTGGCCGCGGTGGCCGGGTTCCTGCTCACCATGAACCTCCTCAACATAGACGGCCTGATCACCCGCCAGAATATCAGGCGCCTGGCAGAGGAAGACGCCGCCCTGGACACCCACTATCTCAACACCCTGTCCAACGACGCCATCCCGGCCTTGATCGACGCCTATGGCAGCCCCTACCTGAACAACCAGGAGCGGGACGAACTGGCCGCGGTGCTGGCCTGCCGGGCTTACGAACTGGGGGAGGCCGACCGGAAATGGGCCAGCTTCACCCTGCCGACCTCCCGGGCTCGGGGGATCCTCGAGGCGAACGCGGCGATCTGGGAAGATATGAAAGTCAAAGAAGTGGATTCCTGGAGCACCTATGTCCAGGTGGGGGAAAAGAAGTTCTACTGCGCCTACGACAGCTGGATGGA
>Ga0272443_10007666_pt1 | contig 10229 bp, 9 predicted proteins | sample SSMAcet12_FD_193581 | JGI IMG/M metagenome (GOLD analysis project Ga0272443, IMG submission 193581) | Marine sediment archaeal communities from Little Sippewissett salt marsh, Falmouth, MA, United States - SSM-Acet-12 | ecosystem: Environmental > Aquatic > Marine > Wetlands > Sediment ... | reverse complement strand
ATACACAAATCAAGAGCAAAAAGAACGAAGGAAAGCGAGAAAGAGCAAATACCATCAGGTGGAACATGTCGCGCTTTTCAGGTTAAAGACTGTACGCACTCTTGTCTTTTTCTTCGTCATCGCCTCCGTATTAACCGGATGTGCCTCCTATCACCCTCTCCCGTCGAAACTCCCGCTCTCCGTGGACGATTTGTACGCGCGCGTCATACGCAACAGATCCACCGGAACCATCCTGGAGGGCATCGCCCGGGTCCGCGTGACATCACCGAACAGTGCCTATACGCGAAAGATCGCCGTCGTTCTTCGCTCCCCCTCATCGCTGCGCATGGATGCCGTTCCCCTTTTCGGAACACCTGATTTCTTCCTGGCGATGACGAATAAATCGTTCAAGGTATACCTTCCCAGGGAGGGCAAATTCTATATCGGGCGCCCGACGGAAAGAAACCTCCGGGATTTCTTCACCATACCCCTTCCCGCACTGGACGCCGTCGCCCTGATGACGGGCACGCCGCCGGGAAAACCCCGGGGTGCAACGATGATGGACGCCTCACGTGACGGTTCTGAGTACCGCCTCGACATCTTCGAGGGCAAAACGCTCCGTCAGTCGCTTTGGATGGACCCCACATCATATCACCTGACAAAAATTGCGACGAGGACGACGGATGGAATACTACTCTACGAAGCCCGCTTCGGGTCATACCGGCAGGAGGGTTCCGTACTTTATCCCCAAAGCGTTACCGTCTCACTTCAGGCTCCTCCGCACACGGTCATCCGTATTTCCTATCTCTCCCTGGAAGAGCGGGAAGAAACAACGGGAGAAATATTCACGCTCTATCCACCAAAGGGTGTGAGACCCGTTTTCATCGATTAGCGCTGATTCCGACGGCACAACCGGTGTATTGCGACGGGAGTGCTCTCTCCGTTCAACTCAACAGAAAGGGCCCGATCTTTCAACCGGGCCCTTTTCTCGTTTTGCTTTCGGATCTTTTGTGAAACACCGTCATCCTGCAGTCATCGGCGTAAATAACAAACCTTCTCCGGCCTCAATGAACTCAGACGGTCCATCACCGTGACGGTCTATCGCACCGTTCGTTATTGCACCTCTTTCAACCGCGAACGGGCGATTTTCGCGGGTGTCGTGCCCGGATAATCTTTGATAACGCGCTGAAGGAGCAGTTTCGCACTCGCGGTGTCATCCAGTTTGATAAAGGACAACGCCTGTTTCAACAGAGCATTCGGAACCTTATTTCCCTTTGGATAATCCTGTATGACCTTCTGATATTCGAGGATGGCCTTCTCGTAACTCTTCTCGAAATAAAAGGTCTCACCAATCCAGTACTGAGCGTTATCCGAATACTCATTCCGGGGAAAGGATTCCCGGAAGGCATGAAACTGCTGTCGCGCCTTTGCGTACTTACCATCTTTGAAAAGCGCGTAGGCATCGGCATAGGCTTTCTCCATACTTGGTGCTTTTGCCGTGTCCTTCTCAGCAGGCTGTTCCTTTCGCGGAGGACGGGGTGACGGTGATGGAGCCGCCTCTTTACCGATATCCAGATACCTCTCGATGTAATCAATGCGAGCCGATAATGCATCGGTTTTTGCGTCGTCGGGGCGTGGCGCTTCTTTCGGGATTTCTGCCCGAATCCGCTGTTCCCTTTTCCCGATATCTACCGCAAGTTCCTCGACGGCACCGTTCAGTCTTTGGACAGTGCGCCGCAACTCGGCAACATCGGCACTGTTGTCCGCCTGCCTCTTCCGGATATCCTTCAGGTCCGTTTCACATTGTTCCACCCGTTTCTCAAGCGTATCGATCCGCTCGTCGAGGATACCCGTCGTGCGCCTGAATTCGTCTTGCATGACACACCCCGAAAGGATCACCAGATACACGACGCAGACCGCCACTATCCCTGTTCGATATGACTGTCTCACGACTCGCTGTCCCCCTTTTTATATCCTAGTTTTTCGGAAAAACGACGAAATGATCACGCCTGTTTTTCGTCCAGGCTTCTTCCGTGTGCCCGGGATCGAGAGGTAATTCCTCTCCGTAACTGATGGTACTGATCCGGCTACTTTTGATACCGAGATTGACGAGATATGCCTTCGCCGATTCCGCACGCCGCTCCCCCAGCGCCAGGTTATACTCTGTCGTACCCCGCTCGTCGCAATGACCTTCAATCGTCAGTTCATAATCACCGTTGTCTGTAAGCCAGTCGGCAAGTTCTCCGAGAACGTCCCTCGCCTCGGGACGAAGATCATACCGGTCGAAGGCAAAATAAATATCCTTCGTTGAAAATTCCGAGGCCTCTTTCATGATCTTTTCTTCCCGTTCCCGCTTCTCCCGTTCAGCGGCAGTCACCGTCTCTTCGGAAACCTGTGTCCCCTCGGAAATCTCCAGTTTTTCCACGGCGGCTTTTTCCTTTTTCTCCAGGGAAACTTCTTCTTCAACAACGGGAGTCCGGGCACAACCGGCAACCAATGCCAAAGAAATTCCGAAGAGACACAAAACCATAATCGTCACGGCTCTACTTCTCATCACTCTTTCCTCCTCATAAAAATTAACATATTTTCACGTCTATGGTTAAGCTTTTTGCGAGATTCTTTAGATACGGAAACCCGCCCTCGCCCTTCGGCGGGCATTACTTGCTTGTGCATAGTATTTGTAAATCACGCGCGCCCGGCATTGTCAATAAACATTTATGTGTGGCGACCACGATATACCCTTAATCGCTGTGAAACCCGTCACATTCTCCATTGTTCTGACATTCATGCCGTTTGCATTCACCACACAGACCCGGGCACCCTTCTTTGTCGCCGACCAGAAAGCGATGTACATGCCGTCCGGAGACCATGACGGAGACTCGGCACCACCCGCTTCAAAGGTAATCTGAATCGGTTCCCCGCCGTCCGCACCGATGACGAAAATCTGGTAATGGCCGTTCGTCACACCTTCATAAGCGATTTTGTCCGCTACAGGCGACCACGCGGGTGTTGTGTTATAGGATCCTTGGAAGGTCACACGCCGCACATTTTTCCCCTGATTATCCATAACGAATATCTGCGGCGACCCAGAGCGGTTCGATACAAAGGCGATCCGTTTCCCGTCTGACGACCATGTTGGCGATACGTCAATGGCGGAACTTTGTGTCAGTCGCCGCAATTTCCGGCTGTCGTAATTCATGGTATAGATCTCTTCATTACCATCCTTGCTCAGCACAAGCAGTATTTCCGTCCCGTCGGGAGACCAGGGCGCGGAAAGGTTGATACCGTCGAAGTGCACGGTGCGCCATACCTTCTTCGTATCCACATCAAGGATATAATGATCGGGATTGCCCTTGACATAAGAGGTAAGGGATATGTGCTTGCCGTCGGGCGACCATTCCGGAGAGAGACAGAGTGATTGAAAATTCGTCAACTGTCGTTTTCTTTCTCCATCGAATGAAACTGTGTATACTTCCGACGTCTTGCCTTTGGCGCCGACGAAGGCAATTTCCGTATCGAAAACGCCCCGGTCACCGGTGAGGACTTCCAGCATGCTTTCCACGAATTTATAGACCATGGTCTTTTTTTCATCATAAGCACCTTGATATTTCTTCCCGATTATCAGTTTTCCTTCATAAACATCGAAAAGAAGGAATTCCGCCGTTAACGCCTTTCCATCGGAGGCAAAGGCACCCGTGATGAGAAAGTCGACGTTCAATGCGGTCCATGCGGTGAAATCAATTTTGTCAAGAGTGATCCCGGCCGTTTTTCCATTCTGTAAAAAGGCCTCCTGTGAGATAACACGGAAGAATCCGGTTATAGTGAGCGCCTGCGTCACCGTTTCGGAAAACCACGCCGAGAGATTGTCGCCGTCGTGTGGGGATCCGGTATTGCTGAAATCGCATACCGCTGTCGGATACCGTTGAAAAGCGGGCGCGTTGATATCGATATAGACCTTTCCCCAAACTGGAACCGCACCGAGAGAAATCATGAGGAGGACAACAAAGAAAACTGCTTTTTTCATAGAATGCATCCTTCGTTTTTTCCCTTTCCTCGCCGGTTAACCGCTTTAGTGAAGAACATCGATCAAGACCGGCTGTCGTTACTGCATCTCTGAAGAATGGAACCTGATACCGATGTCGAGGCTTCCCCCCCGATACCACTCCGGAAGCGCCGGCAGGGGATCGGCTTTCTTGACAGCCTTGACGACCGATTCATCGAAATATCGATTACCCGAGGACTGTTCGAAGGTAATATTGGTAATGGTACCATTTCTCAAAATACTGGCACCAACGACGGCAACGAGGTCATTACTGGGAAGTATGCTTTTCGGGAGCGTCCACTTTTCTTTGATCTGAGACCACACAACGGCGTAATACACCTGCATCCTCGTGCTGGTCCCCGTTTCACCCGCACCCTGTGTCCGTGACCCGACACCGGCATGTTCGACACCCGCGTGACCGGTGCCCCTCCGTTCACCACTGACGGACGGTGTCACCGCCGCCCGTTCTCTGCGAATAGGAGGGATCGGCGTTTCCTCCCTGGTTGTATCGACCTTCTTTTTGATACTCTCGATCGCCTTCTCAATTTCACTCGAACCCGTGACCACATGCTCCCGTTTTTTAATGGTCTTAAGGGGAACCGCCAGTGAACTGTCGACATTCTTCCGTACCACGGACCGGGTGCGACCCGTACTGCCGCGTTTGACGACACCGACTCTTTCACTCACCTTAACCGTACTGTCTTCTCCCACCGATGGAGAAAAAGACTCATCGCTGAGACTGACGAGATCGACGGTGTGAACGGGCCCGAAGGTCCACCGCGGTGATGACGGCGTCGACGGGGAAAAAAACATGATGGAAATAAAAACAGCGTGCAGTAGAAAGGAAAGGGCGATCATACTGTGAAAATGCGTCCCGTCATCCCTCGCCCTCTTGCCCCTAACCAGCAGCGTCATGATTTAATCCTTCAAGGGTTCGGTGATCATACCCAATTTATCGACGCCAGCCTTTCGCACTTCAGCCATAACAGTGACAACGAAGCCATAGGGAATTGTCTCGTCGGCCCTCATGAATAGCTCTCTATCAATTCTGCTCGCAAATATATGCTCCAGTTTCGGCCGAAGATCCTCGAGTTTCGTCCGAAACTTGTTTATGTATATTTCCCTGTTTTTATTGACCGTGAGGATCAACTTCTCCTCTCCCACATCAATGGGACGTGCCTTGACCCGTGGCAGATTAACGTCGATACCCATCTGCAGCATCGGCGCCGTCACCATGAAAATAATGAGAAGGACCAGCATTACGTCGACGAGCGGTGTCACGTTGATGTCCGAAACGAGGGTCGATTCACGTTTGTTTCTGCGCCGTGATTGTCTCATTATTGTGAACTCTTCACGTAGTACCGTTCAATAATGTTGAGAAACTCCGATGCGAAATTATCCGTTTCCAGGGAGATGGACCGAATCTTGTTCACATAGTAATTATAGAATACAACCGCCGGAATCGCCGCCGCGAGACCGGCCGCCGTTGCGATAAGTGCCTCAGATATACCCGGCGCGACAACGGCAAGGGTGGCTGATCCCCTCATGCCAATACCCTTGAAGGCGTTCATAATGCCCCACACAGTCCCGAAAAGGCCGATAAAGGGACAGGCACTTCCCGTAGTGGCGAGAAATCCCAGGGTCTGTTCCAGCTTCGACGTCTCCGAGTCGCAAGCCCGGTAGAGTGCCCTCTCCACATTATCGACACCCCGAAGCTCCATCGACATCAGGCCGTCATCGACGGTCTCCATCCCTGACGATTCCTTTTTGGCCTTCATCACCTTTCCCAGTTCCGTATATCCCGACCGAAAGACCTCGGCAATGGATGAATAGCGGTATTTCCTCGCTTCCGGCACAATGGAAGATAATTTATTCGTCTGCATGTAACTCTGAAGGAAGCGGGCGTTCTCCTTCCTCGTTTTTTTGATCAAACGATACTTCATCAAAATAATGGCCCAGGATACAACGGAAAAGAACAAGAGCAGAAAGAGAATAAACTGGACCATCGGACCGGCATTCACGATCAAATCGAGAATATTTCCATGAAACTGCCGTCCCACATTCGCCGATGTCACCGCGAGAGCTTCTGTCACGTTAAATCACCTCATTGAGTAATATAGCGAGTTTTTTGTAATTTAAAACGGAAAGGATGTCAACGTCTCTTTTAGACACTCCCGTGAACGGAAACAACCAATCCTGTCAAAGATAATGTCAACTCACAGGCCATGTACTATACCGTGCCTTGGTCGAATTTACAAGAAGGTCGTGATGGAGAAAGAGGGGGAAATAATTTTCACTTGCTATTTTTCAGTGAGCGCACTAGGTTTAAGATATCACAATTAATATGATATGTTATAAAACGACAATTGACACAGCAACCAGGAACAGAGAAAATGAATTCAGCAAATCTTCTCAGGCTTGAGAGTTTGGACGCTTTAGTTGTCGTCGATGTCCAGTATGATTTTATCCCCGGTGGTTCCCTCTCCGTCACGGGAGGCGATCTTATCATCGAACCACTCAATCACGTCATTACCGTGTTTCACGACAGGAATCTGCCCATTTTCTTTACCCGTGATTGGCACCCATCACACCACTGTTCTTTTGAAGAAAACGATGGTCCCTGGTCGCCACACTGCGTGCAGGGCACGAAAGGGGCTGAATTTGTCTCTACACTCTTCATGCCCGATGACGCCGTGATCATTTCCAAGGGCACACATCTGGAATACGACCAGTATTCAACTGTCTTCGGCGTCGATGACCAGGGACGGACGCTTGGATCGATTCTCCATGCCCTCGATGTGAAACGTGTTTTCATCGGCGGTCTCGCCACGGATTACTGTGTCCTGAATTCAGTTACGGATCTGGCAAAAGAGGGGTTCGACGTCTTCGTTCTCCGTGACGGCAGCGCCGCCGTCAACCTGCACCCGGGCGATGAAGAAAAGGCTCTTGAAACCATGACTGACATGGGAGCCGCTCTCATAACGACAAAGATAATCGGGTAATACGATGCATTGTGACACGTCGCCTCTTCTCACGGACCTGTACCAACTCACCATGCTTCAGGGATATATCGATTATGGCATGATGGACACGGCCGTTTTCGAATTTTTTGTCAGGTCCCTGCCGCCGGAACGCGGTTTTCTCATCGGTGCCGGTCTGGAAACGGTGCTTGATTATCTTGAAACGCTTACCTTCTCGGAAGAGGAACTGGCATACCTTTCTTCAACGGAATATTTCACATCCGCCCTGGTGGACTATCTCAGAGAATTTACCTTTACGGGACATGTGCACGCCGTACCCGAGGGCACACCCATCTTCGCAAACGAGCCCATCCTGCGTATAACCGCCCCCCTGCCTGAAGGTCAACTGATCGAAAGCCGGATCATCAACATTCTTCACTATCAGACATTGATCGCCACAAAGGCCGCACGCTGCCGACTGGCAGCGAGGAATCGGTTCCGACTTATCGATTTCGGTCTCAGGCGCGCCCATGGTGCCGAGGCAGGGCTATTCGCAGCCCGGGCATCCTACCTGGCGGGATTCGACGGAACAGCGACGGTCATCGCGGGACACCGCTACGGCATTCCCATTTCCGGCACCATGGCCCACTCCTTCATAGAGGCACATCACGATGAGAAGGAGGCATTTTTCCACTTCGCCCGGTCAAATCCGGGAAATGTTGTCCTTCTTATCGATACCTACGATACCGAAAAAGGCGCCGTCGCGGCCACCGAAACGGCTGCCCTCCTGCAACGCGAAGACATCACTGTCGGAGGCGTCCGCCTCGATAGCGGCGATCTTATCGCCCTCAGCAAAAGGGTCCGTTCGATCCTCGATGACGCGGGCTTCCCCGGTATCGCCATCTTCGTGAGCGGCAACATCGACGAATATCAGATCGGTGATTTTATCGCCGCCGATGCGCCCATCGATGGGATCGGCGTCGGCACCAGACTGGACACCTCGGAAGACGTACCCTATCTCGATTGTGCCTACAAACTTATGGAATACGGCGGCGAGCCGAAACTGAAGAAATCATCGGGAAAAGAAACGTACCCCGGTGCGAAACAGATAGACCGCCTTTTCGCGGATGGCATTATGACCGGCGACATCATCACGATTACAGACGAATCCTGCCGGGGAACACCTCTCGTCCAGACCATCATGAAGGATGGAGAACGTCTCCGTCAACGGGCTTCTCTGGAAGATGTAAGGTCGTACACGCTTGAACAAATGGCAACGCTCCCACCGTATCTGATGGAACTTGATACGGTTACGCCTTATCCTGTTTCTTTCTCCGGTCGTCTTCTCTCGCTGAAAGAGGAGCTTGAATCTGCAGTGTGATCGGCAACGGTCAGACAGGAAGGAGGCCCGTTGTCATATGTTTTCAGTGTCTCGATGGATATACTGCCTGTTCTTTCTTATGATATTTTTCCTCGCATCCTGCGACACCCCCCCACCCCCTCCCGACACCGACGCACCGTCGCCTCAGGCCACTGAACCGGCCTATGGAGACATCCTCGTCGAGGGCTCCATCGGGGATGCCAGCAATCTCATTCCCATCCTCTCCACAGACGGCACGTCGCACAGCATCTCCGCGCTCGTTTTCAACGGTCTTGTCAAATACGACAAGAACATGAACATCGTCGGCGATCTCGCCGAATCCTGGGACATCTCCAACGACGTTCTCGTCATCACCTTCCACCTGAGCAAGGGCATCACCTGGCACGACGGACATCCCTTCACGGCAGAGGACGTCCTCTTTACCTACCAGATCACCATCGATCCAAAGACACCGACGGCCTATGCGGGCGACTTCATGAAAGTCACGAAGGCCGAAGTACTGGACCGTCATACCTTCCGCGTTCATTACGACAAACCTTTCGCACCCGCCCTTATCAGCTGGGCCACCGCCATTCTGCCCAGGCACCTCCTCGAAGGGACGGACATCACCGCGTCATCACTTGCGCGTCACCCCATTGGAACGGGACCCTTTCGATTCAAGGAGTGGGTAACGGGTGAGAAAATCGTACTCCTGTCGAACCATGACTATTTCGAGGGCCGCCCCTATATCAACGGGTACATCATGCGTATTATCCCCGACATGGCAACAATGTTCCTTGAACTCAGGTCCCGGGGCATCGACCAGATGAACCTGACCCCCCTGCAGCATACCCGGCAGACAGGCAACAATCTTTTCCGTAAATACTACAATAAATACCGGTATCTCGCCTTCTCGTACAGTTACCTGGGATACAACCTCGAAAACCCGATCTTTCGGGACAAGCGCGTCCGTCAGGCCATATCCTACGCCGTCAATAAAGAGGAAATCATCAGCGGCATTCTCCTCGGTCTCGGCCGCATTGCCACGGGTCCTTACAAACCGGGTACCTGGCCATATAATTCCGATGTCAGGCGCTATCACTACGACCCTGAAAAGGCCCTCTCACTTCTCGCCGAGGCCGGTTGGTACGATTCCGACGGCGACGGCATTTTGGATAGGGATGGGCAACCGTTTTCCTTTGAAATTATCACGAATCAGGGAAACAATATCCGGGCGAAATGTGCGGAAATTATTCAGCGGCGCCTCGCCGACATCGGCATTTCCGTTTCCATCCGCATCATTGAGTGGGCATCCTTTATCAATGAATTCATCAATCGAAAGAAATTCGACGCCACCATTCTCGGCTGGAATATCACTCTTGATCCGGACCTCTACGATGTCTGGCATTCAAGCAAGACGAAACCGGGGGAATTGAACTTCGTATCATACAGAAATACCGAGGTGGATATGCTGCTGGAAAAGGGACGGAGCACATTCGACAGGACGGAACGGAAACGCGTTTACGCCCGCATACAGGAAATCCTCGCCGAGGAGCAACCGTACACTTTTCTCTACGTTCCCGATGCGCTGCCCATTATCAGTTCCCGTTTCCGGGGCATCGAGCCGGCACCCATCGGCATCGGGCACAACATTATAGAGTGGTACGCACCGGCGAACGAACAGCGATATGTCATGCAGCCCTAACGGTCCTACGCCGTCTCCACGAGCGTATCGAGGAGATATGACTTGAAATCCCCGTAGCCGCCTGTCAATACGTCCGGCTCTCCCCGCCGTTGATCGATATCCTTCATACTCTCGGGAAGTTCGGGCTCGATACCGAGCAGCTCCTTGATTTCATCGGGAAATTTCGCCGGATGGGCCGTCTCC
>Ga0272443_10007665_pt1 | contig 10229 bp, 11 predicted proteins | sample SSMAcet12_FD_193581 | JGI IMG/M metagenome (GOLD analysis project Ga0272443, IMG submission 193581) | Marine sediment archaeal communities from Little Sippewissett salt marsh, Falmouth, MA, United States - SSM-Acet-12 | ecosystem: Environmental > Aquatic > Marine > Wetlands > Sediment ... | reverse complement strand
TAAAATTTCTGAGATGAAAAGAATCAGAAACTCGGCTGCGCCTGATCCTGCCAGGACTGAACCATACGTGCTCAGAGGCGCTCACTAACCTGAAGTCAGCTCGGCATCAGCCGATTTGACGCTTACGCCTAATTCTTTTCAATTCAAAGATTAGGATTGGTTATGCTCAATCATATTTGTACTACATTTTGTACAACGCCAGTAATAGTTCAAAGAAGAATATCGGGAATTATACGTTCGGCCGTTGCAACTCTAACAATAACGAAGCCTTTGAGGTAAGCGTCGGTCCTGGAAATATTGACAGAGCTGCAGCAATCCTACAGACCCTTGGTGATGAGCTAAAAAAGCGTGGGTACTCCATCGAGGAGAATCCTGAGGATGCAAAAAGTCAATATGATTATCGACATCGGAAGACACATCCGGTTAATGCCATAGTACTGGATGAGTATATTTCATTCAAAATTACTGAGACTTCGAAACGACATGAATTGTCAGAGGAAGAAAGGAAACACAAATATGAAAGATATCAATATTCTCCTTCGGGGAAACTAACCTTCGAAATCTTGAATGCCCCTCACGAGAATTCAATACGTACTAAATAGCAAGACAGAAAGTTGATCCGAGTTGAAAAGGAGATTCAAGATATCATAATCAACATGATCAAGACTGCCACGATGCTTAAAGAGCAGAGAGTTCAACGCATTAAACAAGAAGAGTTATGGGCAGTTGAGAGAGAAAAACGAAGGCAACTGGAAAAGGAGAAAAAGATCGAAGCGGCTCGTGTCGAAAATCTCATAAAAGAGGCCGATCGTTTGGTCAAGGTCAAGCAGATCAGGGAGTATATCGATCTCATCAGTTCTGTTGGAAAAGAACGACTTGGTGATGAATATCCTGAATCGGATTTCTTAAAGTGGGTTGAATGGGCTAAGGGAGTTCTTGAGAAAAATGACCCAAAGAATTGGGAGTTGCCAAAATTCGATTTGTCTGATGAGTTTAGGTATTTTTGAATTTTCTGAAGAGTGGTCAATGATCGACCATGCCGATCCGGGATTGGGGACTGGTCATGAACCGATTGTTAGTGGAATATGGGGATAGATTTTCCCATGAGTGAAAAAGCCAGTTACACGGGAAACTTTACAGACTCGTTATTGCAAGTATCCCAATTGACGTGAGATTTCAGCTGCTGTTTCGCAAACAGAAACTGCCAACTGGTTCGCTTCCTCGACCGTCATACGGTTCACTAACTCCATCACACACAGTGAAGCAATAACCTTACCTGTGTAGTCGCGAACTGGAGATGCCACTGCCCTGATCATTTCATCATGCTCAGCGTTACTGATAGCATACCCAAGGTCACGGACCGTTTTTATTTCTTCCAGGAGAACATCCCTTTCAGTAATGGTATGTGGTGTATATCGAACGAGTCCCTTGTTGGTTATAACGCTTTCGCGTTCTGCATCCTCCATATATGCCAGCGCGATTTTTCCTGCAGCAGTGCAATGGAGGGGAGAAGTCTGTCCAAGGAATCCGGGATACTTGAACGGCTGCCAGAACCACGTCTTTGACTCAATACTTTCAATCGGTAATATTTCCTGCTGAACGACCACAGTTAACTGGACTGTGCAGCTCAAGCGCTCGCTGAGTTTCTGCATGAATGGCAGAGCGATTTTGCGGAACTCCAACTGTGCCTGAGCTCCTGCGCCCCATTCCAGGAGCTTAGCCCCAAGACGGTACTTGTATGTTTCATCATCACGACTGATCAGCTCCTTTGATTCTAATGTTGCCAGGATCTTGAATAAAGTGCTTCGTGGGATATCAACTTTTTGAAGGAGCGTGGTAAAGCTGAGCACTCCTTCTTCTTTGAGAATGTCGAGGACTTGAACTGCTCGAACAATAGAGTTAATTGGTTCCACATCATCTCCTCATTCCGATTTATCAATTAAAAGTATACAAGAAAAGCAACATAAATTGAAATCCCCCTGCAATCCAAGGTGCCCTACTCTTCTCAGGTAGCAAAGAAATAGATTTTAAAGTAGATCCTGTGATGTGATAAGAGCCAGGTGATACATTCAAGGCATTTGTCTGAAACTCATTGGCAATATGCTGGATTCATGACAAACCATGATTATGCCAGTTCGCTTCCTTTTTACTACATCATCGTCACCATACATCCTATGCCTTTTCTTCGCCATTATAATATTCTTCTCATCTGGGTAAGTGCGCATAAATTCTTACATTATTAGCATTTTTATATCCATTTTTAGCACAATAACATGGAAGGACATAAAACTTGACAGACTATATTGCTCATGCTATAATTCATATTAAGAAACAAAGTTTCTATATATAGACTACAATGAAAACAGTGGAGGGATTAGATCAACGATGACAAAGGACTTTTGCATACAACTTTCAGAGGTATTCACCAGTTACCATGCACCGAGTATATGTGAACTCCCTTCAGGTGATTTGTTGGCCTGCTGCTTTGCCGGTAAAACAAGTATGGAAGGAGATCCAAATCAAGTAACGCTCGGCTCGCGTTTCCAGAGAGAGACTGGACAATGGTCAGAACCAGAGATCTGGGTTGACGTACCTCATCGCGCTTCAGGAAATCCTCGAGTGTTTGTAGGGCCGAAACCGGACGAAATCTGGTTGATTGCACCGGTAGCGTATGGTGAATGGTGTGGTGGGACGACTCGTTTATTTATGAAACGCTCATACGACGAAGGCAGAACATGGAAGGACCTTGAACTCTTGGTAGAGAACAAGGGAATCCTGGGTAAGAATAAGCCTTACATTAAAAACAACCTGTGTATCCTTCCAGTTGAACAGGAAGAAATGTGGAGTCCGAGGTTTCTCAGATCTGAAGACTTCGGTGAAACATGGGAACTTTTTGGAGATCTTGGGAAGCAGGCTGGAGTTCGGATTCTGCAACCTACCATAGTCGAGCTGAGAGATGGCACTTTGATGAGTTACATGAGAAGCCAGGAAAATCGTATTTATGAAAGCCATTCATCTGATCAGGGGCGCACATGGTCAGAGGCACAACCTACAATCCTTCCGAATAATAATAGCGGTATTGATATGGCTCGCCTCTTCTCCGGAAATCTTGTACTGGTCTTTAATCCGACACAGCTTGAAGAAAATCGACAGGCTCGCGATGCAGGATTGCCTGAGAACCTGGCAGGATTTACCACCTGGGGAGCGAGAACCCCTCTCGTGATTGCCCTATCAGAAGATGACGGCAGAACCTGGCCATACAGCCTGGTCCTCGAGGATGCAGAAGGAGTGTTCTGCTATCCTGCGGTGATTCAGGACAGTAAGGGAGCCATCCATATTGTCTACACCTGGGATCGCAAGGCGATTAGGCATGTTGTTGTAACGGAAGAGGAATTGTTAAGTAGTTCGTAGTCTGATGAGCTCATGATGGCAGAGTCATCGTTATCAGACAAATGCTCCAGTTAGCGGGGCAATATGTTAAGAGAGATCTAGTAAAATGGAGGTATTTTATGAAGAGGAAAAACGTAACTGTATTCTTGATTGTTATCACAGTATTCGTTCTGACGACCGGAGTCATGTTTGCCGCTGGCACGAGTGAAGCAGAAGGCACGGATAAACCGATTGTTATGAAGCTTGCATCGGTTGCTGCACCACAAGGGCTGCAATATGATGGATATTTGTGGTATGAGAACAGAATCGAGGAACTTACCGATGGCAAAGTGGATATTCAGGTCTTTGCAGGTGGACAGCTTGGAGAGAAGATCTCTACGATGGAAGCTCTCCAATCAGGTACTATCGAACTATGTGAAGTAGCCGCGACTGACTTGTCGACATTCAACAGACGTTGGCAGGTGTTTTCTTTACCCTACATGTATAATGACGGAGCTCATATGCTGCGTGCGTTCCAGGATCCTAAGGTAAGATCAATGCTTGATGGAGATCTGGAGTCGGAAGGTTTCAAACTGGTAAGCTACGAAGATGTTGGAGCTCGCAGTGTGGTAAACTCAGTTCGTGATGTAAAAACACCAGCAGATCTGAATGGTGTTAAGATTCGTGTCATGCAGGATCCTGTACTTGCAGAATCACTGAAACTGATGGGCGCGAACGCCATCCCGTTCAATTGGACTGAAATTTATACTGCTCTGCAGCAGGGAACCCTGGATGGACTTGAGCATGCACCATTCGCCATTGTTGATATGAAATTCTATGAAGTTGCAAAGCATATGTCTTTGACTGAGCACTTCCGTATCCCAGGGATCGTGCTTATGAGTTTAAAGGTGTGGAATGATCTTCCGGCCGATATTCAGGATGCATTCCTTCAGGTTGAAAATGAATACCCAGTAGCACTCCAGGATATGTATAAACAGTATGAAGATAAGGCAATCGCAACCTTGGAAGAGAACGGTGTCACCGTATCAATTATTGATCAGCAGCCGTTCCGTGATGCAGTCGTTCCCATCTACGATAAGTTCCTGTCAACTGCAGCTCCTGGTGCTAGAGAACTTTTCGAGGCGATCAAGAACGTAAAATAACTTTCTTATCTGCCAACAACCCACATAACGCCGATGATGTTCGATGAGGATCGAACATCATCGCATGTATCATAGAAAAATCAATAGGCCAAGGTGGTGAAAATCACCAGACGTCGTTGTATATTCGATATACTGGAGGATCAACCAAATGAATATTCTTACCAGAATCCTAAGTGTTATTCGAAGGATCGAGGAAGCTCTCATGATAGTAGGACTCGTGGTCACGGTGGTGTTGGTCCTCGTGGCAGTATTCGGTCGCTATGTACTCGGGACCGGATTTCTCTGGGGTGACGAGGTAGTGGGCTTCATGCTTGTCCTCATCACTATGATGGGTGCCGCTGTCGGCTACAGGAAAAAGATGCACACAAGCCTGGACGTTTTTATAAACAAAGCACACGGTCCGATGAAGTGGATGATGAAAACCATTATCGGCTTATCTTCAGTGTTTTTCCTGGTAGTATTAATTTACTCGGGAATCCTTTTAGTTACTCAAACCTGGGGAAGGTACGCAATCACCATGAACCTCAATATGGGATATATTTATATCCTGATCCCGCTTGGAGCGGCACTTCTTCTGCTTGAAGTCATCTTACGAATTGTCTCCGACTTGCTTACAGTACGGAAAGGAAAGGAAGGTTGAACTTATGGGAATTACATTAATCATCATTGCCCTTCTTTTCGGGTTGATATTCGTCGGTGTACCGATTGCATTTGTGCTGGGGACTGTTGGAAGCATCTCAATACTTGCCATGCCTAAGCCACCTTTGATCATCATTGCTCAGAATATTTTCAGTTCGATCAACTTTTTTGCTCTGGTTGCCATACCCTTCTTCATCCTGGCAGGTGAACTTATGAACAAGTCAGGAATCACAGACAGGCTAGTCAAGTTCGCAACAATGCTCATAGGACGTGCCCCTGCAGGTCTTGCTCATGCAAACATACTGGCCAGTATGTTTTTCGGCGGAATCACCGGGGCTGGTACGGCGGACACGTCGGCTGTTGGAGCTATGCTGATTCCCGCAATGGAGAAGGAAGGGTACCCTAAAGATTTCAGCGTTGCGGTAACAGCCGCATCCTCAGTCATCGGTCCGATAATCCCGCCAAGTATCATCATGGTGATCTATGGTGCCACAGTTGGCGTTTCGATCGGAGCGATGTTCATGGCTGGAATGATTCCGGGTATTCTTATCGGTTTAGCGCTCATGGGAGTAGTGATTATCTTTGACCGGATCCACCATTTTCCGAAGAGAAAGGACCGCGTCACACTGAAAGAGGCAGTTCGCACTACCACCCGGGCAATCTGGCCTATGGGTATGCCGATTATCATCGTAGGTGGAATCCTTGGAGGTGTATTCAGTCCCACAGAGGCAGGTGCCATTGCTGTGCTGTACTCACTTATCGTAGGTTTTCTTGTTCTCCGCACTCTGAAGATTCGAGATCTCATACCCATGCTGAGTCGCACCGGACTGGTAACTGCAGCCATCATGCTAGTTGTGGGTACTGCGAAAATTCTGGCGTGGATCTTCTCAGTTTTACGCGTTCAGTATGCTATGGTACAATTCTTTCTGTCCATCTCTGACAGTCCGATTCTGTTTCTGGTGCTGGTCAACCTTCTGCTGCTGATTATGGGAACTTTTCTGGACGGTAGTGCAAGCCTGATAATACTGGCACCTGTTCTTGCTCCGGTAGCAGAGCAGTTGGGGATAAACCCGATCCACTTCGGTATTATCATGACGATGAATCTGACTATTGGTCTGGCAACCCCTCCCCTGGGACTCTGCCTGTTCATTGGTTGCGGGATTGCAGAACTGCCGCTGGAAAAAGTAGTGAAACCGATACTCCCGTTCGTACTGGCAGAGGTCTTAGTGCTCCTGTTGGTAACCTACGTTCCGCAGATATCACTGCTGGTACCGCGCTTTCTCGGATATGTATGATAGTCATCTGACAAAAAAGGAAGAAGAGAAACTATATGGAAAATCAAATGCCAACCATTGCCTTGATTGAAGCCTCACACTGGCATGCACCTCTTTACATAGACGCCTTGGCTGAAATGGGTGTCAAGGTAGTGGGCATTTCAGATGAAGATATTCAGGTTGCACAGTCTGTCGCTGACCGATTCGGTTGTCGCTCTTACCAGGATTATCGGCAACTCCTCCAAGTGGAACGTCCTGAGTTTGTTTTTGCTTTCGGAAAACACGTTCACATGCCTGAGATCGCACGATCAGTTATAAAGACAGGTGCCGGATTGGCAATTGAAAAGCCGGCGGGAACAACCTATGGTGAGGTAGCACAGATCCACCGAATCGCACAGGAACGCTCTGCGTTCGTTGCCGTCCCTTTCGTCCTGCGATACAGCGCGATGTATGAATGGATTCGAGAGTCGCTAGAGAACGGATCCCTCGGGCAGATTACCAATTTCTACTGCAGGTTCATTGCCGGTCCCCCTGAAAGGTATCTTCAATCGAACAGTGCGTGGATGCTCGAGCGCACGGTATCCGGAGGGGGGTGTACCATCAACCTCGCCGTTCATTTTATCGATCTGTTTCTGGATCTTATTGCTCCTGAGTACACTACCGAGGTATTTGCTGCAATGAGCAATAAGAAGTATCAGTTATCGATAGAGGACTTTTCATCATTGAACGTTCTTGCAAAGGAAGGCACGCGAGCCACTATTGAGACAGGCTATGCGTATCCCTCATCAGCGCAGAGTCTGCGTCATATGGGTTACTATCTCACAACCACAAAGGGTTATCTGACGATAACCGATGGGAACCTGGACTGGCGCAGTCATGATGGTTCCTCGATAAGAAAAGAGATGGTAACCGCAACGGAACCCTTCTATCGAATTTTCGTAGAGGACACACTTGAAGCTTTTGTGAAAGGGAAGCGGCCTAAAGCATCCCTTGCAGAATTGCTTGAAGTAATGAGAATCATCGATGCCAGCTACCTATCCGATGATGAGCACCGGATAGTTGGGCTTGATGGGAACAGGAGCAGCCTATGAGATCACTGGAAGTTTACTCGCCACGCCAATTACGCCGAGTCGACATCGAGTTGCCTCCTCTGGAAGAAGGCCAAGTAGTTGTTCGGGTGAAAGCCTGTGCAATCTGCGGAAGCGATCTTCGCCGGTATCGTGAAGGTCTTCAGGATGGTGGCTCGTTCGGTCATGAATTTGTGGGCATAGTGGAGCAGGTATACGGTGACAGTGGTGGAATTGAGATAGGTGACGTGGTCACCACAGGCTTACTGAAATCCTGTGGTACCTGCCAGCCCTGTCTTTCCGGAAATCCCCATTTCTGCGAGGCTGTGCAGGCAACATATACACCCGGCGGCTTTAGTGACCAGTGCATCGTTACCAAATGCGATGTATCTCGGACACTCGAGAAAATTCCTGCAGAATTGCCTCTCCTCCGTGCTGTTCTGCATGAACCGGTAAGCTGTGCTCTGCGTATTGTGCGCAGAGCACAGGCACGGGAGGGTGACCGAGTTGCTATTGTTGGGCTTGGGGCAATGGGAGTATTAAGTGGACTGTTGCTCATGCATCAGAGCAACGGTGTAACGATTACCGGTATTGACCGGAGCGAGAATCGAAGAACTAGCGCTGAACTGTGTGGTTTTACTGTAGCAGAATCAGGAAATTCCAGTTCCTACGATATAGTCATCGATGCGACCGGTGATGCGAAGGCTTTCCCATTTTCCATCGATTTGGCGCGGCTGGGAGGTACAATCGTTTTAGCGGGAGTACCTGAAGGAAATGTGCATCTCAGTCCGTTACCGATCTTTAGAAAGGAACTGAACATCTACGGGGCTAAGGGACCGTATCCCTACCTTAATGACACTCATAGATCAGAAGCACTTGATTTTTTATTCCGGGAGGATGTCCCTTGGGAACAACTCATGCATGTCTATTCCTTCGACCAGAGTAAAGACGCATTTGCGGATGCGGACAACGGCATGGTGATAAAAGCGGTGATAACCCTACATGGAGCTCAGAAATGAAGGATCGAGTACAGGAAAACGGTCACCTTCCAGCAGCCGATTCAGCTGAACATATCGATACTGAGTTGCGATTAGCCATTATTGGAGCAGGCGAATGGGTCCAAAAGTACCACCTGCCTGTTATCCGGCAGTTATCGCAACGAGAGCATGTTGAAATTGTGGGCATCTGGAACAGAACAAGCTCGAAGGCCGAGAAACTGGCATCCGAATTCGGTATCTCGAAAATTTATCGAGATCTTCAGGAAATTGTGAACGACCAGGATATCAATTGCATTTCCGTTGCCGTTAACCGGCAGATCGTGGGGAATGTATTGCGCACACTTGCTGTACGCAAATTGCCTGTTCTCTGTGAAAAACCTCCCGGACGAGACGGAAATGAAGCCAGAGAGCTTGCGGATCTGATCACAACTTCAAACGTAGTAGCCTTCAACCGTCGCTATATGCCGTTGAATCAGAGGTTCAAGGAAATGGCGGGAGAACAGGAACAGATTCAGTTTGCTGATTGCAGCTTCTACCGTCGTGGTCGGGATGTTCCTGATTTTGTGAATGAGACTGGAGTTCATGGAATCAACCTGCTTGAGTACTTGTGCGGAAATATTGTCAAAGTTACAACAGAACGCTGGAGTATACCTGGAAGCAACACATTCAATATAGTTGCAAAACTTCAGTTTGCAGGCGGAGCCAGAGGTCAAATCCGGTTCTTTCCTCTGTCCGGAGTCAATCTGGAGAAGATTGAAGTGACAGGTAAAGGTTTCACTGCAAGTATCAACTCGGCTCATCCGCTCACCGACACCAGGGAAGGGATTATTACCCTGACCAGGCAGGAGGCGAGTGGGGATCCTTCTGTTACCCGTGAGAAGCAGAAGGATCAAAGCCCTCTGTCAGCAGGGGGCTTTGAGGGAGAGTATCTTGATTTCTTCAGATCGATTCGGGATGGTAGTGAGACTCTTTCCAACTTCCAGAATGCCTGGCGGTCGGTCATGATAGCTGAAGCTGTACAGAACGGATTATCACTGGAAATGGCTGAAACTTGATCGTGGCTTATCTAGCTGTCAGCTGACACCTGATAATACGGGAATATAACCTGTGTTGGCGTCAAGAGTAAACAACCATGTGTATCTACTCCCGACTCTAATTCCTGACTTATTCTCTGAGAACCTATAACATTCAACGAGAAACTAGCAAAATTGTTTATGAAGCATGGAACAACGGAGATACCTATACAGTTTCTGAGTTGGCGGACGAACTATTCCGAAGAGGTTCCTCACCAGGAAAAGACAGGTGATTATACCGTCAGATAAGTACAGCCTATGATCGTGCTTTGGAAGAAGATAATCAATGTGTTGCTGATTGCATTACAAATTGTTTCACAGATGATGATGGAGAATATATATGGGATGATTGACAGAAATCCATATAAGGCTATTCAATTTCTGTGTTTTTCTGGAACTCTCAATACGTTAAAAGGTTTGGCCACAGGCTCTTCAATTTAGCCACAGACAAAATTTTCACACTATATGATATAGAATCTCAACTTGTTACGTCGACCAGAATCGAATTCAGATTATTCGTCTCTGATATCCTCCTTTACCTGAAGTACGAGATTGTGATGAGGCCTGCTTTGATTTGGAAACGGAAACCTGAAATTATACCTTCTGTGCCTATCCAGATCATTCGAAATTAAGGCGACATGTAGCC
>Ga0272443_10007664_pt1 | contig 10230 bp, 4 predicted proteins | sample SSMAcet12_FD_193581 | JGI IMG/M metagenome (GOLD analysis project Ga0272443, IMG submission 193581) | Marine sediment archaeal communities from Little Sippewissett salt marsh, Falmouth, MA, United States - SSM-Acet-12 | ecosystem: Environmental > Aquatic > Marine > Wetlands > Sediment ... | reverse complement strand
CTCATCCATCATATCGTCGGGTATGGCCGTATCCTTGAAACTGGCCCCGAGAGAATCATCATCATGAACGCGATAGTTCATGTTGACAAGATCAATAATCCCCCTAAAATCCTGTTCCTGACCAACCGGTATCTGCACCGGTACACATGGTATGGTAAGCTTTTCATTCATATCCGCCAGCGCCCGATTGAAATCGGCGCCGATTCTGTCCATCTTGTTGACATAAGCCAACCTGGGGACACGATACTTGTCGGCCTGTAGCCAGACTGTTTCGGATTGCGGTTCAACGCCGCCAACGGCGCAGAACAAAGCAATCGCACCGTCAAGAACTCTCAACGATCTTTCGACCTCGATGGTAAAATCGACATGACCGGGAGTATCGATAATATTAATCTCATATTTGCGCCAGTAACAGGTAGTCGCGGCGGAAGTTATAGTTATCCCTCTCTCCTTTTCCTGCTCCATCCAATCCATGGTGGCAGCACCGTCATCAACCTCACCGATACGGTGAGTCTTGCCGGTGTAATAAAGGATACGTTCAGTAGTGGTTGTCTTACCGGCATCAATGTGAGCCATGATGCCGATATTCCTGATAAGCCTTATGTCCTTTTTGAAAGACATAAAAAAACCCTTACTGAGTATATCAGACTACAGGCTTCTGACAGGATACCGTTGGCGCCAAACCGGAAACTCAGTTAGGGCCGGTTACGAACCGCAGCAACAGCTCCCGTCATATCTTAAAACGTGCCCGCAACTAAAACTCAATCCTCCTTACGTGAGTTAATGTTACCTCCTGCCCTGACTACCATCTAAAGTGCGCAAAGGCCTTATTGGCCTCGGCCATTTTATGTGTATCTTCCTTCTTCTTTATCGAAGCACCTTCATTGTTGGCCGCGGCGATAAATTCGGCGGCCAGCTTTTCGGCCATGGTGTGCTCATTACGAGCGTGCGAATAGGAAATCAGCCACCTGATGGCCAGAGCTATGCGACGATCAGCCCGGACTTCCATCGGAACCTGATAAGTGGCGCCGCCGACACGCCTCGATTTGACCTCCAGGACCGGTTTGACATTGTTAATCGCCTTGTGAAAAACATCAATCCCCGGCTGGCCGGTCTTTTTCTCCATAATATCCAGCGCCGAATACAGGATTTTCTCTGCAATTGATTTCTTGCCCTTCTTAAACAGATAGCTGACAAACTGGGTTATAAGCTTGTCATTATATTTATAATCCTGTGTCCAGGGACGTTTATCCGGCGTGTTTCTTCTCGGCATTTATTCAAACCTTCCTTTATTACTTCTTAGGCTTCTTGGCGCCATACTTAGAGCGGCTCTGGGTTCTGTCGGCCACGCCGGAGGTATCCATGGTTCCCCTGATAATATGATAACGGACACCGGGCAAATCCTTGACACGGCCGCCCCGTATCAGGACAATGGAGTGCTCCTGAAGATTATGGCCTTCACCTGGTATATAGGCGGTTACTTCCATCTTATTAGTCAATCGGACACGTGCTACTTTGCGCAGGGCCGAGTTCGGCTTCTTGGGCGTTGAAGTATAAACCCTCGTGCAAACCCCTCTTCTCTGGGGACATCTTTTTAGCGCCGGCGTGGTTGTTTTCGATAAAACCACCTTGCGGCCCTTCCGTATCAACTGACTAATTGTCGGCAACTTAACTCCTCAAACTAAAAGTCCAAAATCAAATAAAGACAGCCCTTCAAATTATTTATTTTCATTGCTTTGTCAAGCATTTTCTTGGAAAATGTTAGCCATCGATTCATCTGAATCGGGGCTGCCTTCCTCCTCATCTTCGGATATTATCTCAAACGATCGATATTTCTTTATCCCCGTCCCGGCGGGAATCAAACGACCGATAATAACATTCTCCTTCAATCCCAGAAGCTGGTCAACCTTGCCGTTAATGGCCGCCTCGGTCAAGACTTTGGTGGTCTCCTGGAAGGAGGCCGCCGAGAAAAAGCTTTCCGTTGACAGCGAGGCCTTGGTAATACCAAGCAAAAGAGGTTCAAAGGTGGCCGGTTCACCGCCCTCGGCAATAACGCGGGCGTTTTCATCGGCGAATTTCTGCCGATCCACCTGCTCTCCTTCAAGGAAATTGGTATCTCCGGAATGAGTTACCCTGACCTTCTGTAGCATCTGGCGGACAATAACCTCAATGTGCTTATCGTTAATCCTCACACCCTGAAGTCGATAAACTTCCTGGATTTCATTAACCAGATATTTCTGGACGGCATTAACACCTGAAATGCGCAGGATGTCGTGCGGATCAATTGAACCTTCACACAGCCGGTCGCCGGCATAGACTCTGTCACCACCGTGGACGTGCATATGACGGCCGTGGGGAATTAAATAGTCCTTGGTTTCGCCTTCATCGCCGTGAACCATTAACTGCTGCTGGCCGCGGACAATCTTGCCGAACTCAACCATACCGTCAACCTCGGAGATAACAGCCGGATCATGCGGACGGCGCGCCTCGAACAATTCAGCCACGCGTGGCAGACCACCAGTAATATCTCTGGTCTTAGAAATTTCTCTGGGAATCTTAACCAGGAATTCGCCGCGGTCGATTTTCTGGCCTTCGTTAACCAGGAGATGCGCACCGGTGGGAATACGATAGCTTCCCTTGGTTTTGCCCTTGGCATCCTTGATGATAATCGTCGGGAATAATGTCTTCTCCCGTTCCTCGACAATAATCGGCTGAATCAAACCGGTCGTGTCATCCAGCTCCTCCTTCAGGGTAACATCGGGGACAATATCCTTAAAGGCAATTTCGCCGCCCACCTCGGAGACGATTGTCGTCGAATAGGGATCCCATTCGAATATCGAATCGCTCTTTTCAACTTCCTGCTCTTCGGTAACACTCAGGATAGAACCGTACGGGACTTTCATCCGCGACCGGATACGATTCTTTTCATCCTTTACATGGACTTCACCTTCACGCCCGGTAACAATCTGTGTACCATCCGGACGTACAATGGTTTTCATATTAACAAAGACCGCCCGGCCTTTATATTTCGTCTCAACCTTGGACTGTTCGGCAATACGCGCGGCGGTTCCGCCGATATGGAATGTTCTTAAGGTCAATTGCGTCCCCGGCTCACCGATCGACTGCGCCGCAATAACACCGACCGCCTCGCCAATATCAACCATCCGCATGGTTGATAAATTACGTCCGTAACACTTGGCACAAACCCCGCGTTTCGATTCGCAGGTCAGCACCGATCGAATCCGGACAGTATCAATACCCGCTTCTTCAATAGCATGTGCCTGCTCTTCCTTAATCTCCTGGCCGGCTTCGACGATAACGTCATCGGTAATCGGGTCAAAGACATCCTCCAGAGCGACGCGGCCGAGAACACGGTCAGCCAGTGATTCAATGACATCTTCTCCCTCTTTCAGTGCCGTCATGTCAATACCGAGAATAGTGTCGCAATCAATCTCGGTAATAATCACATCCTGGGCAACATCGACCAGTCGCCTGGTCAAATACCCGGCATCAGCCGTTTTCAGGGCCGTATCGGCCAGCCCCTTACGGGCGCCATGAGTGGAAATAAAATACTCAATGACTGACAAACCTTCACGGAAATTCGAGAGAATTGGAGACTCGATAATCTCGCCGACACCACCTGTTATTTTCTTCTGAGGTTTGGCCATCAGGCCGCGCATACCCGCCAGCTGGCGAATCTGTTCCTTACTGCCGCGGGCACCTGAGTCGGCCATCATATAAACGGGATTAAAGCCGTCACGGTCCCGGGCCAGATTATCAAACATAACATTGGCGACTTCGGAAGTAACACTGGTCCAGATATCAATCACCTGGTTGTACCGTTCACCGTTGGTAATAACGCCTCGTTCATAGCGTTTTCTTATTTTATCCACCCGCTTCTGGGCATCATCGACCAGCTTAAACTTGGCTTCGGGAATAATTAAATCATCTATGCTGACCGTCAAACCGGCCAGAGTGGCGTACTCAAATCCCAGTTTCTTTAATTTATCGAGAAATTCGACGGTTCTAATCGGCCCGACTGTCCGGAATGTATCGAGAACAATCTGCTCCAGTTTACCGCGTGATGTGGTTTCATTGATATATCCGAGTTCATTCGGAATAATCTGGTTAAAAATAATTCTCCCCGGCGTCGTCTCCATCAGATTTCCGTCAACCCTGACCTTGATATGCGCATGAAGATCGACCTGATCGGCGGCATGGGCGGCCATAACCTCATCCATGGAATAAAAGACCATGCCCTCGCCTTTGGCATTTGGACGGCCCTTGGTCAGATAATAACAGCCGATTACCATATCCTGTGATGGTGTGGCGATGGGGCGTCCCGATGAGGGCAGCAACAGGTTGTTGTGCGAATGCATTAAAAGACGCGCTTCAAGTTGGGCCTCAAAAGAAAGAGGAACATGGACTGCCATCTGGTCGCCGTCAAAGTCGGCATTAAAGGCGGCACAGACCAACGGGTGCAGCTTGATAGCTTTACCCTCGACAAGCTTAGGATAAAAAGCCTGAATACCCAAACGATGCAGCGTCGGAGCACGGTTAAGCAGGATAGGATGATCGTTGATTATCTCTTCGAGAATATCCCATACTTCCGGACGCTCTCTCTCGACCAGTTTCTTGGCCGACTTGACCGTCTGGACATATCCTTTTTCTTCAAGCTTCATAATAATGAACGGCTTGAAAAGCTCCAGAGCCATGTTCTTGGGCAGACCACACTGACCAATTTTCAATTCCGGTCCGACGACAATGACCGAACGCCCGGAATAATCGACACGCTTACCCAGCAGATTCTGACGGAAACGCCCCTGTTTGCCCTTAAGTAAATCGGAAAGTGATTTCAGCGGACGTTTGGAGTCGCCGCGCACGGAATGAGTCCGGCGGCCGTTATCGAGCAGAGCATCCACAGCTTCCTGAAGCATTCTCTTTTCGTTTCTCAGGATGACATCCGGAGCCTGAATATTAATCAGCTTTTTAAGACGGTTGTTGCGGTTAATAACACGACGGTACAAATCGTTCAAATCGGAGGTGGCAAAACGTCCCCCCTCAAGAGGGACCAGCGGACGCAGATCGGGAGGAATGACCGGGATTATATTCAGGACCATCCACTCCGGATTATTTTCCGATTGCCGAAAGGCTTCAACAATTCTAAGGCGTTTCAGAGCGTCCTTCTGCCTCTGGGCCGACGTCTCGACTTTGGCTTGAGCCCGAAGACTGACCGAAAGCTCTTCCAAATCCATTTTGGCCATAAGTTCCTGAATCGCCTCGGCGCCCATTTTGGCCACGAATTCTTTGCCGCCGTCTTCCAGTTCCTGGTATTCTTCCTCGGTCAGGACATCCCGCTCATGATACGACGTATTGCCCGGATCAATCATTATATAAGATTCGTAGTAAAGAATTCTTTCCAGTTCCTTCACCGAAAGGTCCATCAGGTTCCCGATACGGGATGGAAGGGATTTGACAAACCAGATATGGGTTACCGGAACGGCCAGTTCAATATGCCCCATTCTTTCCCGCCGCACCTTGGACTGCGTCACCTCGACGCCGCAGCGGTCGCAGACTATGCCGCGGAATCTGATTCTCTTATACTTGCCGCAGTTGCATTCCCAGTCCTTGACCGGCCCGAAGATTCTCTCGCAGAAAAGACCGTCTCTCTCCGGCTTGAAGGAACGGTAATTAATAGTCTCTGGTTTGGTCACCTCGCCGAAAGACCAGGATAAAATAATTTCGGGTGAGGCCAGCTGGACCTGAATAGCAGAAAAATCCGACGGCTTTTTCTGCTGTACTTTCGGGATATTTGTATGAAGGGTAGCCACCTTAAAACTCCTTCTATAAATTGGCTGACTGACAGCCTTTTTTGCTAATCCAACAGTAATTCACGCCTGTCATTTCCTTATTTGTCAAGCAACTTGACGTCCAGACAAAGAGCCTGAAGTTCCTTGACAAGAACATTAAATGATTCCGGAATACCGGGCTCAGGCGGATTTTCACCCTTGACAATGGCTTCATAAACCTTACTGCGGCCGTTAACATCATCCGATTTCACCGTCAGTAATTCCTGAAGAGCGTAGGCGGCGCCATAAGCCTCCATAGCCCAGACTTCCATTTCTCCGAATCTCTGGCCTCCGAACTGCGCCTTGCCGCCCAGTGGCTGCTGCGTAACAAGACTGTATGGGCCGATTGAGCGGGCATGTATTTTATCATCAACCAGATGGAGCAGTTTCATTATGTATATTATTCCGACCGTAATCTCGTTATCGAACGGTTTTCCGGTATGCCCGTCATACAATTGCACTTTACCGCTGGCCGGCAGTTCCGCCTTCGCCAGCATCTCTTTAATTTCGGGAAGACCGGCACCGTCAAAAACGGGCGTCACTATTTTCAGATTCAGTTTTTTGGCGGCCCATCCCAGGTGCGTTTCCAGTATCTGGCCGACATTCATTCGTGACGGCACCCCGAGCGGATTCAACATAATATCTATCGGCGTGCCATCATCCAGATAAGGCATATCCTCCACAGGCACTATCTTGGAGACAACTCCCTTGTTTCCGTGCCGTCCGGCCATTTTATCGCCGACCGCCAGTTTTCTTCTGATGGCCACTTTGACCTTAACCAATTGCTTGACGCCGGGCGGAAGTTCCGCGCCGCGAACAATCTTGTCAATCTCGACGGCCATTTCCGCTTCTTTATCAGCGATAAGCTCATCAGCCTGCTGGATAATCTTTTCAACTTTCTTGTTGACGGTGTTACTTTCGCAATAACCATTGGGGGCAAATGCGGCATCAAAGTCGAATGTTTCCAGATACTTGGCATCATATTTATGCCCCGCTCGAATCATTATCGAATTATCCAGCTTGGCCCGAATGGAACGGCTGGTCTCCCCGTCGAGAACCTCGCCCAGCCGCATGTTTCGATGGGAGATAATCTGCTGCTTCTGCCGGGAATAATGCCTTTTTATCTGGCTGATTTCATTCTTCTCGATTTTTTTGGCTTCTTCGGTTCTCTCCTTACGGGCAAAAACCTTGGTGTCGATTATAATTCCCTTCATGCCAGGAGGCGCCTTGAGAGAGGCATCTTTGACATCACCGGCCTTCTCGCCGAATATGGCACGAAGCAACCTCTCTTCAGGTGACAACTCGGTTTCACCCTTGGGAGTAACCTTACCGACCAGAATATCACCGGCCTCGACTTCGGCGCCAACACGAACAATACCGCGTTCATCCAGGTTCAACAGGGCTTCCTCGGAAACATTGGGAATTTCACGGGTAATTTCTTCCGAGCCCCGCTTGGTATCGCGGACCTGCAGTTCATACTCCTCGATATGCAACGAGGAAAAGATATCTTCACGAATCAACCGCTCGGAAATTATGATGGCATCCTCAAAATTGTATCCCCGCCACGGCATAAAGGCCGCCAGGACATTGGAGCCAAGCGCCAGATGGCCGTGATCGACCGCCGGACCGTCGGCTATGACATCCCCCACCTTGATATTGTCACCCTCTTTAACCAGAGGGTAATAATTGATACAGGTATCCTGATTGGAGCGGCGAAACTTGGTCAGGACATACTCGTCATTTTCGTAATAACCAAGCTCATCTTCCATGATTTTTGAGTTTGGTTTGATGACTATTTTGTCCGCCGCGGCATAAACAACCACCCCCGCTCTTTTGGCGGTAATTGTCGCCCCCGAATCTATAGCCACCTTGCTTTCCATACCGGTGCCGATTATCGGCGATTCGGTTATCAATAGCGGAACCGCCTGACGCTGCATATTGGAACCCATCAGGGCCCGGTTGGCATCATCATGTTCAAGGAATGGTATCAATGAAGCGGCCACGGAAACCAGCTGCTTGGGCGAAACCTCTATATAGTCAATATGGTCCGGAGTAACCACCGGGTAATCGGATCGGCTTCGGGCCTTGATAAGATTTCCGCTAAGATTGCCCTTTTCATCAATCGGCTCATCAGCCTGGGCGATAACATAACGGTCTTCTTCATCGGCCGTAAGATAGCTCAATTCATCGGTGACCTTGCCGTTTTTAATCTTAAGATATGGTGTCTCCAGGAATCCGTACTTATTTATGCGGGCAAAGGATGCCATCGAAGCAATCAATCCGATATTCGGACCCTCCGGGGTTTCAATGGGACAGAGCCGGCCGTAATGAGTATGATGAACATCGCGGACCTCGAATCCGGCACGCTCGCGCGTCAATCCCCCCGGACCCAGCGCCGACAAACGACGTTTGTGAGTCAGTTCGGCCAAAGGGTTAATCTGATCCATAAACTGCGACAATTGCGATGAGCCGAAAAATGTCTCAATCACTGCCGAAACTGTCCGGGCGTTTATTAAAAGCTGAGGTGTAATACCTTCTGAATCTTTCAAAGACAGTCTTTCCCTAATTGACTTGGCGACACGGGAAAGCCCCACCGAAAACAGGTTCGACAAAAGCTCGCCGACCGTCCGGGCGCGGCGGTTGCCAAGATGGTCGATATCATCGACAAATCCGCGGCCGTTGCGAAGCCCCATCAGATAGTCTATGATGGCGGTAAAATCTTTAAAATCGAGGACAGTCGTTTCAAGCGGGATATCCAGGCCGAGTCGCTGATTAATCATATAACGTCCGACCTCACCCAGATCATATCGCTTGGTATTGAAAAAGAGACGCTCCACGAGGGCTTCGGCAATCTCCATCGTCGGCGGCTCACCGGGCCTTAAAAGTGAATAAATTTTCGATAAAGCCTCTTCCCTGGTTTTGGTCGCATCCTTACCGATAGTGTTGCAGATTATCAGGGAGTCACGCGGATTATGCTTGACAATAATTTTCAGCTTTTTAATCTTAGCATCCTTTAAGGTCTCCAGCAGGCTATCGGAAATAGTATCCGTTGGCGATGCCAGCACCTCGCCGGTATTTTTATCGACAATGGACTCGGCAATACTGGCTCCCAGCAAATCCTTGCTCTTGGCCCCGTCAAGAGAGACATTTTCGATTTTATAAAATGTCTTCAGCAGTTCTTCATCGGTATCACGGCCGATAGCGCGCAACAGAGTCGTTACCGGGATTTTGCGCCGCGAATCAATCGTAACATACATGATATCATTGACATCAATCTTAAACTCAAGCCAGCTTCCGCGATAAGGAATTATTCTGGCCGAATACAGCAGTTTTCCGTTGGGATGCGTACTTTCATCAAAAAACACTCCGGGCGAGCGGTGAAGCTGACCGACAATAACACGTTCCGAGCCGTTTATAATAAACGTTCCCCATTCGGTTATCAGAGGCATTTCACCCAGATAGACATCCTGCTCGATAATGTCTTTAATCTCTTTCTTTTCTTCCTCCCCCTGTTTGCTCACCAGCCGCAAGGTCGCCCTCAATGGTACCGCGAAAGTCATATTCCTTTCACGGCATTCATCAAGAGTATATCTTGCCTGGCCGAGAGAATAACTGACAAATTCCAGGGAATAATTTTCATTGATATCAGTTACCGGGAAAATTTCCTGGAATATCTGCTGGAGCCCTTGCTTATTCCTTTTCTCCGGAGCCGTATTATGCTGAAGAAAACTCTCGTAAGATTCCAGCTGAACATCCAGCAGGTTTGGCATTTCCACCAGACTCTGGTGGGTACCGTAATCAACCACTTCCGGATTTTGTACGCTCGCCAATTTTTTATCCTCCAAAAAATGAGAAACTCCGCCCGGTTTAAGGGTTGTCTGGAAGAGTCAAAAAGAAGAAGTGAAAAATCAGTATACCCTGCTGACGGCGACTCTGCTATTATCTCTTCTCTTCTCCCGGCAAATATTTGCCTGCGGAGCCAACCCTAAAACAGAACTCTCGCCGGACCTCAACACCTTAGCCGGAGTTACCTCCGGCTGCATCCGGTTTAACCAACCTTAGAGACAATTGTTCCCCTCCCTCATCAAGAGGAAATTATTTCATTTCAACCTGAGCACCGACCTCCTGGAGCTTTTCAATGGCGGCCTTAGCCTCATCCTCAGGAATTGCTTCTTTAACTTTATTGGGAGCCTTGTCAACCAGCTCCTTGGCTTCTTTCAAGCCCAGTCCGGTTAATTCGCGGACAACTTTTATTACCTGAATCTTTTTATCTCCGGCCGCATTCAGGACAACATCGAATTCGGTCTTTTCTTCGACCGCCGCCCCGCCAGCAGCACCGGCCGCCGGCGCGGCCGCCACCGCCGCCATCGGTGTAACGCCG
>Ga0272443_10007663_pt1 | contig 10230 bp, 6 predicted proteins | sample SSMAcet12_FD_193581 | JGI IMG/M metagenome (GOLD analysis project Ga0272443, IMG submission 193581) | Marine sediment archaeal communities from Little Sippewissett salt marsh, Falmouth, MA, United States - SSM-Acet-12 | ecosystem: Environmental > Aquatic > Marine > Wetlands > Sediment ... | reverse complement strand
AACAAGATAAGCCCCGTCAATCGCACTAATCCCCTTTCATACTTCCCATGTTCTGAATAAAGTTTTTGGGTAAGAATGTTCGTGTTTAATTTTTTTTGCAACCCGTCTTATATCCTTCTGCAATTCTTCTGTTGTAACAGGTGCATTCTTCGGGGGTATATATTCAAAATTATTCATTTTTTTTTGATTTCTTCTACACATAACGCCCGCATCAGCTGCAATTTTGTCCCGAAGGGGTTGGTGACCTTTTTGAGCATTCAAAAAGGGTGACAAAAAAATTGTCAGTTGCATGTGATTGTTATACGGATTTTTTTTCACTAACACATGCTTTTTCTTCTTCCAGATATTCTTCGATCCTAAAATTTAGTATGGAGGTGAATTTCCTTTCTATTACTGTTAATTCATCTAAATTTGTATGAGAATGTTTCCTAAGAAGATAAGCATATAATTTGGCAATCATTTTTTCCCATTTTTTCCCATGGAGTAGTCTTTCAAGTTTATTGTAGACATCGTCACAATTATCTTTAATGCTAAAGATTTCAGTATAAATAGTTTCCTGATATTGAAAAATATAAACTAGTAAATCATATTTTGATTTATGATCGTCACCATTTTGAGATTTTGTACAAATCGCCTTAGTTAAGGAATCCTTATTATCAAGTATGACTTTTGAAAGAATTTCTTCCCCTAATTCTTCTTGTATTGCTTTTAAAATTATAAGTTCTTCTTCACAGTCTGAACTCATATGAATATTTATTTCATAAGGAATATTTTGTTTGATTCGATTAAATGAAGTTTCACTATCTAAAAAAACGAAATTTCTTTCTACATATTGTACAGAATTTATCAACCAATTGATATGATTCTTCCAATTCTGACTATTTTCATTTCGTAGGATATGTACTAATGCCCTGTGATAATGATCAATCCTAGAATATCCAGAAAAAAGGGATTTAAGTCTTTTATAATTGAAGCTTTCTGAAATCGACATTAATTTTGGTTTATTATACAAAGCCAAAAATATTAATACATCACCATATTGTTGAACTTCTGACGCATTTATATCGTTAAATCCATGAATGATAGAAGTTTCATCAAGATAACTTGCTAGCTCTTTACCAATTTTCTTTATACTACCTGTAGGTCTATAAGAGCCAAGTATTGCTGCAATAATTCCAAAATAATTGAATATTAGTTCTTTAAAGAAATCTAATGCATTTTTAAAATCATTATTAAATAAGTATGCAATTCCTTTTATATTTGAACTAACTTGATAATCAGCCCATTTTTTACTTAAATACATTAAATCTTTAATTACACTAGAAAAATGAAAACAATTCATACCAGCAGAATAACCCGTAACAGAAACTGAAAAATCAGACTCTTCCAGTATTTTTGTGGCATCTTTTATATCTTTTTCTTCAAGTAAAAGCCCTAATCTATTTATTAAATATGAAATTCTTGAGTAATCCTCCATTTCAGATTTTCTCATTAAAACAAATAAATAATTGAAAATCTTCTTTCCTGATTCTATTTTTCCAATTTTCTGATTATGAAGAGTATTCAACAAAGTGCCTAAGGAATATGCAGTATCTCTCGTACATGATGTGAGCCAGTTATTGATTTTATCCATTTCTGGAATTATTAGTTGAATGACTTCAGGATCATTTCTTAATAATGAATTTAATTTGTTAACAACAGAATATGAAGGGATAATAGTGCTTTTGATAATTTGTTCGCCTAATTCAAGAAACGCTTTTTCACCTTTTAATAAATACTGGCACCATTTAAAATCAAATGATATAAACTCAAGAATATTAGAATGACCTGCTATATATTCATTTGAATACAATATATCTTTTATCAAATTTACTAAAAACAATTTTTCATCTTTAGACTCTTTTTCATTAATACAAATACGAAGCACCTTTCGAGAATATTCATAATGTTTATTTCTTATTGTGCCGTCATTCCATAAACACTTTTCTTTTACAGTTCTCTTAACTTTGCTTATCCAATCAATATCAGATTTATATTTTTTAAGAGCCGTAATAATGACCTCATCAACAACACCTAAATCTAATGTAGCAAATTGATACATTGCCACAGTAATAATCACTATATGTTGAAAATCATTTTCTTTAAGAAATTTTAAATCCTGTTTAGCGGAATTCCAACCTTCTGTTAAATTGTAATTGAAAAGCCAGGGAGTTTTCTCTCTTGCGGCTCTCTCAATCCTTGTTTCGATACAATCATGATATGAATTACTCTGAGTATTTATTCCGATACTCTGCAACTTGTGTGAAATTAAATTTTTATTTTTTAGGCAGAACTCTTTGAGTACAGTAATTTGTGTTGATAAAATTATCTGTACACTTGGATATCTCCTAAGGAGTTCTTCACCAACCCGGGTATCAGAATTATAATTTCCTAGGATTTTACATTCTTGGTAGGATGCAGTTAACAGATTCTCAATATGTTGAGTGGGAATAGTCTGTATATCATCAATTATTACTATTGATTTCTCTTTTGGAGCAACTAAATCAGTTGCATTTGTAATTGACTCTTTATTTATTTTATAAATATTCCAGCCTTCTTCATAATAGCGATAGGCAATCTGGTATGTTAATAATGATTTCCCACTCCCACTTGGGCCAGACAAAATACATCTATTTGCTAAATTTAACTTAATTATAACTTCATCAATGATTTCCTTATTTTCAGGACAGGAAAGAATATTCTTTTCATTTAATCCGGTACAAGTCAAAGCAGTTGAATATTGTTGTTCCAGATTATTGAAATTTATTAAGTTATAGATATTTATTGGTGAGTTTGTATAAATCCGTTCCCTTGCAGCAGTTTCTGCTGATCTTTTCCAGCTTTTAAGCAGTTCTGCTGGATAGCCATCTCCATTATTTTTATCAATAATTGTCGAACATTTATTGCAAAGATGTATACCATTATCAATAGAGCTTCTTTCTGTTTCTGTTAAGCTTGGATTTGCTCGTGGACCATTATCTATTGAAGCAGAATAAATATGAGCAGCAACACCAATATATTCAGTATCTGTAGGAATATCAGAGGGACCAACTGTTGCAACGCCACAAGATGGATTTGAACAATGAAATCCAACTCTTTCAGCTAATATTTTTTTATCTGATTCTTTAAAATCATGCCTATTCTTTGACAATTCCTAATCCTCTATTTTTTGTACAAGTATCCCCTTATACTTTTTTTCCGTATAACGGCTGCGGTGAAGATCGGTGAGCTTGCGAGTGTATCCTCCACCGCTTTGATAGTCCTTCCTCATACTCTGACTGCCATCTTAACCGTGTGGTTCTCGAACAAGTATTTCCAATCAAAATTCAGCAAAAAATCGTTCTCCTCGTAGCTTAACTGAAGGTTCTCGCTGAAAATTGGATGGATTGCGAACCGAATGTCGCGAAAGTCGCGTTTTTTCGCCGTCCTGAGAGGGCTTGTGCCTTCATTGAAGAAGAAGCAGTCCGATGTCGGAATGTTAAGTGTGCGTTGCAAATCAGGGTTCAGTATGACACCCAAAAAACCGATATCGTAGAGGAATTCTATTTTCTCGAGGAGTACATTGCACCGCCCACCATGTTCATTAAAGAGAAATGGCATATCTCCAATCGCCTTTTCGAGCAAATCGAATTCAAACACTTGTGGATATTCCATGAACCGGTTCACAATAATGCGAATATTTGAAACAGTCGTTTCGTACTCGTCCAGAAACTCTGTCTTGATGATTTGGAAGGTAGTTTGCGAGATGATGCGTCGTAAGACGGATTCGGTAACGTCGTACCCCGATTTGGAAACAGAGAAGGCGGCGGCAAAAATGTCTGCGTAATACATCAAAATGTCACGAGGTCGCCAGAACGTATGTCGCAAGACGTAGCAGAAAAGTGGAATGCGCACGTTTTTCCCATTGAATGAAAAACTCAGGATGTCCGGCAACATTGGAAACTCTTCAGCAAGCAAAGATTTCAAACGTTCATTGATGAGCGATGAGCGGCTTCGGCCAGAGCCGTACAACTTGCGTAACCTGTGGAAAAGAACGTCACATAACTCTATTCCCGACCAGTCTATGTTCGATGTACGGGGGCCGTATCGATAGCCGTCCCTTTCAGATCGCTCGATTTGCTGATATCGGTCTTTAGGGATTGTGATGCAAAAGTCCAAAGTGCTGAAATACGGTGCTTGCGCCGGCTTGCCATCCTTCGTGCTTAGGACGAGGAGCAGCAAGCTTCTTAGCCAGTCGGTCTCAAACCCAACTCTCAACGCCTCATCCTCGTCAGAGGCCGCCTGCCTTCGAAACGTGTCGAAGATTGTGTCAAAGTCATCGAGTGTGACGAGCACTCGCTTTTGGCAAAGCCTGACAATCTCCTGAAGTGCTCTGTTGACCATGGACCCGAGTAAGAAGTCGAAATAGTCGTCCACATTGAAGGATACATCCAAGTCGGCAAGAAATCGGCTGCGTTTATCCGGACGGGCATCAGCGATGCAGTGATCGAGATACTCCTGAAGCTGTGCTGTCGCGAAAGTGAAAAACGCTGATTTGAGATCCGAGGCATGGTAATCGTGGCGGAAATCCTGAATGAAGTGCTTCAGGGGGCCCATTAGCATGCGTTGCTCTTTCGTGATCTTGCTCTTGTGATCAAGCGTGTCAAGCAGCTCCACAATGCACAATGCCAGAAATCCCTGCCACGTGTACCCAAAGAATGAGAGTGCTGGCAGAATATGCTGAATGTCTGAACGAGTTTCCGAGCGCAATATCCCAAAGGCTATGCCGATGTTGACATCGTTAGCGCTAAGGGTGATGCAGCCGTTGTAGCGGTCCGGCTGGATCCGGCTAAGCGCGGTGGCGAGCGTGGATTTTCCGCTGCCTTTGCGACCAATCAAGAAATATGACTTCTGTTCCTGAACATTGGCGTAAGCTGTTGTTGATACGAACACCTCTTGGAAAAAATCAGGACATTGTGTAAGAAGGTCATCGGTCGTCTTAGTTTCGACAAAAAGCGCTGGATACAACCGGCTCCGTTCATCCAGAAATGACTGAGACTTTATATTTGCCACAGCCACTAGGTGGTCGGTGATCTTTTTAATCTCCTTTGTGAACCTTGTCTTGATGTAGTCAGAGACGATGAACTCCCCACTTTTCCCCTTGGCTACTGAGAATCCAGCAATGTTGATGCAGTAGAGATCCGAAATCGTATCTGGTACGGCGTCTTTGACGGTACCGCTAAGGACGACAGGCAAGAGTTCAAAAGAGCATGCTGACTCCCCACCCCGAGCCGATCGTTTAGCCTGATCTGCCCAATACCGTTCCGTTATCAGCTTATACTCGGTATATACACCGCCCTCTCGACGAGTGACGCGCTCTTTGTATTGAGGCGTCATTAGAAGCACGGCGAGATCCACATCCACTGTGCGCTTCATGAATTTCGTGAGGTTATTAGCTGGGCGCAAGTCCGTGTCACACAGCACGGTGACTCGGTCTTGCATTGTCTCGTGGATCAGAAAAACGAAGTAATCCACCAGATCGCGATCGACGCCTTGGTGGCAGTATGAGATGAAGCAGATAGGATCCCGTTGTTTCATATTTCCATTTCTGGACTAACGCCCCAATCACCGGGTCAGTGGAGTGGAGCAATTTTTGTGGTATAAAGGAGCTCAGTGACACCACAAATAATTGCGCAACGTAGCTGGCTCCGCGTGCATTGGCTTATTAGTTGCGCTCAAAGTACGAGTGACTGAACATCCCATGGATGTTTATGCTTCTGACGGTAGCAATCGTAAACAAATAAATCGGTTCTTGTGCCTGGAGGTAGTTCTATCTTGGGTATGTAATAGGTTGATGGATCACTATTACATAGACAAATGTTAAAATGCTGATTAACTATTGATGACAGCGCGTTATTATCCTTTATTAAAGTAAACGGACCAAATTTCGAGCAAAACATCGCCACGACAGCGGTAATTGAGTCCATCACATTCTCCAAGGTCGCCTCATTAAAATGCGACCCTCGATCATGCTTGGTTTTGTTATACGCATTATACCAGCTTAAAGACTGTGTAGGCTGTTGAGCATTCCAATTTAAATATGGCTTAAATTTACGCAACCCATTATAGTTTTTAAATGTAATTTCAAACTCGTTCAAGCATGCTTTGGGCAACAACTTCACGTAATCATGAGTAGTATATGTTCTGCCCTTTGCTGGTCTATATCCTGATTTTTTTATGACTGAAGTCCATAAATTTTCTACTTCTGTGCAGGCAAGAATTAGCAACTCTCGGCTTTTATGGCCGTATGATGCCAAACCTTGTTGACTGGGTTCTACATATAGCAATATTTCATCAAGTTTTTCTATTAATATGCGCAACGCCTGCTCTGCTGAGCGCTTCTCAAAAGGGTCGATATTTAACGCGACCTGAATATCATCAGTATAGTAAAGAGATGGTCTCCATATGCTTTCAATAGTGTTACCTATAGGCAGACTCAATGGTTTGATATTCTGCGCTCCAAACACTCGTGAAACCCAATTCGTTAACGTACCATTCTTTTGTTCAACAACGGTCAGTCCAACGGATACAACATTTAGGCCGTAATTTTTTCCATATAAATGGACGAAATGGGTTCCTGTTTCATAGGCATAACCTAAAGGTTGTGATTCATGCAAAGGGTCTATCCAATTAGGCAAAGTCGTTACCGTATTTTCATAATATATACCTTGCATTACTTCTCCATTAATTTTGCTACCTCAAACAACTAACGTTCTGCATCACCAGTGGCGCCAATAAACTTGCTGCGTCAGCGCCGCAGCGCTTCTCGCCATCTGGTGAATGCAATTGTTCGCTGGTCTTTCACTATCGCTGACGGCTAAAAAGGGGGAGCATCGTTCTCTTCGAACTCTTCATCCTCTTCTCCAAACTGTTCTTCTATAACCTGATTGAAGGATTCTATGATCTTATCAATGACCCCTTTGGCGACGTTCTCCTTGTCTGTTGGCTCATCTCTTTCTGTCCAAGTCATATCAATGCCGGATTTCCATTCAATAAGGCTGGTTAGAGGCTTCACCAAGTTTGTGAAATCTATGTCTCCTTCCAGAGAGATGGAAATATCATTGCCATCCAAATTAAGTTCAATGGATTCAGGCGACATGGTTGCTGTACAGGCGATTTTACTCATGGTCTTGCCCCGCTTCAGTTAGAATGCGTTTGATGTTATATTTCTTTGCTCTTCTATCAAAAATGTATTCGCCTCCATCCAAAATTCGGCACACTTCTTTTTGAGCCTGCAGATCTTCCAGTACGATCTGCCGATAGCTGATTCGTTGATTATCATTAGTGGCTATGATGATAGATTCTGCATCACCATATACAACAATGGCAGGATTATGCGTTACGAGAAAGACCTGCCCTTTAAACTTTTGTTCACGAATCATGCGAACAAGGGTTTCGGCAATAAAGTTGTTTCCTAAGTTGTCTTCCGGTTGGTCAATGAAAACGAGATTGCTATCTGCTTGCGAAAGCAGAATTTCCAAATACTTTTCAGAGTTGTAGCCGGGGCTGTTTCCCTTTGAGGTTGAATTGTCCTCGTACTTCAATGATTCCTCTGGTGTATTGTAGCAGTCATACAGTGGGGAGAAAACGGTTTCCAGCTTGCGACTTAGATCATCAGGTGCATTACCTCCACGATTTTTCACGCTCTTTTGTCCTGTAACCAATCCAAGAAGATTCTGGTAAAGACTAATGGTTTCATTAGCACCTCTAATAGCATCAAGTACGGCGGTGCGTGGTGTGGTTTCAGACATAGCCTCTACCACGAACTTTGTGTCTCCATGAAGATCGAACTCTTCCTTCTCATGGCATGACAAGTTGCTTAGACGCTCGCTTGCAGATAAGAGGTTGGCCACAGATTCAAGCCTCCCCTTTACTCCAGCGGAAATGGAACGGATTGTCTGGATTGCAGTGGCTTTATCTTCCGCAGCGTTGCCGATTTCACCATTCTTGGTTTCGAGGGTTTCTTCGACCCAGCCGATAAAGGTTTTTCGTCTTCTTGATAGTAGGCCTTTGTTTCGGTAGTGCCGTTGCTTTTCCTGTATCATCTGTTTAAAGCTTTCAATAAGCTGAGATTCTTCATCAGTGAATGTAACGAAGTCATTATCCTTCAAAGTCTCGATGGACTCCAAGACAACCTTGAATTGCTCTTCAGCTTCATTTAGGAGTTCAGTTGAATCTCCAATCGCATCAAGGCTTTCCTCTTTGTTAAATCTCACCGTAAACTCATCACTTAAACTCTCAACAATCGTTTGTTCATGAAGTACAAAGCTTCTTTCATTCAGGCTCGTATGTGCATTTCTGTAGGCATCTACTAAATAGGCTATTTCGTCTTGAAGTTCTTTTCGTTTATCTATCAGGTTCTGGCGCGCCTCATCTCTTTCCTGATTCTTTCCAACTTTGTGAGCAAGTTCATCGAGATGGAACTGCTCAAAGTAACGGATAATGTCGCCTTGCCTGATCCATATGGGCTCAACGGCTAATGTGGACTCACTTGAGTATGATGCTTCACGTTGAGTCTTGGTCTGTACAGTTGTGGTCGTGAGAAAATTATCGTATGTGTTGTTTTCAGGAAGTCTGTCGATGCACCTACCGAATAAGCTCATCAGTAGACTTTTGCCACTGGAGCGTCCACCGATGATAACGTTCAGGTGAGGACTGAACTCAAGGTGCGTGTCCTCAATCTTTTCACTTCCTGAAATCTTTAGACCTTCTAAGTGATTGTAATTGCGAGGAAGTACCGCCACTTCAGCTTCAGACTTAATGCGTGACTCTGGATCAATGAAAGCCTGTCTGAGTGTCTCGTAGTTTTTCCCACCTTTAACGTAGTAAAACTCATGCAAAGGATTTCCAGCTTCTCCTTTGTGGACATGAGGGTACGCTTCGATGTTGTGATTGTCGGAAAACTTTATGTAGGCAATATCGTTCCTGCCACGATGTTCTTCTGGCATTTGTTTGCCGAAGAAATCGTTGTAATAGGCAATCGCTTTTTGCTTCACTTTTTCCAGAGCGCAACTGGGCATAAGTAGAAGCATTTTCTGAGCGTACGTTATGTCCCCACTGTATGCATCTACAAGACTATTGGAACCACTGCCGGCGTGTGGAATAAAGAAAAAGTCATCGGTTGGGAACAAAGAGACGATGTCATCCAGTGTGATTTGACGATCAGTCGGCACATACCCTTTTTCATTATAGTATTTTTCAAGGGAATCACTGATTCTGTTCAGGTTTTCTACATCATGGTGACAGAAGATGATGAGTGAGTGGTATCGCGCACCATCCACATCAATATCGAGTTCGACTCCAATCAGCAGGAGAGGATCTTCTTCTCCAGTGTAGATTCCATAGTATTCAGTGTATGCTTCAACATTGATAATGTTGTGGTCCGTTAATGAAAGGATTCCGACATGATTCTCTGTCATTTTGTCATATAACGTTTGGACAGAGAAGTTACCTTTATAGTCGTTCTCTTTGGTTTCCTTGCTCTTGTCTGTGTGGATATGAAGATCCACCCTAAGGAAGTCAGAATATGGTTTTGAGATACCGACCATTACATTGCCTCTAATTTGCTTCTTTATGCCTCAGCTAACGCCCAGCTCACCCGACGAAAACCGTGTAGCGGTTTTTGGTCGGGTGGAGCGCTGTGTTAGGCCAAACAGTACTTACGTAACGTAGAGGCCACCAATTTTCCACCATCCGTGCCAGCCATCGGTAAAGGATGGTTCCCATGCAGCGGTGTAGACATGGCCGTCAGCACCAACGCAGCAAATATCGAGTCTGTCTCTTGAACGAGAGACTGGTGCGATACTGGAATTTGGTGCGAGACGCATGTTCCGAATCTTCCACCAACCATGCCAGCCATCGGTAAAGGATGGTTCCCATGCAGCGGTGTAAGCATAACCGCCAGCACCGACGCAGAAAATATCAAGCTTATCTTTAGAGCGTGTCACTCCAGTCACAGGTGTACCTGGTATTGCCTTTAGATCACCGACCTTCCACCAACCATGCCAGCCATCGGTAAAGGACGGCTCCCACGCTGCTGTGTAAACATGACCGTCTGTGGAAACGCAGAAAATATCAAGCTTATCTTTAGAGCGTGACACTCCAGTCACAGGTGTACCTGGTATTGCCTTTAGATCACCGACCTTCCACCAA
>Ga0272443_10007662_pt1 | contig 10232 bp, 8 predicted proteins | sample SSMAcet12_FD_193581 | JGI IMG/M metagenome (GOLD analysis project Ga0272443, IMG submission 193581) | Marine sediment archaeal communities from Little Sippewissett salt marsh, Falmouth, MA, United States - SSM-Acet-12 | ecosystem: Environmental > Aquatic > Marine > Wetlands > Sediment ... | reverse complement strand
GAGCGGGTACCTCGTATTCGCTCAGAATGGCTTCGATCTCCTCCATGGAGGCGTCGAAGATCCGCTTTTTCAGCCGTCCGACCGCCGAATCTTCAAAAACGATCATCGGATGGTCGGTGGTCAAAAACTTGAAATCTCCCTTGATCATACTCTTCTCTCCTTTGAGCTTATGCGATGTAGGTGATCTTCGCCTCTTTTCGGTCGGTGCGAAGCATCACGATATGGTCGGGAACCTCATCCAGCTTGATGGTCTTGGTCATCATGGGCAGCATGTTCATGCCCGTAGCCATGGCCGAGATCACTCTGGGGAAGGTTCCGTGCCCGGAATGCCCCTGGGAGCCTACGATGCGCGCCCGCCGCACCTGAAGCACCTCTCCGGTAACCGGAATCTTGGCATCCGCCCTGGCCACGACCACGACCGTGCTGTTGAGGGTCCGTCCCTCCCAGATGATCCGCTCGATCTCCGGATACACCACCGTGGGCAGCCCGGTAGCCTCCAGATACAGACTGGCGCCCATCCCCTTGGTCAGCTCCAGCACCCCTTCGGACAGGCTGTCTTTGACCGGATTGATCACGTGATCGGCACCCAGTTTTTTGGCCAGCTCTCCCCGGCCCGCTTCCGGCTCGCTCATGATCACCTTGGCCGCTCCGTTTCGTTTGAGCACGGCGCAGGCGGCCAGGCCCACGGGACCGGCGCCCAGGATCACCACGTTGTCTCCGGGGCGAATGCCGCCGCCCCGCTCGATCACCGCGTTGTAGGCCACGCTGGTGGGCTCCACCATGCTGCCCAGCTTGAAGGCATCGGCATCCCCGTAGGATTCCCTTAAAGAGTCCAGGCTCCACAGTACCTTGGCCGGCAGGGCGATATACTTGGTGAAGGCTCCCTCCACGTTGAAGCCGATCTCATCCAGGCGCTCGCAGTGATTGGGCCAGCCGTCGGCGCAGGGCTTGCAGGAACCGCACCAGAGCATCTCCTCGGCACAGACCCACTCCCCGCCCTTGTAGGGTTTGTTCGTGGCCTTGTCGAAGGCGCCGGGACCGGCTTCCACCACCACACCGGACAGCTCGTGCCCCAGGGTGCAGGGAAACCCTGTCAAGCCGGGATACCAGATGTAGCCGTCATCGTCGGCCTGGGCCATGTGCACATCGCTGCCGCAGATGCCGCAGGCCTTGACCTCGATCAGAACTTCCCCGGGTCCCGCCTTGGGTACGGGTACCTCCTCGATCTTCAGCTGAGGATTTCTCCAGACCTTGCTGCCCAGATAGGTCTGTTTGCCGTCCACATCCTTGGATCCCAGCTTGAACTCCGGCTTGGGATCCCAATCCGCATACAGTCGGACCGCTGTCATTGAATCGCTCATTGTCTTCTCCTTGACTATTATTGGTTCAAAATCTAAAACCCTTTCCGGTTACGGTCAAGTTTATATGCTCCTGTAACATCAAAAAACAGCCTATCCACGGCATCTGCTGTGCTGTTTCATCTTTGATCACCAATGCAGAAGCATGTCCGCCCTACCCGGTTCATCATCAAGAGCAATAGCCGGACCGCTTCGTACCAGGCGGCGATGTTCTGCACCGGAACATCTAGCAACTTGAGCTCAGTGGCTAACCTGTATATTGATGTGGTTGCGCGCTGTTAATACAGAGAATGTACTATTGACTTCTGCAACTGTTTTAAATATAATGGAGGAAGGAGGATAATATTCCTCCGAGGATGAACTATGCCACTGAATATCAAGAACGAAGATGCTCACAGGCTGGCCAGAAAACTCGCTTCACTAACAAACAGCTCCATAACCGAGGCAGTTACCGCAGCCCTGCAGGATGCAGTTGAAAAGGCCCAATCCCGAGTGTGTTATACAGAACAGAGATTGGTGGCAAGCCTTGATGAGATCGCCGAGCTTTGCTCAGAACTGGAAATACTGGATGCGAGGACCGCTGAGGAAATTCTCGGCTATAATGAGAGGGGAGTTTCGGAATAGTGGTTCTCGATACATCGGCCTTAATGGTGATACTCTGTAACGAACCGGAAAGACATCATTTCAATGAAATGATCGTGGCCGCTCAATCTCGATTCATCTCTGCTGGAACTTACCTTGAGACAGCCATTGTCGCCGAAGCGAGATACGGCAGAAAGGGAATTCACCATTTGAAGTTATTCTTGACTACGGCATCGATTGAGATAGCTGCGTTCGACAAGGAACAAGCTGAGATAGCGTCCGACGCCTACTATCGTTATGGTAAAGGACGTCATGTTGCCGGATTGAACTACGGCGATTGTTTCTCATATGCCCTGGCGATGCAGAAAGGTGAGCCACTACTATTCAAGGGCGACGACTTCGTACATACCGACGTGAGCTCAGCCACACACCCTTGATCCACATACGGGTGTATTGAAACAACTACACCATCGTACGGAAGCTAAAACAACCATGAAGTACAGAACATTAGCAAATAAAGGCTTGCAGGTATCGGAGATAGGACTGGGCACCTGGCAGATCGGCGGCGCCGCAACATCGGCGTGATCGTGCGGGTACTCCAGGAGTCGGGATTTCTCTCCGGAAAATATACAGAGGACACTCGCTTTCCCGACGACGACGAACGCTCGCAGAGCTATCCGCCGAAGCCAAAGGCATCGGTGAGTTGGAAGCCTGGCAGGCGTCGCTTGACAGCATCCCTCTGGGGCGGATGGTCGAACCGCACGAAATCGCCTCTCTGGCCCTGTTTCTTGTTTCAGACCTGGCCGCATCGATTGCCGGCGCAGAGATCACCATCGATGGTGGATCCAGTCGCTGTGTTTGATAGCAGGGCACCGGCTCAGCTGTGCTGAGTCTTTTGAACGGCGGGGGAATAATGCTATTCTCGGTGGGATTTTCCTTGAAAATCAGACCTTGATATATGGATTTTCAAGGTTAGAATATCTGTATGATCGAGCGGTCTCGACTGACCCGTGTGGTAACTGACCGTCTTAACAGCAATGCGGTGGTAACACTTCTCGGGCCGAGGCAATGTGGAAAACAACACTTGCCCGAACGTTTCCAGAGGAAACGGTTGCTGCCTACTTTGATCTCGAAGATCCGGCAGATTTGAACAGACTCGCCAATCCGATGCTCGCTCTGGAGCATCTACAGGGATTTATTATCATCGATGAGGTTCAACGACAACCCGATGTATTCCCGATTCTAAGAGTTCTGGCCGATCGAACAGATTATAAGGCGAATTTCTTGCTGCTTGGCAGTGCCTCCCTTCATTTGATCAAGGGAGTCTCTGAATCACTTGCTGGTAGAGTGTCATTTGTTGAGATGTCTGGTTTTACCTTGGAGGAAGCCGGGTACGATACTTTTCGAAACCTATGGCTTCGGGGGTTTTTCCCCCGTTCTTTTCTGTCCTCAAATGAGGAAGAGAGCTTTCAGTGGCGAGTAGATTTCACCAAAACATTTCTTGAAAGGGATATTCCGCAATTGGGGATCTCGATTCCCTCATCCACACTGCGAAGATTCTGGAGTATGGTTGCTCATTTCCACGGCCAAATATGGAATGCCTCTGAGTTCGCCCGTTCACTCGGAAGTTCAGAAGCAAGTGCCCGGCGCTATCTCGATCTTCTAAGCGGCACCTATATGGTTAGGCAACTCCAGCCCTGGTTTGAAAATATAAGCAAGCGTCAGGTGAAATCTCCAAAGGTATACATACGGGATTCAGGAATTCTACACACCCAGTTGGGGATACAATCGGAAACTGTGTTGATGGGACACCCAAAACTTGGTGCTTCCTGGGAGGGGTTTGCGCTGGAACAGGTGCTTCAGCTTTTACAACCGCTAGAATCTTATTTCTGGGCCACCCACGGTGGGGCCGAGCTCGATCTGTTTATGCAAACAAAAGGTGAACGTGTTGGATTTGAATTCCAATTCGCCGATGCACCGAAAATGACAAAGTCGATGAGAGTTGCCATGGAAGATCTACGGCTCGATAAATTATGGATCGTTTATCCGGGCCGGAAATCTTATCCCCTACATACAAACGTCGAAGTGCTGTCTGTTCTGGAACTAGATAAATTAAAATAAAAGATCGGCTTGGAGACTGGCCGGCTGAGTCTCGGTGTTCTGCGTCCGCATTTCTCGAGTTGGCAGCTAAAATATTGCCGTGTTCATTCAAATCGAACAGTCCCAACCGATAGGTAAATCTATGTCTCTGCGCCAGCATGAGGCGGGCAAGACTTGACCTTTGGGATAGTTCATCCTTAAAATCCTGATTACCACTCGTAGTCAGACACAACGATTATAAAAATCGAAAATTTGACCAAGTATTACGGCACCCACAAGGCTCTTGACCGGATCAATTTTGAGGTGGGCAGGGGCGAGATCCTCGACCTGCTGGGGCCGAACGGCGCCGTTGTAAGACTGGGAGAGAAGCTTCAGCTGATAGCCGGCACCGGGGGGTGCTTCAAATCGTTCAAACCAGCTGGTCGGGAAACGGACAGAGCGCCGGCAGGTCACGGGTATCGAGAACCTGATTCATTCTCTCCCGCACTTCGCTCATCTGCCGCCCCGTCATGACCTGCCCCACTCCCGCCGATGCCTCCATCTGGGATATGCTCTTGGGACCGATGAGAACACTGGTTACCTCCTCCCGTGCGAGCAGCCAGACGATTGACGCCCTGACGATATCTAGATCGTAATCCCGGGCCACGGTTTTGAGCTCCTCCGCCACCGCCAGGTATTGGGCAAACAGCCGTCCCGAGTAGCCGGTGAAACCCGAGCGTTCGTCATCCGAGGCGAAGGTGTGATCCGGTGCGTACTTGCCGCACAGAAGTCCTTTGGCTAGGGAACTGTGAGTGATCACCGCGACCTTCTCCCTGCGGCAATAGCCGAGCAGCTGCTTCTCGGGAGAGCGATTCAGTGCGTTGTAGTAGATCTGATCGGATACCACGGGAAGTATCTGCCTGGCCCGCCGGAGCTGCTCTCGATTGAAGTTGGATACCCCGCAGTAGCGAATCTTTCCCTTTTTCTGTAGTTCTGCCATCGCCCCCAGGGTTTCCTCCACCGGCGTGGCAGGATCGTAGCGGTGTATCTGATACAGGTCGATCCGGTCGGTTTTAAGAGCTTTCAAACTGTTCTCCAGGGCCCGCCTGACTCCGGCGGCGCTGAAATCCCGGCTCACCTTGGTAGCCAGAAAGCAGCGCTGCCTGTACCCGTCGGCAAGCGCCCGACCGAGCAGCTGTTCGCTGTCTCCGTACATCTCGGCGCAATCGATGAAGGTGATCCCGCTGTCGATTGCTGTTCGTATCAGCGCCGTGCTCTGGCTGCGGTCGACCGCCCCCATCATTCCGGCCAGCTGCCAGGTGCCCAATCCGATACTCGATATGCTCTGCCCCGTGTCGCTGAGTTTTCTAAGCTCCATTCTCCCTCCTCCTGTATCTGAATATTCTCTCGAGGTTTATGGATAAACAAACAAAGCCCTTTCTGGGCAAATGCAGAAAGGGCTTTCAGGTTTTCACAAGGGGTGCAAAGCCGCGCGGCTCAAGATGGCCAAACCGAGCCTCGTTGAACCGAATCTCGATCACCTGAAGCTCGGTAGCCATACGCACCACCAGCGCTACAAGCGCTTTCCCCGGTCGAACTTGCGGGACTTTCTAAGGCGTTTTCTTTCCATAGCCTTCTTCTTGCGATTGCGGATCGTCGAAGGCTTCTCGTAGAACTCCCGTCGTTTCCACTCTCGGACGATACCCTCCTTCTCGACCATGCGCTTGAAGCGCTTGATCGCCCTATCCAGGGCCTCATCCTCACCTACGATAATTGCGGGTATGGAAATCACCTCCCCTCTGTTAATTTTGCTCCATAATATTATGCGAAAAAATGGATTTGTCAATAAATGGAGACTCCACAAAAAAATCCGGATCCACGGCTACTCCCCCGACGCGCAGCTCCCAGTGCAGGTGCGGTCCGGTTGCCAAACCCGTCATGCCCACCGTGCCGATTCGCTGTCCCCGGTACAGACGCTGTCCCTGCTGTACATCGATATCCTCCAGGTGGTAGTAGAGAGTGAAGATACCGGGGAGATGCTCGATCACCACGCTGTTGCCGGACATGATCCTCTGCCCTGCCAACACCACCCGGCCTGATGCGGAGGCGGAAACAGGGGTGCCCACCGGCGCGGCCAGGTCGATCCCGTTGTGCAGGGAACGGGAGCTGCCCCCGTCCGAGTAGCTGTACAGGCGACGGTCGGCGAAGCCGGATGTGCGCCGGGTTGAGGCAACCGGAAGGACAAGAGTACCGGCATCAAAGAGCGAACGCGCATGGAAGGTGCCGAGTATTGCCAGAAGATCCTGGTATTCCCGAGCCTTGCGCGGATCCGGCGTGCTCAACAGCTCCGAGAGGGCCTGGTTGAAGGCTATCTCCTCGCTTTGGAAGCTGCGAAAACGTATCTGCACCGCTGTCCTGTAGAGGATGAAGCGCCTGTCCCTGTATGCCCGCATCTGCAGGAAATACTCCCCCGCCTCCGCTGTGCTCGGGATGCCGAGCAAAAAACACCATTGCAGGCCCGCATCATCCAGGGCGAATCCCCTGAAAGAGGTGCCAGATTCTTCCCCGGCTCGCTGCAATGTGCAATCAAGACGATCGATCGCTTCGCTGAACAGGAAACTGCCCTTCAGAGCCTCTCCCCTTGAGACCGCAGTGGAAATCTCGAAGCGGGCTTCCAGGGGTTGCTGAGCCGCGGTATAGAAGGAGAATAGTCCCTCGAGGGGCTGAAGCTCTCCGTGCTCCCATTCAAAACGGCTGCCCTCGGCGACCTGACACAGGGGGCTTTCTCCCAGCACCATGGCCGCCACCGAATCGGCGGGCAGACGTAGGGTGTCAGGGTGCAGCCCGGCAGGGGCGGACAGAACCAGGAGAAGGCAGAAAACCGGAACAGCCCGTCTCATCGCTTCAGATCGAGAATTGTAAGCTGTAGGGTCTCTGTGTTCATGAAGTAGTTGCGATTCAGTCGGAACACGATATCCACCGTGTCGTTAAGATCGAAATCCTTGCCGGCCCGGGCGGCGGCGTTCCAATACACCGCCGGCCATTTGTAGCGATCCGCAGCCAGAAGCATCTTCACGTGAACCGGTTCTCGTTTGCCCACGATCTCCAGCCGCTCGATGCGGGCGCCCCGGGTCAGGAACACCAGGGGGGGACATCCTTCCCCATAAGGTTCGAAGGTCTCCACGACTCTTATCAGCTCTGGATTCAGATAGGCGGGAGGCACCTCGGCATCGATCGCGATTTTTGCCTCCTCCCGGTCCGGAGGCGTATGAGCTTGGGCTGCTCGGAAAAAGCTATCTCGGAATTCCCGAAAAAGATCCGCGGACAAGTTGAAACCAGCGGCTCGGTCATGGCCTCCGTAGTTCAGGAAGTAATCGGCGAACAGATCGAGAAATCCGTCTACAGAGTAAGGACTACGCAGGGAGCCCACGGCTTTGCTCGGTCCCAGGGACACGACCACCGCGGGGACCTTGAAGAAGTTTACCAGCCTGGCCGCCAGTATGCCGGTGATCCCCCTGGGAATTTCGGTGGCTGCTACGAACACAAACTTCCCCCCGGTGTGTTCGATACTGGCCCGGGCTTCGGAAAAACAGCTGTCCCAGATTCGGTCTCCCAGCTGCTTGCGCTGTCTGTTCAGCTGCAGAATCGAATCGATAACCGAGGTGATCTCATCCTGAGTTTGTGACAGAAACAGCTCGGCCGCCTTCTGGGGCTCACCCATCCGCCCGGCTGAGTTCAGCACCGGGGTGACGTGCCAGGAGATATCTTTCGAGGTGAGCCGCCGCCCGTGCAGGTTCTGCCGCAGCAGAAGCTCCCTCAGGCCCGAACGTTGCATCCTGCCCATGGATTCAAGACCCCTGCGCACGATTATCTTGTTCTCGTTCACCAGCGGCATCAGATCCGCAATCGTTCCCAGAGCGGCAAGATCCAGGATCGGCTCCAGCACCTTCATCAGGTCGAGTTTGTTCCAACTCAGCCGCCTGTACAGCTCCACCAGGACATCGATTTCCGATTTGTGCCCCTGGCTTGAGCTCCGGAACTCTTCCCGGGCCCGGATCAGGCTTTTACCGGCAATCTCCGGGAATCCTTCAGCCAGCTCGGGCATGATATCCACCAGCTGGAACGCTCCTTCCGCGTTCAGTTGCCCGAGGTAGCGCAGCTGACTGTCCCTGTCGTACACCAGGATTTTCTCGTCTTTGAGTTTGCCGTAAACTCGGGTCCGCTCCAGATTCGCCTGGTTCGCCGGAACCGTGTCGATGATTCGCTCGTTCTCCACCAGGTTGAGCAACTGCACCGCCTGAATCGTAAAGGCCTCATTGGCCGGCTGGATATCGAGAAACCAGAGAGGCAGGTCAAAATCGGAGGTGCTGCTGTACGCCAGAGCTACGGCCAGCTTGGCCACCACGCCGCAGCCGGACAGGTCGCGAAACGGATAACCGGAGTCTTTGCACTTCGGATCGATGATCGCCAGCGCAGGGGGAAGCTGCTCCGGCTGGTTGTGATGATCCAGCACTATGGTATCGATTCCCAGTTCCTTCGCGGCGGCGATCTCCGCGTTGTTCGAGATGCCGCAGTCCACTGTGATCAACAGAGTGCAGCCCTGGGCCGCCGAGGCGTCTACGACCTCCGCCGTGAGGCCGTAATCATCCTCCCCCACCGGTATCTGCCAGCGGGTCTTGGCCCCGATCTTTTCCAGCACCTCCCTCAGCAGAATCGTGGAGGTGATGCCGTCTACATCCCGATCTCCGAAAATCTGGATCAGCTCACCCCTGGAAACCGCCTGGTGGATCCGCCTCAGAGCCCGACTCATGTCCTTGAACAGAAAGGGGTTGTGCATCAGCAGCGGATCATTGTCGAGAATGAACCGGATAGAATCCTCATCCAGGTAGTCGCGACGGAGCAACACCGCGGCGCTGATCAGGTCCAGGTGGTAGCGTCGGGCTACCTCCCGGAGCTGTTCGGAGTTCAGTTCAGTCTTTTGCCAGATCATCGTCTCTGATTTCTTCCAGTACGCGCCCCCCTGCTTTGCTCTCCTGCCCGCCGATCGAGTAGGCCTCCTGCACAATCGATCTTGCCCTGGCCACACGCTCGGGCTCACGTCCGTGAATCAGGCAGAGGGTCTCACCGTTCTGAACCGCATCTGCCCGGACCTTCTTCAACTCGATTCCAACATCGGGAAGGACTTCATCCTCCTTCCGCTCTCGACTGGCCCCTAGCAATCCCGCGGCGATCCCGATCTGATAGGCATCGATACGTTGCACGACCCCCGCTTCCGCCGCTACCACCGGCTCGATCAGAGGCGCCCGGGGGCCCCCACCCTCCTCCTGGACGGTTCGAACCTCTCCGCCCTGGAGTTCCACGTTCTCCAGAAATTTATCCCTGGCCGATCCGTCTTCCAGTCTCTTCCGGCATTCGGCCTCGGCGCTCTGCAGGTCCGGTTGAACGCCTGCCAGGATCAGCATATGCGCGGTCAGCCGGATAGTAAGATCGAGCAGATCCTTTGGACCCCCGCCCCGCAGCAACTCGAGGACTTCCCGCACTTCCAGGAAATTCCCGATCATCAGGCCCAAGGGCTGATCCATGTCGGAGATGACGGCCCGCACGCGCCGTCCCAGGCTGATGCCGGTACGCACCAGGGACATGGCCAGCTCCCTGGCTTGTTCCAGGGTTTTCATAAAGGCTCCGGAGCCGCATTTGACGTCGAAAACCAAAGACTCCGCTCCTTCGGCGAATTTCTTGCTCATGATGCTGGCGGTGATCAGGGGAATCGACTCTACTGTGCCGGTAACATCCCTAAGCGCGTACAGCTTCCTGTCGGCGGGCACGATCTGCTCGCTCTGCCCGGTCATGGCGAAACCGGTACGCTTCAGCAGATCGGTGAAACGCTCCACGGACAGATCGGTACGGTAGCCGGGAATGGACTCCAGCTTGTCCAGGGTACCTCCGGTATGGCCGAGGGCCCGGCCGCTCATCATCGGCACGGTGCACCCGCAGGCGGCGGCCAGGGGCGCCAGGACCAGGGAAACCTTGTCCCCCACACCCCCGGTGGAATGCTTGTCCACCAGCGGCCCCGGCACTCCCCCCAGGTCGATGGTGGTCCCGGAATCGATCATGGCCCGGGTCAGAAAGCCGGTCTCCTCCGCGCTCATACCCTTGAAGAACACGGCCATGGCCAGGCTGGACATCTGATAATCCGGGATATCCCCCGCCACA
>Ga0272443_10007661_pt1 | contig 10233 bp, 18 predicted proteins | sample SSMAcet12_FD_193581 | JGI IMG/M metagenome (GOLD analysis project Ga0272443, IMG submission 193581) | Marine sediment archaeal communities from Little Sippewissett salt marsh, Falmouth, MA, United States - SSM-Acet-12 | ecosystem: Environmental > Aquatic > Marine > Wetlands > Sediment ... | reverse complement strand
CGTCAGGAAGAAGTGATGAAGCACGATGAAACCGTGCTTTATTCGCTGGAAGACTTTGTTCTGGCCTTCAATGAAGAGTATATCTCAGACCTTGGACTTATTGCACTGGTAAATCGATGAAACTCTGGCAATGGCTAACAGACCTGTTGAGACTTCCGTGTTGTTCTCACTGCGGAAGTCTCCGGGTGGAGCATGGTACAGGATGTTGGAACCGTGCTTACAATGATCTGTGTAAGCAGGCGGCGGGGGCCAGCGGCTACTACTGCCATAGCTGCAGCAAAATAACATGGGATGAGCCTGATTTCGAGAAGTGGCTGGAAGCGGAACCGGATTGGATCATCTCATATGCGGAACTGAAACGCAGAGAGGAAGCAGAGAATGCCAGTATTTGAAATCAAAACCTTGGAGAAGTTTACCACTGAAGCGGAATATACCGTGGAGGCCGATACCCTGGCAGAAGCCATTGCCCGGGTAAAAGCAGGTGATGTTGCGTATGATCGCCACGAGCATATCGGCGAAGAGGACGAGTTTATCAGTGTCCTGGAAGTCGATGACGAACCCTATAATGAAGAAAGGGATTTATAATGACCTACGAAGAATGGATTGAGAAGTATGAGCCTCTGACCAATCACCTGGTTGAAGGTGGCAATGCGCCGTATGACAACACCATGTTTGAGACCTATGGAGATGAGCTGGATTATGTCCGGGAAAACAACTCCGGACGGATCTGGACATTGGTCGAAACTGAAGGAAACACCTTCATAGTTCCGGGATTCCATTTGGTAAACCGGCTGGGCTACTTCATAACCATGAAGCCGTGGAATCCGGAAGACGAGGAAATGGAGATCGATGTCTATCCGGTGACATGGGAGGAGAGATGGAACCACTACGTCGGAGAGGAGCTGGACAATCCGGAAATAGATAAGACGCATGTCTTTGTCCGGGTTCGGAATGGAATGGTTGAAGAAGTATTATCCAGCGACAGCAACGCTATCATTCACGTAGTGGATTTTGATACCCAGGAAGACCCGGCACCCAGTATCAACATCTGGGAATGGCCGGAAACACAAGTATAAGGAGCTGCTATGCTTTATCGTGTTGAAGTAAGAGAAGTTCATGTCCAGGCATACGTAGTGGAAGCCAATTCCAAGGTAGAAGCCAAGATTAAAGTGGAAGGCGGCGGAGGCGAAATCGACGAAGCTCATTTTGTATACTCCCATACCTTGGATCCGGATACCTGGACCGTCGAAGAGGAAAAGAATCCGGATATTTGGACAGCGGAGGAAGAAAATAACACAATCATCGGTATACAGGTTGTGTGCGCCAATACTGAGAACTACCTATTTGATGGCCAGGACCCAAATTTGCCGGATGTTCCGTCCTTTGTGGTATTTCCGGTTGAAGAAGAGGAAATGATCATGGAAGAGTGCGCAAGGCTCGGTTATCAGATGCAGCAGGTTTATATAGCTAAAGGCGACATAGAAGAACCGATAATCTCCTCATGGCGTGAGTTTTATAACCCCGACAACAACTAGGAGACAGAATGAAGGTAATTAAATTACCCATATTCGATATCACAGTTGTCCTTGCAGAAAAGGACGATGATTGCATCACCCATATCACAAGCAAGCTGGATAGCACCGGCAGGCTACATTGGTCGTCATACAAACCATGGATCCGGGCCATCGAACAGATGATTCTGAACCATGCCATACTGGGAATCGACATCACTGTTCCGGCATATGTCGAAGGTATCAAGCGCACGGTGGATAAATGGGATGCTCATGATTGGGCCCAGGAAGATGAGGACGACGAAGAATGGGAGGAAACGGGCCGGTCTGACTTCGAGGACGAGTATTACGAAGATATTCGGGCCTATGCCCAGTTGCATGGACAGGAAGGTGATGGAAACAGCTGGATAATGGCAGTTAACGCCATTGCCGGACAACGCAGGATAATATTAACTAACGAGGAGGAGAAATGAATCAATCACAAAACGCAATCATTAGCATGCATGAAGTATTCCAATCGCGGAAAATAGAGAAGGTGGATTTCACAGTTGACGGTGAACTCCATCACTATCTGGCCCTCTCAGAAGGTGAATTCCAGTTCTGGCGGGAAGGAGACGTTCCGACCAACTATATAGTCAATAAAGAACGGGAAATCAAACTGGATGTTTACGGCATTGTTGTGTCATTAACCGGGAACGGAGGCGGGTCCATCGTAACCGAACTGCATGAGATTGCAGACGATGTTGAAGATACTGAAGAAGTAGTGATTTTCAATACCGCCATGGACGCTCTGGAATCGATGATTCTGGCCCACGCCTGCGCCGGCATTGATATCACCGCTCCGGCATACCTGGAAGGCATCGAAACCGCGGTGCAGTCCTGCGCCAATAACCTGTAGGAAAGCTGACATGAAGTATTATGTAGTGAATGTCGTGTCCTTTGTTGCTATGATAAATGCAATAATTGATTCCGGAGAGGAAATAGAACAGCTGCATTACGATGGAACAAAGGATATCGGGACTGCAGAAGTGAATGGTTCGGTGGATCCGGAATACTTTATGGCACAGGACGCAGTAGTATTGACAACACTGGAGCATCTTGATGCGTTGGCGAACCGTTAAGCGAATAAAGGTCTTTGATCCGCGTCTGACCTACCGGCAAAAGAAGCGGCAGAAGCGTATGGACTCCTTTTCAAGTCGTCCCAATATCTGCCCTTTCTGCGGCCGGGAACCCAGCTCGTTAATGGACCTGTTACGGCATACCAAAACCAAACATCCGGATAAGTATCCGGAAATGGAGGAAGCATGGATTATCCAAGCGTCGAACAGGTAGAAGAAGCGTCCCGCGAGCAATTGTGCCGCTGGATCCGCTTTCTGCCGTCTCCCGGACGTAGAGCAGTGGGTTCCATCGAATTTCAGAATGTTCTGAACCAGGAGGCCCAGGTAATGGACCGGATTGTTGCCCGCTGGAAAGAGGCCGGCGGGTTTACTCCCCAGCTGTCGAAATCGATCGGCTGGGAAGCGTAAAATGTATACCCCGCAGTTGGCTCGAAGTTAAGGCTCTGCGGGGATACTAATAATGAAAGGAAACACGTATGAAAACAATGTATCGGGTAAAGCTGAACTCTGACATTATTTCGGAAATCATTACTGAAACCGGTTACCTTGGTAAAGGGGGATTTCCCAGTCTTTATAATAGTCAAGCAAGTGCTCAGACGGCGGCTGATACCTACGGTGGCACCGTGGAAGAGGTGATGGTTCCGGAGCAACCATACTCGATTGAGGATATCCGTCACATGGCAAAGAACGGGTTGATGAACGGTGCAAGAATTCAGGGGGTTATAAAGATGCATATCGATGACCTGATTCACTCAGATGCAGAAGATATCTTCTGGGAAGCTGATCGCTGGATACTGCAGACGGAAACGGGCAGCCTGGGTGATATAGAATTCTTCGTTTTGAATCAGGACAACGAGGGAAACCTGAATATGCAGGTAACCGGTGAAATCGACATGGAGGAGATTGAAAATGGCTGATCGTTATTATGCAAGTATCACCATTGGTGGGGAATTCCCCGCCGCGTTGTTGGATGAGTTACCATCAGATCTTACGGGCCTGAAGATTGAGACCGGTGGCAGCGACCACAGGAATTACCTGGAAGAGTGCGCCGAGACCGGAACAAATCCGACATTCTATGATGAACATGCCAACTGGGGTATGTTTGAAAGCCTGGAAGACTGGCTGATCGAGCATGACATCGATTTCAACCGCACTTCCGGGCAATTCTACGGGTATTCAGCAGAAACCCGTCACTACCGCCACAATGAAGACGTTGATATTACCGTTGAGCATTCAGAAGACAAAGATTCGATTGTCTCCGCTCGGACCATGGAAGAATGGGTCCGGCTGCTTAAAACCGGGGAAATCCGGCCGGTGATTGCTGACATTGAGAATTATCTTCATCCAGCGTCAGATCTGAGACAGTTTGTGATTGTCAGGAAAGGAGAAGCGGCTCATGGTTAATTCCAGGCAATATTCGTTTGCGGTATATATCGTCGAAGAACTTCCGGATAGAACGGAGACCCATAAGTCCGTAGATTTATTCTATACCGAAGTCGTATATGGAGACGGAACCCAGACAGAGCACTACGAGTCTATTGATCGCTTGTCGAAAGATCTTATCCGGTTGATCGTTCAGTACCAGCTTACAGAAGATCCGAATTCCGTATATCATGAAACCGGGTTTAAGCTACCACTGACTTTGTTGAAAGCCCACTGCAAGGAGTGTGGCGTTGACTATGATCAGTTGTTGCTCGACATGGCAATTGAACCAAGTTTTCCGGTATTAAAGATTGATACTGATGCCTTTGTGCGTGAATTGCTCAGAGATCATCGGTATGCCTTTAGTATTGCCGAATCCTGTCTGAAGGGATCACCGCATGACCCGGTAACTCGTTTTACCAGCGTCGGAGACCTGCTGGAGATCTATACTTCTGTTTCAACTACGGTATTAGCAGAAGGGCAAGAAGCCCCGGAAACAACATGGGTCAAAGAAACCTTTGATCTGTCTCTGGAAGATCCTGATCTGGAGACGTATGCACATTATAAACTGGAGTGGAAATGAGTAGATACAACGTGCACGCTTACGCAGTGGTATGCGTAAGTATCCCAATCGAAGCTAAAACTGCTATTATGGCTGCTAAAAACATGGCGGATACCTACAACTTTTATGAAATCGGCGACTATGCCGAAGACATTGAAGGGTTTTTGGTAGATAGCCTTGGAGAGAAGGATCCTTTAAAAAGATCAGTCTTCCTCGAAGCAGACATGACCCAGCCCGACATAAGCCTGGCGCCTACCTTTCTCGGTCGTGGAAAACAGATTGTTTATCTGGTAAACGCCCTGAGGGATATCCATGCCGCCATTGCGGACTCTGTGGATCAACGCATTGAGGCTGCAGAGGCAGACAGGGGTCTGGTAGCGGCGAAAGAAAGAGCAGAAACCATCCTGAACAACTACGGAATTAACACGGAGATTGAAAATGAGTAAAGTAATGAAAATCATAGACGGCGCCATGATAAGCCTGCTGACCAACCGGATCATGAACTCCGCGGATGACGCCGAGATGGGAGCGATTATCGAGGCGGTATTCGGACTTCCGCCGGCCAGTGCCGAGTATGATCCGGAAATGGATGAATGGACAATTAGTCTGCCGGAACGGGAAGCCGAAATGTCGGAAACAGAGATCATCGGGTTAACCGAGCAGGATCTGAAAGTTTACAGTATTCGGGTGGAAGAAGGGTAACTGTGACATAACTCTTATAGACACTTAACCCTATAGGAGTATGTCACATGATTATCAAGATTCTGTTATCGCTGTTCTTCTTCTGGATGGCGGCCCGCTGCAGCGGCTGGATGGACATCATTAAGTCCCGCTGGCCACGCAGCATTTTCGAAGAACCCCGCTACAAATCCAAAGAACCCAACTGGACCGGATGGCCGACCGTATGGTGGAAAGCCGTTCTGTTCTATATGTGTGGACTGTTCAAACCAAAAGCCGGAGAAGGCGTTTCCTTTAAGATAGCATTCCCCAACACATGGAAATGGATCGAAGGTGACTGGAAAAACCATTATATTGATGGAAATCCGGCCAAAGGGGTACGCCCTCTCCTGCCCTACCGGTGGGTAAGGTGGTTGGACACCTGGCAGGGCACTAAATACTGGAAATTCGTGGGATGGTTGACCCATGTGCCACAACCGGCGCCCCTATGGGATGCCTGGCACTTCTGTAAGTTCATGCTGTTGGTTTGGGTGTATGCCGCCATTGCGGTCTGGTTTCCGGTTGGATTACTATGGAAGCTGTTAATTGGTCTGTTGTTTGCTGCCGGATGGGGTTTTGGGTTTAACATCGTGTTCGAAGTCAACGGGCAACGAAAGGATGTGCGGCGTAATTATTGGAAGTCGATGTGGGACTTCCGAAAGAAGTCGTGACATAACTAATACGAACATGTTTTTCATGATGACTCTCTAAAAACGGCCTGTCTTCGCAGGCAGGTCGTTTCGTATAAAACAGTAAATTAAACATGGACAATAAATGGACATACTGCTTGATGTGGATGGAGTGCTCAGAAATATAGTTGATGTGCTCATCCGAATATACAGACGAGAGCTGGATCCGACCACCACAATCACGCACAAGGATATCAAGATGTTTGATGTTCGACCCGCTATGCCGCTGGTTGAGGACCCGAAACAGTTCTTCTTTATCGACCATGCGGCGGAGGTTTTTGGCACCGCCCTGCCCTACCCGGGGGTTATTGCAGCTATAAACGAAATGTATGAGGATCACGATATTCATATTGTGACCAACCAGTTTCCAGGCAATGAAAGCATTACATTAAACTGGCTCTGGAACTGGGAGATTCCCTATCATTCTATTTCCTTTATCAAAGATAAAACCCGTTTATCAGACGCAGGCGATGTGTTGCTGGACGATAAACTCAAAACTTTACTGGATTTTCGTGTCGTAAAAGGCGCAATTCCTGTTTGCCACTCTCAACCATGGAATAGCGAATGGGACGGCCTGCGGGTAGGGTCACTTCAGGAGTTTAATGAACTTCTGCGATGGAAACACGTTCTGACGGCGTATAAGGATTATCCGGTAGTAACTCACCAAACACTATAAAAGGTAAAAGGTATGGAAGATCAAACCAAACAAGTGAAGCCTGACTGGGAAAAGCTGGAAGGGCAAGAACGCGAAGAAGCATTATCAGGGCGTTCCGCAAAAGACGGGCTGGAAATCATGGAGTCCCTGGGGTTCAAAAACACCCCATTGGGAACAGCTACTGACATGACACCGATCGAAGATTGGAAGAAACGCGGATTGGCCTGCCAGTTCGAACATACCATCGCTAACATGCCGCAAATGCCATTCGTCGGATTTGGGCAAACAGTTGTACCGATGGACAAACTGCAGCAAAATATGAATCTGTTTGTCTGCCGGCGGTTCAATCGGATGTGCCCTGCCGGTGTGTTGCAGGTGCTGAAATGCTTCGGTAAACCACAGGAACCGGTGGAAGTTCCTGAAACAGCAAAAGCAGAAGCCAAAAAGGGAAGCAAATGATACACTTACACGGCGACCGAATACATATAATCGCAGATGGTGACCTGGATGGGGTATCATCCGCATTGATCCTGGAAGCCGGGTTAGAGGCCAGTAATTACTGCGATACAACCATTCATTTTACCCGGCCAAAGCAACTTGCTGACACTATTCAGACCATTGACCCGAATCTGTTTGATGTGCTGTTCTTTGTAGACCTTTGTCCTGCTTCCACGGAGCCCTTAAAGGGTCTGGAAGATAAGGAGATCATTATAATTGATCACCACAGGACATCGGAGCAGATCAATATTCAGTCCGGTATGAAACCTGGCGAACTCTGGTCAAAGTTTATCGATTACAGTGGCAAACACAGTGCGGCCAGTCTGGTATATCAATGGTTAATTGACATGGACGTTGTTGCAGAGGAACAGTTCGAATTTCCCTATAAGCATCTAGGGGCATTGGCCCGGGACTGGGACCTGTGGTTACACTTTGTCCCGGAATCCAGGATCCTGGCCTATGCGGCAGATGTTCTCGGTGCGCGGGATATGTATCAGGAGCTAAAACGATATACCGATGGACAGTATACTGATGAATTCCTGTATCCCTGGATTAACCGGGTCATTTATTCTATCTATACCGCAGCCGCACAGCAGATTGCGGAATCATCAAAGATGGCGGAGCGTTATCAAAAACACTACTATTTAAAATGGGATAATACGTTTCATCCTGTTATCGTATCTGTATGCTACGGATACGCCAGCCAAGTTTCTGAAGTATTTAAGAACCGGCCGGATGCTATTATCTTATTGTATGATTTGCAACATGACCATTTCAGCCTGCGTACAAACGCATCTGAGGTTGAACTGGATACTATTGCTAAACAATTAGGTGGCGGTGGTCATCCAAAGGCGGCTGGATTTGATATTTCAGACTTGGCACCGATGTTAAGCAACGGTTTGGTTTCTTCGATATGGAATGGTTTTACAGACCGATTGTATCAAGAAACCGCAACGATACCTACCTCCACATCTACACAATAAAACTCCTACCGCCTTTTAAACCGAGACCCTGTCCCGTTTGGGATAGGGTCTCTTTTTTAAAGCGCTGGGACAAGTCGGCGGACATCTATAGGTTGTTTTTTAAGCGCTGGGACAAGTCGGCGGACCTACGAAATACGCTGAGTATATGCAATTGTCAGTTTTCCAAGGAATGCTTCGTAGGCTGCACCTGCGGATACCAAAGAGCATTTAATAACCATAACGTCTCCGGCTGCAAACGCAGAAAGCCCAGCACCGTTATTGGTATAAGTTGTCCAGGATGTACTGGCCAAGGTACCGGAATCAACAATAGCAGTTGCTACTCCATTTTCATATACTTCTATTTCAACAGAGTTATTGGTTGTCGCTGCTTCATCAGTTTTATAATACATAGATATTGAAGTTAAAGAATGTAGGTTGCCCGGTAAGGTCAGCATTACATAAATGTTCTGGTCTGCACCCTCTGTTCCTCCGGTCCACTTGTAATAGTTTGTATAGACGTCTTCAACGATACTCGTTTCTAATGAGAGGGTGCCATCTCCGGCATCCGGTACAGCGCCGCTAAACTCCGGGTAAAGCACAATAGACATGGATTCATCATGATTATGACCATCCAATGCTACAGAAGTTCCGTCAACTTCGACATCTGTGGCGGCCTTAATCGTTCCGGTAGCAGCAATATCACCGGTTACATGAAGCTTTTCGGTCGGTTTGGTCGTGGATCCGATGCTAACGGTGCCGTCATAGTGGACTGTAAGCCGGCTTTGCGGTCCGGTGGTATAGTTATCAGTGGTGGCCAGATGCAAAGAAAGCCCGGACAGATCGCTTTGGAAGGCATAAAGGCCGCCCTGGGCGTCTTCCGTACCGGCCCCGCTAAAAGTAATACCACTGCTGTAGCCGCTGGTATCCATCTGGATATTAATGGCGCCGGTAGCGCTGTCACCGGGGTTTGGATAACTATAACTAGCCTCATGGGAAACGGTCAGTATTCCATTGGTCAGTAGTGTATTGTCATACAATATGACACCATTGGTTGAGTGAACGCTAAACAATGCAATACCGGATATATCGGTCACACCAAACAGCTCTCCGGTCAGATCATCCTGAACATCAAAGAGAGTGCCGCTGCTGCCTTCGATGCGAAAGCGATCCAGGTTAGAGGTAGATGTGCTGTATACCGTCAGATTTGCAGACGGATTGGAAGTTCCAATACCAATTTGACTATCCGCAGTAGCCCGCAAGGCCTCATCGCCCGCAACCGACAGACTGATATACCCATCCGTGCGGGTAGCATCTCCGGAACTTATCAGTATCGGATGAGCCTCGCCGGCGGTTTCACTGCCGAAAGAGTAGGCACCTTTTGCAGAAGAGTTATAATAGAGACCAGTTATACCGTTTACAATGGCCAACCCTCCTCTTAAATACGATCCTGTGGTAACAATTGGGCCGTTAACGTCGAGGGTAAAAGCCGGCGTTTTGCCAATTCCCAACTTGCCTGAGGTGGTTAATGCCATCAGATTCGAATAGGTTGGGGTCGCGGCCCTGATAAGATAATCCGAATCAGAGGAGGCTTCATCGGTTTCAACGATCAGACCGTGAGTGCCGGTAAGAGACACACCGGCACCGGCACCGTCCTTTATGTGCAAAGGTGCGAGTGGGTCTGAAGTAATACCGATACCCAGCTTGCCTTCCCAGCTTAGCCGCATCTTTTCGGTAAAGTCGGGATCGGATACATAAAAACGAATATCCCCCTTCTCGGCTTCCGGGGTGGGGTCGTTTATACAACCGTAGATTCCGGCATATGTTACTGGAACAGAGCTATCATTTTTCAGACGGAACCAGAGACCGGCTCCCCAGTCTTCATCATTGCCGTTGCGTTCCAGGATTAACTGGCTGGAGTCGGTGCTATATGTATGCAGCGGGGCTTCTGGGCTAGTTGTTCCTACTCCAACATACCCGGTTTCCCGGTCGATAAACATCCGGGTCAGTGTGGTGCTTCCGGTATAAAGCTTTATATTGAGGTCATACGGGGAATAGATAGTACCGGAAGTAAAATAACCCCCAGAAGAGTTACATAGGGA
>Ga0272443_10007660_pt1 | contig 10234 bp, 8 predicted proteins | sample SSMAcet12_FD_193581 | JGI IMG/M metagenome (GOLD analysis project Ga0272443, IMG submission 193581) | Marine sediment archaeal communities from Little Sippewissett salt marsh, Falmouth, MA, United States - SSM-Acet-12 | ecosystem: Environmental > Aquatic > Marine > Wetlands > Sediment ... | reverse complement strand
ACTGATAAATAATGCATCAGTTTTTGACAGGGGATACATGCAAGAGACTTCGGTAGATCTTTATGAAAGCCAAATGGATGTGAATCTAAAAGCTCCCTTTTTATTGATCAGGGATTTTGCCACTTACTGCAAAAAAGGAAACATAATAAACTTTGTTGACACAAGGATTACTTCAAATAAATCGGACTTTTCCGCGTATTCTCTTTCAAAAAAGGGATTGTGGGATTTAACAAAAATGGCAGCTCTTGAATATGCTCCGGAAATAAGAGTAAATGCAATTGCTCCTGGAGTAACCCTTGCACCTGAAGATGAAAGTGAAACTTATTTGTTGAATTTGGCTAAAAGCATTCCAATGAAACGTCCGGGAGGATTGGAGCCAATTTTAAAAAGTGTTGGTTATATTTTAGAAAACCATCATCTTACAGGGCAATTGTTATTTGCAGATGGAGGTGAAAATCTTGGTAATCAAAAGTAGTCTGCTAACAATAATATGAAAGTAATGAAATTGGAAAATGAATAACTATGGCAAGAATACGAGTAAAAAATCTTTTGATTAGAACATACATTGGTTTTAATCCTGAAGAGTTAATTAATAAGCAGGATGTAATTATTAACCTTGAAATTGAATCACATATTTCACAGAATGCGATGGAAGCTGATGAACCTATCGATATTTTTGATTACAAAACTATCACAAAAAAAATAATTGCACACGTTCAGGAAGGCAGGTTTAAATTGCTCGAGGTTCTTACCAAAAGTATACTCGAATTAATATTGGCAGATGAAAAAGTGAAGTGGGCAAGAGTTGAGGTTGATAAACCACATGCATTGCGATTTGCCGAATCGGTTTCTGTAGAGATGGAGGCTTCAAAATGAACAAAGTGATTCTTGGTATTGGCTCCAATATTGAAGCCGAAAAAAATATTCTAAGGATGCTGAAGATTCTGCAAACCCATGTTGATATTTTAAAAGTTTCTTCATTAATCAAAACCAAACCGATCGGAATAGAAGATCAGCCGTATTTTACAAACGGAGCTGTTAAAATTAATACAAGCCTGGATCAAACCAAATTGAATAAACTTCTTAAAAGTATTGAAGATCAAATGGGAAGGGATCGTACTGCTCCAAAATACGGGCCACGATGTATAGACCTTGATATCTTGATCTGGAATGACAAGATTGTAGATGATGATTATTATTCACGCGACTTTTTACAAAAATCGGTGAAGGAATTACAAGAAAGTTGATAAGTTTTTTTTCTATTGAGTAGATAGAGATCTAGAATTTCTCAGAATAATGTTCGTTAAATTCTTCGAAGTTCATGTTAAAGGATTCGCCCATATTTTCCTCATATTTTGTGACAAAAGATTTAAAATTGAATGTAGCCAGGTTGCTATTATTGGTTTTTTGCAAAGCCCATATTTGCAAATAAATAGCTTCTTCATTTAAATCGTCGTAGTCCAGAATACGCTGTGCAACACCTTCCAATTCTTTCAGCTTATTTTCTTTTTTGTAGATTGCAGCCAATTTTAGCAGGTTATCAATCACCTGATTTCCTGTAAAACCCCGAATTTCATCGAGCCATTCCCAGTTAGTTCTTTTTAATAACCTTCCCTTTTTTACCAGTTGGAAGAATGTTTCGAGTTGCTTTTTGTTTAGCCCCTGAGGAATCTGACAAAGATTAAATGCTTCTATAAAATCGCAAAAAAATGGTGCTGTTGTTTTTAACTGTAAGTAGCCGTTGTTTGAGATAATTTCAACTTTATTAAATTGTGAAAGTATCTTTCGAAGTTTATTTAGGGTTACTGCACGATTATTGGCTACCTTTTTAGATTCGATTCCATGCCAAAGATTTTTATCAATATCTTCATTTTGAGCACCGATTCCGTCTCTTAAGGTATAGATTAAAACAAACAGAAAAAGTTCTTTTACTTTTGGTGTAAACAGATCCGTGATTTTTTCACCTTCAACATTAAATGCATCGAATTCACCAAAGAGTTTGATTTGGTTCTTATAAGAGGCAACTAGGGTATCTTGTGGCTGAAAATCTTTTTTTGTACGAGCCAGACGAATCAGAAAGAAAATCACAAGACCAACAATCAGGGTGGATAAGATTAAAATACCAATTCCCATGTTAGTAGAAAATAAGTTAATAGGTTCCTTTTGTTGTTCAAGTTCAATTTCTTCATCCAATGCTAAACGAATTATTTCTTCGTTACCCAGAGGACGATTCCATAAGTACAAATTATCGATATAACCTCTTAAACTTGCACCTCTGGAAATTGCACTTCCAACATGAAGGTCGCTTGTGCCTGAGTATGGTGGATGCCCGTCTGATCCTCCAATAAATTGGCCGTTAAGAAAGATTGATTGTTCTCCGGTTTCAATAATATACCGCCAGGTTAAATGATACCAGATATTATTCTTTAAAATCACGTCAGACATAAAGTCGTTAGCCCATAAGCCAAAATACGGCCTCCCTGAGCGTAAAACAAGGTGCATTCCCCGACGATATCCGGATTCGGCATTTCCCAATATGGCATTATCACCAAATTCGAGAATATCGGTAAATTTCACAAAACAACTTACTGTAAAACTGCTGTTAGGTAATCCATAGGTCTCCGGCTGACCTAAATTTATGTTGGCATTCTCGGGAAGCCTGAGCACTGATCCTCTGTCAATATCCCGGCTAAATGAATAACTCACACCCTCAAAAGATTCTGACGGATTTATTTCGTTGGTAACAATACCTTCAAACTTAAAGCTACCGGTCATGCCATCTGCTATATTTAATGGAATGGCAAGAATTGAGTAATTTTCAGGTACAACCATTTCCGTTGTCACAACCACTTGGTTTGGAGTCATTTCATATCCGGGAGCAAATGGTTCAAGTATCAATTCTTCTCCACCCCGATACGGGAAACTGAATTTTCCGCCTGTTAACAAAACATCCGGATTTTTCCAGTATACCTTTTCCAGGTTTTTACCCGTTGTTCTTACTTGTCCCTTTATTGCAGAGAATGAGTTTAACTGATCAATAATAAAATCGAAACGGAGAATGTTATTTCCTACAAAAAGGAAATTGGGTTTTTTCCCAAACTTTTTCCAGTTATCCAGGAGGTAATTTATATAATCCGGAACCAGGTTTCTTATTTCCCTGCTAAGAGGAGCTGATGTTGGCAGACGATCAAAATTGTCAACCACCAGCAATTCTCTGTTTATATTTGAAGCATTGCCTAAAATAGTTGAGTTTGAAGTAAGTCGGTTTGCAGATATCTTTAACGAATAACTTTTTAAATCATGTAGGATTCTACTCTCATTCTGGTAATTTCCATCTATGAAAAAGACAAATCTTCTATCGGCCTGCACTAAATAATCTAATGTTGGCCAGGCTTCTCCCTGTGGCAGATAAAATATTTGTGGAGATATTACAGAATTATTTATAATCGAATCAAGGATCAATACATCTCCGTTGAAATTCAGAAATATTGGAACGAATCTTGAATCATCTTCAGTAACGAGCAATCCTATTTCTTCCAGTACCAGTGTAAGGTTACGATTTGAACCTTTTAAGAAAACTTCTTCACCAAGTGTATCCAATTCTATTTCAATACCTGAGGAATTGTTGCTTTTTAGAAAGTTCCATAAACGATTACTATTATAATTTTGAGCGTTTAATTGAGCAATAAGAAATGTGTTATCCGAAAATTCAGATGCAATTGTTTGATTTGGAACGCTCAAAAATAAACTACCAACTATTACGATATATAAATATAATCTTGCCACTTTGAATGAATAAAAGTATCGCCGGTTCTGTGCTTAATTTCTTCTTATTTTCTTCTCAAAAATATTAAAATTTTTATAAATATCATTTTTTATGTAATTTTTTTCATGTTTGTAATTTATTTAATATCAGATATTTTTAAAAATAATTAAGATCAAATTAAGAGCTTGTTAAGTCTTGGTTATAGGGGATTTTAATCATGAACTAATTACGCGCGACTATAATTGTAATAAATTAATCTTGGAATGACTGATAATACTATTAGACGAAAACATTATTTGCTGTTTATAATCGGAGGTTTAACAGCAATACTTCTAACAGGCTTATTTAATAAAACCATTCATTATACATCAACAAATGAATCGTGTGCCATGTGTCATGTACACCCTCATGCTGATGTAACCTGGAGATTATCTTCACATCATAATACGCCCAGTGGCGTATCCGTTAAATGTGTTGATTGTCATCTGCCACCGGAAGATCAAAAGGCAAGATTTTTAACCAGGAAAGCATATCACGGATTTCATGATTTATATGTTTTTTTAACAAAAGATGTTGAGGAAATTGACTGGGTGGAAAAAAGATCAATCGAGGCGGCACAACGTTTTGTTTATCAAGATGGTTGTTTAAAATGTCATACAAATATGTTCCCTTCTACTTTAAGTGAGCAGGGATGTCAGCAACATATTAAGTATTTACGTGATCCGGAAAACACTTCTTGTCTTCAGTGTCATCATAATGTAGGACATTATCGCGGAGAAGAAAGTTTAAATATTGAAGAAGAATCTTCCGAGCCTAAAGAAATATTCAAAGAGTTAACAACGGTAGACAAATTTGAAACTTTTGTTGAAAAGTTACCAGGAACTTCGGTCTCATTCAAAATGATCGCAATACCTGGTGGACAATTTAAAATGGGGAGCCCGGCAAGTGAACCTTACAGAAGAATTGATGAAGGTCCCGTCAGGGATGTCGCTGTAGATAGTTTCTGGATTGCAGAGATTGAAGTTACGTGGAATGAATATCTTGCCTTTTTTAATGCAACCGGCTCGCAAGGAAGAAAAGAAGCTATAGAAGTTAATGAAGAAACTGATGGTATAACAGGAGCGACTCCTCCCTGGGGGGCACCTGATCAGAGCTGGGGTAAAGGAACACGACCTGCCATCACAATGACCCATCATGCAGCGGAAACCTATTGCCGCTGGTTAACACAGGTTACAGGTCGGAAATACCGTCTTCCTACAGAAGCAGAATGGGAATATGCAGCACGAGGTGGAACAAACACACCCTATTTCTTTGAAGGTTCTCCAAAGGATTATGAGTCAGATGGTTTCCTGAAAAAGATATTTGGGATAAATACAGATGTGATATCCCAATATGTGATCTATCATGAGAATAGTCCTTACAAAACACAAACACCTGAAAGTGTTACCGCTAATCAGTTCGGTCTGAAAAATATGTTGGGTAATGTGGCAGAATTCTGCCTGGATTATTATGATCCGCAGGTTTATGCAAAGTATCCTAAAGGAGTTGTTAAGAATCCACGAGGTCCAAGAAATGGAATGGAACATGTTGTACGCGGCGGTTCATTTAAAAGTACTGCAAAAGATTTGCGTGCTGCCCGTCGTGATTTTACAAAAACACAGGCCTGGTTGGTTACAGATCCGCAAATTCCAAAAAGTATCTGGTGGTATTCAGATGTTAATAGCGTTGGCTTTAGGGTAATATGTGAATATAATGCAGAAGAAATTAATTCAGTAAAAAAATAAAACCATAATGTTATGTACAAGAATCAACTTTCACGGAGGAATTTTCTTGAAAAGTCGGCTTTAATCGGTGCAGCTGGCGTTATCGGAATGAAAGCTTTAAGTTCTTGCAGTTCAAAAGCCCAGCCAGTTGATTATGAATTTCCACCTTTGCTGGATAAATCTCCTGACGGACAGAGATTAAGAGCGGGACTTGTTGGATGCGGAAACCGCGGAACCGGAGCAGCTCTGAATTTTCTTGCAGCTGGGGATGGTTTGGAACTGGTTGCTCTTGCAGATGTTTTTGAAGATAAGGTTTGGGATAGCCGTAATAAATTAATGAAGCAACGCGTAGAAGTTCCTGAAAAGAATTGTTTTTGGGGATTTGATGCTTATAAAAGTTTATTGGAAGTTGATTTGGATATAGTTTTATTGGCAACGCCTCCTCATTTCCGCCCGGCACATTTCGATGCCTGTGTTCAGGCTAAAAAGCATGTTTTTATGGAGAAACCGGTTTGTGTTGACCCTATTGGAGCAAGACAAATTATTGCGACAGCAAAAAAAGCTGAAAACATCGGATTATCTGTAGTAACAGGAACTCAACGCCGGCACCAGCGTGATTATGTGGAAACATACAGACAAATCGCATCCGGAGCTATAGGTCAATTAACATCAGCTAAAGCGTATTGGATGCAGACACATGTTTGGTTTCGAACACGTGAAGAAGGATGGAGCGATATGGAGTATATGCTACGAAACTGGAACAACTTCTGTTGGCTCTGTGGCGATCATATTTTAGATACACACGTTCATAACATCGATATTATAAACTGGTTTATGGGGAAACATCCAATAGAAGCTGTAGGTTTTGGAGGAAGGCACAGGAGAGTGACCGGTGATCAGTATGATTTCTTTAGTATTGATTTTGACTTTGGAAATGGGGTATTCTCACATAGCTTCTCCCGTCAGATAGATGGTTGTTCTAATGCTCTAGGCGAGCAAATATTTGGTACAGATGGTTACACAAATTGTAAGAATACCATCTATAATCTGGATGGTTCAGTAAAATGGCAATATGAATATCCCAAGAACAAAGACGGACGTTCAACCGGGGTGGTAAAAGTGTCACCTTATGTGCAGGAACATATTCATCTGGTAACTTCAATCAGAACAAATAAACCTATCGTGGAAGCGGAACGAACTGCCATATCCACACTATCAGCAATTATGGGAAGAACGGCGGCATATACCGGTCAGAAAGTTACCTGGGAAGATATGATGAATTCTACAGAACGACTTGGACCTGATACATATGAAATGGGACCGGTAGAAATGGAATTTCCGGTTCCGGTACCAGGCACTCAACATAAATCATAAAAACAGATCATGATTTCCGTTGTCATACCATTATTAAATGAAAGTAATCTTGTCACCAGATTAGTAGAAGAGGTTTATTCGAACCTTAATAAAACTGGTGAAAGATTTGAAATTGTATGTGTTGATGACGGGAGTACAGATTCCACCCTTGTTAAGCTGTTAGCGTTTAGAGAAAAAAACAGTGAACTGAAAGTTATTTCATTGTCACGGAATTTTGGACTTCAACCTGCATTAACTGCTGGATTAGATTACGTAAGTGGAGACTATGTGGTAATCATGGATGGAGATTTTCAGGATCCTCCGGAATTGATACCCGAGCTTTATAACAAGTTGAAGGAATCAGGAGCTGATATTGTTACAGCGGTGCGAGAGCAACGAAATGAAAAACTTAGCAGAAGAGTTTATACTAACATTTTCCATAAAATATTTAGTAGCATCACTGAAGGTCAGCAAGTTGCAAATGCAGGAAACTTTTGTATTGTCAATAAGAAGGCCCATCAATCGATTTTACGATTCACGGAGCTAAACAGGTATTTGCCGGGTATTAGGAATTTTATTGGATTTAAACATGAATTTATTGTTTATAACCGGCCTGATAGGTTGAAAGGTAAAGCAAAAATGAGCAGAAGGAAGTTATTTGCTCTTGCTGCTGATGCCATTTATTCCTTTTCAAAATGGCCAATTAAAGCCTGTTTATTCTTAGGACTCTCAGGAGTGCTGTTGTTTCTTGGTGCAATAATTTATACCCTTTTATCCAAGGCAATGGGTTTTGCTCCAATTGGTTGGTCCTCCATGTTTCTTGCAATTAGTTTTTTTGGATCTGTTCAGTTAACATTTTTAGGATTAATAGGGGAATACGTTTATCGAATATTTAAGCAGGTGCAAAACAGGCCGGTTTATTTTGTGAGAGAAGTTTATGAGTAGATTCATTTACATATTTACTGCCAAAAACTTGTTTGTTGTGAGTCTCATTTTTGGGGCTGTGCTACTGGCATTCCTGGCTCCAAAAGCAGCTGTAAATGTTGATGAACAGTTACATTATCCTCATGCCAAAAAAGTGGTTAACTGGTATTTTACAAAAGGAAAAGACACTTCATGTCTGGAAACTCCTGTGAACAATTTAAAGTATTACGGACAGTCTGTGGATAATCTCACAGCACTTGTAAACCGGATATGTAATGTTGAAAATGAATTTCTGGTAAGACATTACTTCGGAGCATTTTTTTTCTGGTTATTACTGCTGTTTTCCGGATTGATTGGCTATCAGATAAGTGGTAATTTTTGGGTGGCTACATTAACTGTTATTTCTTTACTTGTTTCTCCCCGTTTATTTGGGCATGCATTTGGCAATTTAAAAGATATTCCTTTTGCTGCAGGTTATGCTGCCGGTATTAGTATGATAATATTATTTATTAATGAATTACCAAGACCACGGTGGTCAACTGTTATTTTGCTGGGTTTAGCCATAGCTTTTACCTGTTCTGTAAGAATAGGAGGATTAATTCTGTTTGCTTATGCAGGCCTTGCAATCATTGCCTTTTTACTTTTGAAGCCTTTTTTACTTAAACATATCGTTTCAACTAAACTTTGTCTTGTAAGGTTATTGGGCCAGGGACTTGTAATCATTGTTATTGGTTATTTTGTCGGTTTACTGTTTTGGCCCTTTGCCTTGCAGGATGTATTTCAACATCCATTGGAGAGTTTAAGAGTAATGGAGCATTATAAAGTAAGTATAAGGCAGGTTTTCAGGGGAGAATTATTTTGGAGTACTCAACTACCTTGGTTTTACCTGCCTAAATGGATATTGATATCGACACCCGAATTTATTATTCTTGGATTTAGTATAGGGTTTATTTCCTTGATTAGATATATACTTAAACCAACTAAAAGCAAACAACTCTTTTTAGAGTTGTTTGTCTTTTTTACGTTATTTTTTCCAATTATTTATGTTTTAATAATTGCTTCAAATTTATATAGTGGAGTCAGGCAAATGTTATTTGTTCTTCCACTGATGGTAATTATATCATCCTTTGGTATCATCAAACTAATAAACGCAAATTTGAAAAAAATTGTAAAAGTCCCGGTATTCGCACTTTTTCTTGTTTTAATGATTTTACCTGCGAGGCATCAGGCGGCAACTTTTCCTGCTGACTATATCTACTTTAATGCTGTTTCCGGTGGTAACAAAAAGGCCTGGTCAAATTATGAATATGATTATTATTTTCACGGTATTAAGAAATCTTCTGAGTATTTGATCGAATTTATTGGTGGTAAAGATGCAATAGTAGCCTCGAACTGTAATTTGTCGAATTATTTTAAAAATTGTGAGAATATAAAATTCCAATACTCTCGCTATCTTGAAAGGAGTTCTGTTGATTGGGATTATGGTTTGTTTGGTGTGAATTATATTCATCCGTATCAGTTAAAGAATAAAACATGGGAGTCATCTCAAATTATAAAAACATTTTTTCATAGTGGTAATCCGATAGTTGTGATGCTGGAACGTTCAAATAAAGATGATTTTGAAGGTATTTGTGAACTGGAAAAGGATAATTTTAAAGAAGGCGAGTTATTGATCAGCAAGTCTTTAGAAACTGATCCAAACAACATTTGGTTATCTGTAAATCTTGCTAAAAGTTACCTGAAATTAGAAGAGTATGATAAATTTGATGATATTATAAATAATGCCCTTAAATTGCATAAATATTATGAACCATTATATTTACTTAAAGCTCAAAGATTATTTAACGAAAAGAAGTACAATGAATCGATAAAAACTCTGGAAACGCTAAAAGAAATTAATATCCGCTATAAAAATGCAGCTCCGTTGCTAGAAGCAGTCAATGAAAAACTAAATAAATAATAGATTAAAATTTAAAAGATGAAAATTATGAAAAAATTATTCGCATTACTTATGCTAAACGTACTGAGCCTTCCGTATATGTTGTTTGCTCAGGATGAAGGTACTTACATTGATAATTTGAATGTTCAGGATAGTTCCTACATGGAGCAGGATTTGCTTGCCAGTACAGAAAGTTCTTCAAATTCAACAGTAATAATTATTGTGGTTGCAGTAGTAGTAATTGCAGCTGTTGTTTTCTTCATAATTAAGAAAAAGAAAAAGAAATAAGGCTATTTTTGCCGAATAAATTAACCTGTCTGATTTAGGGCAGGTTTTTTTATGTTTTTTTGTTACGATTTATCAAAAAAAAAGGCAGCTTCTACAAGCTGCCTCAAAGCCATGAAAACAATTAAACAATGTTCAGAAAACAGAAAACTAGAAACAATTAAATAGTCATAATATCTTTTTCCTTAGCTTCCACTAAGGTGT
>Ga0272443_10007659_pt1 | contig 10234 bp, 9 predicted proteins | sample SSMAcet12_FD_193581 | JGI IMG/M metagenome (GOLD analysis project Ga0272443, IMG submission 193581) | Marine sediment archaeal communities from Little Sippewissett salt marsh, Falmouth, MA, United States - SSM-Acet-12 | ecosystem: Environmental > Aquatic > Marine > Wetlands > Sediment ... | reverse complement strand
TTGTTTTTTTAATTTTGATACTTGTTCTAATATTCAGGCCAACTGGAATTCTTGGTGAAAAAGTAGCAGAGAAAGTTTGAAGGTAGTATAAAAATGATAGCAAAAAATATGATTAGTAAAAATGATGGTTTTAATTGGAAAAACAATTGGTTTGTAATTATGGTAACCCTGATATTTCTATTTTTTCCTCTAATTATTAAAAGTAATTATATCATTGATGTTGCCTTTTTCTTTGGTATTTATACATTACTGGGATTGAGCCTGAATATTGTCTTAGGTGAAGTCGGATTATTTGATCTTGGGCATATGGGATTTGCCGCAATTGGTGCCTATACAACTGCTATCTTAAATACCAGCTTTGGTGTACCGGTATTGATACTATTGCCTATTAGCGGCATTGCTGCTGCTATTTTTGCCTACTTAGTATGTTCGCCCATTATTCACCTTAGAGGAGATTATTTATGCATTGTTACCATAGGTATGGGGGAAATTATACGGTTGACGTTAATTAATAATCCTTTCGGAATAACCGGTGGGCCTAATGGTATTTTTGGTATTTGTTTTCCTTCACTTGGTAACCTGTTTGTAATTGACAGTTGCCTCAAATATTATTACTTTATATGGATTATAGTTGGTTTGAGTGTTGTAGCCCTGGTTCACTTACAAAGATCCAGGATTGGGAGGGCATGGAACTGTATCCGTGAAGATGTTATTGCTGCCGAGGCTACCGGAATTGATGTAAGATACTATAAGTTGCTGGCTTTTGTGTTGGGGGCAGCTTTAGCTGGTGTAGCGGGAAGTATTTATGCCAGCAAGTTGATGGTGGTTTCTCCTGAAAGTTTTCTTTTTATAGAATCATGTATGTTATTTTCTATTGTTCTGATTGGTGGAATGGGTTCCATCCCCGGCATTTTTATTGGAGCAGCGGCAATTAGTTTGTTCCCGGAGATATTTAGACCATTTGCCCAGTACCGTATGTTAATCTTTGGTGTGACAATGGTATTGATGATGATGTTTCGACCCGGTGGTGTATGGCCAAGAAAAAGGGGCAAATTACCAACTGAATCAATGCTAGTAAAAGAAGAAAAGAGCGAGATATAATGAAAAATCAAATTGAAGAAAAAGAAAATAAGACTGTCAGTAGTATTGATAGAGAAATTGTGTTAGAGACAAACAAATTAACCAAACGGTTTGGTGGGCTTGTTGCTGTTAACCAAATTGACTTAAAAGTCACAAAAGGTAAAATAAGCAGTATTATAGGACCAAATGGCGCTGGTAAGACAACGGTCTTTAATGTGATAACAGGTATTTATCAGCCCGATGCTGGGCAGTATTTTTTCAAAGGGGAAAAAATATCAAATATGAAACCTCATCAGATACTGTCTAAAGGGATAGCCCGAACTTTCCAGAATATCCGACTTTTTCAAAATATGACCTGTCTGGAAAACGTGATGTCAGGACAACATGCCAGGAGTAAATCTGGTTTATGGCCTTCCATTTTTCGATTACCTTCTCAGAAACAAGAGGAGCAGAGGATCCAAGAAATTGCCGAAAGAAGACTTAAACAGGTTGGACTAAGTGAATATAAACATGAATTAGCAAAAAATATTGCCTATGGTAATCAAAGAATGTTGGAGATTGCCAGAGCCTTAGCAAGTAATCCGGATCTGCTGATACTTGATGAGCCAAGTAGTGGTTTGAACGACAAAGAATCTGAAGATTTGGTTAATTTTCTTAATGAAATAATAAATGAAGAACTGACTATTTTACTTATAGAACATGACATGAACGTGGTAATGGGAATTTCAGATTGGGTAACTGTTATGGATGAAGGAAAAAAAATTGCCGAAGGAAAACCTGAAGATGTTTATAGTAATCCCGTTGTTATTGAAGCATATCTGGGGAAAGAAGAAGAGGAGGAAGATTAGTTCCTATGGAGACTTTATTAAAAATTAGTGACCTCCATATCTATTATGGATCAATACAGGCATTGAAAGGAATTTCCCTGGATGTTGCAAAAGGGGAAATTGTAAGCGTCTTGGGTGCAAATGGTGCAGGGAAAAGTACCCTGCTCAGGGCTATTTCCGGTTTGGTACCTGCTCATAAAGGTGAAATGATATTTAAAGAAAAGTCTTTAAAGAAAAGAGAAGCATATAAGATTGTTATTGATGGCATTTCCCATGTACCTGAAGGAAGGCATGTTTTTTCTACCTTAACTGTAGAAGAAAACCTGAATTTAGGTGCTTTCAATCGTCGAGGTAATCAGAAACTTGTGGCAGAAAGAAAAGAACGGGCTTATAATTTGTTTCCCATTTTAAAAAAGAGAAAAGACCAATTAGCCGGTACACTGTCCGGTGGTGAGCAGCAGATGTTGGCTATCGGTAGAGGATTGATGAGTGATCCGGAATTGTTGCTTTTGGATGAACCATCTTTGGGACTTGCTCCCTTGCTGGTGAAACAAATTTTTAAAATAATTAAAGAAATTAACGAACAAGGTATCGCTATCCTCCTTGTGGAGCAGAATGCCAGAAAAGCTTTAGCTATATCCAACAGGGCGTATGTATTGGAAACTGGAAATGTAACCATCAGTGGTTCATCTTCAAAGTTAAAGGATGATAAAAAAGTTCAGGAAGCTTATCTGGGTGGAACTGCATTAAAAAAACAAAAAAATCGGATATCCTGATTTTTGCTAAAAACAAATATTTAAAAAAAGTAAAATATTTATCAAAACCTTTGTCTTGAGAGCGTTGAAGAGTTAAGTAATGCGATTGAGTCATTGGTTTTATTTATTTAACCAGAAAAAAAACTGACTAAGAAAAAACGAACCCCCTTTTAGGGGTTCCTTAAAGACACCCGCTGGGCGGGTGCGATATTTATTTAATCCTGAACAATTATCTGCTTGGAAGGTAGTCATGGTTAAATAAATAGGTTTTACCATGAAAAAGATGAAGAGAAGTATCTGACAATTTTTCACCTGAAGTCCAAAACAGGCAGTTATAATGTTTTGGAAATATTCAGTTAAAATATAATAAAGAAGTAGAAAAAAAGTAACCAGGAAAAACTTAAGCGCTTTTTAGAGACTTCTTAAAACCACCCGCTGGGCGGGTGCGATATTTACTTGTAATTTCATTGAAAAAAAAGTTCTTTTTTGTTATATTATATGAAAGTTAATATAGTTAATTTTATTTTTTTTAGGGATAAAATATTATGAATCAAAAAAGAAGCGAAGATAAAGAATTAATAAGCATTTTTAATGATGAATTGATTGATTTAAGAGATAACTTAATTAACATGTCACAATTAGTAAGAAGTTCTTTGGGACAGGCAATACAATCACTGATTAATAAAGACAGGCAATTGGCACAGCAGGTTATCGACAATGATGATAAGGTTGATCGAATGGAATTAGATATTGAAGAGCAATGTTTGCAGTTAATTGCCTTAAAACATCCGGTGTCTAAAAAATTAAGAGTCATTACCTGTGCTATGAAAGCAATTTCTGATTTGGAAAGGGTAGGTGACCGTGCAGCTAATATTGCCGGAGCCAGTCAATATTTATCTTCAAAGCCCATGGTAAAACCATTAATAGATATTCCAAGGATGGCCGAAATAACACAAAACATGCTGCAGGATAGCCTTGATGCTTATCTTAGGGGAGATGTTAATTTGGCAAAAGCTGTTTGGGAAAAAGATAAAATGGTTGACCAATTGAATCAGCAGATATTTCGTGAGTTGCTTACATTTATGTTGGAAGACCCTCACACTATCAGCCGGGCTATACATCTGATTTTTATATCAGATAATTTGGAGAGGATTGGGGATCATGCCGGAAACCTGGCTGAAAGAGTGGTTTATATCGTAGATGGACAAAGAATAAAGGAAAAGATTGAACAAAAAGATAAAGGAAAATAAAATATATGTTTGTAATAATTAATGCTATTAATATTTTGTTTAGAATATATAGCTATGTAATTCTTGCCAGGATTTTTATATCATGGCTACCGGTTGACCGTACAAATCCTATTATAAGATTAATTTATCAAATTACTGAGCCAGTATTGGCTCCTTTTAGAATTATTCTACCTTTAGGGGGAATGGGAATTGATTTGTCTCCCATTATTGTGTTTTTTCTGCTTAATTTATTAAGAACATCCCTTATAAGGTTAATTGTTAATTTGTATTATTAATTTACTGGGAAAAATTTTTTATAAAAACGTAAAAAAGGCAGCCAATAGAAGGAGGGCGATTAATGAAAATTACCCCAATGGATATTGAACAACAGCAATTTGGTAGATCATTTAGAGGATATAATGAAGAAGAAGTTGATAATTTTTTGGATCGAATTGCAAAAGATTATGAAGAAGTGCTAAATGAAAATATCAAACTTAAAGAAGAAATTGAAAGGCTTCAATCAAGGATGGAAGAATATTCAAAGATGGATGAAACGCTTAGAAGTGCACTGGTAAATGCTCAACAAAGTGCTTCAAATATTAAGGAAAACGTTCAAAAAGAAGCTCAGGTTATGATAGAAAATGCCAAAATAGAAGCTGAGAGGATAAAGCAACAAGCAAAACAGGAAATTTATGATATAAATAATGAGATTGAAGCACTTAAAAAAAGAAAGTATCTTCTTTTGGAAAAATTAAAAAATACATTAAAGCTCCATATCCGGATGCTTGACGAAGAAATTACCCAGGAGCCTGAAAGACCGGAAAATAAATATATTGAGGATAGAACAATTGAAGATCTAAAAATGAGAATCTCTTCTAATGAAGAAAACAGCTCAACAAACTTGCCTGACCGGGGAAATAATAATCAGGGCGATGAAAGTGTTTAAGCTATAGAAATAACAGTACAGGAACAGATATTTTCGTTGACTCTTTGCAAAAAGAATGATAATATCTTTTGAAAATACATTATATCTATTCCAATAGGAAAATAAAAAGAGGAAGAGTAGGTAATTGATTGATTACTGAAAATCACCTCTTAAAATTTTGGCTGAACAAAAAGTAAGTCAAAACGGTTGTTCCGATATAGCTGAAGATGAAAGAATGTTTTTTCTTTCATGGAGGTTATTATCGTGTTTAAAATTAACAAAACGATAATAACAAATGAAGGTGGTACCGCAGGAAGCATTAACCTCTTGCCCTTTAACAGGCAAGGGGTTTTTTATTTTATTATTATTTACCTTAGATCCTAAGCCCCTTTTAGAGGCTTCTTAAAGTCACCCGCTATATGGGTGCGATATTTATTTATAATTACAAGACAAGAGGAGAGTACAATATGGACTTTAAAGCAACCCTTAATTTACCAAAAACCGAATTTTCCATGAAAGCAAATTTACCCAAAGAAGAACCCAAAATGCTTGAATTCTGGCAGAATATGAAATTAGACAAAAGGTTATTAGAGAAATACCGGGATAGGGAGAAATTTATCCTGCATGACGGACCACCTTATGCCAATGGTAATATACATATAGGAACTGCATTTAACAAAATATTAAAAGATATTATTCCCAAATACAAATGGATGAAGGGTTTTAATTCTTATTATGTACCAGGTTGGGATACCCATGGTATGCCTATTGAACATAAAGTCAGCCGGGATTTAAATGTAACCCTTAATGATATTGATCATGTAAAATTGCGGGAAAAATGTCAGGAATATGCTGAAAAATATATTGATATTCAGAGGGAAGAATTCAAGAGGTTAGGAGTTATTGCCGATTGGGAAAATCCTTATTTGACCTTTCTACCGGAATACGAGGAACGACAGATAGATGTTTTTGGCAAAATGTATGAGCGTGGCTACATTTATAAAGGTTTAAAAGCAGTATTCTGGTGCCCATCCTGTGAAACGGCATTGGCTGCTGCTGAAATTGAATACAGTGATGAAGAAAGCGATTCTATTTATGTAAAATTTAAGGTTATTGATGATCTAAGTTCCATATTCCCTGAAGCAAAGCCGGAAGAAACTTATATAGTTATCTGGACAACAACTCCCTGGACTATACCCGGTAATTTCGCCATTACCCTGCATCCCAATTTTCAATACAGCCTGGTGAAAACTGAACAGGGGTACCTGATTATAGCCTCCAAACTGGTAGAAGAGGTGATGAAAAAAACGGGTATTGATTCATACCAGGTTCTTGCTGAAAAAGAAGGCAGCCTTTTTGAAGGCATGAAAGCAAGACATCCCTTACTGGATAGAGATTCTGTTATTATCCTGGGGAGACATGTTACACTGGATGAAGGAACAGGTTGTGTTCATACCGCTCCCGGACATGGCCAGGAAGACTATGAAATCGGCATGAAATATAAATTGCCTATTGTCTCAGTACTGGATAGCAAGGGAAGACTGAACGAAGATTCCGGTCCTTTTAACGGACTGGATTACCGAGAGGGTAATAAAAAAGTAATGGAGGCTTTAGATGAAAAAGGAAATCTTTTAGGATCCGGTAAAATAAAGCATTCCTATCCGCATTGCTGGCGTTGCAAAAGTCCGGTTCTTTTCCGGGCTACCGAGCAATGGTTTGTCTCTGTTGACAAATTCAGAGATAAGTCTCTGGAAGCCATCAATCAGGTTCAATGGATTCCCCGCTGGGGAAAAGAGAAAATATATAGTATGGTTGCAGAAAGAACAGACTGGTGTATCTCACGGCAAAGAGTATGGGGTGTGCCTATCCCTGCTTTTTACTGTAAAGAATGCGGAGAGATCGTCATTACTCCAGAGACTATCGAAATAGTTAAAAAATTATTTAAGGAAAAGGGTTCTAATGCCTGGTTTGCCATGACGGCAGAAGAAATTTTACCTAATGGTTTTAAATGTCCTCATTGCCAGGGGACTGAATTTGAGAAGGAGTCGGACATAATGGATGTATGGTTTGATTCCGGTTGCAGCCATGCAGCAGTATTGAAGAGTAGAGAAGATTTGCACTGGCCTTGTGAGTTGTATCTGGAAGGAACAGACCAGCATCGTGGGTGGTTCCAGACCTCTCTTTTGACATCAGTTGCCAGCTTTGATAAAGCCCCCTATAAATCAGTTTTAACTCATGGTTTTATAGTTGATGAAGGGGGTAGAAAGATGTCCAAATCTGTTGGGAATGTTATACCACCTCAGGAAGTCATCGACCAACATGGGGCAGATATCCTGAGATTGTGGGTTGCCTCTTCCGATTACCGAAGAGATGTAAGAATTTCCAGGAAAATAATCAAACAGCTGGTGGAAATCTACCGAAAGATTAGAAACACCTCCCGTTTTATTCTGGGAAATTTATATGATTTTGATCCGGAGAAAAACAATATTCCTTACGAACAACTGGAGGATATTGACCGGATTGTCTTAAGCCAATTCCAGGATTTAGTTAAAAGAGCTAGTGATAATTATGAAAATTATGAATTCCATTCCATGTACCATGATATTCATAACTTCTGTACCCTTAATTTAAGTTCCTTTTATCTGGATATTATCAAAGATCGGCTTTATGTCTTAAATGCCGACTCAGTTCAAAGAAGAGGAGCCCAGACCGTTTTATACAAAATTGTCAGTGAGTTAACCCGGTTAATAGCCCCTGTATTAAGCTTTACAGCAGAAGAGATATGGCAAAATTTAAACAAGATAGGGAAAAATGAAGATAGTGTCTTTCTTTCCCCCTGGCCGCAGGTGGACCAGAAAATGGTTCAGAAAGAAATGGAAGAAAAATGGAGCCAACTTCTGGCAGTGAGAAAAGATGTGCTCAAAGCCCTGGAGATTTCCCGGAAAGACGGCCAGATAGGTAATGCCCTGCAGGCCCAGGTAGATATTTATGCGGCAGATAAAAGACTTTTCGCTTATTTAAGCCAGTTTAAGGAAAAACTGGAAACAATCTTTATTGTTTCCAAAGTTGAACTCCTGAATCAGGATACAGACATTTCCGGGGAAAATGTATTCAAAGGAGAAGAAGTCCCCGAGCTTTCCATTGTAATCAAGAAAGCACCCGGTCAGAAGTGTGAGAGATGCTGGTGTTATTCCGAAACTGTCGGTCAGGATAGTCAACATCCTACAATCTGTCATAAATGTGTTACGGTATTGGATGAAAATGGTCAGCAATAATCGGGCAGGAACGGTGACCTTATTTTCTATCACCTGAAAAATTGAAACTTAATTATCAAATTGAGCTATAATGGGATTGGAGATTAAAATGTATTTTGTAATCGGTGTATTTTTGGTAACTTTGCTGGACCAGGTCACCAAGATTTGGGTACAGATCAATATGGATTTAATGCAATCCATCCCGGTCATCAAAGGGATTTTTCACCTGACCTATATTCATAATCCCAACTCTGCCTTTGGCCTGTTGAAATTTCCCAATACTGTATTTGTGGTAATTGGCATAATTGTGATTTTGCTGATTGTATTTTTGTTGCGCAAGAAAATTGCTCAGAAAAATAAACTGGTCTTTTTTTCCTTGATTTTTATCCTGGGCGGTTCCCTGGGAAATATGATAGACCGTCTGCGGGTTGGCAGTGTTATAGATTTTCTGGATTTTCGCATATGGCCGATTTTCAATATTGCTGATTCGGCTCTTAATATCGGCCTTTTTCTACTTATTATTCATTTCTTATTTCACAAGGAAGATGAGCTGCCTGAAGAAGAGCAGGAAGAATAAAGCAATGTTTAAACAAAAAGAAATCCTCTATTCAGAAAAAGAAAATATCCGGATTGATGGTTTCCTGTCTCAAAATCAGATTACTGACCTGTCCAGAAGCAGAATAAAGGAGCTTATTATCCTGGGCAATATCCTGGTAAACGGGAAAAGGGTAAAGCCCAGCCATCTTTTAAGGGAAGGGGAGAAAATAACTATAGACATCCCGGAGCAGACAGATTTGCCCTTGGAACCGGAGAATATTCCCCTGGATATCTACCATGAAGATGAGCATATGATGGTGATTGATAAGTCTGCCGGGATGATTGTACACCCTACCGGAAAAGTAAAAACAGGCACTCTGGTTAATGCCATTCTCTTTCACTGTAAGGGAGGGCTACCGGGTATCAATGGCGTGAATCGACCGGGTATTGTGCACCGGCTGGATAAGGAGACTTCCGGACTGATAATGGTTGCCAAATCCGAACTGGCTCATCGCTCACTTACCGCACAGATCAAAGACCGAAAGATTATCAAAAAATATATGGCGCTGGTTCATGGTAAGTTAAATGAACCGGCAGGATATATCGAAGCTCCCATAGGGCGAGACTGCAGGCATCGAAATAAGATGGCAATCTCCGATATCGCCAGCAGAGAGGCAAAAACCTACTTTGAAGTCATCAGGCAATTTGGAACATTTGCCCTGTTATTACTTAGATTATATACCGGCCGAACCCATCAGATAAGGGTGCATCTGAAATTTATCGGACATCCGGTGGTAGGTGACAAGGTATACGGAGTACGAAAAGAAAAAAGCCCCCTGTTAAGCATTTCCAGACAGGCATTACATTCCCATTATTTACAGATTACCCATCCGGCAACCAATGAGATCATGAGCTTTAGCTCACCTTTGCCTGAGGACATCAGAGAGCAGCTTTCTGTCCTTTAATCTCTTTTCCTGTCAGTTGACCAGCATACGCTGAATATCTTTTTTGGTTTCATTATGGTTGGTCTCAATCGTTATGGTTTTTTCATTGGAGTAAATTACTTTCCCCATTTTAGAATCTTTGGCTTTTCGAACATATTTTCTCTGGGTATAGATAATAAGGACATTTTCCTTATCTTTGGTTTTACTGAAAAAAGCAGCCAGGCGGGCGGCAAAGACCAGCGTAGAATAAGGGGGACTTTCCAGATTTTTATGGTTTTTAATAATCACATGACCTCCCGGTCTGGTGAGATTATGTAGCCAGAAATCATTTCCGGAAGAGAGATGCCTCAGGATATATTCATTCTGCCGGTTATTTCTACCGGCCAGGATAGTCCAACCATCCGATGATAAAAACTTGCTGATAGCCGGGCCTTGTTCGGTTTTTCGTTTTGCCGTTCCGTCTTTTTCCTTTTTGATATAACCGAGTTTAATCAACCTGTCATACAGTACAGATAATTCTTCCAGTGAATTTCTGTTCTCAGCCAGTTTCTGCTGAATTTCTTTTAATTGTTGCAGAGAATCCTGATTCTGCCTGGCTTGTTTTTCAACTGCATCGCGGTTTTGCTGCAGTTTTTTGTATTTCTTAAAATAGTTTTTAGCATTTTGCATGGGAGTTAAATCAT
>Ga0272443_10007658_pt1 | contig 10235 bp, 18 predicted proteins | sample SSMAcet12_FD_193581 | JGI IMG/M metagenome (GOLD analysis project Ga0272443, IMG submission 193581) | Marine sediment archaeal communities from Little Sippewissett salt marsh, Falmouth, MA, United States - SSM-Acet-12 | ecosystem: Environmental > Aquatic > Marine > Wetlands > Sediment ... | reverse complement strand
GGCGAACGGCGTCGGCCGATCGAAGACCCGCTGCATCAGGGCCTTCTGGTTGGCCTGCACGTGCTTGGCCGTGCGTGTCAGGGCCACGGCCGTGGCAAACCGGATCTGCCGGTCGACGTCCCGGACGATCCCCTTGAGACTGCCCTCGATGGTGGCCTTCAGCCGCATCATGACCCCGCAAAGAGAAAGGCCCTGCCGCGCCGCCACGACAGGGCCTCGAGTCAACAGGGAGGATCGTTATGAGCTCCAGGAAAAGGAAAAGGCCCGTTCCAGCTTCCGCCGGACGGACCTCGACCCCGGCGCAGGATGTCAATGTTTCATCGCAATGTCAACCCGATTTCGCAAGCCATGGACGCCGAGGCGCGACTGGTCGCAATATCTTGTGCTTTGCCAGAGGCAGCTCCCCGCGGGCGTGATGAGCGTACAGAACCCACAGGGCCTGCCACCACTCGACATAGACGCGCCGCATGTAGGCGATGTACTCGGGCATCGGATCGTAGTGGAAGTAGCAGTAGAACTTGTGCCTTTTGCCGTCGAATTCGAAGCGCCGCTTCTTGTGATCGCGGTCGTAGCGCCACTGGACGACCTTCGGCACCGCGCCGGGCAGCCAGTCCGGCCGCGTGCCCGCCTTGGCATGGCGGATGACCATCCCGATCCATTGCGACGGCAGTTCCTTCACCGCGTCATGGAGGGCCTCGGCGTCGGGGTGTATGTCGCAGGCGATGCCCGCCGCCCATCGCGCGCCGCCGCCCGGTACGTCGACCCGGCAGCCCAACGCCATATGGCTGGCGATCATCGCCGAGTTGCTGGTGCCGCCGATCATCGGTATCGACGTCCCGGCGGCCCGCCCGACCACCGCGTCCGCCGCCTGGTCCTGATAGGTCCAGATCAGCAGCTGCTCGATGTCCATGGCCACGTTGCGGGAATCAGCCATTGCCCGCCCCCACCAGCTCGGTCCGTTTCGTCCGGTAATCGTCGGCGCTCAGCGCCCCCCAGTCGCCGCCGGCCTTGACCGCGTCCAGGGGGATGCCGGCACCCAGCAGATCCTTGACCCGCTCGGCATGGCGTTCGGCCTGGATGCGCTGCCCGACGTCGCCGGGATCGTACCCACCCGCAGTCGGCGACCGTCCCCGGGTCCGCGCCCCTTCCTGGACGGCCCGGTCGAAATACTTCAACGACCCCGGCGGCTCCCCGCCGCCCTTGAACCGCCGCAGGCACACGGCATCGATCACCGCGATGCAGACGTCGGCTCCGATCCCGTCGTCCAGCCATCGCCCGGCCATCACCAGGTCGCTCGGATGCGGCCAGGGCCGCGCCCGTTGCTCGCCGAAGTGGTCGATGATCGCCTTGTCGAACCCCTCGACAATCCTCCGAGCAGCAGCCGGGTCGCGCGCGGATGACGGACTCGGCCTATCCCTATTATCTCCTTTCTGGCTTCTGGCCTCTGGCCTCTGGGGCTTAACCCCACCCTTAACCCCTGGGTTAACCGGAGGCGGTTTTTCCGTTTTTTTGCAGAGGGTTGGGTTGCCTCCTTTCTTGCCGTTCCTGGACGCTTTTCGCGACTTCGCGAGATCCCGGACCATCCGGCGCGAGTAGATGCGGCCAGTGCGGTCGCGGGAGAAGACGCCTCGTCGTTCCAACTCGGCCACCAGGGTCGCCGCCTCGGTTTCGGTCACATTGCCCAACTGGGCGATGTCCGTTACTCCGAGCGGTTCCCCTGCGATGGCGAGATGGCCGTGAGGTTCGCCTTTCCAGCACGCCGCTTGCATCCGCATCCACAGGCCCTGGGCGGCCAGCGAGCACAGCCTCAGCCGCTCGTCGCCCTCGTGGTCGGACCAGTACCATTTCGTCCAGGGTTTCGCCGTCAAAAGTCGTCTCCATCGTCGCGGCGGGCGCGGTTGCCGAAACGCATCCGTGGCCCGTCGAAGAACAGGTTCACCTTGCCGATGTCGCCCTGGCGCTGCTTGAGGACCATCACCTCGGCGTCGAACTTCACCGCCTCCATACGCGACAGCCATTCGTCGAGCCGCAGCGTGAAGTCCTCCGCGCTTTCCCTCTCCTGGCGGCGCGGCTCGGCCTGCTTCAGGTAATAGGCCTCGCGATAGACGCCCCACATGTTGTCGGCCGCCTGCTCGATCTCGCCGGACTCCCGGAAGTCGCTGAGGATCGGCCGCTTGTTCTCGCGGGTCGCCGAAGCTCTCGACAGCTGCGACAGGGCGATCACCGGCACCTTCAGGATCTTCGCCATGTTCTTCAGGCCGCGCGCGATCTCGCTGACCTCCTGGGTGCGGTTGCCGCCGTAGCGGTCGGGCGGCTGGACCAGCTGCAGGTAGTCGACGACGACCAGCCCGATGCCCTCCTTGCGGATCAGGCGCTTCGCCGTCGCCCCGATCATCGGCAGCCCGATCGACGGCCGGTCGTCGATCCAGATCGGCAGCCCGCGGGAATCGCGGCTGGCCGTGATCACGTCGGTCATGTCCTGCTCGGTCAGCCGCCCACCGCGCATGGCCGGGACCGGCAGCCCGGTCCGGGCCGCCACCTCGCGCATGGCCAGCTGCTCCGCGCCCATTTCAAGCGAGAACACCAGGCACGGCGTGCCCGTCGCCGCCACTGCCGCGACGATGGAATTGGCAAGCGCCGTCTTGCCCATGCTGGTTGCCCCGCCGATGACCGTCAGATCCGGCGCGAAAAGGCCGCCGATCAGGGCATCCAGGTCGATCAGTCCGGTCTGCAGGCCGACCGGGCCGTCCCCGCGCCAGGCCCGCTCGATATCCGCGACCGCGCAGTCCATGGCGTCGGACATCGGTCGCGGCCCCTCGAGCCCGGTCGTCTCGAACTCGGCGAAGGCCTCCTCGACCGAAGCCATGACCTCCCGTGCCGATCCCGCGACGACGCCCTGGAACACCCGGTTCACCGCGGCGTCGGCGATTTCGAGGATCCGCCGCCGCTCGAACATATCGACGATCAGCCGCGCGTACTCACCGGCGTTGATGCGGCCGACCGCGGCCGACGCCAGCTGCGCGATCAGGTCCTGGCCGCCGGCATCGATCAGCACCGGATCTGTCCGCGCCGTCTGGTTCACGTTGATCGGATCGGGAATGCGGCCGCCCTCGGCCAGGGCCAGGATGATCTCCCAGACCCGCCCGTAGGGTTCCGAGGCGAAGTGTTCCGGCAGCAGGAAACGCAGATCGTCGAGCACGTCGGGGAAGGCGAAGACCGCGCCGATGACCGCCTGCTCGGCCTGCAGCTCCATCGGCGGCTGCCGGAAGGCCGCCATCCGCGGATCGTCCCGCATCTCGGCCGCGTTCGCCCGGCTCATGCACCGCCCCCGCTCCGCCACATCCGCCATTCCGCCTCGGCCCGCGCCGCGCAGTCGGGACAGGCGTCCATTCCGCCGACCGTGGTGGTCACCATCGCCGGCACCCGGCGGAGGACCTCGACCTCCTCGGTCCGCCCGCCCGGAAGCCTCACCCGCTCGATGCCCAGTACGCCGTAGTGCGCCAGATGATCGACCTTGCGCTGCGGCCGCAGGATCGATCCCCTGCCGCCGCAGGTCGCACAGACCGCCGTCCGGGCATCCGCCGACGGCCGGGTATCGGCCCGCGATCCGGAAACCGCCCCGCCTCCGGAAGCGTTCGGACTGGCCGCGTTAAACGCTTCGCTCGGGCGGGCGGGCGGTATGTCCGCCACTACCCCCGCCGGGAAGGCCCCTCCGGCGTTCTCGGGCGCTCTTTCCGGAACCGCCCCGACCGGCTTTCCGACCGCGTTCATCACCGATAATCCCCCGGCCGTTCGAACTTCGCCCGACTGGGCGGAATGAACACCACGGGCACGCTGTCCACGCCCATGTCGGGCAGCGCCGGCGGCAGGTCTTTCCTGCTCACAACCATCCAGCCGTAAGAGGTGGCACTCGACGGACGCTTCATTCGTCCGCTGTCTTCGTCCCAGTACTCTTTCGACGGATCAAGCAGGCGGCCTTTGTGCAGCGGCACCCGTTCCACATGCTGCACGTAGAAAGCCTGTCTGGCGTAGGGCCGCCAGACGGCATCGAAACGCTTGCCGCCTTCGAGCATCTGGATACGCCCGAACATCGCGATGCCGACCCGCGCGAACTGCAGCGCCGTGAGCGCGAAGCGCAATAGCCGCGGAGCCGAGGCCGGGCCGAACGGCGGGTTGGTGATAACCCAGTCGACATCGCCGAAAGGCATCCCCGGGCCCAGTTGACCCGCTTCAAGGCTCAGGAAATCAAAGACCGGAAAGCCGACACCGTAGTCGAGAACGTCGCTGGCGTGCACCGTATCGAAGTACTCCCGCAGCACCCGCACCATGTGGCCCCGGTTCGCCGCCGGCTCCCAGACGACTTGATTGCGCTCGACCAGGCCCATCGGTTGCAGCACGACCTCGATCAGCTGGCGAACGGCAAAGGGTTGGGTCGGAAAATCGTCCAGCGAGTCCGGCGGCTCCTGCCGCTGGGCCATCACCGCCGAGGAGATGTTCTGGCTCATGGTTGAGCCTCTCTCGATCGGTTGATGGATATATCCATAGCCGCTCTCATTCACAAAGGCCGTACATGCTCGAACAGATCGGCGCAGGGCCGGCCTTGAGCAGGTCGTATTGCTTTCCGCCGCGGGTGGTCATCGCCCACTTCATGCGTTGGTCAATGCGGCAACGCTCGTAAACTTCTTCGCCCGGCTCGACCCATTGGTCGACCATCAAGCCGGTTTCCTGGTCGCGACAGGGCTCGAACTTCCAACCCGGAAGCGGCTTGTCGGAAATTAGAGCACCGTCAGTGAAGAACGTAGTCCAACCGCGCTTGGCGGCCAGGCAAACCAGACGCTCCCATTCCCGTACTTTGTCGATGTGGTCGGGAAACCGGCGGGCGATTTCCGCCAGTTCGGCCTTTTGGCAGTTGATGCACGGCATACAGCCGACCCTGCCCATGCCCATCATGTAGAGCGGGTTGAGTTCAATGCCGCGGCGCTTCAGAAAGCGGATCACCATGTCAGCGGTCCAGAAGGCAATAGGCCGGCGGATCAGCCAACCCTCGGCGGTAGGCTCGATTTTCAAGGCATCGGCCCGGTTCTGGCTCTCGTCGCGGCGGACGCCCTGCCAATTCTCGATCAGGTAGCCTTCCTCCATCAGGCCAAACATGAAGGCAGTCAGTGGGCGGCTCTTGAGTTCCTGGGTGCAGAACTGCGCCTTTCGGGACGGAAATCTCCCCTTCCATAGACAGAGATCAAGGAACGGAACGCCCGTCGGGACAAGAACCTCCAGGGCCTCGTCGACATGCTTTCTCGGGACGCCGTCCTTTTCCCAATGTGCCTCGATGTAGGTGCGCTTGTTGGCGATCCGCTGGGTGAAGTCGGATTTCACGACGTCGAGCGGCACGTTGAGGCGGCGATGGAGATAGTCGATGTGTTCAAGCGTGATGTTGTGCTCGTTGCCGGTATCGGCCAGGACCATGCGGCATTTCTCCGGGCCGTGGTGGTCGACGGCGATGGCCGCGGTAGCTGCGCTATCTTTGCCACCAGAAGACGAGACGATGATGATCTGTTCCGTCATGCCGCCGCTTCCTTCACGCCGCGCCGCCGACGACCTGCCTTCGCGACCGTTTCCTCACCCGCTTGACGGCCAACTGGCTCACCTTGTGCTCCAGCTCGGCCACCGCCATGATCGACGGCTTGATCTCGGCCGGCGCGGCGTCGTATCCCCGGCCGTACCGACCACCCAGGCGCGGCAACAGGGCGCGCGGAATCAGCTTCCAGTTCGCGGGATCGGTGTTTTGTCTATTGCCGTCTCGGCACTTGAGGGCCATGCCGTCCGGCACCGGGCCGTTGGCCTTCTCCCACAGCCATCGGTGCTTCAAGACATAGCGCCGCTCGAACCCGGTGTGCGGATTCGTCTCCTCGATGCTGATCTCGACATAGCCGTCCTTCGAAACCCGCTCGTGGCCGGCGTACTTGGTGTTGTGCGGGAGGTGGCCCTTCCTGAACCAATGCCGGGCGCTGTTCGCGTTGAAGGGCATCGACTTGCCCTTGTTGGCCGGTACGTGTCCGGCGTCGAACCGTCCGGTCCGGCCGGTCAGCCAGCCCTTGCGCTTGCAGAGCGCGTTGAGGTTCGTCAGCGAAACGTCCTCCCTTCCGAACTCGCGGACGAAGGCTTCGTGCAGTTCCCGGCGCGGCAGGTCGCGCCGCGCGGCGATGAATTCAAGCTCCTCCCGGCTGTAGGGAATCGACCGCCCCTTCATTGGGCCGTCTCGTCGTCGGTGTAGACCTTCGCCGGCGCGGCCGGTCCCTGGATCATCGGCAGGTGGTTGAGAAACCGATCGCCGTGATCGGCGACGAGCCGGCATGCGGAAAGCTGGACGTTCGCCCCGTCGAGGATCTTGTCGGCAACCTTCACCATCGCCTCGGCACGCTTGACTTCGGTCTCCATGTGCTCGCTCGACAGGCCTTCGTCGGACAGGCGCTCGAGTTGCGTGAACAAATGGTCGTTGAGGTCGGTCAGACGGTTCTTCATCTCTCGCACTCTCCTCTCGATTCCCCCGCCTCCGCGAGGATCGCGTCGGCCGCGCCGAGCAGGGCCGCGAGCGCCTCCCCGACCCGGGGATCGCGCTCCACCGTGGACGGTCGCGAGATCCTGCCGCCGGCGATCCGGCAGTTCAGGTTCAGGGACCGGATCACCCGGTCCAGGTTGGTGTCCTCGTGCTTGCCGGGCGTCGAGAACCACACGCCGACCGCCTGTATCCAGGGCGGCTCCCTCAACGGCTTGAACTCGACATGGGCGTAGAGCGAACCGAAGGGCGATTTCACCTTCTGGGTCACGCACTGGCTGCGGTCGCCGGCTTCGGTCATCGCCCCCCGTCCTCCTCGCCGGTTTCCCCGTCCCCGTCTGCCCCCTCGCCGTTCTCCGTCTGTCCGGGCGCGTGCCAGCATCGTGCGTGGTGTTCCGGGCAGTACGACGATCCCGGCTGGACCGGCTTGCCGCAGAAGTTGCGGTCGCGCGGCTCGCCCTCGATGAACTGGCAGGTCCGGGGCCGCCACCCGGCTCCCCGCAGCGGCCGGCCGCCGCCCAGCCGTGTCGCCGATCCGGGATCGTGCTGGCCGGCCCATTGGCGGTACTGCCGGAGGGCCGGGCCGCTCAGGGCCGATTCGGAACGAATGGACAGCGGCTCGGTCATGGCTTTCCCCCATCCATCACCGCGGCAATCTCGCCGGCGATGCCGGCATAGCCGGCGAGGTCGACGTAGTTGTCGGGGTTCGGGGCGCCGTGCTTGGTGCGCGAGATCTTCATCAGCGCCATCATCAGCGCCGTATCCCGGGCCGATAGCCGGCAGCCGGGAACCAGGCGCTCTCCGAGATAGGCGTTCCACTGCGCCGCCAGGTCGGCATACACCTCCAGGGCGTCGCCGTGTGTCGCCTGACGGTCGCCCTCGACCAGCTCCGCCGCCCGGCGGCAGATCGCCCCCGCGCTCATGAGCCTGTTTCCCCAACCGAGGTACAGGGAAAAGGTGAAGCGGGAAACACAGAGGCCGCCGGGGAAGGTGAGACCACAGAGGGCTTCCTTCGCGCCACCGGCGCGTTTCCCTTTCTCTGTGAACCTCCGTGTTCTCGGTGTTCTCTGTGGTGAATCCTTCCTTTCATCACCCTTCCTCCGCCTCCTTGACCTTCAGCGATTCGTCGATGCGCGCCAGGATCTCCAGGGCGTCGCGGATCTCGCTGCGCAGGTTCAGGCGCCGGATTTCGGCGGCGCTGACCCGGCCGTCGCCGGCCAGGGCCTCGCCGAGCCGCGAAATCGCCTCCCCCGCCTCCTTGGCCAGGGCCCCCAGCTCGCCGGGGCCGATCTCGCCGGCCGCCGCGGCCGGCACCGGCACCAGCAGGTAACCGGAAAGATCGGCCAGGGCGCGCGTCACCAGCGGCGCCCCGGCCTCGGCCTCGAGGTCGGCGATCACGTCGACCGGCGCCTGCATCGCCTCGGACGGTGCGCCGAAGCGTGACAGCCGCGAGGTGTCGGAGCGGGTGATCGCCGCCGCCGCGTGCGGGCCGCCGCAGATGCGTACCAACCGGCGCACCGCGGCCTTGAGGGTCAGGTAGTCGCGTAGCGGCAGGTAGCGGGCCGTGGACTCGTCGTCGCTCATGAAACACCTCCGGAAACGATTGCGTCGCCCCGCCCCCGGCGGCGTGCGACCATGGGAGAATGGAAAAGCATCCGCACCGACTGGACGAACTCGCCGCCCGCCTGCAGCAGCAGCTGGCCCGCGATCCGGACCACCCGCGTGCGCGGGACATGGCGGCGGCCCTGCGCGAGCACGCCGAGGATGCGGAAACCGGCCGGCAGGTGCGAAAGGAGGGAGCGCGGCGGCGACACGGCGCATCTGCGCATTCGCCGCCGGCCCCCTCTTCCCCTACACTGGGGGCGTGCAACCGACAGCGAAGGGGAAACCCGATGAATGACGAACGCGAAACCGGCGACGCCACCCTCAACGCGCTGGCCGCGATAGCCGGCAAAGGCCAATCCGATAGCGTCATGGCCATGGTCGTGGTGGTCTGGACGGTCTGCGAGGAACTCATCGCCCAGGGCGCTCTCGACCGTGGCCGGTTGGCCGTAGCCATTCAGGCCAGGGCCGACGACATCCAAGGCGAGGACCTCGCCCCGGCGCGCCGCGCCCTGACCCTGATGCGCGAGACCCTGGACCGCCACGGCTAGACCGCGCGGCCGCGGTTCAGCGCCCCGCCCGGCCGCGAATGCGTCTCGGCGGCGGCGGCGAAGGCGTCTTCGGCGGCCTTGTCGAGCCGCCGCTTGAGGTCCTCGGCGGTCGTGGCGAACCGCCGCCTGATGTCCCTTTCGGCGTCGGGCGACAGCCGCAGGGATTGCGAGACGCCGTCGGCAACGTCGCCGACGGCGGGCCGGAAGTTCACGCAGTTGGCACAGGTTCGTTCGGTCATGGGGAGTCTCCTTTGGTTGAAAGTGGGTCAGGCAGCATCCTTGGCCGCAAGGCGGCCGCCCTGCGCCGCGATACCGGCCAGGAGTTCCAGGGTGACATCGGCGAAGCCGCGGGCCCGGGCGGCCTCGACCACCCGCACCCAATGCGCCGACGGGATGTTGTTCCGGCGCCGCCACTGCCGCGCCAGGACGCCGCTCACCGACACGTCCGCGGCGAACGCCTCGGCCGTCGGCCACAGAGCGATGATGTCTGAGAAGGTAGCGATCATGAGCGTACCCTGAAATTGGAGTGGATCAGGCGGCCTGAGCAGATCGAGCCCGTTGATTGGCACGAAAAAGATCGTTGGGCTCGAACTGATTGCCGGACAAAGCGATGAGAGTCGGCCAATGGCGGTCCTGAATCCCGATCCGCTTCATCTTGAGCACGGCGCTGTCCGTGAGATTGAGCGCGCCCGCCACGACGGAGACGCCGCCGCAGGCGCGAATGACGGTTTCCACGGTCCAAGGAATGGGTTCGGTGTCCATGAACGCGAGAATATGGAAATAAATTCCAGATTACAAGAAATGTTTTCCGTGTCTCTGGAAATCGGAAAGGATCACCTTTACCGCATGCAGTGGCATGAACGCCTATTAGACGCAACGCAACGACGTGGGTGGAGCCACATCGAATTGGCCCGTCGCGCGGAAATCAACGAGGAACGCGTTTACAAGTATTTTCAGGGAAAGGTCGCCCAGCCGCGTGGCAACGCAATTGAGCGTCTTGCCGCCGCGTTAGGAGTGAACTTTTTTTGGCTCCGGGACGGCGTAGGGCCCGAGTTTTCGACAATTCCGGTGGTCGGCTACGTAGGTGCGGGGGAAATGTTCATTCCCGTCCCCGACAACCATTTGGGAGACATCTCGCTGGAGATCGCCGGCGACGACCCGATAGCCGTAGTTGTTCGTGGATCTTCGAATCTTCCGGTCTACCGGCCCGGAGACATTCTCGTGTGCTCGCGTTCTCCTGCCGTCGATCCGGATCAGTATCTGAACCGAGATTGCGTGTTGTTGACTGCCGAAGGCCTCGGATATGTCAAAAAGGTGATCAAGGGGGGCAAGCCCGACCGATGGACTCTTCTTTCCTACAATGCCGACCCGATCGAAAACGTCGAAATCGAGTGGGTCGCGCCGATCCGCTGGGTCCGCCGGAGCTAGGCCGCGCCGTCTGGATCGTCGGCCGGCGGGTGTGACCGGAACGGCGCGGGGTGAACGATGAACGCGATCCGCCGAAAGACGATTCTTGCCGTTCTTGCGGG
>Ga0272443_10007656_pt1 | contig 10235 bp, 8 predicted proteins | sample SSMAcet12_FD_193581 | JGI IMG/M metagenome (GOLD analysis project Ga0272443, IMG submission 193581) | Marine sediment archaeal communities from Little Sippewissett salt marsh, Falmouth, MA, United States - SSM-Acet-12 | ecosystem: Environmental > Aquatic > Marine > Wetlands > Sediment ... | reverse complement strand
CTCGATGTCCATCCGCTCGACGGCGTCGCAGAGTTCGGCGTAGTCGTTCGAGCAGGCGAAACCCGCCCGCGCGTTGACGAACCAGTGGAAGCAGCGCTGGAGCTTCTGGATGAACAGGTCCGTGGCCGGATCGAACTTCAGGCAGGATGCGCAGAAGTAGTTGTCCATCGCGTCCATTTTGCGGTAATCGATCAGCCCTCCCAGCCGGGCGATCGTGTGGCTCTTGGTTCCGGGGAAGGGGAAGAAGATCGCCCACCGCATGCGGCCGGGACGCATCCGCGCGACGAGGTCGATCGTCTCCTCGATCATGGCGCGCGTTTCGTAGGGCAGGCCGAACATCAAAAACGCAGATGTATGCAGGCCGTAGTCGTGACACAGTGCGAAGGCGTCGAGAATCGCCTCGTTGCTCATGAACCGGTCGAGCACCTTGCGGCGCATGATCGCGCTGCCGGACTCGACGCCGAACTTGACGATCATGCAGGGCGATTCGGACAAAGCGCGGGCGAGCGGCTCGCTGAAGCTCTGCACGTGCGCGTTCAGGACGTAGGGGACGTCGATCCCGGCGTCGGCGTAGGCCTTGGCGAAGTCGATGCACCAGCGCTTGTCGAGCGTGAAGAGGTCGTCGTCGAAGATGAACGTCTCGATGGCCGGGTAGCGCTGTTTGAGCTCGCGCAGCTCGCGGAGGATGCGGTCGCGGTCGTAGCGCCGCAGGTAGGCACGGCGCGGGTGGCCGCCGTCGGCGAGGTACCGGTCGGTGACTTCGTGGTTGAAGCAGTAGCTGCACCGGTACGGGCAGCCGCGCGAGGTGAGGATGCTCTGCCAGCCGTTTTTACGGGCGAGCATGTGCGGCAGGTCGAACAGAGCATAGTCCTTGGGCGGCAGCGCGTTGAGATCCGGGTAGGGGCCGAGCGGGTTGTCCCGGTAACTTCCGTCGGGAAGGCGAACGCAGAAATTGGGGGTGTCCCGGTAGGACGGGTCGCCGGCTGCGAGTTTGTCGACGAGCACGGGGAACGCCTCGTCGCATTCGCCCACGCCGATGAAATCCCACAGGCCGTCGGACTTGACCTGCTCGGTACACATGATCGTGTGCACGCCCCCGACGGCCAGGGACAGGGCGGGCATCGCACGGCGGATCGCCTGCCCGAGCCGCAGGGCGAACCGGTACTGCTGGCTCATCACGCTGAAGGCCACCAGGTCCGGCCGCCAGTCGCGGACTTGTTGGACGATCTCGGCATCCGGGGGGATCGCGTAGAGCGCCTCGTTGATGTTGAGCAACCCCGTCACGTGTCCGCGCGCCCGCAGGCACCCGGACAGCGCAGCCGTGCCGTGGTTGAAGCCCTCCTCGGCGTTGAGATTGGGGTAGATGAACAACACGCGCATCACGGATTTCCCCGCCCGGACCGGCCCAGCCTCATGCGGCGCCGTTGCGACCTTACCAGCCTCTCCAGGACGCGTCAACAAAAGTAGCCCTAAATTGGTGCGGTATGAGCGACTCGGCCGTTCCTGCCGATCCCGACAATTGACCGGCCGGTCAGAAACGCTACGCTACGGATTGTAACTTTCGCAACGGCAAACAGATCTGAACCGGGGTGGCTGCGGAGGGTTCGGCCGCTGTTTGCGTACACGGACCGCGGGTACGGGTTGTTTCCCTGACCTCAAGGCCGGCGGGTGGAAAACCGGGGGCGAGCCTTGCTCACGGCGCGTTTTCCAGTAGCGGTGTTGTACAGTCTGTGCGTCGCGGGCATCTCCGTCGGCCTGTTCATGGTCTGCTGGAGCCTCGGCTGGCCGACGACGCGGCGTTTCGAGTTGCTGACGCACTGCATGGCCGCCGTGGCGATCACCTGGGCCCTGGTCATCCTGGTGGTCCGCCGCTGGTGGGCCGACTTCGCGGCGGGCAGGAAAGGCAGCGATTTCGAGGCGGTCGCGGACGTGGCCACCCTGGTCGCCAGCCTGTTCGTCGGCATTGGGATGACCTACGCAGCCACGACCGAGGCGCTGGTGCGCTCCCCGTTCCTGATCGACTACGAACGACAATGGCATGTGCATATCTGGCCGACGGGCCTGCTGGATATCGCTCTGGTCCTGGGAGCGTCAGCCCTGGGCTGGTACCGGACCCGGCAGGGGGCGCTCGTGACGGCCATGTTCTGGCTGTGCGTGCTGGCCGGCTTCTGGCTGAGCCTGCTGTTCCCCGCGACAAGGTACGTCACGACGGTTCACGGCGCTACCTACCCGGCCGCGGCGCCTTGGCCGCTCGTGCTCATGATCTGGTCCGCCGTCCTTATCGCGGTGGGGGTGGCGGCCGAGAGCCTGTGGTTTCGACGCCGCCGCGCGCGTGCCTGGCCCGACCACCTCGAACGTCTTCTCGAAACGCCCGCCGGCTGGCCTGGATTCGACGAGAGCGTCGCCGTCGTGGGGCTTGTCGTCATGCTGCTGGGCATCCTCCACGTCGTTTCGGCATGGTCAGCCTTGAGTGTCCTGCTGGCCGGCAGCGCGACCCTGGCCCTGGCTGGTCGACGATGGAACGCCAATCTCGGCGACCTGGGTTTCGGCCTGCTCTCGGTGGGGATCGTCGCCTTGCCGCTGTTATGGCCTTTGGGCTCGCAGGAGACGAGCGACCAGCGCTTCGCCGAGATTTTCAACCGAGCGCTGCTGGGACTGGCGATGGCAACTTTTACCTGGCACTCGCTCGCGCGTGTCTGGGACCAGCAGCTCGACCACGGTCGGCCATGGACGACGGCGGGCCGGCTTATTCCGTGCGCCCTCCGCACGGGCTATCTGTGCGGTGCGACGGGCCTGCTGGTGGGGGCGCATCTGGCCGTCTGGCCGTTCATGCCCCAGGTGACCACCCCCGACAACCATCCCTGGCGATGGATGTTGGGACTGAGCGGAGAGCTGCTGTTGGCCGGCGCGCTCGTCTATTCGGCGCGGTTGACCCGCAAAAACACGCTGGCCTGGCTCAGTTTGCTGGCGGTTGCGGCTACAGCGGCCTTCGTGCTGGTCCGGTTGGCTCCCACGCCCGTCGGCGGCTTCTGGCGACTCTGTTGGCCTGTGGTCGTTGCGATGCTCGGGCTCGTTGTCCTGCCGGTAAGCTGGCTGGTCGACCGTCGGCGCAGTTGGAGGCCGTTCGTCATGCCTTTGCTGGTGACGAGCGTCCTGCTGGCCCCGTTGGCGGCGATCGTCGGGGTGACGTTGGCCGACCGGTTGCGCACGCTGCCATGGGTGCCGCCGGCCGTCTTCGCCGTGCTGACGGCCGTCTATGTGTTGGCATCGCTCCATCCCGGTCCGCGCCGCTACCTCATTCTGTCAGCAGTTTCCGGGGGCGCGTGCCTTTATCATTTGTCATCGCTGAGCCAATAGGCTACGCTTGGCCTCCCATGAAGCCGGCAGGCGGGTCGTTCCCGAGCGAGGGGCCCGACGGGTCTGCCTGGCGGCACATGAGCGTTCCGGTACGCATGTCGAGGTCGTCCCGATGAAACCCAGTCGCGTTCACCGTCTGCTCAAGTTGATCACGATGCTCCAGTCCGGCCGCAGCTATCTGGCCGACGACCTGGCGCGCGAGCTGAAGGTCAGCCGCCGGACGCTCTTCCGCGACCTGGAGATGCTGCACGTCGCGAACATACCCCTCGTCTACAACCGCGGGCGGCACACCTATGCGATCGAAAAGGGTTTCTTCCTGCCGCCGATCAACTTCACGTTCCCGGAAGTGCTCGCCCTGATGACGCTCGTCCACAAGCACGCCAACCCGCGCACGCTGCCGGCGCTGGCGTCGGCCGTCTCGGCGATGCTCAAGATCGAGACCACCCTGCCGCCGGAGATCCGCGAATACTGCGGCAGCGCTCTCGCGCGGCTTTCCTATCGGCCGGCGCCGCAGACGCACGGGGGCGGGCTGGCCGGCACGTTCGAGCTGCTCTGGCAGGCCGTCTGCGAACAGAAAACCGTCCGTGTCGCCTACGACTCCTACTTCGAAGGCCGGGAGATCCGCACGAAGATCGACCCTTACCACCTGACCTTCATCGCCCGCGCCTGGTACGTGCTGGCCTACAGCCACATGCACCGCGAGGTGCGCACCTTCAAGCTCGACCGGTTCGTCCGTGTCGAGCCGACGGGTCGTAATTTTCGGCCGGACGAGGCGTTCGATCCCGCGCGCTACTTCGGTCGGGCGTGGCGGATGATCCCCGGCACCAGGCGGCACCGCGTCAAGATCCGCTTTTCGCCCAAGGTGGCCGGCAACGTCGAGGAGGTCCTCTGGCACCCGTCGCAGCAGACGACGGTGACCGACGACGGCAGCCTCATCTACGAGGCTGAGGTGGACGGGGTTGAGGAGATCGCCTGGTGGGTGCTCGGCTATGGCCGGGAGGCGGTCGTCGAGAAGCCGGCCGCCCTGCGCAAGATCGTTGCCGGCCATGCCAGCGAGATGGCCGCCCGCTACGCGGCCTCGTGATCGCGTCGGCCTTGTGACGGAACGAAACCATGCGTGTTACTGTGCAACGTGTCAGCGAAGCGGACGTGACGGTCGATACCCGGGTCGTCGGTGCGATCGGACCGGGCCTGCTGGTCTACGTCGGCGTGGGGACCGACGACGGGCCGGCCGACGTCGTGTATGTAGCTGACAAAATAGCGGCCCTGCGCATCTTCAACGACGACGACGGTAAGATGAACCGCGACGTGCGGGAGACGACCGGCGACGTTCTGGTCATCAGCGCGTTCGCGCTCCAGGCCGACGCGCGGAAAGGGCGCCGCCCGTCGTTCGACGCGGCCGCCGAGCCCGCCCTGGCCAAACATCTTTACGAGGAGCTCTGCGCGGCCCTGGTCGAGCGCGGCCTGCACGTCGAACAGGGCGTCTTCCGCGCCCCCATGAAGGTCCGCAGCATCAACGACGGCCCTATCTGCGTCCTGCTTGATTCGAAGAAGACGTTCTGAGGGCAAGGGCATAGCGGGGGGCTGGGGCCTGCCGTGCCGGAGGGCCTCGCAGATTGGCAAGGAAAATTTTTTATGGAGAGGTGTAGACAAAATGACGATAATATAGTATATTTGTCTACAGTGAATGCCGAGGAATAGGGAAAGAAACACAGAGGGAGGCAGGCGGATATGCTCGCAGAACGCTTGCGCCTTGCGCGAACCATGGCTGGGCTTTCGATGCGTGAACTGGCCGAGAAAGCCGGGATCAGCTACCAGGCTGTAGGCTTCTATGAAAAGCGACAGCGGACGCCGAGTTCGGCTGTTCTGTTGAAACTGGCCAAGGCGCTTGGGGTGCGCCTTGAGTTCTTCATGCGGCCTGCCACTGTGAGCCTCTCCGGCATGAAGTTCCGGCAGAAACAGCGCCGCCAGAAGAGACAGTCCGCCAAGATCAAAGCTCAAATCCAGGACCGCATCGAGCGGTACTTGCTGGCAGAATCCTTCGTCGCGATAGACGATCGGCCCAAGCTGCCCCAGTACGCTGTTCAGGATATGGAGGAGGTTGAAGAGGTAGCCAAGAAGTGGCGGAGGGATTGGAAACTCGGCTTCGATCCCATCGAAAATCTCGTGGAGATGGCCGAGGCCCGAGGAGTCAAGGTAGTTCTGATAGACGCTCCGGACTGTTTTTCCGGCTGCGCAGTTCGGGCCGATGATTCTATACCCGTACTCGTTGTCAACAAAAACCTCACGGAATGCCGCTTCCGGCTCACCTTCGTTCACGAGCTGGCTCACCTGGTGGTCACCGGCCGCCCGGCTGACTGGCCAGAAAAAAAGCAAGAGGACCTCGCGTATCGCCTCGGGGAAGCTTTCCTCGTGCCCGACGAGGCTGTCTATCGCGAACTGGGGCCAAAGAGGCATCGTCTTGACTGGGCGGAACTGCGGGACCTCAAGTTCAAATACGGACTTAGTATGGCCGCTTGGATCATGCGGGCTGCTCACTTGGGCATCATCTCTGAGAACCTAAAGGTCAGCCTGTTTCGAGAGATGTCGCAGCGTAAATGGCGGAAAAATGAGCCCGGCGACGAAGAAACGCAGGAGCGATCAAATCGGTTTGAGCGGCTGCTGCTCAGAGCGGTAGCTGAAGATTGTATCTCGGAAGCCCGGGCGGCAGAGGTATACGGCGGCCCCCTGGACAACGTGAGACGGCAGCTGATGGAGTGCGGGCAAGATGCCGACACCTCTGGTGGTTGATGCCAATATATGGATGAACCTCCACAAGTCGGGGATCCTCTCGAAGGTCGTGGGTGCAGGCTACGGTCTGATCATGCCGGACGTTGTATTGGAAGAAGCAAATCATCCGAACCACCAGGACGGCCTGTATCGTGAGCTGGAATCACTGGTCTCGGATGAAATAATTACGCTCAAGGAGTTGAATGGAGATGAAGTAGACCTAGCCGTCACGCTCCAGGATAGGTACCAGAAACTGACGACTAACGATTCATTCGCTCTGGCCTTGGCTATCTCCCAAAGGATTGTGCTAGTCACCGGCGATAAGCACCTGCGGAGAGCCGCGATCGACGAAAATGCTGACGTTCACGGTGTGCTTTGGCTGCTGAAACGCATGGTTGACGAATGTATCTTGGAGCCCTTGCAGGCCTGCAACGCCCTTGAGCAGATGCTGGCTCATGGTGCCCGATTGCCGAAAACCGAGTGTCAGAGTTTCATCGCGAGGTGGCGCAGAACATCCGGATGAGAACCGGGTGCGGGTAGGGAAGGTAAGATAACAATGAAAACCAGAACAGTTCTGAGTATTGCACTTCTCCTGCTGGGAGGCAGCGCATTATCAGCACAGACCAGGCCGAACGTTTTATTCATCATGACGGATCAGCAGTCGCATGACATGATGAGCTGCACTGGAAACAGCTATCTGAGCACTCCAAATATGGACAGGATAGCTGCCATGGGTTACCGCTTCGACAGGACGTATTGCATCAATCCTGTATGCGCGCCTTCGCGTTTCTCCCTGATGACCGGTCATTACTCGTCAGAAGTCGGCATAAAAGAAAATCTCAGATCCCGACGACCGCCGCGTTTCGATTCGTACGAGGCTCGTGTCCAGCGTTCCTATGCCTTTGACGTCTCAAAGGTGGAAAAGATCAAACAGTCATATGCGTGGGGAAGAATCTTTCGTAATGCCGGTTATGAAACATTCTATTCCGGGAAACAGCACCTTTGGGGTGATTTTTCAGGATACGGCTTCACATTGCATGGCACGGATCCGTACGACGGCCCGGCCAGTTATGCGGAAAAGGCACTGGCTGAAATCGGCGCGTCAAAACGGGATAAACCTTTTCTGATGTTTCTGTCATTCATGAACCCGCATGATATCTGCTACCTTCCCCGGGAGATCTTTGAGATACCGGAAGCTCAGGTAAGGGCGACCATCCATTATCGCAAGCTTCATAAAACCTTGAGCATGCTCGACTATTCAAGGCAGATACCTCCAAGAAAGACGAGTACTCCAATTGACGGCGAGCATCCTGACATGGTTTCCTTTGTTTCCCATTACAGGCATTGGGACCAGGAGTGGGATTTCTACAACTGGATGTATCACAGATTCACGGAGGATGTTGATCAACAGGTCGGCCGTGTCCTGGACGCGCTCGAGAAGGCGGGCCTCCGAGATAATACAATCATTATCTTTACGTCCGACCACGGGGATATGCAGGGGGCGCACGGGCTGGTCTGGAAGAACGTGCTTTTCGAGGAATGCCAGAGAGTACCTTTTATCTTCGCGGGGCCGGGCATAAAACGAAATCATGTTGATGAATCGACCCTGGTGTGCAACGGATTGGACTTGCTTCCAACCATTTGCGACCTTGTCGGGATCGAGATTCCAAAAGGGCTGAGAGGAATCTCACTCAAGCCGTACCTGACAGGCGTTGGAGATTCTCCTGAACGTGAATCGATCATCACCGAATCATTCAACGCCTTTCAGATCACCGACGGAAGGCATAAATATACGATTTATGAATTACCGGGGCACCCGGAATTGCTGACGGACCTGGAAACCAACCCCGACGAAACCATCAATTATGCGGATAACCCGCAGTACAGTGGAATCAAGGCATCCCTGAAAAAGAAGCTGATGGCGGACTTGGCTGAGCGAGGCCTTACCCCATTGCCGGAAGATAGAAAAATCGAATCCATCTGGCCAACGCGAAAGGCACGTTAGGTCGCAGAATGAGAATAAAGCACCGGAACCGAGGCTGTTGTGGATTTGCGACGCACCGGCCACGGCAGACCGGCTTTATGAGGAGCTTTGTGCGGTCTTGGTCGAGCGCGGCCTGCACGTCGAACAGGGCGTCTTCTGCGTCCCATGAAGGCTCGCAGCATCAACGACGGCCCCCATACCCCCAGGTATCCCTGCCGTTCGTGTCCTCGAAGAAGAAATCGAAAGTCGCATAACGAAATGAAACGGAAGTATGTCCCAGAGCGATTTTCACAAGAGTTAACGATATCTCTAGCGATTTCCCAGTGGAAGATTCTCGCGGTTTGTACGGCCCAGCACTCAATACTCATCCGCGTGGGTTACCCACGCGGTAGCCCAGTACCTCCGGCGTATATTTAGGTTTTCAGCAAACCCAACAGTCCAAACGACTATTCGGTTTGCTCCCCCTTCGTTTGGCGACGGCCAATAAGGGCACAGATAGCATCTTGCCTAGCGAAGGCGAACTTAACATCGGAAGACTGCTGTGGGATCTCCTTGGAGATCGCGTGCTTTACTTCTCTGGCTCGCCTGGTGGCTGCTTCAGTACGGCTTTCAATTTTGTGTTCGCTAGGCATTCTGGTCTCCTTTACACTCTACCGATTCTAGCATACGTCATTCATCCAGGCTTGGTTCTTCCATCAGAGGTTTGAGAAGCACCGATAATGTGTCGGCGATTATGCCCACGCATTGCGTGGCGGTGGGCCATAACATCCGCTGATGGTACTCATCGAATTCGGTGGTAAACACATCCGACACGCCCGTGAATTCGTTAGTGGTTGGCATATCGAAAGTAACGAAACCCCATATAATCCAAGGGGAATCCTTCTCGGGCTCGTAACGCAAAGGGGCGGCCAAAACGGATTTATAATATCGGCCCCAATTGTTACGGTCACACTTGAACTTGTCCCCGTGGATCGTAAGGTCGTTACAGCTAAAGTATGAACATGGCCTCCAGTGCGTCTCTCCGTCGTACTGGCCACACATTGCAGCAAAAACTGTGTTCTTGTCCACACGGTGTCGGACACCCCACTCCGGGGGTCTATCTAGCAGATTATCAGATCGTGAAACGGTTAAAAGCTCGAGAGGTCTAAGATCATTCTGCTCGCCCCCCAAATTTGTAACAGGAGGGGCTAAAAGCTTGATGGTACAGTGGATTCTCCCCTTGGGAACATCCAGAACTTCCTCCAGAAAGCCTCGGCAGCCGTTACAAAGTGAATCCAATGAATATTTCAGGCTGTCTTGTAATTCATCCCTTGCCTTGCTACTTGGTTCTATTTGAAGCGGTGAAGCTCCTGAAGAAGGAAAGGATCTTTCGAGCTCTATTGCGAGGGGGCGCCATTTATGTGCTACTTTATTGTGGAATTCATAAAAAGGCCCCATTAGGAGCCAATTTCTGATGTTTTGGATGTAGTTTCGCCCCCGAGGTCCTTGCCTAAGACGGTCGACGAGCTTGAGTATCCATCTTACCCACCATGGTAGGCGGCGCCAAACAGGATCGGACAGTAAACCTTTTGAATACAATATTCATCCCTCATCCCCCCCGGGACTATGCCCTGTTGCGGCAAGAGTACTTGGTTTTATTGCCCTGTCAAGAAAAAAATGTAATGGAACTCAAAAAACAGACTCTGTCGGCCGGTATCACCAAGTGGGGCTTCCTCGGGCGACGGCCACACCGGAAGCCGCACGCCCTGGAATCCCCGCGGACACGTCTTTGGCCGCTCCGTTGCCCATGGATCCACAGAGAGGCTGTCCCCCCGCCTGCAGTAAGCGCCTTTGCGGGTTCGCTGGGGCAATTGACGGTTTCACGTCTACCCTCCTCCCCGATGACCTCATACCGGAGCACCATAGGGCAGGTCATTGACCTGCCCCGTACTACCCGACCCTGATTTATGAACCGATTGTTATGAGGCTCTGACCGGGAATATGGCATTCGGCGTTCATCCCCCCCCCGGAAAGAACCGGGGGGGGGTAACACCGCGTTCAAAACCGTTCTCGCAACAGCGTGTGTTTACCCGCCTCTATGAGTTCGTTCTCAGTTGCGGATCGAGGTTGAGGCCGAGCTTTCCGC
>Ga0272443_10007655_pt1 | contig 10235 bp, 8 predicted proteins | sample SSMAcet12_FD_193581 | JGI IMG/M metagenome (GOLD analysis project Ga0272443, IMG submission 193581) | Marine sediment archaeal communities from Little Sippewissett salt marsh, Falmouth, MA, United States - SSM-Acet-12 | ecosystem: Environmental > Aquatic > Marine > Wetlands > Sediment ... | reverse complement strand
AATCCCTGAGGATATTCAAGTCCCACATTACCCACTGGTACAACTTTTGGGGTCAAGTTCCGGGCGGCCTTGTGTCCTTAGCGGGCTTTGTGGTTCATATTATGTGTTAGCGGTTTTACCGCGTTGGGGTTAATGTTGTTTGGTTGGATGGGCTTTACGGCTATTCAGAAATCCTGTAAATTTTAAAACCATCGATTCCGCACGCAGCATAAAGCAGATTACCGCTAACAAAAACACCGGCTACATCGTCATTTGTATAAAGAGTACCTGAAAAATAAGGATTAAAAGGAAACAACATATTGACAACGCCTATTCTTCCTTTTTGAACAACATAAAGATAAAACCCTGAAAGAAACATATCCTCGATACCGGTATACTTACCGGATAATTCCTGCACTGAAGCACGGGAGATATTCGATACATCAGCAACGAACAAACCTCTTTCATTCGATGAAGCGAAAAGAAACCTTCCGTCCGAAATAATTTCGTTGACCGATCCCAAGCCAGCAATCCTTTTATATTCATTTAGTGAATCCGGATTATCAGAAATTAGCAGAGACAATATACCCCTTTCATCCCCTAAATATGCGTATTCGTCGACAACTTCGACTGTATTTACGTTTTCTGATTTATTCCAGCGTATAATTTCATAAGGAAAAGCAGGTTTTGATACATCAATTAATCTAAAGCCTCCTTTCCCTTCAGCCACAAAACAATAATCACCTCTAACCCTTACATCCAGCGCCTTTTGAGTAGTTGGTATAAAAGAAATTAGTTCGGGCTTTTTTCTGTTCCGAATATCGAAAATCCTGACTCCCGCCATTCCATCCGCGACATATAAATTAAAACCGTCTATATCCATAGCGTAAACTTCATCCATAGACTCCACTACAGCAATCTTCCTGGGAAAAGTCAAATCAGAAACATCGAATACATGAACACCTCTGTTACCCGCAACCAAAAAAGCATAAGTTCCCAGAATTGAAATATCGGTATAGATGGCATTTTCTTCATACTCCCCTACCTGTTCAAAAGAAAAGGGAAAAGAAAATAATTCAAAGGGTAAAACAATAATTATTAAAATTAGAAAAGGCAATTTTTTCATGGTTTTAAAAGATATAGATAATAACATAAAAGTCAATATTCAAGCTGGCTTTTAGCCTTTAGCTTTTTGCTGTTAGAAAAAAACAAAAATATAAAACTTTGTGCTCTTTGCGAACTCTGTCGTCCAATTACCTTGTTTTTACTTTGAACATTGGACACTGGACTTTGGACAGTTTTCTTCTTTCACAAATTTTTCTTAATAAAGATATCGAACATATGTACGCCAAAAACAGAAACAATACTAACAATTATACCGGCGATAATAACCCCTAAAATTACCGCTAAAAAGGACTTTCTTTTTTTCATTTTGAAAAACCATGCCCCGAGAGTTCCCGTATAAGCTCCGGTCACCGGCAGAGGTATTGCCACAAACAGTGTCAAACCGAGATAACCGTATTTCTCAACTTTCGGTCCTACCTTTCTTCTGGTTCTTTCGAGAAAAAAATCGAAATATTTCCTGTAAAACTTCAACTTCATCAACAAATCATGAATAAAGGTAAGGAATAAATAAAAAATGGGAAAAACTAAAATATTAGATAAAACAGCCACCGGAAAAACCACGGAAAGAGGCAATCCTGAAGAAAGACCCACAGGTATACCACCACGAAGTTCTGATATAGGAAGAAGAGAAAAAATAATTATCTTTAATATCGGATTCATAAGATTTCTAATTGGAGGCGAGCGGACTCGAACCGCTGACCTCCTGCGTGCAAGGCAGGTGCTCTACCAGATGAGCTACGCCCCCACAAAAAAAATGGGCCTAAGTGGAATCGAACCACTCACCTCTCGCTTATCAGGCGAACGCTCTAACCGACTGAGCTATAGGCCCACTATGTCCGTAAATATACAGGAAGCACCTTAAATGTCAAGAGTGAAAACCGAACATGGCAAAACGGATATTGCAAAACATTAAACACAGAGAAACGATTCTGTTTAAAAATAAAAAAATTTGGCGAGCACACAGAGAAAGAATAAAAACTCTGTGATCTTTGTGCTTCAATCTTTTTGGGGGTGGTGATGTGGAATTCTGGATTCCGGCTTCTGACTTCTAACTTCTAATTCAATCATCCTTGACAAAAGCTTTTTGAAAACCTATAATTTACTAATAATTATACATTATTTTAAAAAAAGTAAATACGGGAGATTTTTTTGAACGAAAAAAACGAAAACGAATTACTTAATATAATTGCTGAATTAATGATTCTTCAGGACCCTGAACACAAAATACTGTGGGTTAACAAAGCCGCGCAAGAATCCATAAAAGGTAATTCGAGCGAAATTGTAGGACATTATTGCTTCGAAGTCTGGGCGGGCAAGACAAAACCCTGCCGGGATTGCCCTTTAGAGAAAGCTTTAAAAACCGGTAAAACAGAAGAACAACAAATATCTACTCCGGACGGCAGGAATTGGATAGTCAAAGGATACCCGATAAAAAACGAAGATGGAGAATTAATTAATTTACTCGAAGTGGTAAAAAATGTGACCGATGAAATGAAACTGGAAGAGGCACTGAAAGATTCTGAAGAACTCTATAAAACCCTTATCGATATTTCGCCTTACGGTGTCACCGTAACCGACCTGAAGGGCGAAATTACCTTTGCCTCACAGAAAACAGCAAAATTACACGGGTATAAAAATCCTGAAGAATTACTGGGAAAAAGCGCCATAGCATTAATAATCCCATCCGAACAAAAAAGGGCGTTAGCCAGCCTTAAAAGCACCTTGGAGAAGGGAAGTTTAAAGAACTTAGAATACACACTTCTAAAAAAAGACGGGGCTACTTTTAAAGGCGAACTAAACGCTTCTTCAATAAAGGATAATAAAGGACGACCACAGGCTTTCGTTGCAATCACCAGAGACATAACAAAACAAAGAGAAAATGAAAAAGAATTAAAAGAAAAAGAAGCCTTTAATTTCGCTTTATTTAATTACAGTCCCGCGGAAACTATCGTGGTGGATAAAGAAGGAAAGGTTATAAAAAGCAATTTAGCAAAAAGAAAATCCGGCGACAGAACGCCAAAAATCGGCGACATCATGTATAAGGATTACGGATCCAAACACGAAACAGACATGTTCGCGGAACTAATGAACTGCATAAAAAAAGGTAAGGGAAAAGAATTTCCAAGAATGAAATACGAAAACAAATATCTTACTATAAGTATAGCGCCTTTCCCTGAAGGAGCAATAATCATTTCTCAGAATATTACCGAACGTATTAAAGCCGAAGAAGCTCTAAAACAAAGCGAACAGAGATTTCGCTTAATCGTGGAAACAATGCCGAGCCTTCTGGTAATAACAGATAAAGAAGGGAAAAATCTGTACGTAAGCCCGAATTCCGAAGAAATAACCGGATACAGCCGTAAAGAACTTGAAAATAATTTTATCTGGTGGGTGCATGAAGACGATCTCGACCGGGCAAAAAAAGTTTTTAACACATCAATTAAAGAGCATACAGGCGGAAGAAACTTTGAATATAAAGCCGTCAAAAAAGACGGCAAGGTATGGTACGCTTCAAGTTTCTGGGAACCGATAATAAACGAAAACGGTGATTTTCAGGGGATGATCTTACAAACAATCGATATCTCAGACAGAAAAATAATGGAAGAGGAAATAGCCAAAGTTCAAAAGCTGGAATCCATAGGCATTCTTGCGGGGGGTATAGCTCACGACTTCAACAACTTTCTTACGGGAATCATAGGCAACATTTCACTGGCAAAATTAAAAACAGATCCAAAAGATGAAATCTATGAAATACTTACCGAATCGGAAAAAGCAGCCCACAGCGCAAAGAGTCTAACTCAACAGCTTTTGACTTTCTCTAAAGGCGGTGTCCCAATCAAAGAGAAAACCGACATTAAGAATCTAATTAAGGAATCGGCTAAATTCGCCATCATCGGATCCAGCATAAATTGCGATTTCGACTTTCAAGAAAATCTATGGGAAGTTATTATCGATAAAGCTCAAATGGCTCAGGTGGTAAACAACATAATTATAAACGCCATAGAAGCAATACCTGAAGAAGGTACAATAACTATAAAAGCGGAAAATTGCGAAGTAAAAGAAAACGCACAAATACCACTCAATGAAGGAAAATATGTAAAAATCACTTTTGAAGACACCGGAACAGGTATATCGGCTGAAAATATACCGAAAATCTTCGATCCTTTCTTTACGACAAAAGAAAGCGGCAGCGGTCTCGGTCTGGCAACAGTTTTTTCTATTATAAAAAAACACAAAGGCTTTGTTTATACTAAATCCGCAATAGACAAAGGAACGTCCTTCCATATCTATATTCCCGCTTCCGCAGACAGGAAAACAGAAAGCGAAGAAAAAGAAACAAAAGAAAAAGCTCCAAAATCAAGCGGGAGGATTCTTATAATGGATGATAAAGCGTTTATCAGAAGATCCGCCGAAAGGGCTCTTAATTTATATGGTTACAATGTCTCAGGCGCAGAAAACGGAGAAAAAGCTTTGATTTTATATAAAGAAGCAATGAATAATAAAATCTCATACGATGTCGTAATTCTCGACCTGACGGTTCCCGGGGCTATGGGAGGACTAAAAACATTAAAAGAGCTGCAAAAGATCGACCCTGACGTAAAAGCCATAGTTTCGAGCGGTTATTCTGACGACCCGGTAATGTCCGACCACGAGAAATTCGGTTTTAAAGCCATAATTAAGAAACCCTACGAATATCACGAACTCGCCGAAGCGGTAAAAAAATTAATCGAAGAAGAATAAGTTAAAATTCAAAATTTAGAAGCGAGAACTCAGAATCCCATCACCACCCCAAATAATCAGCCACAAATTAACACGTATACACACGGATTTTTTCTGTTATTTTTTTGATTGAACCCTAAAATCTTAGAACCCTTGACACTTAATTTGATTAACAACCAATAGCACAAATGACTTTCTTCTTTTGGATATGTTACCCAAAATTGATTGAATAAAAAGACCGTTGAAATTGTCATTGCGAATTCTTCTTCTTACGTTCCTCCTGTGACGTAATCTCCGCGTAAAGTATACAATCGAGGTTTTTAGTTCTACCACAAGAGATTGCTTCGCAAAAGTCGAGTGAAAAGTCAAACTCGTAATGACGTTCCAAGCAATAGTAAAAACCTTTTCGGCAATACCCCCAGACATATCTAGATCCATTCGACTATTCTCTACTTACTGCTAACGGCTATCTAAACTATTGACTATTCATATTTCTCTTCTAATATTAAAGCAAGAAAAAGATGGAAAAAGAAACAAAGAAATTCGATGTAATAGTTGTGGGAGGAGGGCACGCGGGAATCGAAGCCGCACTTGCTTCTTCCCGTAGAGGCTTTGATACCCTTCTGCTCACAATAAGTCCGGAATTTATAGGACAGATGTCCTGTAACCCTTCCATGGGCGGCGGAGCCAAATCCCAGCTGGTTTTCGAAGTAGACGCCCTGGGGGGAGAAATAGCTTACAACACCGATATTACCGGAATACAATTTAAAATGTTGAATTCGAAAAAAGGTCCCGCCATATGGGCTCTTCGGGCGCAATCAGACAGAAAAAATTACAGAGAAACCATAAAAAAAACACTATGGAACGAAGTACCGGTTAAAAATGAAGAAGTAACAGGAATCATTGTAAAAAGAAAAAGAATAAAAGGAGTTAAAACAGCTTCAGGGAAAGAGTTCTTCTCCGACGCTGTTGTACTTACCACAGGTACTTTTCTCTCCGGATTAATCCACATAGGACTCGAATCGTTCCCTTCCGGAAGATTGGGCGAACCTCCTTCAATAGGCTTATCGGATTCTTTAAAGAAAAATGGCCTCAAACTCGGACGTCTCAAAACAGGCACTTCAGCCCGCGTAGATATGAGATCGATAGATCTATCAAAAACGACAATTCAACCGGGAGATGAAAAACCACTCAATTTTTCTTACAGAACCAGGGAATTCAATCCTCCCAACGTGCCATGCTACCTGACCTGGACGAATAAAAACACTCACGATATTATACGTAAAAACTTGAAATATTCTCCCCTGGTTCAGGGTAAAATAACCGGAGTAGAACCGAGATATTGCCCTTCTCTGGAAACAAAAATTCTGAAATTCCCGGAGAAAAATCATCACCATGTTTTTATAGAACCCGATGGATTGAATACTCACGAATTCTATTTAAACGGAGTATCTTCTTCCCTGCCCGAAGAAATACAGGAACAATTTTTAAAAACAATACCCGGACTAGAAAACGTGAAAATTATAAAACCTGGTTACGCGGTCGAATATGACTTCGTACCTCCGACGCAACTTAAACACTCACTGGAAACGAAAGCAATAGAGGGTTTATTTCTGGCAGGGCAGATAAACGGAACTTCCGGATACGAAGAAGCAGCGGCTCAGGGAATAATCGCGGGTATAAACGCGACTCTAAAAATAGAAAAAAAGGGATACCTGGCTCTAAGAAGGGATGAAGCCTATATCGGAGTTCTAATAGATGATTTAGTCATAAAAGGCACGGAAGAACCCTACCGGATGTTTACTTCAAGAGCGGAACACCGTTTACTGTTAAGACAGGATAACGCCGATCTTAGACTCGCCGGATATGGTTACAATCTGGGTCTTCTGAGCAAAGAAAGATTTGAACAGGTCGAGGAAAAAAAGGAAAAAATAAAAGAAACCGAAACCCTCCTTAAAAAGACAATTATAACGCCTAAAGATGTTCCGGTAATAAAAAAGCCGGTAAACGCGTTCAGCCTGGCTAAAAGAGCCGATTTCGAGATCGACGATATAGAAAAGATAACAGGAATAAAAATAAACAAAAACATCAAGAATACTATCAGAATAAATATCCGTTACGACGGATATACAGAGCGGGCAACTAGAAAAATAAAAGAATTAAAGAAGATGGAAAATGTTCGTATACCTCCGGAGGTGGATTATGCCAAAATTCAGGGAATATGTACCGAAAGTATTGAAAAGCTGAATCGTATCAAACCCGAAACTTTCGGTCAGGCAACCAGAATCTCAGGAGTTAAACCTACCGATATGCAGGCACTTATGTCATATATATCCAGAATCAGGAATACTCAAAAACCCCGTAAAACGACTGAAAAACAAGGAGCAAAGAAATAAATGATAATTGTAACCGGAATAATCTTTTTTCTTCTCGGAGCCGTGATGGGAAGTTTCTTTAACGTAATCATATATCGTTTACCTAAAAGTATCTCTATAGTAACACCTCCTTCTCACTGCCCGGGCTGCGGAGAGAAAATACAATGGAAGGATAATATTCCTATCATAAGTTATATTATTTTAAACGGAAAGTGCAGAAAATGCGATTTTCATATTCCTATTAAATATCTGGTAGTGGAAACAATAAGCGCTTTCCTTTTCCTTTTTTCGTATCTTCGCTTCGGTATATCTCTCGAACTCTTCACTTTTCTTGTTTTCGTGTCGCTGCTTATTCCCATATCTTTTATAGACCTTCATACAACCTTAATCCCTGATTCTATCTCTATATCGGGTATTGTATTGGGACTTGCTCTTTCAGTATTTCGAGGATTAGTTTTGATATCCCTTATCGGAGCAATAGCAGGAGCCCTCTTAATATTAATCATAATAATAGCAGGCAGAAAAGTTTACAAACAGGAAGTTATGGGATACGGAGATATTAAACTCGCCGCTATGATCGGAGCTTTTGTAGGATGGGCGGGAGTATTACTTACCGTAATGATAGGTTCTTTTCTCGGAGCGGTATATGGCTTAATCCAAATAAAAAGAGGAAAGCTCACAATGAAATCACAAGTACCATTCGGACCTTATCTGGCAATTGGCGGCGCCATTTCGTTTCTATACGGAAAATGGATAATACTAAACCTGTTCCTGCCTTAACAAAAATTTTCTTCGGTCTAATTTACAATAATCAGCAGGGGCTCGCTTATCTTTTAGAAAAAATAAACCAAATAGCTGAAATCGATGTCCAAAGTAAAGAAATCCCCTTCGATTTCACCGATTACTATAAAGAAGAAATGGGTACATCTTTAAAAAGAAAATGGGTTTCGATTAAAAAAATCATACCGGAGAACGAACTGGTAAATTTAAAACACGAAGCTATAAAATGGGAAAAAGAACTTACTTTTCATGATAAGAGAACAGTAAATTGTGATCCGGGAGGGATTTGCGACAACAGAGTCGTTCTTGTAACCACAAAAAACTTTTCTCACAGAATTTACCTGGGAAAAGGAATATTCGGTGAGTTAACTCTAAGATATATAGGAGATAAATTCCAACCTCTGGCATGGACTTATCCCGATTATCAAAGTGATATTTTTCAGGAATTCGCGAAAAAATGTAAGAAAAAATTTTTGGAAAACAAAATACAAGATTAAACAGATTAACACAAGATTTTTTATTGTTTTTTTAACTCGAAACACGAAAACCGTAACTCGAAACTTCAGCTGCAAGAAATTCTTTAACCGTTAGCCATTTCCAGTTTTGGCTTACCACCCAAGACTCATGACTCATGACTCAAATAATTTCCCTTGACAAATTTTGTCAAAAAAGTAAATTCAACCCATGAAAAGGTTAATATTCGTTCCGATACTTTTCGCGCTTTTTATCATATTTAACTGTACTCCTTCTATACAGGTTGCCTCAGAAGAAGAAGTAGACAGGATTTATGAAAATGCCATGAAAGCATACGCCGAACAAAATTATAAGGAAGCAAATGATTTGTTTTTAGTGGTTGCAAAAAGCAGTGAATCCAAAAAATTGAAAGCCAATTCTTTTTTTTATCTCGGCGAAATAAATAAAGCAACGTCAAATTACGGTAAAGCACTTATCAGTTATGCAGCCGCGAGTCACTACGGAATAAAAACAGAAGAAAGCATAAAAGAACTGGCGGCTCTGGCGGATTTAAATTCTCTGGAGCAATCTATTTCCTACTCTTCGGAAGATCTGAAACCTTATCTATTATATACTCTCGCCAGAAAACTTCAAAGTGTAGGAAAAGAAAAAGAAAGTCAAAAATTCTTCTCTGAAATCGAAAAGAAATATCCGACCAGCGAATACGCCAGAAAAGCAAAATATATGGCCCGGCACAAAGGCAAAACCAGGGTCGGTGTACTTTTGCCTCTCACCGGAATCTACAGCAAAACCGCGGAATCGGTGAAAAAAGGCATAGATGTGGGTTCGAAAGATAATTTCATTCCCCTTTACATAGACACAAAAGGCAATCCGGTTTTAAGCTATAAAGAAGCTGTAGAGTTAATAAAAGAAAAAAGAGTTTCCGGTATTATAGGTCCTCTTTTTTCACGAAATTGCTTCGCAGTTGCTTGCATCTCCGATTATATAGGAATACCATTTATTTCTCCTACAGCCACAAAAGAATTTATAGATTCTGTGGGAGATCAATGTTATATAATAAACAGGACGATAGAACTACAGGCAAAAGCGATAGCAGATTACGCTGTCACCAGGCTCGGCCTCAGAACCTTCTCGATTTTTTATCCGTATTCTGATTACGGGGAAACATTTGAACAATTCTTTTCCGAAAAAGTCAAAGAGTTAGGCGGAGCGATAGTCAACTCGATCTCTTTCAGAGAAGGGAAAAAGGATTTTCAGGATGAATTAAAAAGAATAAAAGAGAACAATCCCGATGCCGTATATATTCCAGCCGCCACGCAAGACGTACCCGCGATCGCGAGTCAGATAAAATATCTGGGTATAAAATCACAGATTCTGGGAGCGGATGAGTGGAAATCAAAAGAGATATTCAGACAACAGGTCGGCGCGTCCGCCTTAGAAGGAATAATAATATCCGAAAGCCCCTTCAATCCAACTGATGAGTTTTCGGAAGAATTTAACTATATTTTCAGAAAAGAACCGGATAGATATGCCTGTCTCGGATACGACGCAGCCACTCTAATGGGAGAACTCCTGCAAAATCCGGATAATACAGGCAGATTAAGAAATATTAAATTAACAGCAGGGTCTATCGGCACTAAAGATTCATATGAAAACGTACATATCTACATGATAAGCAAAGGTGATTTCAAACGTATAAAATAGGAGGCACCATAAAAAGAAAAAGCAACGAAAAACTTTACTGGGAAAAAACCAATTCTATTATTTTCGCTTCGGGGATTT
>Ga0272443_10007654_pt1 | contig 10235 bp, 5 predicted proteins | sample SSMAcet12_FD_193581 | JGI IMG/M metagenome (GOLD analysis project Ga0272443, IMG submission 193581) | Marine sediment archaeal communities from Little Sippewissett salt marsh, Falmouth, MA, United States - SSM-Acet-12 | ecosystem: Environmental > Aquatic > Marine > Wetlands > Sediment ... | reverse complement strand
CCGTCGGGTGAGATGTTCGCTGTAAGAAAATTCAGCATAACGCATTATATAGTATAAAGTTGACACCATAAAGCATTTGTTGAAACGATCAACTTAGGATTCGTTAGAAGAAATTATACTATAAAAAGCTTACGTATGGAGTGCAGAATCCGGAGTCCCTAAACGTCGGGATTGAGGATTTCGAGCACTACGTGACGAAGCAATTCAGTCCCGAAATAAAGAGAGGTACCCTTATTATGGTCGTTGTATGGTGGATGATGGCATCTCCTTTATGATAATCGATGATATTCCTACTCCTAACATTCTGGTGTCATCAGATTGAGAGAATTGTGCCGGTGAGGCAGGATTTCTTGGTTTCAGTTTGATTTGATAGAACCCGGTTTCAGTATTGATCTTTTGTATGGGGATATAAATATTTTTAGAATTGTTAATGTCATTGGTCTTGATTGTATAGGTTATTGTCTTTATAAATACATCATTTATATAAATATCTACGATTTGATTTGTATGTTTTGTGTTTAAAAATGCATATCCATTTATGGTGAGTAAAATATCATTTTTGGGTGGATGGTCTGGTATAAAGTAAAGCCTTGCTTCTTTCCCATCGGTCCAGGTGCCCCATTCTTCCTGGCCTGAAAAGCCTTTCCCAAAATAATTCGATGCCTTACCCCCTTTATGAAAGGATAAGGTGTTTCCAAATGTATAGTTGATTTTTTCAGGATCGATCCATTCGTCAAGTGTTCGGTCAATATAATAAGCTTTGTAAATGGGGGAAACTGAAGGATTCAGTATAAGGTAAAATGCATATGCATGAAAAATAAAAAGGCCAATAAAGGCGCATAAAAGAAAAAAGATAAAAGTAATTCTTTTCATTTTAATACATAAAAAAATATTCTTCATGCCAAAAATTAACAAATGTAATAAGTGAGAGTATAAGAGTTATAATAGTTGTGATATAGACGCCTTTTTTCATTTTTGCAGTTACAGAGCAAAAAAACAATATCCATCCCAATGACGTCATGCTGTACCTTGATGCAGAGGTAAAAGTTCCAGTTGACAATGCTGTGATGAGAGAAATCAGTGTAAAGAATCCCTCACCCCATATTTTTTTTGAAAGAACCCAGACCGAAGCAATAATGCCAAGCATAAATGTTGTCATGCCATAGAGCTTATATGGGGAAGGGTTCTCCAAGGCAGAAGCAAAGGGTGTCAGTATAAAATTGCCTGTAGATCTTCCCCATGCTCTCTGGATATGCATGAAAGCAAGCGAATCGCCTGTTTTGAAGTGAAGGTAGACGGAATACAATTCCAGCCCCAGGGGAATGAGTAAAACTCCAAAGATGATGGTAAGAAGTATCTTTGGATAATCCTGATGTGCTGACTTTGCTTCGAAAAGAATTGTAATTGCATAGGTGATGAAAATTATTTCAAAAAGTACACCATTGTAACGCGTGGCACTCAGGAGGGCGCCGAGAACTGCAGCAGTAATAAGTTTTTTCTTCTTAAGGGCAAGTAAGCCAAGAAATAATAAGGTTAAGAACAAGCTTTCTGTATAAGGGACAGATAAGTAAAGGGTAAAGGGAAAAAAGCAGAATGCAGCAACGCCAAGAAGCGGTTTTTCTATATCTTTGGTGTTTTTTAAGTACAGGTAAAGTGATATGATGAAAATAAGAAAAAGAATGTTGTTGAATGCGAGAGATGTGAGAAGTGGGGATATATTGAGCCCCGAACTTAGCCCTTTGATGGATAAAGGAAAGAGAGGGAAAAATGCCCAGTTAGCCACGTCTCCCGAAGGATGAGAAAAGTTTTTTTGTGGGTGATTATTATAGCCGTTTTCAACAATAGAATCGAGATACCATCTGCAGTCAAGCCTGCATAAGTTTTCCGGGAATTCAAGACCATTTGAATAAATATATGCAGCAATAAAAATAATTATCCTTGACGCTGACGCAATTAGTGTTAAAAGAAAGATTTCCCTGAAATTGTCTTTTTGAAGCATCGCTTTCAGTGCATTATATTTATTCAGAATAATATATACTGATTATGTTTTTTTACGGCAGTGTTGTTCATGTTGCTATTCGATAAGAAGGTTCGAAAAATTACGTTTTTTTGATTGGTTTTCGTAGTGCTATTTTCCTTTTTTCTTTGAGGTGAGTTTTTGGAGAAAAGCACAGGATGTTTTAGCTTTTTGTCAGGATTTCTTGTGTAAAGTGAAAGAAACGAAAAAATGAAGCTTCTTGTTACAACCAGTAAATCGGTTCTGACGGTTGGTACTGAAAACGGCCAAACCCATGTTGTCCATAGCGGCAAAGGTTTGTATTACGGTATCGCATATAGTCATAATGCTATATTTATTGCGGCTCGCAACAGTAACGACTGTTTTGATTATCTTGGCAGGCAACACAATGAAAATGGAGAAATCCTTGTTTTTGACTTCACGATGAAGCAGGTTGGTTCACTGCGAGCCCCGTTTCCTCTCAGAGATATGCATCAGATACTCTACTCTGACGGCAAGCTCTGGATTACCTGCAGTTTTGACAATATGGTGGCTGTCTTTGATTTTAGGCACTGGCAGCGCTGGTATCCATCGGAAGATGAGAGAGAGCGAGGAAAGGATATTCATCATTTCAACTCGCTTTACCGTGCAGGAAGAGACTTTTATGTACTCGGTCATAATTTCGGTGCGAGTGATATCTGGCGTTTTTCATATCCCGGACTGCAATTGAAAGAAAAAATTCGGTTAGGCAACCAGGCACACAATATATGGCTGGACGGGCAGGAACTGTATACCTGCGATTCGCAGTACGGTCTGGTCGTTGGTAATCATGCGAGCCGGAATACCATTGGTGGTTTTTCCCGGGGAGCTGTCATGACCGCTGACCGTATTTATATCGGTACCTCGGATGTCGCTGAGCGTGAATCGAGGGACCAGGTATCGAGCAGGATCGTTGTATTTGACCGGAAGTGGCGGTTAGTTGATGAATGGATCATCGACGGGCACGGTCAATTACTCGATATGAGGATTCCCGGCGTCGAAGATCAATGTGTGCCAGGGATGGTCGGTCAGGTTTTTCAAGCGTGATACCTTGTTGGGCACCTCTGCTTATTGTCGGGAGCGGTTCAGGTGTAAGGCGGACGGAGCGCAGAAACGTGTACAGAGCGTACATGAGAATTTCGATCACGGGTCAACGAAGCAATTGAAACGCTGAATAAATAAATAGAAGTGCCCTGTTATTGATCTGTCAGGTTATCCGGGTCGCTTCTTCTCCATCGATAGGTCCAGTTCCGGTGCTGGTCGTCTGTGAGCAGTGCAACAAGGTTTTCTGTGCTTGCCTTCCAGGTTAACCAGGGCATTGATTTCGACTCAGATGCCGTTCCTCGTTTCAACTGTTCAAGCCATTTTTTTAATGCATCTGCAAGTTCTATCGGGGTATTTCCTGAAAAGTACGATGCATATTCTCCGCAGACTTCTCTGAATACCGGGATATCTTTTGCCAGAATCGGACAGCCATGTTGAGCAGCTTCAATAAGAGGCAGCCCAAAGCCCTCTCCTTTCGAAGCCATTAATACACCGTTTGCATTTTCGTAGAGTTTCAGTAACGCTTCATCGCTGATACCCTGGAACCAGAAAAGCCTTTTTTGCAATTCGTGATGGCTGTTTATGCGCTCCGCTATCTCGTCAACCATCCATCCGTGCTTACCTACGATAACAAGGTTGGCCTGAAGTCCATAATTCCACAGGATTTCCATTGCTTGTAAAGCCTGCATATGCCCCTTTCGGGGTTCAACGGTTCCAACCATCAGAACAGTGTTGCCGTATGAGATTTTTTTAAGACTCTGTTCAAAATTCTCCGGAAGTCCTTTCGAGGGTATACTGTCTTCGATATTGGCGCCGTGGTGATTCCAACCGATAGAGAATGGACGGTCTCTTCTTGGGGCCTTGCGTTTGATCCATGCATGGAGATCATCTGCGACAGCTTTCGTAACACAAATCGCTCCGTCTGCCTGGGAGACAACCTGCAGCCACTTTTCAAATTCATCTAAAGTGCCTTCAGGGAAGAATTCCGGGTGTTTGACCGGCAGAATATCATGGACAAGAAAGATGGCTTGTCCGCCTATGTTTCGCAGTTTCTGGACAAAGGAATTATGTTTGATCGCAACCTGGAAATGAAGATCAGGAATGAACAGAATGTCACGAGGCTGAATTTCGACCAGTTCGTCAACAAGATCGTTGTCTGGACAACCGAGCAACCTCATGGTAAACTTTCTTGCGTAACGATAAGGTCTATCGTGTGTTGCATAGACCGGTTCAACCCTGAAGCCACGAGGGGGGGTAGTAATAAGGTTTATCAGAATACTGCGAACTACCCGCTGTATACCGGTTTTCAAGTCTTCCTGAGCCAGAGCGGAGATATCAACGAGCAGTTGTCGATGAGCCTGGTTTCGCGGAAATGACGTTGCGATAGCCTCTGCTATGTCGAGTAAATTCTGATCATTATCCGTAAGGCTGCTGATTTCTGCTACTTGCTTGATCAGATCATGCCGGATTTTATTCGGTGATTGATAAAATCGTTCAACTGCCTGGACATATAATGCGGCTATTTTGGAGGGATTATGTGCAGACTGAATATGGTTCAGGGAGTTTGTCCGTAACGTATCTCGCAGGGTATTGTCTGCCTCGAGTTTTTCAAGCGCTTCGACAAGCTCTGTATCAAAAAAATCGTCCTGAAGCTTGATCAGGCAATCGGAAGGAAGTTCAGCCATGCTGCCGTTTTCATTGACAATCAACGGCACCCCGTAATTCATGCAATCAAGAACTGTTCCCGAGGTTTCTCCCCTGGAAAGTGTCCGGAGCTGAACAGCGATATCAGCTGCCGCAAGGTATTGCCTGAATGTTTTCATGTCCGCCCAGCCGGTGATGCGTATGCGCTCGGATACCCTGCTGTGATCGATGGTTTCGAGAATGTTTCGGCCATAGTCTCCCCTGTCATTGCTGCCCACGAAGATCAGATGGCAGTTTTTGCTTTCTGCAAGGGAGGAGTCGAGCCATGCGTCGAGCAAGCGATGATTCAGCTTGTGGGGGCCAAGAAGTCCAAAGCTGCAGATAATGAAATCATCTTCACGGAAGCGCAGTGACCGTCTTGCCCTTGTGCGATCGATTGCGGGAGCCTGCGTTCTCAGGTGAGGTATAACCGACCATTGGGCAGAAGGGAGTCCCGGATACCATTTTGCGGCCAACTGCCTGGAATATTCTGAATGAACAATGACTCCAAGAGCATTTTCAAGTACACTCAGGTTGCTGGGATAGACGTCCACAATCTCCGAGCGGTCAGGAGTGTTATAATATTCTTTAATGCCCTGATAACCATGGGAATGGAACAATTCATGTTGCCAGAATCCAGGGGCAATCTTCTGGATATCCATGTGAGCTACGATACCGGACAGGAAAAAATCATGAAGAACGACAACGCCGGGAACCTCCTCAAGCAGTCTGAACATATGCTTGTGAAAAGGGGAGTTGCCGAAATGATACATGACCCGTTCATACGATCGGGCATTTTTTTTAAACCATTCAACTGATCGTGCAGGGCAATGCTGTCTGATCCATTTGTTTGAGATGCTTTTTTGATCGACAATGACATCCACGTCGTAGTGAACGGATAATTCAGGGAGTAGTTCGGTACTGTAATCGCTGATTCCGGAATGTTCAGGAGGCAGTGGCGAAACAAATGCGAGTTTGGGTTTTGCTGAAGTAGTGTGTGTCAGCGCAGGCAGCGGCTTTATTTGTTCATGCCAGCTTTCAAACTTTGCTACTGCATCTTTTCCGGATTTTTCCCGGGAATAAAGTCTGGACTGCTCCAGACCGTATGCCGCAATTTCTTTCCCGATACCTGTATTATTGAGAATTGCAGTGAGTCTGCTGACAAAATTGTGAGTATCGCCGGGATCAAAAAGAGCATGGTTAGAATTGATCAGAGACTTTGCAGTGGATGTTTTCGGGGCCATGACAGCACAACCACAGGACAGAGCTTCAAGTGCGGACAGGTTAAAAAATCCCGGTTCCGGGAAAAAAACAAAGAGTTCGGCAAGATTATAGAGGTACACCAGATCATGTTCATGCAGAGTATCGAGCAGTAACAGTTGATCGTTACTCAGTGCCGCATTTTCAGCTTTTTGTCTCAGCTGTTTTTCAAGTGTGGCGGAGATATCTCCGAAAATAACAAGCTGATGTTTTTTTCTGGTTTCTGCCGAAAGAAGGGCATAGACTTCGATAAGGCGTTGCAGTTCCCGGTTGTTTTTTCCCTCGACTGATGACAGAATATAGGATCGGTTCAAACCGTAGCGAGTGAGAACAGATGTTACCCTTTCTTCAGGGAGTGAGAGCGGTTTAAACGAAGAATGAGCTGCCAGGGGGAGGTGTGCTGTCGGGTTTCGTCGGGGCACGGTGCATGAGACTTCGAACAACAGGGAAGCCCATTGCAGCTTTTCAGCCATCGAGGTGTTATAGACAGAGATGCCAAAAGGTATTGTTTTTTCAAGAGCGGCAATCTCGGCAAAGGTTTTTTCACTTCTGGCTGTAAACGGCTGTGACAGGTGGACGATGTCCGGTTTGAGGCAAGAAAGAAAATTCAACCAGATCCGGGCCGCAGCTTCATGGCTCCAGAGTTGTCGGCTTGAGGTGTTCTTCGTAGAGTCTTTCGGTGGATACCAGACGCGGATATTATCCTGGGGGAGAAGATCGTCAAAAGCTGCGCGAATCGGCTCGATAGTATCTGAGTAAAAGCCGTTAAGCGCAAGTATGACTTCATGCTTACCACGGTTTTGCACGATTGCCCTGGCTAAATCCAGCGAGTATCGCTGTACGCTGTTGTGTAAACCACTTGATTGTCCCCCTTGTAAGTCAAGTACTATTTTCATGAATATGAGCCTCGTCTGTTATGTGGCAATTCTTTCATTTTCCTGATCGGGCGTTGATGAGTTGGCGATAGATATTGCGCACCGATTCGCTCTGCTCCGGGGGTTCGTGTGAGTGCGATGTTTTCCGTTCTTTGATTGCTTTGCCGGAAGATATGCTTTGCCGGGTTTTTTTTCTTTCTTTCAGTTGTCTTTTCCAGGATTTGTAAAATCTGACAAACTTGCCTGCTGTGGTATTGTATACAGATTGCAGCTCCCGTTCGCGCTGATGCAACTGTTCGTGAATATTGTGGATTTCCTCGTTTTTTTTCCAGATTTCCTCATGAGCATGTTTCAGTTCATGCTCTTTGAGCTGTATAAGTGCTTTTAACCGTTCACGACTGTCTGGAGGAGGAACACGGTTTAAGTTATCCTTGTTGATGAGATCAATGGCTTCGAGCATTGCTGTATCAGGGGCAGGGGGCTTGAAGCCTATCAAGGCATAATCCGGAGATTGAAACAGTCGCGACAAGACCATCTCGACAAAACGGTTATATATGTCGGAGCCGGGTACGGACTCCGGCATTAAACGGCAGATATCCCCAAGGGTGTACCGGTTGAGGCGTGCGATCAAGGGTGAAACAATGTTTGCCTGCAGAGCCAGGAACTCCAGAAGCTGCGGCGGTAACGGGCGTATATGGGTAGGGTCGATGAAAAAATTGCAAGACCCTACGGTAACGTTTTCCGGGTTGGGAGTTTCAATGATGATGATTCCTCCGGGGGCAAGCAGTCTGGAGGTCTTGCTCAGAAACTCCTGCTGTTTTTCAAAAGAAATGTGCTCGATAAAATGAAAACAGGTGATGAGCTTGTACTGATCTTTTTCACTATGATCTAAAAAGTCGAACACATCTTCACGATGCACATCCAGTTCCTGGTTTCTGCAATACGCGACAAATTTGTCATCAATATCTATCCCTTTGCCGGGGAAGTTATGTTCCTTGAGCAGTTCAAGCCATTCTCCTCTTCCACAGGCAATATCAAGTGCCGGACATGAATCGCTAAATTCCAGATGCCGTAACAATGGAAGGTAGATGGACAGTTTGTTCTTGATTTCCTCACGGGAACCTCGAAAATGAGACTCGAAATCGTTATAGTCAAAAGCCATGGACAGAATGGACAGAGTTCAGGTGTATATTGACACTTACAATTTAAATATAATAGAGAGCAGCGTTGCTGTTGCCCCGACAACCCTTGTATTTCCTCCAGTGTAGCGAAGGGGACAAGTAACATAGCTCATAGTTCTGCAGTTAGATTTGGGACTTTAGGGCACCGCTATTAATTTATTCCACGATTCAATTGCTTCGTTGAGCGGATAGAAAAGGGTTTCTGCGCTCCGTTCGTCTTGCGCTTGAACCGCTCATAACAAGTAATAGAGATACCCTTTAACAGGGCTATGTAACTGTGGAAAAAGGAGTCCGAAGTCATGATGTCATTATTTAGGGCAGCTCAGGTGACTACTTTTCTGCAGTCAGTCCGTTGTCTTTTCAGAGATATCCTATTCAGATGCATAGTGCCGGTGCTATGATCAGGAGCCTTTCATCGCAAACACATAAAGCCAAACTGTAAGTGTAGTGATTTTTTTTTACTGATACCAGAAGTCAAAAGAGAATCGTTTTTTTATCAAGGGCCACTTGTGATGGTTCCGGTCATCTGTCAGACATACGAGCAGTATATTCGGAAAAAATAAGAAAAATGAGAAGATGTAAAAGTTCCGGAAATCCTGGCAAAGTTCAGCACGTGGCGTAGAGATCGGTTACTTCAGCCAACCCAATGTAGAACAGATGAGCGACAATTAAAAGCGCCGTCCGGTAATAACAATAGGGCACCTCTATTTATTTGTTCCGAAGCCCGATTACTGCGTTGGGCGGTGCTCGAAATCCTCATGTACGTCGTGTACACTCCGGTTTTTCTGCTCCGTCCGCCTTCTCCTCGGGCTTCTCACGACAATAGAACAGAGGTGCCCAATATAATTGTCGCCTAATACTTTGGGCTTGTCACGGCATAGGAGGCTTTTTTCGAGCCTTTGCGGGGCATGGTAATCGTATTCGGCTGGGCTCAGTTTTTTTGAGAAATAATTATATTTTCTTCATTATCAAGTTGCATTGTACGATTTTTTTGATTAAATAGTCACCTAGAAAGTGATACCAGAGTAATAATGATGAAGAGTGCAAATGTTATTTTGATTTATTAACTTGTTGACTGCATTGAGTTTACTTGTTTTTGTCGTGAGTGTTGGATTTTGGATGGTAGTGCCTGATCTGTATTGAGTGATGCTGCTGTACTTTGAAAAGTATTTCAAAAGCTTTTCGGGGTTTTTAAAGTGCAACATTAAATGTTCTTGCAGTGTAAGAGAGGAGAGTTATATTTGAGTAAAAAGATGAGGTAGGGGAACTTGTTTTGAAACGTGAGCGTTGAGTAATACATTCATAGGCTTGTTCTTCAATAAGTATTAGATGTGCAGGACTGAACAAGACGAAGTGTGGATATTTTTTTTGTTCTTTTCTTTTTTGTAAATTATTTTTGCAATAGTATTTTAATGTCGTGCTGAGTTTAAACTAACCTAAAAAGGAATATTACTATGTTGACATCTGATCAAGTTCAGAAAGCGTACATCGCGTATTTTGGTCGTCCGGCTGAGCCAGGAGGGCTTGAATATTGGATGTAGGCTGATAGCGAGGCCGAAATGCATGCGCAGTTTGCTTCTTCACAGGAATATCTGAATCACTATGCTGATTTTCTGGATGATGCTGGCAATATTGTGGAGCCTGGTGCCTTGTTGAATCAGGTTTATCTGAATCTGTTTAATCGTGAGGTTGAGCCGGGAGGTGTGGCTTGGTATGCTCCAGCTCTTATGGACGGTTCCTTGACGATTGATAACGTTGTGATTGAGGTGCTTGCTGGTGCTTCTGGTGCTGACTTGACTGCTGTTAATTGTAAGCTTGAGGCATCTGATGCGTTTACTGCTCTGGCAGCAGCGACTTCGTTCCCTGGGTATGACGGGCCGAATGATGCTGCGGCAGCCAACCAGTGGTTATCCGGGATCTATGACGAGGCAACAAAGGATGCGGCGCTTGAGCCTGATGCTCTTCAGGACGCTGTTGATTGGGTGCTTGCTGGTGGTCCGGGTTCCCAGCTTGGCGAAACACATGTGTTGACCGAAGGCTTGGATATCGTGCCGACAAATGCTGGTGATGTGGTTTATGGTGACAATTATACGTTAACCCCTGGTGACAGGATTACAGGCGAAGGCGACGTTTTTCTCACGTTCGGTAATGAAACTG
>Ga0272443_10007651_pt1 | contig 10237 bp, 11 predicted proteins | sample SSMAcet12_FD_193581 | JGI IMG/M metagenome (GOLD analysis project Ga0272443, IMG submission 193581) | Marine sediment archaeal communities from Little Sippewissett salt marsh, Falmouth, MA, United States - SSM-Acet-12 | ecosystem: Environmental > Aquatic > Marine > Wetlands > Sediment ... | reverse complement strand
CTATTTCGAAGATATTTACCGATCTTTTGCCGGTTTCTTTTTTCGTGATGGAAATCGGCGAGCCGGGATACACAAAAAATCCTTCCGGGTCTAATTCGTATATCTGAAAATTTGTATGAAAATGTCCCGCCAGAACATATTTTAAATTAAGATTTTCGAAAAAGGAAAGACGCGCGCTCATATAGTTGATTTTTTCATCACCGAAATCGGAACCTGAAAAAGAATGGTCGAGAAGTTCACCGTGGAGAAGGAGAATGTTAACTTTATCCTCCAGGGCCAGGTCTTTTATTTTTCGCAAACTATTTCTAACTTCTCCGCTGGTGATATTTCTAAAGGGGAATCCGAAGAATCTTAAGTTTTCATATTCAAGCGGTTCATTTAAATTCCTTATGATTTTTACCTTTTCTCCCAGAAAAGCCTCTGTCCCGAAAGCTTTTTCGTCGTGATTTCCTGCTATAATAATAAATTCGTAATCGGTGTCGTTAAGTAAAGGTCTTATTTCCGGGTAAAGCTTGACGAAACTGCTTTTTTCATCGAACAAATCCCCGGCGATAACAAAAAAATCTATTTTTTCTCTTGCGGCAACTTTAATCAATGATTCAAAGGCTCTCCAGGATTCGTCTCTGTATTCTTTTATGTGTAAATCGGAGGTATGTAATATTTTCATTTCACCACAGTTTTTTTAAATGGATATTTCTGTAATAATGCTTTAAGATTCTTTCATATGTATATCGTTCTTTAGCCATTTCCATCGCTCCGTATTGACACATCCCGACGCCGTGCCCATAGCCTTTACCTGAAATAATAATCTGATTGCTTTTCACTTTTATTTGAAACATGAGCGACTTCAAAGAGCCTCTCTGGTCGCTGAAAAGTCTTCTTATCTGGTCTTTTTCGAGATAAAATTTTCCGATATCGGTGTTTATCTCGATTGTCCTTACTCTGTTTGTACGTGTTCTATGGGTTATTCTTATCCACTCTATTCTCTTTGGCGTTTTTCCGAAGAATTCATGTATTTGTTTCTTTACCACTTCGAAAAATTCTTTTTTATCGTACATTCTTTCCCAGCGGTAATGAGGAGAAAATCTGCAGAAATCCTGCCTGTCCCATCCGGTGTCCCTGACCGAGCGAAGATAGGGGACTCTTTCCCCGATCCAGATATTTTCATTGTTTTCGGTGATCCCCCCGCAGGTCGAAGAATATTTGGCGTCTATTATTTTTCCGTTGTAAGTTGCCACTATGCCCCGGGTGGATTCGACAGCTTTATTGATGGTTTTATCTATTCTGCTTATTCCTCCGTAAACCTGATCCCATATAGTTGTGCCTATATCGAAGGGCTCATCCGGCTTTCTGTGAGCCATAACAAAAGACCTGGCCGCGACCGCCTGCGCTTTTAACGCTTCTATCTGATTTTCCGGGAGATTTCCCATCTCAAAAGGGATAACTCCTTTTAAATAATTCTCGATTTCAACGTGATTTACGACTAAAATATCACCGAACTTCGATATAACTATTTTTCCCGGATAAACCTCTCCGTCTATCCTGATAAATTTTCTTGTGGATTCTAAATAAACGGGAAATTCCGGGTCCTTTATATCCCCTTTATTGGTAGTAATTCTCAAACAAGGTTCGAACCGTATCGATATTACACCGTCCACGGTACCATTTTTGTCTCCGGTTTTGATTTTGATTTCCGCGTCGGATTTTAATTTCATGCTGCCCGGATTTTTATGCAGGAGTATTCTTACAACCGGTTCTTCCCCAAGTCTTCTTGTGGGCATCACCATGGGAGCGCATGATGTTATCAACATCAAAAGCAGAAGGAAGAAATTAATTTTTAATTTCATCTATAACCTTTTTGATTTCTTTATAATGAGTTCCCTTCCAGAAAACCCTGCCGCACTCAGGGCACCTTTTGAAATCGTTGTGAATTTCGAAAACATAGGGAGGAACATCTTTTTTAATTGTTTCCTTTTGTACTTTTTTCGTTTCTGTGTTACACACGGGACATCGGGAAAAAGGCTTTTTTATATCCGCAATCTTTGCTATTTGTCTTAATTGATCCATAAGGTGTTCCGATTTTATTAATATTAAATCATCGTATTTCTCAGCTAAAATCCTCGATCTTGTTAAAATCGTGCGCCCTTCCTTTCTACTTCTATAGATTATTGTTTCCCCATCAGTGTCTCTGTAATATTTTGTATCTAATCCCATTAATCTCATCCATTTGGCTAACCTTCCCAGCATGAAGTCGCTTACAAAACTGGGGGTTTTTCTAATAGAATCCTCCCGTCTCGCCCAAAAATCCTCCGAGCATTGCAAAACCCATAATTATAAACCAGATTATGCTGAAAACCATGGATATTATCATAAGCACTCCGGAAACAATGAAAAAAGTCTTCAGAGAACCCATCATTTCTCCGAGAGATTCGATTTTTCCGGCGCCGACTTCAGAAGTACTGTTAGAGGCTTTCAAAAGAATTACCCCGAGCCAGATAGGGAGCCAGGCGATTATTATGCCGAAAATAGTTAAAGCGGTTACCCCCCCCGATACAATATAAGCTATTCCAAGGAATTTTATCCACCCGTTCATGTCTTTGCAATTTGTAGTAACTTTCTGTTCGACTTCACCACTTAATTCCATGAGCTCCTCCTTTTAGGTATAATAGGAAAGCTTGTGGATTTAGTCAAGTATTTTTTTTAGCCACAAAGGCACTAAATCGTTAGAGGGTTAGAGAGTTAAAAAATCAAATATTCAGGTGGGAGGGGTGGTTAACGCATCTACGCATTAACGCATTTACATTTTGTTGTATTTACGCTTCTACACATTTACGCACCAACTAAATTAATAAACAACAAATTACACGAATAGCGCTAATTGTTTAAAATCCAACGCACAACACCAAATCTTTATATTTGGGAAATAAAATCTAAAAAACCTTTAATGGAATCGAATCTAAAAGTATGGTAGCCGAATTCTTTTGCTTTATCCAGAACTCTTTGTTTATCATCGATTATAAGGATATTTTCTGGAGGGAGTTTAATTTCTTGAGATGGTATAATGTAAAATTCATCGTTATATTTCGTATAACCTAAATCATAGGAAATAAATTTAAAATCAAAATGCTTTAAAAAATCATATTTTTCGTCGATTTCATAAATCCAGTTTGTCTGGTCCGAGAAAATACCCCAAATAAATTTGTCTTTTAATTTTATTACAGTATCTATTACCTCTTTTCTGGGTATGAAATTATCGAGCATCAAACTACGACATTTCATTAAGTTTTCATCTGTTCGGAGTTCTTTTGCCACCACTCTCCAAAATTCTTTTTCTGAAACCTTGCCACTTATGTACCCGCTTCCGACCATTGCCTTTTTACTTGTAATTTCATATATTTCAGCATAATCCTTGCCGTATCTTTTGGAAAGTTTTAGTACACCGAGTTGAAATCCTTCAGGAGAAATTACTCCCCCGAAATCGAGCAAGATTACTTTTATTTTATTTGAGTCTTTCATAACATTGGTATAATAGAAGATTTTGTTATTTAAGTCAAGTATTTTTTAGCCACACTACCCTGACGATTTTTGAACCACAGAGGACACGGAGTACCTGGCGTGGAAAAACTGCTAAAATATAATGTGTTAACGAGGTCAGACGTTGAAACGGGAAAAGATTAACTGCGTCATGAGTTGTGCGTCATGACTTGAAGGCAACTACAATTACTGCATGTTCTACATGTGGAGTGACTCAGTCATTAGTCGTTTGTTGCTGGTTACTTGGGCGTGTTGCCCAAATCAATAGAAAAAAATAACACAGTTAAAATTGTCATTGCGAATTCTTCTCCATGTCTTTCCCCGGTGATGCAATCTCCGCGAATAGCTTGTAATTGAAGCCTTGAATTCTATCACAAGAGATTGCTTCGTAAAAGTCGAGCAAGAAGGTAAACTCGCAAAGACAATTTAGTTCGTTGGTTTTGTTGAGTTTATTGGGTTTAGCGGACAGCCGACAGCGGTAAGCGGTAAGCCGATGTTTCTTTGTGTCCTCTGTGGTTAATCTTTTCTAACTCTCAAGAAACTCGCGTTTACAGCCACTATAACAGTACTAAGAGACATAAGTACCGCTCCAACCGCCGGAGAAATGATAACGCCGGCTTTATATAAAACACCAGCCGCCAGGGGTATGGCAATTACGTTGTATCCCGTTGCCCAGAAAAGGTTCTGAATCATTTTTCGATATGTGGCTTTCCCAAACAATATGAGAGCCATAACATCTTTCGGATTGCTGTTTACCAGAATGATATCCGCGGTTTCAGCGGCGACGTCAGTACCCGAACCGATAGCTATTCCAACGTCCGCCTGAGCGAGAGCCGGGGCGTCGTTTATTCCGTCTCCGGTCATGGCAACGACTTCCCCTTTGCTCTGAAGTTCTTTAATCTTATCCTGCTTTTCATCCGGAAGAACTTCGGCGAAGAATCCGTCCAGTTGGAGTTCATCCGCCACTTCTTTTGCCACTTCTTTGTTATCTCCGGTTAGCATCCAGCATTTGATACCCTCTTTTTTCAGTTTCTTTATGGTTCCGTAAGAATCCTCTCTGATTTTGTCGGATAATACTATTAATCCTTTTAATTCTCCGTCTATTAAAACAAATACCAGTGTACCGCCTATTTTTTGGGCGGCTTCTTCAGGAATTTCTATGTTATTTTTATCCAGATAACTCTTACTGACTAATTTTATCTCTTTCCCTTCGACTTTACCCTTGACTCCTTCTCCTTTTATAACCTCGAAATCTTCGCTTTTTCCTGTATCTAAACCGAGCTCTTTAGCTTTATCTAAAATGCCTTTTGCTATGGAATGTTCGGAATTTACTTCGAGAGTCGCTGCTATTTCTATTATGTCTTTTTTATCGTATTCGGAATTGAAAATCTTGACAGAACTAACACCAAATTTACCCTCCGTTAAAGTTCCGGTTTTATCGAATACAAGCGTGGTTATTTTTCTCGAATTCTCAAACGCGGTTCTGTTTCTGATTAATAAACCGTTCTTTGCCGAAAGGGAAGTGGACACCGCTCCCACGAGAGGTATGGCGAGACCGAGAGCGTGAGGGCAGGTTATTACCATAACGGTCGCCATTCTTTCTATGGCGAACGCCACATCCGGTGCTTTAAAAAGCCAAACAACTAAAGTTATAAGCCCTACACTTATAGCTATAACAGTTAGCCACATAGCGGCTCTGTCCGCCAGACGTTGTGTTTTTGACTTGGCGTTCTGCGCCTGTTTGACCATATTTACCACTTTATTCAAATAGGAATCTTCTCCCGTTCCTTCGACTCTCGCCTTTATTACCGAATCTCCGTTGATCGAACCGCCGATTATTTTATCACCTTTTTCTTTTTTAACCGGTTTGGATTCTCCTGTAAGCATGGATTCGTCTAAGTGGGTTTCTCCTTCGGTGATAACCGCGTCCGCGGGTATTTTTTCTCCCGCTTTGATTAAAATAATATCTTCTTTATTAAGTTCCGATATTTTTACGTCTGAGATATCCTCTCCCTTAACTAAATGAGCCGTATCGGGTAATAACTGCGCGAGTTTTTCCAGAGCTCTCGAAGCTCCCAGAACCGATTTCATTTCTATCCAGTGACCGAGTAGCATAATATCGATTAGTGTGGCGAGTTCCCAGAAAAAATATTTCCCCTTGAGTCCGAACACCACAGCGGCGCTGTAAACGTAAGCGACAGTTATAGCCAGGGCTATAAGAGTCATCATGCCGGGTTGTTTCCGGCTTAGTTCGTCATAAAGACCTTTAAGGAAAGGCCATCCTCCATAGAAGAAAATAAAACTGGATAGAACAAACATAAGATATTTGTCCCCTGAGAAGGTAAGTGAGAAATTGAGAAAGTTCTGTATCAAAGGAGAAAGGATTAGTATGGGTACGGTTATTATCAGTGAAACAAAAAACCGCTTTTTAAAATCCTTTACCATGTGCTTATGATGTTCTGTATGGTTATGGTTTCCGTGATGTTCGTGTTTCATCTCTTTTTTTTCGATAGCGTCGCTCTTTTTATCATCTTCGACTTTCTCGAGCGGAACATTACACATTGCGCATTTGCCCGGTTTGTAAAATTCCATCCCGCATTTCGGACATTTATATTTTGCCATATTTATCTCCTATTTAAAGAATATTATTTCAGACATTATCGATAACTCTTTTTAATTTTTTCTCTACTTGTTCCGCGACTTCTCTAAGCTCCTCATTTTTTATCATACTCATAGCCGCTGTGGGTAGAATTGCGGAAACGAAGATTTTATCTTCGTTTTCGTACACGATAACGTTACAGGGCAGCATCAATCCTATGTCCAATTCCGCCTGCAGTGATTTATAAGCAAAAGGGGGATTGCAAGCACCCAGTATTACGTATTTATTAAAATTCACATCGAGTTTCTTTTTTAAAGTTTCTTCAACATCTATTTCAGTGAGAACTCCGAACCCTTCTTTTTTCAATTCTTCTTTTGTTTTTTTTACAGCCTGTTCGTAAGGCAGATCGACACTTTTTTTGTATCCGTACATAATATTACCCCTTTCCCTTGTTTTTTCTATATATGCAAAATTTATTTATTATAGGTAGGAACATTTTTATAATTATAAGTACGTTTAAAATTTTTAAAAGTCAAGTTTCCCCCATTTATAAAAGTTATTGGGCCCATATTAAAGAACCCAATAACTTCCTCTGGCGTAAAACCTTAGCGCCATCCTAATTTTTAATTCATCATGTGTCCTCTGAAAGGCTCTGCGCCCAATCTATTTCTCTGTTCTTCGGTCAAAACATTTTTCGCTCTGGTAAAAGATTCAATGGCGTTATACCTCAGTTCCGCGTTTATATTAGCGATTTCGTTTGTAAGAGATTTCACTCTCGAAAGGTCGACATTTTCCGCAGAGAGAACTTTTTCCAGCTCGAAGTTTTTCTCGAGTAGCTCCCTGCGAGGAGCCAGGTTTTTTTCAAAGTATCTATTCTTCAAACTTTCGATGTTTTTAACCTGGTTTATTGAAAGATTAAGCTCGTTTTTATTGTACAGGTAGTATTCTAAGTTTCCTGAAGCGCCCATTGAATAACATCCGATTTCCGCGCCCATCATACCATGACCGTATGTTTTAAAATTTGCTCTTTCTTCAACATAAGATCGCCCGCGCATTCCTCCCGTCATATGACCATGAGGACCATAGTATGTTCTGGCGCCGAAGACCAATAAAGCAATGACACTTATAACGAATATTGTAATTATGGATTTTTCTGTTTTCATCTTATCCTCTCTTTATTATAACAGACGAATGGGAGTTGGTTTCGTTCCGTTTTATAGGATAAAAAGATAATACGGTATATTTAAAGGTAAAAACTTTTATTATTAACTAAATTGAAAAAGATTTTATCGGCTCTTTTTTACAAACTTATTCTATGAGTTAAAAAATGTAAGAAATAATTTTATTTTTATCGGAATTCTTCATCTAATCTTTTTATATCTTCTTCGCTTAATTTCCATCCCAGAGCTCCGAGATTTTCCTTTAGATGCTCAGGGTTTGTCGATTTAGGTATCGTTATTATATTTTTCTTTGAAATAAGCCAGTTTATGGCGATTTGGGCGAGAGTTTTATCGTACTTGTTTATCATTTCCTCTAATAGTCTATTTTTTTCTCTAAAAACTCTTCCTTTGACCAACGGTTTCCACGCGGTTATTATGATTCCATTTTCCTGGCAGTAGGGAATTATTTCTGATTCAATATTATTGTTATACATGCCGCTGTGCCTGGTGAGGAGATTGTATTCTATCTGATTGTTCACGATTTTGTTTCCGGTGTATTTTTGAGCTTCTTTTAATTGTTCTACGGAAAAATTGCTTACACCGATGAACCTTATTTTTCTCTGTTCCAATAAAGTGTCCATGGCACGCATTGTTTCTTGTAAAGGGATTCTGGGGTTTGGTACGTGGATTAGATAAAGGTCTATGTAGTCGGTTTTAAGTCTTTTTAGACTTCTTTCCGCGGCTTTAATGCAATCATTATATCTCAGGTGATCCGGCAGAACTTTAGTGGTAATAAAAAGAGATTTCCTGTCGAAATCTTTAATAGCGTGTCCGACCAATTCTTCGGAATGCCCTCCGCCGTACATTTCCGCCGTATCTATGTGATTATAGCCAAATTCTACTGCGCATCGGATGGCGGTAATACTTTCTTTATCTCTGCTCGTATCCCTGCTCATTCCTCCGCCGATTTCCCAGGTGCCGAGACCCAGTACCGGTATTTTTGTATCTTTGGTTAAGTTTCTGTATTCCATAATATATCAAACGATTACCTTCTGCGCTTCTTCCCTCCGCTGAACATTCCTCCTATAGATATGTTAAGACCGATTATAAATCCCAGATTATACGGCCAGCCGGTATTGTTTATTTCGTAGAGACCGACTTCATTCGTGAAAAGACTGATGATAAAAGTTATTATGATTATGGCTCCGTGCCATAATCCGTATAAAAATCCAGCCTTAGCTCCGGGATTTATTTCCTGATCCCACTTTTCGTTGCCGGGAGCGCAACTCATAAAAACGAGAGCTAGAATTACAATTAAAAAAAACAGGTAACTTTTCTTTTTCATTATAATTCCTCCTTTAATTATTAACCTGTTTAGTTAAAAATTTTTAAAAATATCGAGGTAGTGCGCGAAGAACCCGGTGCCTATTAAACTTGAGAAAATTAGAAACCCCAGTATAAAACCCGCGAATACCAAAATAATCAATACTCCCTGGATAATAAAGTATATCTTTAAAGGATTAAGCATCCCTTTTCCAAGAGATTCGATATTGCCAGCGGTAACTTCCCTCGAGCCGTTGGCTGCGCGGTTTAATAAAAGACCTTCCCATATCGTTACTACTCCGTGGATTGCTCCGAAGATTGTCATGACCATAAACGCGCCCTGAACTATTTTGGCTATCCCCAGCAGTTTTAGCCATCCGCCCATCTGACGGGTTTCACCTGTTATTGCTTCAGCGTTAAGCTTTTTCTGAGCCATTTTCCCTCCTTACTAAATATCAGTTAAAGAGTAAAGAAAAAAGAGCGAATAGTCAAGTGCCAACCGTACCGCCGATTTTTGAACCACAAAGACCACAAAGCACACAGAGAAACATTTCAGCGTTTAATTGTAAATCGAAAATTGCAAGTTGTAAATTTTGAAAAAAAAGAATTAGAACGCAGATTATTTTTTGTCCAATTTCTAAAGTCCAACGTCCAGATTCAGAAAAATTGTTAGAGAGTCAGAGCGGAAAAGCGTAGGATATTAATTTTGAATTCTTAATTTTTTCCTAAAACCTAAAACCAAAGACCTAATACCTATTTTCCACGCATCTACGCACTTAACCTTATTTATTTCTTTCCTTCGGCAAACAACTTTTCCGTCCGCTTATCAAACAGGACCCATATGGAATAAATGCCCACCGCGGTGCCAAGAGGAAAATTCAACAAAGCCAGGAAAGATAGTATAAGAACAAGAATTCTACCCCAACCCTGGTATTTTAAGAGCCCTATTCCACCGACAATTCCCGGGGCAGCACAAATTATCATAAACCAGGGAATGACCATGCCGATTGTTTGAAGTATTCTTACCGCTTCTTCTTCTATATCCGGTATTCTCGCGACCAGATTCAGCACCGAAAATAAAATAAGGGCTATTAAAACTCCCAGTACACTAAAAGCTATGTGAATTATCCCTACCGCTTTAACATGACTTTCCATTCTCCCTCCTTATTTTTTTATACTATAATTCAGCTTTTTCTATTAAAAAGCAAGAGGCTAAAGTTAGAATTGCGGAAAACAAAAATGTAGCCATCATTGCCGCTATACTGATACTGAACGTTTCTGTATCGCCGGCTATAGTAAAATTCAGGGAAACTTCAGGTAGATAGGAAAAGATTTTTCTTCCAAAATGCAAATAACGGGAATATATCAACACAAGTCCGATAAGGCTTCCCGCGGTTATCCAGCCCTGCGCTCTGGAGAACACTCTCCCAAAAAGATAAGAAAACATGGCAAAAGGCACAATAAAAAGAATTCCAAAAGCCGGTAATAACCACAATTTCAAAAAAGTAAACAAATCCACTCTGAACTGCGCCGTAAATCCCGTTAATATAAGGTAAGGAATAAGAAAAACAAGAAGTACGTAAAGGAAAATTTCAACCGCAAGAACTCCGACTTTGCTCAA
>Ga0272443_10007650_pt1 | contig 10238 bp, 10 predicted proteins | sample SSMAcet12_FD_193581 | JGI IMG/M metagenome (GOLD analysis project Ga0272443, IMG submission 193581) | Marine sediment archaeal communities from Little Sippewissett salt marsh, Falmouth, MA, United States - SSM-Acet-12 | ecosystem: Environmental > Aquatic > Marine > Wetlands > Sediment ... | reverse complement strand
ACTCAAACCGCCAGTCGCGTAAGCTGCCGCGAAGCGGCTTAGTTCACCTTACAGCCTCACCGCGAATCTGTCACCTCGCAAAACTCAAACCGCCAGTCGCGTAAGCTGCCGCGAAGCGGCTTAGTTCAGATCTCTAGCCTCCCCGTCGCGCAAGCCAGCGGCGAAGCCGCTTTAGTTCAACTGATATGCCCTGCTAGTTCAAACGCTCCTGTGGCTGAACTCTCCCAACTCCTACCTGATCTGCCGAGCCTACTTGGGAGAGGTCAGAGGGGCGGGAGAGACTCCTTCCGTCTTCCTGACCTCCTCCATAGCGCCAATTCTCTCCATTGCGGTCCGTGCTGCGGCTCTGACATCCTTGTTTGGATGGCTGATCAGCAGCTTGAGTTCGGGTAGAGCCTTCACTCCGCTGTCAGTGCAGACATTCACGAGAGTGTCTCGCACCACTTCGCGAAGGCTGACACCTGACTTCTGAACGTCGTAGTGAAACGTGTGGTCCGGTTGCGTTATTGCCTCAGCCAAGGCATTCAACAAGGAACGCCTGAACTGGGGTTCGATGGCATTAACCCCAATTGCCCCCAGAAAACGCCGTAGCGGCACCTCAGAAACCAGCCGCTTCTCCAGTTCTCCTTGAGCCCCCACGCCAACGTTCCGCAACGCGTGCCGCCAACACTTCCAAGTTTCGTCCACCTGGATGGGCTTTCCGTCAATGCGCGTCTCCATTACGGACAGAAGCTGCCTTGTGGCGTCATCGGCGGGCAGAATCGCCCCCAACGCCCGAATGGCCACGGGGCGCAAGTCCTCGTCTTGGCCCAAGGCCAAGCCTCGCAGTCGATGCGCTTGAGAAGCAGCTGGACGACCAATCGACTCAAGCACTTGTATCGCAGTCATCTTATTGTCGCTGTTCTCGCCTGGATCATCCAAGAGATCACCGACTGCTGACACCGCAGCTTCCGCCTTGGGCCCGATGGTCCTGAGTCCATACAACGCCTCATCCCTCGAGTGAGTGCGTCGCACCAACTCTCTCACCAGAGGGGAGACTCCGTGCTCATCGCAATGACCAAGTATGGACACGGCAGCCTCTTGGTCATGGACGGAACCCAGCCCAAGCCAAAGATACTTCGCAATGCTGTTTGCCGCGCTTCTCCCCCCCCCCAACCGCTGCACTGCCGTCCGTCTTTCCTTTTCGTGCGAGTACAGCCTAGTAGGATCTTCTACGACACGCTTCGCACGAAACGCCGGGATTAAGACATGAAACGAGAAGACACCGGCAACACCTATGATGGCCAGCACGAAGAACGCGAACGCCCAAGCCTTGAGAGGCCATGAAGATACGGCCTGTAGCTCCCTCTTCTCGTTCATGACCTTGTCCGCATGACCTCCGGCCCTATTGCGCTTCACGCTGCGTGACCGAGTCATCCCTCAGTCTTGAGACCACATCACTGCAATTCCACCCTCAACTCCCTCACAACCTTCTCACCTATGCGGAATCTTATCCGAACATAGGACCCCTTCGACGATACATTGTCAAGGCCAATGTCCTTCGCCTGGAAATACAGCATCTGGCCTATATCGCTCTCTGATTGCGTCGCGATCTTGTTAGGCCTAACAACATTGTAGGCTTCGTCAATGTCCCACGCCCTCCGCACCACCTTCATCTCTCCTTCCATCCATGTGTCCGGTCCCAGCTTATCCATCAACACCGCCTCCCACCAGCAGGTGAGTGCAGAACGGGTCTTCTTCCTTGACAACATATGCAATCCAACTTCCACTCGCTGCTTTGCTGGGCCTCCAGCAGGATTCCAGAAGAGTCCCTTGGTTATCTGATATGCGGGATTACTTCTGATGACCCGATTAGGCTTCCCTTCATACTTGCGCCAAGGCAACTGCGGTTCAGTGGCCATGAACACCCTTGCACCGAAATAGGAACCAGCATAGTTCCCTTTGGCTTTCAGCACTTCTGTATTGGGAGACGCCTTGGTGGGATCATCACTGATGACCTGCTTGCCCTTTACTCGAGTGCTACCGCCCCACATGAAACCCCTCACGATCTTCTTGGGTGGTATTGCATAAGCTGCGAAGGCGCTTTCGTACTCCGTTCTGCTCTTGCCAGCGGCTGCATTCTTAGCATATCCTCTCCGCAGGGCAACGTACTTGCCTTGAGTCAGAACATTGTCCAACGCCCAACCCTTGCCCTTAATTGTCCACTTCTTGTAGCCGCTGATGATCTTCTTGTAGGTATCCCGGTACTCCTTGTCCTTTTCTGCTGGGGTCGGCGGCTTGGGTGCGCTGGCCTTAGCAAGCTTGCTCTCGTGGACGCGAACTGCCTTTTGGTATTTCGCGGTCGCGTATCCCGTTGTCACATACCCCACAACTGTCGGTATCTTCACGGGGTACTTGTGCTTCTTCGTTGGCTTTGGTGACAACTCGTCCTTGCCAGGTTTCGGAAAGCCCTCTTCCACCTTATGCTTCCCGAAGTTCCACAGTCCCATCGGATCAACATTCCCAACAGGGTTATTCCCCATCCCCACGTACGGGTTGTAGAGGTTCTGCTCGTCCAGCACCGGATCGCGCTGCAGGAACCTCCCCGTAGCCGGATCGAAGCTACGGTTGCGATAGTCGTAAATCCCCAGCCCTTCGTCGTATGTACGCTGCTGGAAGGTGGGATCGCGTCTGGCTGGGTTGCCGCCGGAGGTGGTGAAGCGTTTACCGAATGCACGATAACGGTAGCGGGTCTACGCACGCCATTGCTATATAGGCGTTTCCAAAATGGACGATATGCTACTCCCCACCTCTGTGGCCATGCGGCCGGCCAGGTGGCCAGCGACCGAGGGAGACTACCCGTCCAATACGGACTCCATCATGATCGCAGGATTTCGCATATCACGCTCCCGGATTATCCACAATCTCCATAACATCCGAATTCCGATGATATGGTAGTCGGCCCTCCTCGCAGCGTCGAGATATCCCATTGATGGAAAGGCGCTTGATGCCCCCTTGGCCAGGACTACGATACCTCCAGAGGGCGAGTTAGGTTGGCAAATGGAGATTGGGTAGAATAAGTAGTTGGGCTGGTGAAGCGACCATGAAACCTACCCTCATCACAGGGATGTCCGGAGTTGGAAGACGTCGGTCGTTGATGAATTGCGTCGTCGGGGATTCCAGTGCATCGACATGGACGAACCGGGATGGTCGTTCATGGATGTGGATGGCCACCAGCATTGGAATGTGGACCGTCTCACGCGCGCCCTAACCGACGCTGGGGATGAGGGGCTTTTCGTGTCCGGATGCACCGAGGAACAAGTGGACCTCTATGACAGATTCGGAGCGGTAGTCCTGTTGAGTGCGCCACGTGACGTCATGAAGAAACGCATTCGTTCTCGCTCAGGCAACTCCTTTGGCCAGACGCCTGCGGAGATGGCCCGAATCCTGGAAGACCTGGCGGAAGTCGAACCGCTGCTTCGAGAACGATGCACCCATGAGATCAAGACAACGGTGCCAGTCAAAGAGGTGGTTGATCTAGTTCTCAAGTTCACCTGCCCAACATCACCTTGCACGCGACGGCGTGCCCGCCGCGCGTGAAGGTGGGCGTTAGGCCAAGAAGGAGAAATGGGTTGATGGGGTCACGCCTCTTCTATCACGCCACGAACATCGAGGTGGAACTCGGAGACCGGGTCGAAATGAAGAGGCTCGTTCGGCGGTCGATAACTGGAACCGTTTGCTACATCCCGGGAATCAGTGAAGTACACGATGAACTCGAATATGACGATGTCCAGCAGTGGGCAATTCGTTCAGACGACGGGTCCGTCTATGCAATCCTCTACAGCCCCGAGACCTTTCAGCCTCCAAAGAAAATCGCGTTCATCTCGCGGGGCGGCGAAAACTTGTTGGCGCCCAATGAGCACCTCGAGTAACCCGTACTCCCTAAAAACCCATTCCCCAAAGGATAGCTAACCAGCTCTCTATTGGCCACAAGATTCTGCGCTCTTCGCCCCTGCGTGGAGGTGCTGGGCCATGCCTTGTGTCCCCCAGTCGCCTTTCGATCCTCAGGCCCCGATCCCCTGCCACAAACGCCTCGGCGGGCTCCTCAAGCACTACTACAGGGCATCAGCGTGACATGGGACGAGTCTGGACCTGGTAGAACTTCGAATTCGGGAGCAGAACCTGCGATGTGACCGTGAATTCGACCGCTTGGGTTTCTAGGGAGTACGGCATGATGCCGCTATTCTAGCTTGGTGGCAGGGGTGGGGCAAGGATCAAGATCAGGCATCCCTACCCAGTCTTGACCTCGATCAGTTGGAGGTGGAGGTCCTCACGGTCCCTGGAAAGGATTCCACCCTCTCGCCCGCTGCCTCTTCCGCGCAATTTGTAGCGGCAGAAGGTCCTCTTGCTGCTTCCGTCGTTGTAGTTGATCACTGCACCCCCTGGCACGAGATGTATTTCAGTCATCTGGCGCCACTCCGCACCGAGCGCGGCTGGCTGCTCCAGCGCATCTTGGGGCACAGCGGCTATACCGGCGGCGTCAATTGCCCACCCGCGGAGTGCGGCCCCTGCACACCGAAGTTGTGCCAGATCGCAATCAGCGCGTTCAACAACTAGTATTCGGCTCGCGCCAGATTGCCCTTCAAACAGCCTCGTGGGAAAATCTCCAAACACCGGTGACTCGAGGCTGCTTCTGCGGCACGTTTCCATTTCAAGAATCAGCCGCAGCACCGCACTTCTATTCGACGCATCATCAGGTAAAGAACCTTGAATCTGCCTGGCGTGGTGCGCCTTGATCCGCTTGTCCCTACGATGACGACTGAACCAACACGCGAAACAGAAGACACCATAACCGCCAAACGCCACCATTAGCCCAACGATCAGCCAAATCATCTTCCACCCGCGTTACCAAGTCATTGTGGCTTCCGCCCTAGAGCCCCCGTCTCTTCAACTCCTGCTTGTACGTTCTCCACACTTGCGGTTCGAGTGCCGCTGCCCTCGCCATGCGCATGGATCGCAGCACGTCCCATTGCCTGCAATCCCGCGCGTTGGCTTGTGTCTCGGCCTCTCGCGCCACGTTCTCGTAGTAGACTTCGAGGATCAACTGAAGTGTCGCTACTGCTGCAATGCCTGCTGCCACTGGCACGCATGCTGCACTGCCCGCTGCTCCCAGGAACAGCGCCGATGCACCGGCTCCAGCGTAGGCGTAACTGTGAACCGCCTTGTAGTATTCACCTTCAATCAATGCGCCCGTGCCAACGTATATGTCCAGACCCCACCCTAGGAGACCCGATATCCGACCTATCTTGCTCAATCTGGATATCGCCTTCGGGGAAGTGAAAGCGAGTTTCGTGAGTTCGGCCCAGGTCAGACCCGCACCCGTAACAGCGTTCGCGGTGCTAAGAACCGGGATGATCCCGAAACCACCTCCCCCTCCCTTCCCGGCTCCCCCTCCCTTCCCGGCGATGCGACCTAGCACGTCGAGCCGGATTAGCCGCCTGTTCGACCAGCGTTTCATCTCCTCCGTCGCTTTCAGGGACACTTCCCTGCAACACGTCCTCACCAAGCCACGGTGAGAAATCAGAGCGGTGTGCAGTCTCGTCCGGTAACCCGTGCTTTCTATGGCCCGAACCCAAGCGCTTTCGTAGGCCTTCAGGTACAATGAGGCAACCTGCTTCTTCGCCATCTGCTCCTGGGTCAGGATATCTTCCTCAAGACTAGCAATTGCCCGACGGGCGGCAGCCATCTGATTCTTGAGAGAGTTGATTATCCAGGGAACACGTCTCTCGTCGGGGAGATTCTTAAGGGCGTTCTCTGCCTCCCTCAGTCGCTCATTCCAGGACTGGATACCGCCCCTAAAGGACGCTACTCTGCTGGCATACAGGCGCAACACCTTGTCATTCCTGAAGCGACCCGGAACGGGATACGATCCTACTGCCACAACGCCTTCACTTCTTCCATCAGGATCGACGTGGCGCAGGGGCTCGTTGTGCGCGTACCTGTATGTTCCCGCGAGACTGTGCCGGAGATCTCTTCCCAACCACCTCCCGTACGCAGGCACCTCGACACGCGTAGGCGAAAGGTACATATCGAACGGCGCGTCCTGGAGCCTGATCCAGTTCGTCTGGTAACCCAGGCGAGTCTCGGAGATCCCCCCGGTGACCTCGCTCGTGAGCGTCACGCCGTTGGCCGTGTAGTTGTACTTCGCGACCTTGTTGCCGTTCTCATCGGTGACCACTGTCATGTTGCCCTTGTGGTCGTAGCCGGGGTACTGGAAGTAGGCGGCGCCGAAGCGGTTCTGCTTGACGGCTACGGTGGAGCCGATGCCGTCCACAGCCGCGAAGCCGTGCGTGTAGTACGCCGTCACCGAACCCGCGCTGTCGCGCTCGCACAGCAAGTTCATGCCGTTCTGGTCCCACGTGAAGTACCTGAGGCCACTTGAGTCCTGCATCGCGTAGCGTCTCATCATTGCGTCATACCAGAAGTAGTTGGCCACGCCTCCCGGGTATTGGATGGTCTCGGCCAGGTTGACGTCATTGTATGTAAAATATCGGCACTCTCCAACTCGAACCCTCTCGCGCTCCGACTGTTGCGACGGAAATCGCAATGTAGATGTATTCCGCATACGGCGCATGATGCCGCTATTCTAGCTTGGTGGTGGGGGCAGGGCAAGGATCAAGATCAGGCCTGGCTACGACGGTGATCCGCGGCTGCCCATGCTGGAGATTGAACTCGACTGGCCTGAAGCTGCCTGAGCGGCAGAAAGTACCGCACGACATCTCAATTGGATCCGATTACCCACGGGAGAGGCCTGCCCTCCGTAGCCGGAAGGCGTAGGAGGGTCTGGCCGCGGTCCGCTCGCTCACAATCTCGGGCATCCCCAACCCCATCTGACGCCCTCATCCCACCCCGAAATCTGCGTCACAAGCCGCTGGGCCACTTCAGGAATGGGCGGGGCTTTCGGTCATATGTCCTCCTGCTGTGGACATTCTACCTCAGCAGGGCCGCTGGGGAAAGAGCGTACTCTAGCCGTGGTTTCCTACGCCTTCGAACGTCATACCTGGGCCACTTCAGGCCGCACAGACACTACGGGGCTGACGCGGGCTTCGGTGTGCTCCGCTCTTCTGCCTTACAGTTGGCCGATGACACCCACCCCAATACAGTAGTTGCTCCATCCACGCGATGAACCTGCCCAGTTTCTGTATCGCACATCTGGACGTCCCTACGGTCCCAGTAGCCAAGCGCCGCATCAGTGGGACTGAAGAGGTGACGCCAAATGCTGGCTTTTAGGAATGTAGTCACTGCCAACCAACGTCCCTGGGGGTGCCACGCTGCATGCAGCTTCCGGCCTGCAGGAACCCGGAAATTGCGGCAGGCCACAAGCCCGTCGCCAGAGAGGCTGTAAGCCCAGGCGGTCCTCCTCCTGAAGAAGTACAGATGTATTCCATTGGGATGCCAAGAAGGGCACTCACCCTTGGCGACAATTCGAGCGATCTTGCCGTTCCTGGAGAAGATGCCAACGTTCGACGGGCCGTCTTGCCTGCGCACCTCGGCCGCGAGGAAACGGCTCTCCGGACACCACGAAACACGACTTCCCGGCGCAACGTGCCAATTCCCGCGAAGCAGCCCCAGGAGGTTTGCGGAGCAGGAGACTTTCGGTTTCCTGAGTTCGACCACTCTGATGAATGAGCTCCAAGCCTTGGTATCATGATCCCATTCAGCCTGCCATGTGGCAACAGCCGTCGCGTCTGGAGCAAGGCGGGCCTCTGTCTGCATTCCTATCTCCAGGACGGCCTTGGCCTTGCCGGTACTGATGCTCCTGAGAACAAGCGGGCACTGGCTCGCATCCTGTTTCGGGTAGACCTTCTCCAGCAGACTACGCCCTCGGATATCAGTGTTCACAAGCACCGACCCGGCCGCTGACGACGTTAACCTCGCCACGAGCCCCTTCGGGTCATGCTCGTCTAGCCTGTCGGCGAACCATGGCTTATCGACGAGCCAGGACCTGGTGCCGAGCCCGCCATCTTCACGCGGCACCACGATGTCTCCCCGAGATGCACTGACCACCAGCTTGTACTGCCCCCGCTCAAGCGCACTGACAAACCGGCGGCGGGAACCACACCCGGTGACTATCAATGCCGCGAGGACAATCGCCAACAGCCCGGTCAGTCCCCTATACATTAAGAACTCGCCAGTTGAACTGGACTCACTTCACGACATCCCACGGTTCGGTTCGACACTTCAAATTGAGGTTGCCTCCCACCGAGCCCACGTCATTGCCAGGCCCCCACAGTCGCTCATCCTTGGTGCCACACGACCGAAGTATGTTCTTGACCCAGTCCTGGCAGTCGTTGATGATCGGCAGCCAGAGACGCCGTTGCGCCTTCGGTGTCGCCATGTACTTGAGCACCGCATTCGCCACACAAATCTCGCAGCAGATGTTATCCGACACCTTCACAGCGTACACTCTGAATTGGGGCTTCTTCGCTTCCTTTAGCCGCCAGGCAAAACTGGCTTCAACCAGCTGCTGATTGAGGACAGAACGTCCATAGAAACCAGCATCGAAGTGCCCCGTTCTCTTGCCGAAAGACCTCTTGAGGCTGATCCAGAGAACATCCCAAGGCTTTAGCCGCATTGCGAAGTACCATGCTGACCCTCCCCGCTTTCTCGCGCGCTCAAGTTTTGGTCCCCACATATCACGCAGGTTCTGAATGTAGTCGCTCGGACGTTGCTCGCCAACCGATATCCACCAGTGGCTTTCTCCAAACGCAACACGAAACAGGGGGAATTCAGTCTTTCGAAGGCCAATCCAGACCGCCAAGCCGGTAGGATCTGCTGTCTCTGCAGAGAGCCCCCTTACATAGGCATAACGGGGCGACTCGGCCTCTGATAGCTTTTCAACGACGGTTTGACTTGTGCCACTCGCACGATCGAGAGGCGCAGTGTCTTCATCAACGGCCCTCTCAATACGCTGATCGCTCCAAAACACCGGAAGATCTTCCTTGCCTCGAAGACCAGTTGCGAGAAGGCCGGCCGTGCGAATTCTAGCATCTTCCCGCAACAAACGGCGAGGTAGCACGTCCCCCTCCAAGAACCGCCCCACACCCGCCCTGTAAACCCGCGTCGGCGAGAGGTAGAGGTCTCCATTCGGAGCGTCGACGAGCTTCATCCAGTTGCTCTGGTACCGGAACCGGGTCCGGGCGCCGGTCTCCTCCTCCTGGAGCGACTCGCCCCAGGCGTTGTACTCGAAGCTGCCGGTGGTGTTGCCGCTGGCGTCGACGCGTTTGTGGACCGTGCCGCGGCTGTCGCGAATGTCCCACTCGTGGTAGGTTGCCCCGAACTGGTTGAGCTTCTGGCCGACGCCGCTGCCGATACCGTCCACGGGCGTGTACCCATGGGTGTAGTAGGCTGTCACCGAACCCGCGCTATCCCGCTCGCAGAGCAGGTTCATGCCGTTCTGGTCCCAGGTGAAGTAGCTGAGTCCACTTGAGTCCTGCATTGCATATCTGCGCATCATGGCATCGTAGTAGAAGTAGTTCATCACTCCACCTGGGTATTTGATCTCGGTTACCAGGTTGACGTCATTGTATGTAAAATATCGGCACTCTCCGGCGCTAACCCGTTTGCACGCCCTGCGTTGCGTGCGGCAACCTATTGCGCGCACATTCGACATCGGGGGGATTGTAGCCGAACGTGGGAGTGGGGGCAAGAATCACTGGCTTCCTCCGCGTTCGCACGTCATACTTGGGCCGGTACACTCTTCACAACTTGAAGCCTACCATTCGGTCTCGTGAAGCACGGCAACCCATACCCCGTTCTTCTTGTGCATTCGGTACGTAATCCGCAACACGCCGCCAAGCCAGTCCCGACGGGAGTACTGATACATCCGAAAGACAACCCGAATCGATTTCTTCCTGCAAATCACGAACTCATCAAAACGCAGCCCGATATCCCCGACACTATTCCCGTATACTTCCGCGTCCTTCCGCACTAGCTTGAATCCCACACCGGGAACAACCGGCACGAAGTCGTGCGGCATATCCTTGGCTCTGATGCGGACAGCTTCAAGATTCGGCGGATGCTCGCAAACAAGCTTCCCGGAAAGTCGCTCCTTTCTAAGCCAGTCTGTAAGGACGGCATTGACAATCTCGGGCGTTGCCCGGTGCTCAAGCGCCTTCTTCCAAATACTGCAACGTTGCGCCGTATCGTCGGGTCCGGGTTCTTCCTGAGAGACAAGGGATCGTCCAACGTCATAGCCC
>Ga0272443_10007649_pt1 | contig 10238 bp, 3 predicted proteins | sample SSMAcet12_FD_193581 | JGI IMG/M metagenome (GOLD analysis project Ga0272443, IMG submission 193581) | Marine sediment archaeal communities from Little Sippewissett salt marsh, Falmouth, MA, United States - SSM-Acet-12 | ecosystem: Environmental > Aquatic > Marine > Wetlands > Sediment ... | reverse complement strand
TCCATATCGGTACATGTTATGAAAGGTTATAAATAACTATTCAGATCACCCGATCATAAGCTTACTTGTATCTAAATAATTCAATTGATCATTGTTTCCTTTTAACGGGGCGAACGGACAAAGATGTTGTGATCGATGGTAAAGATTATATCCCAACCGGACAATACCCAGCACCCGGAAGGGTGCCGTTGTGTTTTATCTATGCAACGCACTCAACTGCATTAGGGGCCCCATGTGGCCCCGATCCCAACGGTGCCCTTCACGCTTTTTCTCAAACCACCGTTATTCTGGCCCAAAACCGTGCGGACCATATTCCAGAGTGGGGAATTGCGACCATGATCCATAAGGCAGCAGAGTTGTCAATCCGGTCGGTCAGTCGATGTCCAATTCCGTGATCGTACGGGGGCCTGGTGGTACGGGGGCCCTCGGGTGAGCCTTACCGTTAAACCCTATTCCTCTGTTATACTCTTTTTACCCCTTGCGGCTTTCACGATAACAGCGACTATCACAACGACCAGGATCAGGGGCACCAGGAGGATGACAAGGATCATCACCATAAGGCAGATGACGGCGAACAGGCCCCCAGGTTTCTCCTCCGATTCGCTCAGCTGTTTAGTACCCGACTGTGTTGTTTCACCCTCCGACACCGATACGTCCAACTCCAGGTCCTCATAGTCGGGATGGCTGATCTCCACCACCTGTTCTCCAACGGGCACGTTCTCGAGGATGTAATGCCCGTTCTCGTCCGTTGTTGTAACGATATCGGTACCCTTCACTTTGACCTCGGCTCCAGCTATCGGTTCCCCGTCCCCGTCCACAACCGTTCCCTCTATCCTTCCGGTACCCACCTCGCCCTCGGTCCTTGTCGTGAACGTCTTGTAGGTGTCCCCCCAGAGAGGGTGCCCCGAAACTCCTCTGAAACCCCCATCTTCCAGATTCACATAGTACATAGTTAAAGGTTCCAGCATACCGTAAGAACCGTTTAGATATCTCCCGTCGGCAGACCAGGTCCAGGTAACATCCGGTAAATTCGTATCGGGGGTGCCCGATCCCGTGTCCATCTCCTTGTCGAATTGGATCACATAGGTACCCGAGGTCAAACCGATCCCCGTCACCATATCCTCGGGATAGGTGTCGATTATCGATATCCAATCTTCAGGGTTCAGGAGCACCCAGGCACCAGATTCGACATCCTCGGGTCCATCCGGTATAGGTTCGTTGACGTATCCCATAGCCCTTGCGTTCCAGTTGTAGGTCCCCGGACCGGGCAGGTCGGAATCGGGGATCCATGTTTCGTTGACATCCTCATCCACCCCCCACAGTGTCCAGGTGAGCCCGCCGTCGTCGGTGTAGTATATCTCGACCGATGTGGTCAAATTGTTAGCAGAGTAAAGGATATGGGGCCTTATATCGTAGGTGCCCGGTGAGGTATAACCGCCGGCATCTGCATAGGGTCCCAGCTCCGTTCTGAACTGGTACTCCATGGTGCCTCCCAGCTGGTTACCAACCAGGTCTAGGAACCCCTCTCCCGTGAGGTTCACGTAGTACTGGGTTTCCCCTGCGAGCTCACCGTAGGTCCCGTTGAGATATATTCCAGTACCATCCCACTCCCAGATTACCTCCGGAAGGGTACTGTTGATCGAGAACGTGGATGTGTTCATGGGCTCGGTGAACTCGATAACGAATGTGGAGGCCTCCCTTCTTATATCGTAATCCCAGTTCCCGGGTGTCGTCGAATTGACCATTGGCCTGTCCATGTCTATGATGTAGGGCCCGCATTCTATGCTTTCTGGACCACCCGGTTCGGGTTCGCTGACCTCCGCAGTTGCTCTCGCGTTCCACTGGTATATGCCGGACCAGCCTATACCGTCCGTTTCGACCCCCTCATATACCCCGTCCACCGTGTCGTCCCAGACCCAGCTGGTCCAGGTCTCTCCACCATCCGTCGAAAAATAGATTATAACCTCCGTCGCGTTGTTGCCGTATTCGTAGGTGATGGTGGGGGTATTGTTGTTGGTACCCCCGGATACCGGACCGGTGACCGTAGCCCAGGGGAACCCAGTGGTGAAGTTCCTGCCCCTGTGATGTTCAGGCAGCGGGTTTCCTGCAAGATCGGAGAACCCGCTGCCCATATATATGTAATATTCCTCCCCTCCCCTAAGGCCTGTGAACGTACAATTGATCCATGTGGCATCCGCGGACCAGTTCCAGACGGCCCCCGGCAGGTTGGAGGAGATAAGACCGCGTGAGACGTTCATTGGTTCGCTGAAATGGATTCTGTACTCACCGATATCGGTGCTTATGTTCTCAGCCCCGTTCTCGATGGAGGTTGATAATATCGGGCGAAGGTTATCCACGTTCAGGGGAGTGGCGGAGAGTTCCAGATCGATGTTCATTCCACCATCGACGGCCATGACCGACCAATCGTACTCGCCGCTTGGCACCAGGTGGTCCTCATCGAAGGATATATCAGGCAGTGGGATTTCGGGACCGGCCTTAACGTAAACAGAGGTACCCACCTCTGAGGCAAGTTCTCCGGTCATTGTGAAACTGATGACATCCACCCTGGGTGTCACGGTCATTTCACTGTCGAAGTCCATCGGGTCTATCCATTCGGATATGGGGTCCTTTATCCAAAGTCCGGAGGGTTGTCCGTCCTCCAGAAAATGCATCTCACCCTCAACGTCCTCGTAGGTATCGTTGTTGAAGTAGACATCCGTACCTATGTGCAGTCCATCCATCTCGTGCCAGGTTGCCGCATCCACATGGTAGAGTTCAGCGCCATCTGTCAGATAACCGGCGGTCCTGTTATCCCCGTAACCTATTGTGGCGTTCCAGCCCACCTCCAATGTGTAGATGCTTCCCAGACCTGTCGGTGTAAGAACACCCTCTACCTGCTCGACCAGTGTGTAATTGTTAAGTGTGTCGTTCCCACCGGCTTCCTCCATCAAGAGCATACCGCTCATTAAGATCATGCCGGCATCGGATACCGTGGCTTGGACCCGGAAATGGTTGTGGAATGACACGTGGTCAGTGGGCCCTGTGATAACATTGTTTACTATCGGAGCGTTCCCATCGGTCGTGAAAACGAATTCGGTGTCATCTAAGATCATTACCTCCCCTACGGTTTTCAATAGGGATACATTGACGGTGTATTCCGTTCCAGGGGCCCAGATAGGATATCCACCCTCCCCTGTGTAATTGCAGTAATTGGCAGTGGTGTCCCACCCCCAGGAACCGCTCCTCGGCTCCGGTTCTATGGTCGGATAGATCGTTGTGTTCATGATATCGGTAAAATAAATGCTGTATGGGGTGAATATAGCCACGTTGGTCGTACCATCTTCGGGTCTGGGGATTGCCATCGGAGGCGGAAAGGTACCTGCTGTCTCATTTTCGTCCAATTGAAAAAGGTCAACTCCCGCAACTGCGGGGATCGGCCCCGAAAGGATCATTACAGTTGTTACAAGTAGAGTGAGTGGGTCACCTTTGAGTTCCATAATGCTCACTTCCCGTAATCCACCATGTGCCTGTCCAACCTTTAATCTATCGATGGTTAGCGGATAGAGGTTCAACGACCCCGATCCTTACAGAATTTCATCCTTTTTCGGGTAAGGGAGGGTAATCTTTAAAACATTTCAGTCACTTTTTACACCGGGGATGAATTTGAGGTGGAAAAGAGGAATCATGGGCCCCTACGACCGATCACGCAGGTCGAGCAGTTCCATTACGAGAATCTCACTGGCCGTATTTGCAGCGTTAATCCTTACTTCTTCGTTTCCGCTTATCAACGTCGATGGAAAGGATACGATCACTCTGATCTCCCCCACGGGAGGTGAGAACCTGACGGCCGGGGATCCGTATTACATCAAATGGGAGACCTCCGGGTTCTACGGTTATGTTACAGTATCATTTACGGCCGATGGGACGTGGAAGGATGAGGAGATACTGGGTACCGTCGACAACAGCGGCAAGGGTACAAAGAGCTACAGGTGGCTCATCCCGCTGAACCTCTCCTCGGACGATGTCATGGTAAAGGTGAGATGGTACGAGAGCCTCATGCCCGGGTCAAAGCCGATCGCAACTGGCAGGAGCGAGGTTTTCAAGGTGGGTCCCGGGGTGGTGCTCAGGTTCACTGAGGTGCCCAATGAGATGAGTTTCGGCAGGTACTACACCACATCCTGGGACCTCTGGGACCCCTTCGGCATGGTGATGTCGCTGAGCATCCAGATGAGGATCGATGAGGGTTCCGGATACGGCGACTGGACGGCCATTCCGGGGGATTATGGTTCCGTGCAACCGTCCAGAGGATGGATATACTGGACCCCGCCCTATTACACGGAAGCCACAATACAGCTGAGGATTTCAGCCATCGGGATCGGGCTTCCGCCTCCGTTATTCGCTAGGAACCTGTCCCACGAGATACATCTGGTGTCCCCCTCGGTGACGCTTCTGAACTTCAACGGGGGCAGGACGTTGATCGGAGGGGAGACCTATACGATAGAATGGATGACCTCCCACGATCCCGAGGAGGTGATAGCCATGGTAGGGGTGAGGTACTCCCTCAACAACGGCGGGACCTGGCTCAGCATAAATGCCACAAGCGTCAATGACTTCGAGGAGGACTGGACCGTCCCCACCTCCGTGGACTCGGAGGAGGTCAAGTTCAAGATCGATCTGATGGACGGCGAGTTCGGTGTGTTCGCAACCGATGAGTCATCTGGCCTCAATCGTATCATTTCGGATCCCAACACGCTGACGGTATCACTGCTCTTCCCCAACCCTCCCGTGGACCAGGGGTATCCCTTTGTAAGCGAAGAGTGGGCCAGGATAGAATGGGAGATAACCGGTCAGGTCTCCGCCATCAAGGAGTACAAACTGTTATACTCCAATAACAGCGGGGGTCTTTGGAACCTGATAAATACCACTTCCTCCACCGCAACGCATTACGATTGGAAGGTGCCCAGGGACAACACTTCGGAAGGTAAGATAAGGGTCCAGCTCTACAAGGAAGCTGGAGGCATGATCCACACGGAGAACGTACACGATTTCCTCGTGATAAACGACGATGATTTCAACAGACCCCCGGTGGCGGACGCCGGGGATGACATCGAGGCCTACGAGGGGGATATAATAGAACTGGACGGCAGCCGCAGCTACGATCCCGACTACGACAGCAAGTGCTGGCATTGGGAGCAGGTCAATGCCGATGTTCTAGATGTCGACCTGAGCGATAACCGCAGCTTCAACCCACATTTCAGCGTCGAGCTGTCCTGCTATCCCGTTGAACTGGTGTTCGAACTCACCGTCATCGATAACAGGCCTTACGAGGGGTACTGGCCCTACAACGTCGACAGGGTGAAGGTTACGGTCAGACCCAAACCTCCGGTGCTCAATGAGACAACCGGTCCCCGTCAGGGTTGGGCCGGCACGTGGTTGAAGGTGGGTGGGGAACAGCTGAAGGGTGCCGAGGTCGTCTTCAAGGGCCACACACTTTGCGAGGTCCCCAGGGAGCCGGTTATCGGTAATCCGACTCCTGATAGGTGGTACGTTTTCAGGATCCCCGAAGGTACGCCGTTGGGTAAGGGGCCATTGACCGTGAGGAACCTGGAGGGGGAATGCACCACCTCATGGGACTTCGAGGTGCACCCAAAACCCCAGTGGTGCTACGATTGGGGTCTCGGATACGAGAATCCGAGCAAGGACTGGCTCTCCTACCCCCTTGACTTCTGGAACGACGAGGGGGCCTACCACGATACCTTCGGGAATGAGGTGTACATAATGGCCTGGGTGTGTATCGGTATTCCCTACTGGTCCCCATGGTCCGGTTGGGGGTGCTGGGGGGAGGAACTCAGGGCACCCATTGCCCACGATCCGATAGCAGCGCTCTTTTACACCTGCTTTTACGGGTGGTTGGCGGATAACGGCGAATGCTTCGGTGCGGACTCTGCAGCTTTGGCATTCTACCATGAGGACCTCAACCCGATCGAATGCCATCCCCAGGGTGATAACGATATCGGCGAGAAGACGCACACGGGAGCTTTGAGGAGGTTCATAGAGTACATGCACGGGTCCCAGATCTCATCGGAGATGATCAACTGGTATCTCCGTGAGTACATAGGGGGGCTCATACCCTCTACCTCCACCACCGGGATGGGGAAGTTCCTCAATGATGTGAGGGATGCGGTGGATTCGGAGGAGCTGGGCATAATATCAATAACCGAAGGGGTTAAAGGGCACGCGGTGGTGCCCTACCTGGTCCATGATGTGGATGCCACCCATACCCGTATATACGTCTACGATAACAACAGGCCAGGGTACTCCGATCCGGTCACGGCAGCTGCCTGGGCCAACAGCACCAACGATGATGAGAACCACCCGCCTTACATAGAGATACATAAGTCCGGCACCTACTGGGACTGGCATTACGTGATGGCAGGCGGCCATGACTGGGGAGGGCCCACCGGTATCGCGTTCGTACCCTACAGTAAAATTGCGGGGGACAGGACGCTCCCGACGAGCTGGGAAGGCCTGATAACCGTAATTACGGGTACCAGCAACTGCTCTGTGGAGGATGAGAGTGGCTCCAGCATGGGAGTGGACGAGGACGGAAACGTCCACGACGGTATCTCTGGAGGTATGAGACTGCCCCTGATGCAGGGGGAGGATACCGGTGTCAACGCTTTTGTCGTGGGGGGAGGAAACTCCACCGTCCACATTAACGGTACAATGGAAGGAACCTACAACTGGACCGCCATTTACAACGGCACTTCCGCGTTCGGCATACTGGATGCGGAGGTCCAGGGGGGCACAGAGGACACGATCGAGATTGTCAACGAGGGGGGCAACCCACTGAGAGGTAGGATTACCTATTCAACCTCGGATGAAAAGAAGGATTTCTCCGCGACCCATGTGAAGAACATGGGGGCGGAGGGTGCCAGGAACCGTACCAGGGTGTACAGCGTATACAATGCCACCCTCTTCGGCGACTCCGAGGTGGTCATGAACACCACCGATGATTACTGCTCCCTTCTTATCGAGAACAGGGGCCCCCACACCTTCAACTATGATGTAGAGTTTCTGACCAATGTTATATCGAACGAGGTTAAAAACAGGACCGGTGGGAATTTGAGTGGACTCCCGAGGGCGAACCTATCCGATATCACAATAGGACCCTTCCAGGTCCATGAGATAAGACCGACGGACTGGCTTGACCTTTACAACTCCTCCATAATGGTATTCTCCAACGGCACCCTCATATATCCCGAAGAGGGGCCAGATGACAACCAGACGGGAAACGATACGGATGATGACACCCCGACCGACGATGACACAGTGGATGATGATACGCCCACGGATGACGACACCCCTGTGGATGATGACACCCCCGGTAACCAGACCGATGATGATACGGATGACGATACCACGGTGGATGACGATACTTCGCCCGACGGGGACGAACCCGGGGATAGGGAAGTCCTCTGGGTATTCGTGATCGTGGGGATCGTGCTCCTCCTATTGTTGCTGATTTTCCTGTTTTACGTGGCAGGACGCAGAGGAAAGGGCAAAGGGGGCCTAAAGGAAGAATAGGATAGAATGGAACATGTTGATAGGTAGGGGCCCCTGCCCCTTCCTGTATCTGTCCCGTTTGCCATTAGGGGCCCACTGGACCCATCACTATAAGAGCTGTTGATCGTAAGGGGGCCCCCTGGCCCTCCCATGCAATGCACCCATTGATCATCAGGGGGCTCCTTGATCCCCTGCAATAATACCTGTTGATCATTAGTAAACCCCTCTAGTTCTTATGAGGTCGGTCCTCGTGATGATGCCAACTGTGCAACCATGGTCCTCCACCAGTACCGCATCGAAAGTGCCGAAAATGGCGTAAATGACATCGACCGTCGTGGTGGCCGGAACGATGGGAAGGGTCTCTGTCATCGCATCCATGACGGTCAGATCGCCCTTTCTTCCGGCTTTCCTCAAAGCGTTCATTATGGACCTCTCCGTCACGGTCCCCACAGGTCTTTCATCCCTCATCACCGGCGCCTGAGAATACCCTTTTTCAGTCATCATTTCGATCGCTCTATCAAGTGGTAATGTCGGGGGGAATGAGAGTATATCGCCGGACATGATCTCAACAGCTTTTTTCATGGACCTTTTACGTTTTGTGTTCAGTGCATCCTCTATGGCCCTCATGGACCTGTAGGAGGGTTCCGCGGAACCGGATTCGATCTTCGTTATCATGGACTGGCTCACGCCAGAGAGTCTGGAAAGTTCCACCTGGGTCATGTCGATCCTCTTTCTCAGGGCCCTGAGGTTGCCGGGCTCCACATGCAGTGTCATGATTGTGAATTGTATTATTCATATAAGGATACTCCTATCAATTAATATTATTTTAATGATAGCGGGTAAAAGAACGGGCAATTTTTTTCGTAGGAACTCTGATCGAAAAGCCTATAAACCCCTCAATGAAAGAATAAGCTATTCCAAATTATATATATAATATTGTATTACTAAATGTCCGTATACCAGAGACAGAGGACTTCTGGTAGAGGAGAGTTCAGTATGGACATTATACTCAATGATATGGATAAGAAAATGAGTATAATAATTATAGTATAATATTCGCATAGGAGGGATCAAATGCAAGTCAGTAAAACGTTGGACCGGATCTGTTGTTTACTATTGATATTGAACCTTTTATGGTTTTTCAATTATTCATTAGGAAAGGAAATAGATCTGAGTAAATATGCTCCCGATCTGAGCCCCTCATTTTTAGGGGAGTATACAGATGACAGATCAGGTTATTCCGTATCGGGAGTTGGGGACGTAAACGGTGATGGTTTCGATGATATCATCATAGGTGCATATGGCAATGATGATGGAGGAAAGATGGCCGGAAAAACCTATCTGATATTCGGTAAGGGTTATGGGTGGGATAGGGATGTCAACCTATCAGGGTCAGATGCATCTTTTATTGGAGAAAGTGGTGGTGATTGGTCCGGTTACTCAGTGAGTGGAGTAGGTGATGTTAATTCTGATGGATACGATGATCTCATCATTGGAGCTAATAGATATAATTATTTTGACAATTACAATATTGGGAAGTCATACCTAATATTGGGAAAAGAAACAGGATGGGTGAAGAACACCAGTTTGAGTGAGGCTGATGCATCCTTTTTAGGGGAATTCCCCGAGGATAATGCTGGCTTTTCTGTTTCCGGTGCCGGCGATGTGAACGGTGATGGGTACGATGATTTTCTGATAGGAGCTCCGGGTAATGGTGATTTTAAGATAGTGGCAGGTAAAATATATTTAATATTTGGAAAAGAGAGTGGTTGGGAAAAAAATATTTCTCTATCTGATGCAGATGCTTCTTTCCTTGGAGAATTTGCGGGTGACCAGTCCGGAGAGATTGTTTCCGGAGCAGGTGATGTGAACCGTGACGGTTATGATGATGTCCTAATTGGGTCTAGGCATAACACGGAAGGTAGTGGCGGATCAGGTTATATCACAGGAAAAACATACCTGATTTTTGGCAAGGATAATAACTGGAAAAGAAACACCAGCCTCAATGAGTCCGATGCCTCATTTCTTGGTGAATATAAAGATGATCGTTCTGCACGTTCCATATCTGGGGCAGGAGATGTGAACGGAGACGGGTTGGATGATATTATAATTAGTGCAACCGCTAATCCCCAGGGTCTACATTTTGGAAAGACCTATCTCTTCTTCGGTAAAGAGGAAGGTTGGGGTTGGAATGTGAATCTTTCTACTTCGGACGCCTCATTTATCGGAGAGGCTGAAATGGACCTATGTGGTTTTTCAATTTCTGGAGCGGGTGATCTCAATAATGATGGTCTTTCTGATTTGATGATCGGAGCACCGGGTGTAGGTACTGTTAAAAAAGATACCGGAGCAGTATATGTGATATATGGGAAGAATGAAGGTTGGGAGAATAACGTAACCATTTCCAGTTCAGATATAATGATTGCAGGTGAGAATGAGGGGGATGGTGTAGGTGTTGAAATATCAAGTGCTGGAGATATGAATGGGGATGGTTACTACGATATACTCATAGGTGTAAAACCAAATGATGAAAATGGAGAATTTTCCGGTCAAACCTATGTATTGTTCTTGAGGGAGAACGAGCTACCTGAAATTATCACATCCGTTGTCGACACCACCTTTGAGGATGAACCCTATGCGCTCCTCCTCCAGGCGGATGACCTCGAGACCTC
>Ga0272443_10007648_pt1 | contig 10240 bp, 11 predicted proteins | sample SSMAcet12_FD_193581 | JGI IMG/M metagenome (GOLD analysis project Ga0272443, IMG submission 193581) | Marine sediment archaeal communities from Little Sippewissett salt marsh, Falmouth, MA, United States - SSM-Acet-12 | ecosystem: Environmental > Aquatic > Marine > Wetlands > Sediment ... | reverse complement strand
CAATATTCTCCCAGCAGGGCTTACATTGTGATCTCGGAAGGGGAGATGGGAAATATGATGATGAAGGGTACGAAAGTAAGATCCGTTGACCTTGCAGGGATGAGAGAAATAGCAACCAGGGACATACAAAGGCAAATGAAATAATTACAATGACCACCAGCACCACTATTTTCACTTTTACAGCGCTGCCAACAATACTTGAGGTTTTTTTCATCCTTGTTCATCAATTGGGGCGGTGTATGGATACAGGATCGGTGTGTCAACATTGTGTCTGTAACGGTGGGGGCTTGGGGGACCCATGGATACATGATCGGTGTGTCAACATTCTGTCTGTAACGGTGGGGGCTTGGGGGACCCATGGATACATGATCGGTGTGTCAACATTCTGTCTGTAACGGTGGAGGCTCGGGGGACCCATGGATACAGGATCGGTGTGTCAACATTCTGTCTGTAACGGTGGGGGCTTGGGGGACCCATGGATGCAGGATCGATGTGTCAACATTCTGTCTGTAACGGTGGGGGCTTGGGGGACCCAATAGGGGGATCGGGATCGAGGAATATCCTGCTTCACTTCAATCCTTTTCTGACCTCTTGGGATATGTCTTCCAGTTCCGGGAGTATCGTCCTGATGTATCTGAATATGTCCTCATCTCTCAGTCTTTCAATGAACATCCCTCTCTCGTATGACCAGTTGTACGCTTCGAGATCGCCCAAGAGATCGAACTTCTCTTCAATATTTTCCTTGTATTTTTCGTATCTCTCGATCATGAATAAAGTCTTTCTGATGATCTCTTTTCGGGATCTTTTTGGTGTCAATCCGAATCTTTTATTGATCTTGTAGAGATCCACAAAATCCCATCCCATATGTGATCTCCTGGACGAACTCCTTCAATCAGATCATCCCCGCAATAAAGGTCTGAACGGTCTTTGGATAATATTTGGAATACTCCGTCAACTTCAACTTATCCAGATATCCAAGATACTCCGATACCTCTGTCACGATCCAGGCATCCTTCCTTCCTTTATACCGATTCAGATAGATCATATCGAGGATCGTCTTTTCAGGATCCGAATGTGGTATCGGTTCATACATTATACCAAAATCGAAAAGACCCTTTTTAACCTTGATAAAAAGGATGGGGGTCCCAGCTATGTTGATGGGGTTTTGTCGGAAGATCGTATCATTCAGGACATACTCCGTCATTGTTATCTCATGGGTCATACCATTTATTTTCAGAGAGGACTGCAAACCCAGATACCATCTATCCACATTCTTCAACTTCAAACCGTTGCTCAGCAGTTCGAATGTTGATATTTTATTTCTTCCCAGCTCTGCTTCCTCAAGATCGCGAACATAGAAGATACCCCGAAGTATCCTTACAAGATAACCATTCGATTGAAGGGTCTTTATAGTTCCGGCAGTGTCTGTTCCCAAAGCCTTGCAGAACTCATCGATCTGACCTGAAGTTACGAACTTCAGCTTTCTGAGGAACAGTACCTTATACACTTTATTCAATGCCATTGATGATCCCTTTGGTTTTTTATCAAGTAAGTGTTTTCATTTATATTAATACCTCCCATATCTGTGATATTATGATATATATCACATTGGGCGATATTCTGTGGGGAAAGCTCCCCTGAAGCATAGTGGATAACTGCTTCGGAGCTGGTATCCAAAGCCGGGATCTTTTAAGGGCCCCCCCACCCCAACAACATTGAGGTCGATCCTGGAACAAGAGGGGCCTACTTTGGTTGGGTGCATATGTGATCGGTGTGCTGATCTGTATCTTTTTTTAAGGGACCCCTGGGGTGGTGTGTGGATACAGGACCTATGGTTCCATATTGTGTCTGTAACGGAGGGGGGCCATATCAGATATGTCGATATAAGGAACGGGCCCAGGTCGATCTGGGGAACGTCATCAGGTCGAATCTCGGAACGTGCTCAGGTCGATTTACGGAACAAAATGAATAGGTCATAAACGGAACGAAGTGGGTCGAATCGCGGAACAGTTTGAATTCCGTTCCAGGTCGAATCATGGAACGTTCACAGGTCGATCTGTGGGACGGTTTGAAATCCGTTTTTCCACATTTTCTACCATTGGGGGGAGGTGTGAGGATACGTGGACCATAATTTAACAATGTTGCTTTAACGGCGGGGGCATAAGGAGTGGTGTAAGGATACATGAACAATATGGTGACAGTATGGCAATAACGGTGGGGGAAAGGGGTGGTGTGAGGATACGTGGACCATAATTTAACAATGTTGCTTTAACGGCGGGGGCATAAGGAGTGGTGTAAGGATACATGAACAATATGGTGACAGTATTCCTGTAACGGTGGGGCAAAGGGGAGGTATGTGAATACATAAGCTATAAGGTTACAATTCAGCTATAACGGTGGGGGGTATAGGGAGGGGTGTGAGGATACATGAACAATGTGGTGACAGTATTCCTGTAACGGTGGGGTAAAGGGGTGGTGTAAGGATACATGATCCATATCTCCACATCGTATCTGTAACGGTGGGGGATAACATCAACAGGTCGATATATGGGACGGATCGGATGAGGGATATCAGAGGTATGAGGACCGATGACAGGTCGATTTGTGGGACGGATCGGATTATTTTGTTTTTAAAACGGTATCCATATCCTTTGGCCCCCCATGATATCTAGATATCATCAACATATCAACTCCATGTGGACCCTCCATGTCATACACCGATATCATCAACATATCAACTCCATGCGGACCCTCCATGGTTTTAAAAATCGTTATATGGGGCCCCCTGTTACACGGGCGGTTACCGGTGTGGGGTTCGTCGATCCTTCAATATTACAAACGGGACCACTAGCAGAAATGGGATACCATACCACGGTACATTATGTACCTGAAAGATAGGGGTCCCACAGAGCCCTTGAACAGCAAATGTTTTATGTATTCATCTCTTCCCTATAAATGTCCAGGGTCCACCCGGCAAAGGATATCCCGTTTTCGGGTGCCCTGTTTGTTCGCAACGCACTCAAGGAGCGCAACCAGCGCATCTCTATGTCGTGGACCCTGGGCATTAAATCCTTTGGCTTCATTGGAATGTTCATATTAGGATTTCTATAGTCTGCTTTATTCCTTTATCCACCAATAAAAACCGACAGTGGGTCCTGCCTGGCCCATCAACTATTCTTGACGAGCCATAGAAATCCTTTTCATAAGCATCAGTCCGTGCAATATACACCATAAATCATATAGAATAATCAGAAGAACCAACAACCAGTAAATTGAGGGTTGGTTATTTTTTAATGGAAGCATTACCAGTGCAACCAATGAGAATATTAATGCTCGAATAAAGAATGAAACGGGTTTGACACTCCTGTGTCCCAACAATGCCTTGTCAAAGAAACCTCGTGGATCACCCGGTCTGAACGGACCAGGCTTTGATCTTTTATCGACCACATCAATAGTGGTCAGATAGAGTTGATGTGTGCGTAAAAATCTCCAGCTAAAAAAGAACACAAGTATGGATCCTAAAAAAATGGAATATATATCGACCAAGAATGCACTCCCATTGTAGTTGACTTTGAACTATGAATAACCCTTCCAACCAGATAACATTTTGTAATAATCAATTATCCCGTTGCTCCATTAATTATCAATTGATAAGCGGAATCGGCCAGGCCCACCACCTTTTGGGTTAAGGTCCCGACCGTCTTATTTAAAGTTATCTATGAAAAATGGCCTTTAATAATTGGACGAGATACGGGTATTTTTCACTCAATTGGACTTACTTAGATGAAACCGCTCAATTTAAGTTGTGCAATATCAGAATTCCATCCAAGATGTGTCAATAACTTCTCCCACTATGTTGTTGTAGATATCAGAATTATCAACAAAAAGTTTCTTCTTCTTTATGTATGGAGTGATCTTGTTATTTCCAGTATATTCTTCTTTTACTTTTTCAACTTCATTATACTTATAAATTGTATTCATGGCATTGATTATCCCAACATCATTCATTATCTTATGTTCATTCATTTTCCAATTTTGGAATTCTGCATGTGTTTTTGGAGAATGATAATAATATGTATTTGGATTGAATATTCGTGCTTTGCTCTGAAGAAGAACTTCATTATAATGTGCGACGCTCTTATATCCTTTATCAAGGATTTCCTGTTCTTTCATTTCTCCTACAAATCTCCATGGTTTTACATTGCATCCAATGAAATCCGCCCCAAAGAACTGTGATAGAATATCAGAAGAAGGTGCTTCATTGGCATCAATAGAAGTTGTCATTATCTTATTCATCTGAGAGTGATAAACAACATAATCGTCGCCAAATGCCTTATCCAAGGCTCGCAATATCATCCTTACTCCCGATTGATGTTTTTCATTTAAGGCACTTCCAGTGTAATCAATCCAGATGTTGGAATATTTGTTTTTCTTATAATGTTCCAGTATTGCTGTGATCGCTTTCTTTGTTATGGTAGGTTGAATGGGCACAAATAGCGGTTTCTTATTTCTCTCAGAAAGGACATCCATGAAATAACTGATTATCTGAATATAAGACTCCAGCTCAGTATTGAATGCTTTTCCGAATTTTACATCTGGGACTAACAACATGTTTTTCGAATGTGTATACATGTTTTGCAAAAAGGTCTCGAAATTATCCTCATCGAATGGTTCATATGTTCTACCTGTTGATGTCTTTCTCGCAACAAACGGATTCTTGTTGAAAACAACTGATGGGACAATTACATCTGGCCTAATTGAGTTTATATTGGAATGGTATTTAATCATCCTTCTGAACGATGAAATATCATTTTCTGCTGATTCAATTAACCTTCCAATCCCTTTCCATGTCCGTGGATTGCTAACATATAATGGACATTCTACGATTAGAGTAGTGTTTCCATTTTTAATAAAATCGGGTGTTTCTACCTTATTATCCACAATTGCTTTTACACCCGTTGAGTCAAGCGTTTTTGATGGAGTTACAACTTGGATCGGGTTTCGTTTGTCTCCATCGAGGGAGATCTCTTTCATGATATAATCTGTTATGTCTGTAGCCCGCTGGACCTTATCACAACTCAAATGTGGATCAAATGTATCAACCATTACATCTCTCCAATACTTCCATCATTCTGGGTTTTACTGTAGTATTCCAAATGTTCTCATCAATATTAAGTGGTTTGTTTCCTAATGCTATTTCCCTCTCTGTTTCGCCAATTATCTTTTGTAACAATGATTTTGTGAGAAGTTTATCCTCCATAGCACCTAATGCAAGAAAGCCAAAGGTTCGAGTTAGATTCTTGTTTATAAACTTTAATTGGTTTTTAATAAAGGTGTAAGGGGCCTTATCATCTACTATGAGGTATTTCAAAGATTCCAATTCTTGCAAAAGATATGATAATCCAATGACTTCAAACTCTCCCTTTTTATCCCATTTTTGTAAGCCTGGAAAGGCGTTCAACAAGCTGATTTGGTATTGATCCAGTATATTTTTAAAATCGACATTTATTCCGATATTCGTAATTTTCCCATTGATTTCTTCATTTAATTCAAGATGATGACTTATCTCATCCTTTATCATCGGACCAATATGGGCATTATAGGAATCTAGGATACTATTCAGATGATCTGTGTTTTTTATATCATTAAAGAAAAAGATATAGAAGGTGGAATCAGCGACAATATTACTCATCCAAATCCCTCATTTCGATAAGGTCTGGATTGACCTCTTTGATTCGCTGATATAATTTTTCTTTTATCTCTGAATTTACAATGCTGTCATATATCTCAGATTTAGTTATGAAATCAACATTATTTGGATTTATATAAACCATCAGAAGTAACTCTTCAGTTGATAGATTATCATATAGATCATGTAGCAATCGCATTGCTGCTATCAGTTGAATTATCTCTTTGTTATTTTTCTCTTTTACTAAATTGATGAATCTATCGAATTCCCTTCTACCCTCTTCATTGATTCTAATAAACCCTCCAGTTAGTTTGTCTCTATTATTGGGTGGTAGGTAATCCCAGAGGTTTTCAAGATACATCGGCGACACAATAGTATCCTTAAGACCTTCTGAATATGGACCTCGATAATGTGGAATGAATTTTATCAAAGGTTTAATTCGTTCACTGGACTGCCATAGATTAAAGAACTCTTTCTGAATCTGAAGCATTGAATGTAAGCCAGATTCGCAAGTGCCCAACAGAAGTAGGACTAAATATTCCCGTACTTCTTGTGAATCCATTGCCAGTATCGAACCTCCTCGGTTTTAAAGTGACATTCCTTATTTAAACATGTTGTGAGAAGAGAGAGGAGTGTGAAAATTTTTTTAGCATATTCTCTTTGCAAAACAATACCAACCTCGTTCTTAACGTTCCAAGTTTTCCACTTTCCCAAAGCTCACTAATAATTCATTTTATTAACTTTATTGCCCCTTTTCCGATATAGATCCTATCCCCATCTTCGAAGAAGAGGATATAATCACCCTCCTCCACACCTCCGATCTTCTTTCTGACCGCTTCTGGTAATGCTATCTGCTTCCTTCTTGTGACCTTAGCCTGAGCGAACTGCTTCTCTGACATGTTTGTGTATTCTGTCTCCAGAAATTCGGCTATCGGGATATTTTACACAATCGATGTTCTTGAAAGAACAGATCACCGAGTACAGGAAAGTGATCGCTTATATGGGAATTGAACCAAGGACAGTAGGGGATTTTATAAAACCTTTCCTTGTTATTTGGGAGTGTATATGGTGCCCTATAAGGTCTCGACATGGGGCCCTACTTTGCTTGCAACGCACTCAAGGAGCGCAACCAGCGCATCTCTATGTCGTGGACCCTGGGCACCTTTTGTTACATGGGAGGTTACCGGTGTGGGGGTTTGATCCAACAAGATTACAAACGGGACCGCTAACAGAAATGGGGTACTATACTGTTGTACATAATGCACCTGGGAAGAGAGAGTTTCTACAGAGCAAAAATCTTATTATCTTTAATAACTATTAATAATGACCGAATAAAAATAAATATAATAAACATTATAATAGACTAGGATGAGGAAGAAGATATTAGTTATAATTGTTATAATGTTTTGTCTCATTATTCCTACTAAAGTAAGTGGACAGAATGGTGATTATGAAAGTGATGATAAACCCGAAACTGAAAATTCAATTGCATTTTTGATCCTCATGTGCCTCTTGGCAATTTCCCCATTATTTTTTATATTATATAGACTTACATTAGCAATTTATACTAAAACGGATGCAATAAAGAGAGGTCATAATTATATTTTATGGTCAATCATTGTTTTTTTTACCGGATTAATAGGATTTATAATATATTACTTATTTAGAAAACCCACAATAGAAAAGAAATAATTAACTAATTATATTGGATGTAATACATTGAAATATAAGATCATATCTCGCATCTAACCCTTGTGGAGAACATATGAGTTTCGCAACGCACTCAAGGAGCGCAACCAGCGCATCTCTATGTCGTGGACCCTGGGCACCTTTTGTCTTCCGTTGAAAGTCTCTGAGGAGATTTCTATTGTTGGCTAATATCAGCCTTAATAATTTATTAGCTCTTTGAATATGATTATCTATATGAGTGATGATGAGCTTCCCCATATGAGGTGAGAAATTGACGAAGATGTGGATGGTCCGAGCTGGAGAGGGTGGCTCTTTGATCTCAGAATTCATTACTAACAATCTGATAGCTATCGGTTGGCATGAATTTGGAGATCTGACATCGTTTGACAAATATTCCAAAATCAAATCAGCTGTAAGAGCAACGTACCCTGATTATAAAGATGGAGCAGTTTCGATCAGTGCAAGCCAATTAAAGAAGTACAGAATGGATTTTGATATCGGTGACAACGTTGTTACCTATGATCCATCAAAAAGAATTTACCATGTGGGAAAGATCGTCAGCGACTATAAATTTGACACCAGTATAAAGGAATATCCTCATGTCAGGATCGTGGAATGGATAGGATCAGTATCCAGAGATGACCTTTCAACTTCAACCAAAAACACACTTGGTGGTATCTCAACACTATTCGAAATTGGTGAAGATTCAAAAAACGAAATATTGAGCAAGATACAGGGCATAGAAAAAGATGAAGAGGAAACAGCAGCTGAAAAAGAAGAAATGGATCAGATAAAGTTGGACATAGTCAACAGATCCCACGAATTCATTAAGGACAAATTACTTGCTCTTCATTGGGAGGAAATGCAGGAATTGGTCGCAGGTCTTCTTCGTGGAATGGGGTACAGGACAATAGTATCAGCACCCGGTCCCGATAGAGGCAGAGATATAATTGCATCTCCCGATGGTCTAGGCCTGAAGGACCCGAAGATCATTGTTGAGGTAAAACACAGAAGCGGTTCCATGGGTGCCCATGAGGTTAGAAGCTTCACAGGTGGTCTCAGACCTGCTGATAAGGGTCTCTATGTTTCTACCGGCGGTTTCACCAAAGAAGCAAAATACGAAGCTGACCGCTCGAATATTCCAATAACTCTGATGGATGCAGATCAATTAGTTGGCATGATAATTCAGTACTACGACCAATTCGATAACGAAGCTAGATCACTTATACCTCTTACGAAGATATTCTGGCCAGCATGAAGTAAAGAAGTGATGTATTTGAGCCTGAAAGATATCCTTGAATCCTTTGAAGAGCCTACAAAGGACCATCCGATCAAATATAATGTAAAGGACGACTATAATTCAACGATAAATGATTTCGATGGCGAAGATGGCCACGGGGTGTATTTATTTCTGAAGAAACCGGAGATGGAATATAGAAACATACTCTACATCGGAATGTCTGGCACAATGCATGATACGGGTAAAATGTCCAAGCAAACAATAAAGAAGAGATTGAGGAGAAAGCAGGGAAAAGAAATGAGGAAGGAATGGGTTCCAAATATAATGAAGAAGAAGGGTGAAACATCGATATATATTCGATATTTCATTACATTTGATCCAAACGGAGATAAAAAGAAATTACCAGTATATATAGAAGCAACCCTAATGCAAGATTATTTTGAAAATAGAAATGATCTACCACCATGGAACAAATCATTTTGATGCAAAGTATATTTTCTATTTTTTGGAATTAATCTCTTTTCTTCTTTATCTGATATACAGCGTATTCAATAGCATGGCTTCTGTTAGAGAACTTCTTTTCCTTTATCATCTGGTCTATCCACTTGACAAGCTCTGGATCAATGGTGATCAATATTGTTGATTTCTTAGCCACAGTATTGCCCCACAATATTAGATAATACGGAACATTATTTCACATTGATGGTGTTAAACAATATAGGGCCATATTGATCAATATTCTATACTATGGTGTTATTGGGTTTGTATTGAATGAAGAGAGAAGGTGTTCCCATTGCCTGAAATAATCGATATGAGGCTTTTAAGAAAGAGATGTAACGGGTATTTCCTCCTGATTCGGTTTTGATAAAAAAAATCGTAGGAGGTGATGATTTCCTTACTTTTAATCAGTATTTAGAAAGGGGATAGGTTTAGTACCAGTTGATTGAGATTGGGTGAAGGAAACGATGATGGAGGATGTATATACCCAGGATAGTCCAAATGAAAAGGTTGAAGGTGTGGGCAGCTGAAAATCTCCCTCCATCTTCCGAACTACGACAGGTCATCCAGATGGAAGATGATGAGATACTTATTGATGAATATATCGAGAGAATGAGAGTATGGTTGATTTTGGGTGATATCGAGTTAAAGAAATGATCCACTTATAACCATGTGTTGACACTTGATCGTAGAAGAAAGGTGAGGTCATAACTGAGAAGATCAACATAAGAGGTCTAAAGAAATGGGTTGCTGAGAATTATCCACCCAGGTCTTTATTCAACTAAGTTCTTCAGATGGGAAAGGATGAACTGACATTAAACCAATACAAAGAAAGGGGACTGGTTTGGTTACGATTATCTCGGATTAAAGAAAAATAGAGTGATATAAAAACCTCCTACAAAAATTTAATTACGTATTTTCTTTATTATGGTCTCATAAAGGAAGTGAATCATAAAATGGATTTAGACTATGAAGAGGTCGAAGAAGCATATCAGAAATTGAAATCTTATTATTATTATGATAACAGATCAATATACTATAAAGAAATGATATCAGAATTCGAAACTTCAAGAGAATTCACTAAAAGATTACACGATCTTCATAACTTTTTAACAAATGTTGGA
>Ga0272443_10007647_pt1 | contig 10240 bp, 27 predicted proteins | sample SSMAcet12_FD_193581 | JGI IMG/M metagenome (GOLD analysis project Ga0272443, IMG submission 193581) | Marine sediment archaeal communities from Little Sippewissett salt marsh, Falmouth, MA, United States - SSM-Acet-12 | ecosystem: Environmental > Aquatic > Marine > Wetlands > Sediment ... | reverse complement strand
GGTTAATCATTCGAAAACAATAGGGGACTGTTAGAGAATTTTAAATTGGTATTAAACAATCTATTTATCCTAAGAAAGAGGAGAGTGTAATACTCTGCATAGTAAACGAAAACATTCACTACTCCTACTTTCTTAGACTCTATAAAGGGGAAAATTTTGAATGAGCCTATTACCCAGTGATAACATACGAGCTAAGATAAAGGAAGCATTGGAAATAGTCAAATACCTTAAACCAACGGTCTGTCAAAATACTATGAGTCAAGAGGATTATCTCAAACTAAATTCTCTACTAAATTATTTTAGGAAATACTTCTCGCTTAATTCAAAACCATTTTGCAAGGAATGTAGAGTATATTATGGTCTATCTACTGGAAATAATTGTTATCAATGTAAAATAGCAACAGACACATATTTTGGAAAATTGCGTAAATCAGACTTTCAATATCCTAAAGTAAAAGACCATTACAAAGGAACGGTATTCAAACACCTACTGGAAGAGAAACCAGAAGTCTCCCCTAAAGAGAGATTTAAAAAATTTCTGGAGAATCAGAAAAAATGAATAAACGAAAAATGGAAGATGCTATCAACAATGCAATGCTAGCTTTGGATGAGAAACCTAACTATATAGCATATTGTCCTATTTGCGAGGGCTTAGTGAGTGTATCCAATGAGAATGAGGAATTTATCTATGTAGATTGTTTTAACTCTGTCTGTCCTATGGGGACATATATTCTTAGGCGAGATAGGATGGTAAAAGAGTCTCCGTATGTTTCAAAAGAATTAGCAGAGGAAATAAAAAAACTATCAGAAATAGGAGAGCCTATTAACAATGAGTAAACTATGGAAATACAAACAACAGCTAAGAAATATAGTAACGAATCAAAAGAATACTCGGAGAATCTTAGTAAAGATTTATTGGTTGCTAATTGGGTTTATGCAAATTCTTTTAGATATTATTGAGGAGTTAGAGGAAAAAGATGGAATGTAAAAAATGTGGCACTAAACGTTTTTTCGTTAAACCGTATTATCTAAAAGATTATAACAATGTTGTTTGTTTATGTTTAAGGTGTGCAATGGCACATAGGAGAAAATACGGAAAGAATAGCCTATTCGTTAAATGGAGTTAGAGGGGAAATACAAAATGAGTAGGACTAAAGGATATTACAGTAAAGATTTTGATAGTCTGAATTGTGTTATTTGTGGACAATTAATTTATGATAGAATGGGAATTGTTTCGAGAAAGCAGACTCATTTTGATTCAGTCCTAAGAAAACCTATTGCTGTATGTTCGGAAAGATGTAAAAAGAAATACATAAAGAAAAGACAAAAGGAGCTGAATAAACTAGTATGACTCGCTATATCTATTTTTGTCCAGAATGCAGAAAGCATTATGTAGAATATTTAGGATTGTGTTGGTATTCTTTCAGCACTGATTTAACGGAAGAAACTAACGAGATAAAAGTAAAGAAAAAACAACAATCCAGAAGCTATACTACTCAAGTCCATTTGAAATGGAAAACATGTACTGAATGTAGAAATGAAAAAGAAAAACACATTACCATAACAGAGGTTTAGAAAAAATGACAGACAAAGTAAAAGATAATACAATTTGCTTAGAATGTAAAAACAAGATAAGTTGGATAATAAAGGAAATTAATGGAGTTATTTGTATGACTCATGCGTATTGCGAAAACTGTAATATCGCATGGAGACTAAACATGAACGTCCCTTTAATCTCTTCAATTAATAGGCAGTATGAAATGTATCATAACTATGAAAATAACACTAAAGAGAAAATCATTCAAGCTGTCAAGCAATTAAAGAAGGATGGAGAATTTTGAAAACTAAAGTAGAAAAAGAATCTGAAGAAGGGACGGCTTTCATGGAAATGAAAAAAACTATCTTTTGTAAATCTTGTGACCAAGAAATAGAAATAACCCTTAGTGAAGAAACCAGAAATAAAATAATCAAGAAGTTCTTGGAGAAGGTTAATAAAAAATATTGGATGACTGAATTATTTAGAGATGAAAGCCCTTATCCTTTAGAAAAATATATCACTAAACGAATCAAGGAGTTCTTGGAGAAATATATGGTGTTTAAGGCAAAAAGCACACTTGCAGAATTCTATCATATTAAATTACATATACCTACTGAGATAGGAGATAAATTGAGAGATATAGAAGATATTAAAATTGAAGAACAGAAAAAGAAAGAACTGGAGGGAGACGAATGAAGTCAACTCGGTATATTATTGTTTATGAACAATGGGATGAGCTATTTGGATGGAGCTGGAAGGTTTTGGTATATACGGAATCGGAGAAAGAGGAGATGCTAGAAAACTATGCAGATATTTGCCAACAAGCTTATACAAGGAATTATTTTAGAATTAAACGGACAATGGATTGGAAAGACTAATGAATAAGAAAGATTGTTCGCTTAAAGGCAAATTGTGTAAACATTATAAAAGCGATAGATGTTTAGACTGCAAGAGAGCCTATAACGACAGATACGAAAAACCAGACTCATCAATGCCTATTTGTCCTAACTGTAAAAAAAATGATGCGGTAGGGATTGAAAAGGGTTCTAATGTGTATTGGTGTATTGACTGTATGGAATGGTTTTATGTGGATTCAGACATTTGAAATTCTCAAGACTCTTGAGATTTTCAAATACATTTAAACCCATGAAATCATATTACTTAATTATGATAGTTCGTATGTGCATTGTTTGTAGTTGGTATGATGAAAAAAAGGGATACTGCAAAGTGAACAAAAGAACGGTCAATCCTTGTGATGCATGTAAAAATTTTCATGAATGTTCTCAAGATTATCTTGAGAATTCCTCAAGCATTTCTCAAGACACCAATGGATTATTAGAGACAAACACTTCTAACCTATCAAAAACACCTTTCTTAGCTTTGGTCAAACCTTCTTTCATTTAAATATGTTTCATGCTTTCTCTCTATTACCAAACAAAAAGTGAAACAAAATGAACCAAACCAAATTATCCAAAGAGAAAGCAAAAGAAAAATTTATGCGATTTTTAACGACCCAAGCTATTCATGACAATAAGTTAAATCCAATTCCCTACATTCGAGTGAGTGAGGAAAACATTCTTTCCGAATTAGCAAATGAATTATTGGAAGAATATCACGACCTTTATCACCAACATTTCACCGATGAGGAATTAGAGAAATTACGGACGGTCAAAATCAAATGGATGAGACGAAAAGCGTATAAACAAACTGGAGTATATTACAAAGACCGTAATACAGTATATGTCTCAAAATACTACAAGGAATTTTTCGATGAGAATGATAAAACAATGATGGATTCACTTAAGGGATTACTGCATCATGAATTCGGACACATCAAATGGTTTGACCATTACAAAGAATTCAAGCAATTTACAGCAGATTGTCACTATACGGAAATTATGGATGACTATGATGCAACCATTGGATTAGCATTAGTTTTCTGGGTTAAAGGCGATAATGCTGAGTGGGGAGAAATTTCGACCACAATGCGAAATGGAGAAAAAAGGGTAAAATTGGAGTATTACGATATACCTAATGACAGAAACAAATATTTCACATTTCCAATGCATTACTTAGAACCATTAAAGGAGTTGCGTAAAGAAGATGTTATCTAAGAAACAAGCAATAAAGAAATTAATTGTTTCTTCTGTTTTTTCCAATTTGCTTGAGAAATATACTGGATACTCAGAACGAAAAACAGTTCACATCACCTTATATAAATCTCGAACAACTAAGGAGACTGAGCATGTTCAACAATTAAAAGATTCTCTTGTCGAAATAAAAAATACAGCAATCGAACAATTCATCTTAGAAGATTCATGGAGTCAAGATTTTACTATTGGTTATCTGAAGACTGAATTCGAGAATCTATTTGAAATTCAATGGAGAGATATAGTTCTCTACCCAGAGGATTTTGTAATATTCTAATTTTTTTTAACACCTTTTATTATTAACATGAAACCATAGTTCATTTAAATATGTTTCATGCTTTACTCTATTTAGAAACAAAACAACCTATCAAAATAAAACAAAAGTGAAAAATCATGGCAAAAGTAAAAGTGCATTATGTAGGAAAAGGAGTTTATGAACCAAAGGAATTTATCAAAGAAGCTCAAGAGTTAGGAGTATCCCGAGCTTTCCCAACAGCCTTTCTAAAAGGCAAAATTGAATTTGGGGACAAAATCTATACAGCTCAATGGACAAAAACTGGTCAAAAGGAATTTCAAGACAGACAATATACAGAAACTAAAAATGTCGGGACAGCTTTAATATTCGGATATTTTGTAGTTGAGGGAGTTAACCTTCCAGCTGGAGTGTCTGATTTTGTAGCTGATTCAGTGGGAGCTTCAGCATCAACCACAAAAAGAATAAAAGTCAAACGTAAATGTGGAAAATATGATGTTCTCTCAATCCGATATACTTCAGCTAGTATGAAACAAATAGGCGAGGCAGTTGAGGAAGCTAAAGAAATAATGAAAGCGACCAATGGCTTAGACAAGGATTATGATTCTCTCAAAGCAGAATTCAAGGAAGCTAAAGGGGAAGAGCCAATCCAAGAGGGAAAAGAAACCTCAGCCTTTAAGAAATTCCTCAGAAAACAAAAGAAAGCTCATCAGTTCAAAACCTTTGTTACTGGGAAATTCATTAAGTTGGATAAACCCATAAAGGTCAAAGACGAGCTATTCTGTCGGACAATTCGAGAAATGGAAATTTCAGCAGACAATGAAAAAGTGGAAATTGAACAATCGAAAATTCAAGGCATTGATGATTATGAGCAAGTCACCTATTACCCAAAAGGCGATAAAGTAGTGGGAGTAAAATAATTCTTTTTTTTTAATTTTGACTTCAAATCAAACTTTCGAGTAGGAAATATTTAGAGAATTGACTTTATCTCAAAACTACCAATTTTTGAAAACACCTAATTTTCATACCATGAAACCATAGTTCATTTAAATATGTTTCATGCGTATCTTATCTTAGCAACAAAACAACCTATCAAAAAAGAGGAAAACCAAAATGAAAAAAATGTCTGAATTACCCATAGAAAAATGTCCATCTTGCGAGAACCCTACCATTAATATCAAGGTCATTGTACATGACTGGAAATCGGAATTTCATGAATTGATTACCCATTGCCAACATTGTAATAATGATTGGAGTGAGGGGATTCATGTATCCTATTTATACTAATTCTTTATTTCTCTGTTATCTGGTTGACTGAGTGCAATCAGACAGAAAGGAAATACAATAAAAAACAAAAGTGAAAAATCATGGCACAAGTAAACGGTATGTATTATCACGATGGAAAAGCCTACCATAGAAAATGTGGTAGTTCACTAACCTTTGATGAAATATGCTCACATTACTGCAATCATTGTAGAGAGCATATACAAGGCTCGAAATTAGAAGCTTCCAATTTTTGTGGAGCTCATGTAATTTGTGGAGCTTCCACAATGGGAGAATGCACAAATAAAATGATTAATTGCCCTAAGACTTCTGAATGGTTTAAGAATCATTGTCCAGCTAATCCAGAATGGATAAAACTAACCAAGCGAGTTCAATTATGGAATGACCGAATTATACTAACATTTATTTCAAAACGACAAGCAATTGAAATGTTGAATTCTGGAGAAGCTGAGGTAATCACCAATCAAGCAATCCAAATCAAAAACTAATATACCTTTTTTTTTACCTATCAAACCATATTTCATTTAAATATGTTTCATGCGTATCTTATCTTAGCAACAAAACAACCTATCAAAAAAGAGGAAAACCAAAATGAAAAACAATTATATTGAAACAGTTTTTTGTCATCACTGTCATAAGACAGTTCGAGCATATAGAAATAAAAGCGAACTATGTATGTCCTTAGAGTTAGCCTATCTTGAATACTCTTGTCCAATATGCAAAAAAGTAATTTATACAGCCACAGAGAGATTCTTAACAACTAAGGAAGTTAATGAACAAAACCATAATGCAATGCAGATTAAACCTAACCTATGGGTTTTAATGGATTAAATTTTTATTTCTCTGTTATCTGGTTGACTGAGTGCAATCAGACAGAAAGGAAATACAAAAAAAAACAAAAGTGAAAAAATCATGGCAAAAGAATATACTGAATTTCTATGTAACGAATGTGGAAAATTTGTAGAACCTAACTCTAAAATTGAGAATTTTTCAATTGACCGAGATTTAGGATACACTAAATATAGCTGGAGTGGAAAAGTGAAAACTCTATACTGTCCAGACTGCAATAAGATTTTAGCAACATTACGAAACGATAACTAAAACCAAATAAATTTATCTTTCTTCATTTTTTTCTTTACCTCAATTATGATAGGGTCTGAGTCATCATTGACTCCCTTATCCCAACAAAAAAATTGTAGTGAAAGCATAATGGAATATACAGAATTATTAGAACGATATGCGAATAAGTTAGTAAAGGAATTAGAGAAAGCTTCCAATTTATTGGGAGTGGATAACACTAAGGCAAATGAAAAAGCGAATAAAGTTGCTAAGGAATTGGAAAAAGTAATCTCAAAATTGGGAAATAGACAAGTACCGATTTATGATTCTGATGACCGAGACCTTATCCTTTGACCTAACTAAACTACAAATACCTTTTTTTTTACTACTGAAACCCTTTTTGATTTAAATATAAAATTGGGTTTATCTATCCTACCAACAAAAAACTAAAAACAAAAAAGTGAAAAAATCATGGACAAAATATCAATCATAGCCTATTGTGAAAATTGTAATTATAGAACTAAACATGAACCAGTATTAGTAAACGAGAAAAATTCTCAACAAGCAATGTATTTGAAATGCACTGAGTGTAATTGGACTTATACAGTGAAAGACTGCTTAGATGAGTGGTCTGATATGTTGGGAATGTGCATTTGTGATTTATGCAATGAACGGAGAGAAACTGAAGTGGAAGAAATTAATTTACGAAATTACGAACTCTCCAAATATCCTAACTATAACTAATCTCAGTGATAGATATGAGCCATTTTACAAATGTTGTCTGGAATGTTTTAGAGGATACAGACAAAATAGATACTTTTACTGGCACAAGCAAGGGAATTATAACAGAAATTCGAGAGTACGCAAAGCAATTAGAAAAAGAATATTACAACCAATCTCGCATAACCGATATTAGACAGTTCATTGAAACTGCAATTAAACGAGATATGCGAGAATAGTTTATTTCTCTGTTATCTGGTTGACTGAGTGCATCCAGACAGAAAGGAAATACAAAAAAACAAAAAAGAGACTATCAAAATGAAGAATGAAGGATTTTATAATAAAGAACAAATTTTCAAATGTGGAAATATTTTAGAAGTGAAAACCAGAGCTAATGGCACTACAATAACAAATGTATGTGGCTCAACAGATTTTAAGATTTTAATGAATGGAGCTATTCAATGCTCTTCATGTAATAAAATCTTTAAACCAAAAGAGTTCTAAGGAGAAAACCAAAATGAAAACATACGTTTTATTAGCAGAAAAGAAACTATCTAAGACAGAAAGTTTCAAGGGATTATTTTTTTCCTATATCATTGATGCAGAATCCCTAAACCAAGCAAAAGAGAAATTTCTGGAATATTTAGAGAGTAAATACTGGGGAAAAGGTAAATACTCAATAGACGATATTTTTGAGGAGAAACTCCCAGACTACAAAAAGCGAATCCATTGTGATGTTTGTGGGGAATTCAATTTAGTAGTATGGATTGATGAAAAGACTGGGAAAATCAAAGACTGGGAAAAAACAACATGCGATTTTTGTCAATTTGAAAAAACTATCGTTAAGATTGGACAATTCACTAAAAATAAAGTGAAATGGGAAATTTACGAATATACGGAAGAAGCTAAGAAACATGAGTTATTTTCTGGGGAAGTCTGGGTTAGAAGAATGGACAGACCAGACGATTATTTTAGAGCAACTGATTTAGCCTATACATTAATCTCTGAAATGAAAGAACCTTCATACAGCAAATTACCCAAAGCACTACAAGAGGTTTTATAAAATGAAACGAGGGAAAGCCTATATATGCACTAATCCTCTCCCAAGAGAAGATTATTGCACTATATGTAATAAACAAAAATCAGTGACAATTTGGAAAATTCCAAAAGACCCATTGAAAGAAGCTAGACTGAAATTATGTCATAGCTGTTTAAATCAACCAGTTGAATAAATCAACTTTTTTTCTATTTCTCTGGGATTTGATTGACTGAGTGCAATCAGACAGAAAGGAAATACAAAAAAACAAAAAAGAGACTATCAAAATGAACAATTCAATGATTCGGTCTGAAATTATCTATACCGATAAAAACGGAAATAAACGAACAATCTACAAGATAGCAAATCCTTTGCCTTTCCGAGTTACTTTCTGGGATACAAAAGTAAACTTTCCAATGGATAGGGCTTATAAAACAATGGATGAAGCTTTGGAATCTATGGAGTCTTTACGATACATGGAGAATATTGACCACATAGAATTAATGATAGTTAGGGAAATATGGAGCTGGAAGAAAGAATGACCTTTGAAGTAAAATTTGAGGAATATGATTTAGATGAGAATTTCGTTAGAATTCTCAAAGGAATCAATCTGGAGAATTTCGAATTGATGGCTTTACGATTCGTAAAAGAGCAACAGACTATCATAATCCAGATAAAACCAACGGAAGAGCCTTTGACCTTAGAAGAGGAATTAGAAATTATGGAATCTATGGGGATGGAATTCCATGACCCTAACGAAGCCAGAAAAATAAAACCCAAAAAATAATTTTTTTTATTTTACCAACAAACCAACAAAAAAGGAAAACCAAAATGAAAACAAACGAATCATTTAGAGAATTCAAAAAACGAATTCGGAATAAGGACTTATACATTAGTTATGAGTCAATTAAGAAACTAAAGGAATTATATAAAGACTTAATCCTAATTGATGAAAAAATTGGATTAGACAAACGAGCATCCCTATTTATAATGAGGGAAAAAATTAGACGAATGAGAAAACAATCAATTAAAAACCGAATTAGAAATATCGGAAAATTTTTCAAGGCTTTCAAAACGTCTAAATTTGTGGGTAAATGGTATAGACTGCCTTGTTATATATATGCAGTATGGATAGAAACAACAGTTATTGGATGGAAGATTAACCAATTACCCTATAAACTAAAACAAATCCCAGACAAGATTAGAGAAAAATGGATTGTAAAAATTCATAGATGTGACCACATAACTGATGAGGGATATAGATGTAAAGGGAATTGTGAATATTTTTTGAGAGACGATAATGGAGAACGAATAGGCTATTTCTGTTATAATTGCTATCAAGATATAGCTCAAGCTTATTGGGAGAGTGCATACGATTTATAATCTCAAGACTTTCTCAAGCATTTCTCAAGACTATCAAAAGGTAATTTCTGAACTAAAAATCAAACAAAAACAAACCAAATTATTTCAAACATTAAAAGGAGAAACCAACAATGGTGAAAAATACACAAGATGAGATTGAAATGGAGTTAGTGGAATTATGGAATAATGCAAAACACTACAATATTTCAATAGAGGAATTTTTAGCTTGGGAAGAAACAAAAGAACTTATTCCTAAACTTATCGAATTCCTAAAAGAGAAACATGAACTAATGCTCGAATACAATCGAATAAAACGAAAATGGGAATTAACCAAAAAAGCATTAGAAAGAAAAGATAGACAGTTAGCAGAGATACAAAAAAAGTTCGAGGAGTTAGAAAAATAATGAGTGAGCTACCTAATCCCTATTTAGATGAGATGGAAGAAACAGTCCAGCTTCTGTTTAAAGAACTGATTGAAAAATCTAAGAGGAGAATGAAAAAGAAACAAAAACAAAAACAACACTAATTTTATTTCTGTATTGAATTGACTGAGGACAATTCAAGGAAAAAGTAATTTTAGTAATATGGAATCCAATGACGAGAATACTACTGCTGATTTAAACTTCTGAATAAAGATGAATGTAAAGCTTGACCTCTGAGGATTCAACAAACAACCTATCAAAAAAGAGGAAAACAAAATGAAAACTTATACCTTTCCAAAAACCAACAATCCCAGAGTAATAACTGAAGTGGATGCTCTGGTTGATTTATTCGACCATTTAGAAGAAAAAATTCGAGACTATCACCTAATCGGTAATATGTGTGGTCAAAGGATTGAA
>Ga0272443_10007646_pt1 | contig 10240 bp, 11 predicted proteins | sample SSMAcet12_FD_193581 | JGI IMG/M metagenome (GOLD analysis project Ga0272443, IMG submission 193581) | Marine sediment archaeal communities from Little Sippewissett salt marsh, Falmouth, MA, United States - SSM-Acet-12 | ecosystem: Environmental > Aquatic > Marine > Wetlands > Sediment ... | reverse complement strand
ATCTGAATATTATCAGACAGATTAATAATTTCACCCGAGCGGATAGCTTCTCCTGCAGGATTTATTCCCTTCTCTCCGGTTGTAAGATCCAAGAGCCGGAATACATCAGATATGTGTCTTCCCATGGCATCCTCCTCATTCCACCCGGTCAGTTCCTCAGCAACCCGGTTTAGTGCAGTAATCCTCTCATTCTCATCTGTGACTATCACACCGTCACCGATGGATTTGAGGGTTACATCCAGATGCTCCTTTGCTGCTGCCAGGGAGGATTCGGTATTGAGCTTGTCAGTGAGATCTTTAGAGAAGACTGCATATGATACAACACTGCCCGAATAATCAGTCAGAGGGCTGACTGTATTGTGATAATGCCGGTTTCCGGATGACTCCTCATAAAAGATCTGCCCGGAATTACCGGTGAATTCAGATGAGATAACCTCCCTGAGTCTCATAAGTCCGCATGGGAAATATTCAAAAGCATTGAGACCAAGGAGGGATTTGGGATCCTCACCCATTCTCTCTGCCATAAGCCTGTTAATTGCAAGAATCTGACCCTCAGGCGACATGAGCATCTCAGCCTCACTGGCAGCATTTAAAAGGGCAACCATCTGTTTTTTTCCGGCTTCAATCTCAGATTCGGCTTTTTTTCTTCTGACAGCCTGGCTGATCTTATTTGTAAGTTCAGCAAACTGTGCTTTCGGCTGTCCGCCTTTCTGGAGGTAAAAATCCGCACCATTATTCAGGGCGTCTATTACAACCTCTTCACGCCCTCTTCCGGTGAAGATAATAAACGGGATGTCATTGCCTGTGGATCTGACTTTGCTTAAAAATTCAACGCCGTCCATCTCAGGCATCTCATAATCAGAGACAATGGCATCATAATTATTCCCGGATATCTTACTCATTCCCTCATCTGCCGAAGATGCAGTATCAACCAGAAATTCCCCGGAATTTTCCAGATAAAGTTTGGTTGCAGTTAAAAGAATCTCCTCATCATCAACATAGAGAATATTGTATTGCTTATTACTACCCATCCAAATTCCAGAGAAACATTTAGATCAGGAGCGTATATATATGTCGCCATAGAGCCAATATTCAAAAAATAGCAAATAATTAAATTAGACCATAATTAACCACATTATAACGAATTTAAACAATTAATTCCCTTTTTGCACAACAATTATGTAATACATAACAGATAGCAGGACATTCAGCTGAAAGAGATAAAAAAATCACCCACAATAAGTAACTCAAAGACAGCAGACGGAACAGATAACCCATAAGAAAGCTGATGGGTGAAAAATGAAACAGAATTGTTATCAGTGAAGATAACGGCCCCTCAGCCTTATCTCCTCAACTCTTTTAAGAACATCCCCGGCCCCCGCAAAACCCTCATTATATCCTGTGCAGAAGGCCGACCTCAGTTCACCATGGTCAGGTGCAGTACTCTCAAGGGTCTGGAAGAAGACATGAAGATCAACCCCTCTTGACTCAATCTCCGATGATATATATGCAAGACCAAAATCTATCAGAACACACCTGCCGTCAGATTCACGGACAATTATATTGGAAGTAGTCAGATCTCCGTGGATGATTCCGGCATTATGAAGTCTGCCGACAATTTTTCCGGCATCATACGTATTTTCCGGAGTGAGTGAATGTTTCAGCATCAGACCGTTTACTTTTTCCATCACAATGGAATCATGGGTGATATCATAGACTACAGGAGTAGGTACACCTGATCTGCGGGAGAGAGAGATTAATTTTGCCTCTGCTTTTGTCCTCTCGGTTATGAGGCTCTTATCAAGCGAAGGATAGCGGTATCTCTTAGAGAGACGTTTCTTAATCACATAGTCTCCTTTCTCACTGACCAGTGCCTCTGCACCGCGTGCGAAACCATCAGAGAGCATATTGGCAGACCGATACGGAAGATCACCTGTATCCTTACGCCACAGCACCTCCACCTCATCAGATCTAAAAGACGGGTTCACAGCAGAATCTCGAACAGATATAGTCTGCCCGGCCTCAAGCATGATCTTTCCGGTCAGTGCTATCATAGCACCGTTATCCCCGATATACTTCTTCTCGGGGACAAAGAATTCAGCCCCCCTGTCCTCACACATACACTTAAGCATCTCACGGAGGCGTGTATTGGCACCCACGCCTCCAACGAGCAGAACCTCATTCTTCCCCGCATGTGCAAGCGCCCTTTCAGTCACCTCAACACACATTGCAAAGGCACTCTCCTGAAAACCTGCACAGACATCCTCAACCGGACCATTACAGCTTTTCGCGGCAGACATCAGACCGGAAAAAGCAAGATCCATACCCTTGACAGTATATGGCAGGGTGACGGGAGTGCCTTTAAGGGCATACTTCTCTACCAGAGGACCGCCGGGATGAGGCAGTCCCTTACTTCGTGCAAATTTATCAAGGGCATTGCCAAGTCCGATGTCAAGAGTCTCCCCGAATATCCTGTAGCGGGATTTCAGAAAGCCAAGTACCTGCGTATTCGCCCCACTGGCATAGAGAACAACCGGATCATCACACCCGCACTGCCACCTTCCGATTTCAACATGTGCAACACAGTGATTGACACCCATAAGAGGGACACCCAGGGAGAGAGACAAAGCTCTCGCGGCAGTACCTACAGTCCTCAGACAGGGCCCGAGCCCCGGCCCCTGTGAAAAAGCGACACCGGAGATATCATCCCTGTTATGTCCCTCAAGAACCTTTGAGATGACTTCTTTCAAAACAGAGGCGTGATGCTGAGCAGCCTCGCGCGGATGTATTCCTCCGGTCGGCGGGCTATAGGGTCTGGAATACAGAGAGAGTACATCCTCTCCAAAAATTGCGGCACTAAGGTTCCAGGCAGTCCCCTCAATACCCAGTATAAGCCCAGATTCAGGCATTATTCTTATTTATTGAATTCAGTATATCCACATTTGCCACAGGATACACGATCCTTGTGCTCAGCCATATAGACTCCGGGTCCGCAGCGTGGGCAGGTCTTCTTCTGCACCTCTGCCTTATCGCCCTCAACATTATAATATTTATAACGGCTCACCATAGGATTCAGGCCTCCTCTTCTGCCTCTGCCTCAGGTGCAATGGTATTGCGTTTTACCAGATAATCAAGCTCGGTTGATTTAAGTGCCTCTGCATCTGTGTAAATACGTGCCTTTGCAATGATCTCCTGCTTACCAAACTCACTCTTAAGTGAATCAAGAACACAGTTCGTCACCGGCACATTGCGAAGTGCACAGAGTTTACCGAGTATTTCTTTCCTTGAAGGTGTGGCGCCTTCATAATTAATTACAAAATCAAGCTCAGTGCGGTTAAGAAGCTTGTTTTCCTCTTCTTTCACGAATACGAAGTCCATCGATATCCCTTAAATATTGTCCACATATTTATTTAACTATTCCCGGCAGAAAGACATCTCCGGTAAACACAGATTAAATCCACATATCTCAGACGGAAAAATCCGGAATTTCTTTCTTTACAAACAGTGAAAAAAGATCCTCAGCACGTTTCTTTGATTCAGAATCCACAACCCTGACAACAACTCCCTCTCCAGGCTGACCATAAAAGACTGCGGAGCCGACAGGTGCATACATCACCATAGGAATTACTGCAAGATCCTCCTCACCAACAACATAAACAAGAACCGGAGGATTCTCTATCGCAGACAGAAGCACATCAATGAGTTTTTCAGTAATAGTCCCTGCCGGATTATCAACCTCTATGAGTTCAGAAGGAAGAATGGGTGTTTTGGTGCAGATCTTTCTCATGGTTATGCCGTCAATAACTGCCACTTCGGGGACAACACCCTTTTTGGCAAGATTATATGTTACAACATCACCAACAGCATAAACCAAAGAACTGCCTGAAAATTCAAGAGCTGAAGCTATATCCGGGAAAAGCTCCCCAAAAGGTTCTTTAAACCTGCTGCGATGCTCTTCTGGAAGATACCACATTTTAACGAACTTTCAGTGCATACCTTCCGGGCATGTCAATGTTCATCTTTTTTGCAATATCTGAATTTTTAGGGTCCACGATATAAAGATAGCCCGCCCAGTCCTCACTGAGATTTGAACTGCCGCAGGTCACGCATGATTCACCGTCAACTACGTGGTGGCAGTTGCGGCACACCTTAATACTTTTCTTATTGCGCGGTGCCATCTGCCATCTCCTCCTCGAACTCCTCCTTCAGCCAGGTCTCAGTACCAAGCCCTGCCTGCCTCATTGTAAGGCCGACTTTGCTTTCCCTTGGGTCCCTTTCTGAAAGTGAGAGAGAGACAACACGTGCACGCAGACCATCTCCAACCGCGATCTGCCTGCGACTCTCCTGGCAGACAAGCCTTCCGTTCTTCTCATCGTAATTAATATATTCATCAGATATCTGACTTACATGGAGCATTGCATCAATCGGCCCAAGTGAGACGAAAGCGCCAAAGCTTGTGGTTTCGACAACCTCACCTTCAATTATCTCCTGCATTGAAAGCTTCATGACAACAGAATCAAATATTACAGAGTAGTAAACAGCACCATCACTGGGGATTATATCTCCCTCTCCGATATCCTTTATCTCAGTTACTGCAATAAAAATTCCAATATCCTTGTCTATACTACCCTCAAGCTGTTTCTGAAGTTCATCCATCACAACAATTTCAAGATCTTCACCAAGGCGGTCGGGGGGTACACGCACCTTGTCCTCAAGTGTCATTCTATAATACATATTTCATCTCCAGTGATTTTTCAGGCCTTAATGATCTCAAATGTCTTCTGTTTTCTTAGGGTTATTACATCAATATTCTTATCAAGGAGGCGTACTTTCAGTTCACGGTCATTTGTTGCGACAATTCCGCCGCAATCTTCAGCAAACGAGATTATTCTGTCATCAACGGACGATCCGGGATAATTTTTGCAGATTATACTGCATCTCTTCGAGAGCATTATCCCTACACGCGCCGCAGATGAGTCACGCCCCTTTCCGGAAGACAGCCCCTTCAGTTCAGAGATGACATCCTCAAGTGTAAGGGGTTCATACGAACCCAAAACCCCTTCTATCTCAGAGAATATATCCACTCCAAACTGTCCCGGGACCATCAGGGCATTGGCATCAAAGATTACCTTTATTCTACCAGTGTTCCCATTCCGATCAGGCGCCACCTGCCACCGACCTGCCTGCTTATTGCGATCCCTGACCCGACAGCGACACATACCGGCCTTTTGAGAACAACTTCCACTACATCCTTTTTGGTATTGACAACCACACCGACTGTGACAGCTGTACCGACAGAAAGCATAAGCGGTTCCTTGTGCTTCAGCGGATCAATTGTAAATTCGTCATCCGCACCAACAACACGATCCATCAAAGAGACCTTAAACGAGAGTTTATTCCAGACCGGAGGAAGTTTGCCAATTTTTCCTGCAACCTGACCGGAGAGGGCATCACTCTTGGTAATTGCCGGATCGAGTTTGGTACCTATACCAAGAAGTCCGCCCGGAGTTGCTTCGGTGATCTTTCTTGAACCGGAATTCATTGTAGTCACCTTAGTCTGAATCGGCTCCCACCGGACCTGGTTTTCTGCTTCAACCTTTCTTCCGGGGCGTATTTCTATATCGTCACCCTCATTTAAGACACCCTGGGTAAGAGAACCTCCGATGACTCCGCCCCTGACATCCCTCCAGCTGCATCCCGGTTTGTTTATATCAAACGAACGGGCCACAAGCATAAGTGGATCATCTTCAGGATCCCTCTCCGGGACAGGGATGTACTCATTGATCGCCTCAATGAGTGCACCGATATTGATACCTTTCTGTGCTGAAACAGGAATTACCGGAGCATCTTCGGCGATAGTGCCCTTTACAAATTTTTTAATCTGCTGGTAGTGAGCAAGTGCTGCATCCTGGGAAACGACATCTATCTTATTCTGAACAATTACGATATTTTTAATCCCGACAAGTTCAAGAGCCATCAGATGTTCCTTTGTCTGAGGCTGGGGGCACTTCTCATTGGCTGCAATTATAAGCATTGCTCCGTCCATAAGGGCAGATCCTGACAGCATAGTCGCCATAAGGGTCTCGTGGCCGGGCGCATCTACAAATGAAATTGTTCTGAAAGGCTCGGATTTACCGTTGCACTCCTGACACACCTTATCTGTTGAATATGAATCCGGACCCTCACATTCAGGGCATTTATAAAAAGTTGCATCGGCATAGCCAAGTCTGATTGATATTCCGCGTTTTATTTCTTCACTATGACGGTCTGTCCACTGGCCTGTCAGATGTGACACCAGGGTTGTCTTTCCGTGGTCAACATGACCAACAAGACCGATATTTACACTTGGGATTAATGGATCGCTCACTACTACTCAAACCTCCTTATAAATATATGACAATATTACTTATACCTGATCTGTGGGAAACTGAAATTCTTCAAAGTGTTATTGAAAACAAAAAACAGGCGTTAACCAGTATAAATTCAAAATCAAACCACAATAACAGGATTCATGCCTCCAGATACTGAAATATTATTCAATTCCAGAAAACTTCGGTTATATTATAGCAACCTGATACACCATCTTATTTTCTCTAGGGGCAACAACATAACAAGTAAGAAAATTTTTTAGTAATCTACTCAAATAGTAAAACATCTGAAACGGATTATCGCTAATTTAACCAACCGGTATAATGGAGAATAAAATGTCACAGGAATCAGATCTTTCAAGAATAGGAATATCCCTCCCAAAAAACCTTCTCGACAGGTTCGATGAAATTCTGGAGTACAGAGGATATTCATCACGTTCAGAGGGTATAAGAGATGCAATCCGGAATTATATCACATACTACAGGTGGATGTCAGACGTAACCGGTGAGAGGCAGGGGGTTATTACAATGGTCTATGACCACGAACACCGCGGACTGCTTCAGGTACTTACAGAGATCCAGCATGAACATATTGATATAATCCAGTCGTCCCTTCACAGCCATGTCTCACATGACAAATGTCTGGAAATAATTCTTGTCCGCGGCGACGCCGGCGATATAAAAAAGATTGCTGAAAACCTGATGGCACAAAAAGGCGTGGAGTCAGTAAAACTCACAACAATCCCGATTGAAAAATAGAGTATCAGGATTCTGAATTACCCTCTGGCTATAAGCCGGAATAATATTTTTCTCAGGATTTATCCTGCGCCCACACCGTCAACATTGTCAAAAGCGTCTTTTATCTCCTCTGAATCAAGACGCCTCTCGTATTTCAGCCTTTCAGCACCGGAATATTCTCCGCGTTCAGCCTTCTTCTCATACGTCTCCGTGATAATCAGCATATCTGTCCGGTAATACAGGCCGCTCTCCTCAATCCTTGCAAATTCCTCTCCTTCAAAGAATTCAACTGAGTCAACCCTGCCTGAAGTTCCGGTCTTTGGATACCTGACAAATGAACCTACAGCAACTGATTTCATACCTTGTATTCACTTTTGTGTCGGCTATAATATATGGTTGTTTTTCCAATTTTTCAGTAATGTATAGTGCCGAACCAATAACTATCGGAAATGTCAGGAAAATATACCATAACAGTACTCACAGGTCAAAAGAGCCCGAAGAGACTTTAAAATTCATAAAAGGAGTTATTTCTGAGATTGAAGTTAAGGAAATCAGAGATTTAACAGCCTCTGACAGAGTAAAAATTCCGGTTTATTCCGCCATAACTCCGGATAACAGGCCTGGCGCACCAAAAGAGCATACGGGTAAAGGCGTAACACCGGCAGATGCTGAAATTGCGGCCATAATGAATGCTGTGGAGAGTTACTGTGCAGAATACAGAGGAGAGAGGCTCACAACCGGAAGTTATGAAAATTTCGGACCGGCAAGGGCTGTTGATCCAAGAGAACTGATTCTGCCCGAAGAGCCGGAGATAAACCAGTTGCTGTACTGGAGTCCGGTATGGGACATCTTAAACAAAGAGGAGGTTCTGATTCCCTCAAATGCCATATATCACCCCTATGATCCTCCGGGAATGGCCAACCAGCTGTTTAAGAGCGGCACAACCGGTCTTGCAGCCGGGAACAATCCGGAAGAAGCCATACTGCATGGTATGTACCAGATAATTGAAAAAGACGCCATAAGCATTGCTGAGAGCAGAAGAAGACTCGGCAGAAGACTTGTGATCGACAAAGAAGGCCCTGCAAAAGACCTCCTGAATCTATTCAGTGAGAACGGGATAGATATTCACCTCTGGCTCTTAGACGGAAAAACATCCGTACCTGTTGTCGCTGCTGCGGCGGACGACATTAAAACAAAAGATCCGGCAATGCTTGTAACAGGGACGGGCGCACACCTCAGCCCGGAGGTCGCAGCTGTAAGGGCTCTCACCGGAATTGCCAAAAGCCGCGCATCGGTGATGACCGGCGATGACGAAATCGCCATCAAAAATCTTATGATTCAGAAAGCCGGATATGAAAGGCTTAAAAAGATTAACAGAATGTGGTTTAAGGAGGACGGGGATACAATAAAACTCTCTGAAATTCCTGACAGAAGCACCGATTCTGTAGACGGAGATATAAGGAAAGTTACAGAAGAGGTTGAGCGGCATGCTGACCGGATATGTATCTGTGATCTGACAAAGACTGAAATTCCGGTCCTGCGGGTAGTCATACCCGGATTTGAAGTCACCCATATGGACCCCACAAGAATCAAAAAATAACAGCACTTTTTTTCCCGGACTCATTCCGGATTTTTCCACCTTATTCCGGGCGCCTATAAACGGAAAACGACACCCAAAACATTCATCTGCAAAGGAAAGACTGTCAGAGTCCCGGGATATTTCAGAAAGCAGTCATCTCAAAAAAAGATTTATTTAAGTTGTTTTACGTATTTCAGTTGACATAAAGGCCATTCATCACTGCATCTTCTGAAACCCTGAATGTCTCACCGGTCTGCACAACTGTATAATCCGAGAGAACTTTTGTTCCGTAATTATCACTTCCGGTTGAATAAGGAACATTGAATTCACCGTTTACGCTCTCCTGCATATATGTGAACTTCCTGCCCTGATCGGACTCAAGCTCTATCGCAATTATTCCGTCGCCGCGGATCTTCGCACCGGGAACATACTCAAATGTCTTGACATATTTCAGATCAGCTCCGCCCTGTCCCTGAAGGACATTTGTCGGTGATTCATGCACAAGCCTGTAATGCTGAAGTGCCGGTACCTTTGTGGACGGCTGAATAACATTAGGGCTTAAGAGGGCGGCACCTGCTTTTGTATTCTTTCCGTTAAATTCTTCAGCGGCAGATTTCGCAGCATCATACTGCATATACTCAGCCTTTGAGATTATCGGGAGTGGTGCGCCGTACATATCCCCGCTGACATATTCCACATACAAAACCTCAGAAGGTATAACAAGCGAACCGTCAAAGTTGTGCAGCTTTGAGACCATTGTCTCAAAATATTTACCACTGTAAAGGGTAGCCGGGGTCAGAGAGCCGTCCTCCTGGTGCTGGTAGAGGTTCATCACGTATGGGGACTGCTGAAGTTCAGGATTAAACCAGGTCGCCATTGCCCAGAATTTGGCTGTATCCATCTCAACATCGGTTATGACAAACCTTGTACCGGTGTTATCGAGAACTTCGTTTGAATCAGCCTCATCGGTCTGTACAAAGAAAGCAGCAGCACCGTTTTCACCCGCAACTCCCTCCTGGAAAGGATTTGCATTTGGCATTCTCTTGGAATTGAAGGTAATCCAGTGGCCATAGTCCCACCATGACATAACACCATAGGATTCTTCAGGATATTCAAACGAGTCCTTCTCATAGAGTTTATAGTAGTCAACTCCGGTTTCAGGAGTATTTGCACCCATCCACACAAGTGACTCCTTCCAGTCTCCGTTTATACCGCCAACGCCGTTTGAAACCGCCAGATCGACATTTACTGAAGAATAGCTGAACAGCAGCAGGAATATTACACCAACAACTGCAATTCCGGCAGGAAGAACATTTGGCTTTGAAACATGCACCTTCTTTGCGGGTTTTTTCTTCTTATCCTTTTTATTCTTCTGTTCCTCTTCAGGAATCTCCTCAGAAACTTTAGCCTGAAGGTTTATTCCGGCAAACTTCAGTATATCATTAAGTCCGTAATCAAGTGTCCATGATATAAAGTATGCAGACATAAGGGCGATGTTTGCCCCGAGATAATACTCATATCTAAGCTGCACAGTTGTTGCATAGAGAATTACCAG
>Ga0272443_10007645_pt1 | contig 10241 bp, 8 predicted proteins | sample SSMAcet12_FD_193581 | JGI IMG/M metagenome (GOLD analysis project Ga0272443, IMG submission 193581) | Marine sediment archaeal communities from Little Sippewissett salt marsh, Falmouth, MA, United States - SSM-Acet-12 | ecosystem: Environmental > Aquatic > Marine > Wetlands > Sediment ... | reverse complement strand
CGGAAAAAGGCAGTCCAGAGTCTAGCGTCCAGAGTCCAGAGGAAATCTTTTTCTTCGCTCTTCCTTCGCGGCTCTCTGCGGGAGCGCCCTGAGCGGGCATTCTTCGCGGCCCTCTGCGTTAAGGCTCTTGTTTAAAAGTAGATAACGCAAAGGGAAAATTCAGAGTCCAGAGGGGTAGGGCGACGTCCAACGTCCAACGTCCAACGTCCAACGAAAAAACAGTCCAGAGTCCAGAGGCCAGAGTCCAGAGGAAAAAGAGCAAATTTCGAATTGAGCATTGAGGATTGAAAAATTAAAAGCACCAAGGCAAGCGGCTTTGATTCTCAATTTTCAATTCTCAATCCTCAGTCCTCAATTCTTATGCACCAGTGCACCGGTGCACATGTGCACTTTAATCCTCAATCCTCAATTCTCAATTCTCAATCCGGAATTATACCTCCCATTACCCATTTTCCCCCTTGATTCATCCCCAGGGTATGGGGTATTTATCAGAATTATCATTCTTGAATTTTTAACAGTGGTCGCTGGAAGCCTGGTTTCTCGATCCCAAGTTCCTGATCAGGTTGTATTCCGTCTGAAAGTTGGTGAGTGATGCGAAAAATTGTTGCCCTCCTATTCCTTTTCATGTCCATCAGCCTGTTTTCCTGCGGGGGAGGAGGTGGTGGAGGTGGAGATAAAGAATCTGTGTCAGGAAGGCTTTTTATTCCTCCCCACGATCAAACCGAAGCAGAGCCCAACGACAGCCTGGCAGAAGCCCTGGATGTACCCGTTGGATATATGATTTCGGGAGCTGCCGGCGAAGCGGATTCCGGATATTCTCTCCCCGGGTACCCGGGGGTGATGATCGCGGATCTCTTCGGTGTCACGGTGTCCGGGAACGTCAGAATCACCCTGTTGATCGCCCAAGATGATCCTTCGACCAACAACCTCGATCTTTTTCTCCTGGATTCGGCCGGCGACCTCCAGGATGCCTCCGAAGGAACGGCATCGGTTGAATTGATCGACGTTTCCTTGCCGGGGACCTATTACATCGGTGTGCGTGCCTATTCGGGGGCAAGCCAATATCTTCTCTCCATTGAGTCCGCGACATCTCCAGCACAGCAGGCGGCGGCCTTTATCCCCGCCGGGGCCGACTTCGTACCGGGTGACATCCTGGTCAAATGGCGCTCGGATGCCGGGGAAAGGTCAGCAGCCTCATCCGCCCTGTCGGACGCTTTGTCCCGGCACGGTCTGTCCTATGTCCGTTCCCTGCACACGGGCGTCCACAAGGTCCAGGTCGCTTTGCCCTCATCGGAACAATCCCTGGAAATACCCGGCAGGGAAAAAACCCATCAGCCTGGTTCAAGGGAGAACGAGCTGAAAGCACTGACCGTCGACCGCATACTCGAACTGCGGATGGACCCGGAGGTCGAATATGCCGAACCCAATTATCTTCGCTATGCATTGGCCATCCCCGATGATCCATATTTCGGCGATCAGTGGCATTACACGACCATCAACCTCCCCCAGGCCTGGGATGTCACGACGGGAAGCGACGATGTGATCGTCGGCGTACTGGATACGGGTCTCCGTCAGAGCCATCTTGACCTTGCGGGGCGTTACCTGCCGGGTTATTACTTCGTCAGTGATGATTCCAATTCGGGGGACGGGGATGGGATCGATCCGGATCCGGAAGACCCGGGGGATGATGACCTTTCTTTCCACGGGACGCATGTTTCAGGGACTGTTGGCGCCGCCACAGACAACGACATTGGAGTGGCGGGTGTCACCTGGGCGACCGGGATCATGCCCCTCCGGGTATTGGGACTCGATGGCGGGACGAGCGCAGACATCAGCCAGGCCATACTTTTTGCGTCCTGCCTCTCCAACGCCTCCGGCACGGTACCTCCTCAGAAGGCTGATATTATCAACCTGAGCCTTGGAGGTTACGGTTCCAGCCAGACAGTCCAGGAGGCGGTCACGCAAGCCCGGGCCCAGGGAGTGATCATCGTCGCCTCCGCGGGAAATGACGACAGCCAGAATCCGATGTACCCTGCTTCCTATACCGGCGTGGTTTCGGTCTCCGCCGTGGACCTGTCGCTGGAGAAGGCATCATACTCGAATTACGGGGAATTTGTGGATGTAGCCGCGCCCGGCGGGGATATGGGCGAGGACCTTAACGACGATGGATATCCTGACGGCGTGTTGAGTACATGGGTCTATGAGGGTGGGAACACTTATGGTTTTATGGATGGAACTTCCATGGCATGTCCCCATGCGGCAGGTGTTTTCGCCCTGATGAAGGCTGTCTATCCCGATCTGACGCCTGCCGACGTTGACCAGCTCCTCGCGGGAACCCATCCCCTCACAACCCGGCCGATCACGTGGGACCTGGGGGATGCCGGCAGGGACGATTATTTCGGCCATGGCCTTATCAACGCTTCCGCCGCTGTCATGGCCGCCGGGTCGCTGGCATCGGGTGCGCCGCCAATGGGATCCTCCCTCGCCATTTCAGCGACGACCCTCGACTTTACCAGCTACATCTCCAACCTTTCGCTGTCAGTTACCAACACGGGGACGGGGACGCTCAACATCACGGGAGTGAGCGGGGGTGCGTCCTGGTTGTCGGTATCCCCGGTCACCGGTGCTGCCCCCCTTCAAATGGAAGTCCTGGTGGATCGCTCCTCGCTGGACCCGGGAACCCATACCACGACTTTCCAGATCCAGTCGGATGCCGACCTGGGCGACTCGACGGCTGCGGTTCAGGTAAGGATGATCGTCCCGGTCTCCCAGTCCACGGGAGATGTGGGAAAAGTCTTTGTGGTGGCGGTAGACGAAGCCGGCTTTGACACCCTGGATGCCGTTGAAACCGTGGATGCCGTTACGACCGACTATTCGGCCGGTTATGCCTATGCCATGCCATCTCTTGCTCCCGGAACCTACTACATTGTTGCGGGGACGGACCGGGATGAAGACGGCACCATTTGCGGTGTCGAGGACGCCTGCGGCCGCTATCCCGATCCGGTCACCATCCTCGCAGACGAGAGCATGCCGGATGTGGATTTCATGGTCACCAACGGGTTCACAGATCCTTGATCCGCCGGAATTTCTTCGGTCCCGCAATCCTAAAGTGCATGCGGAATCAAGGAATATAGGGGTGCTTGCATGGGGTTTGGATGGACCAGGACGGCGTCCGTCATGGTAGTCTTATCTGCCCAGGTCCTGATTCTGGCAGCCTGTCATGCGCATATGAGCGGTGAGACCTTCAGGACACTCGAGACCGGGGCGTTTTCCGGAACCGGGCAGCGGGAATGCCAGTGTGAAGTCCTTCGCGATCATATCGGGTTCGAAGAATTTTACCGGGAACTCCACAGGAACCGGCTCCCCGCTCCGCAGGTCCCGGAAGTGGATTTTCACCGGGATGTGATCCTGTTCTTTTCCCTCGGAACATGTCCCACTGGCGGCTATTTTGTCGATGTTGACAAAGTCATTGGGAAAGACGGTCAGTTGGAGGTGAGGCTGGAAATCACCGAACCTGCCAGGGATTCGATACGAGCCCTGGTGGTGACGAAGCCCTTCGTGATGATTTCCGTTGAAAAAGATTCCGGAATACAGAAAGTGCGGTTTGTGGATCAAGGATCAAAGTTGTTGTGTGAAAGATTAGTCAAAGGTCGAACATCCAATGTATAACGTCAAAGGGATGGAAAGAAAGTGCACCGGTGCACCAGTGCACATGGGCACTTACTCTTCAATCCTCAATCCTCAATTCTCAATTCTCAATCCTCAATTCTTCTCCCTGTGAAAACCCCTGGCCTCCGTGTATAATTTCCCGACCGAATTCTTTTTCTCCGGGAGGCGGATAATCTGTGGACCCCGAAAACCCTGAAAAGAGCAGGATCCTGGACATCATCAAAAAGAGGTACAGCTGCCGCCGGTATCAGAGCCGGCCTGTCCCTCCGGACCACGTCCGGCTCATGAAGGAGGCGGTCCACTGGGCCCCTTCGGCCTGCAATCGCCAGCCCTACAGGATCCATTTTATCACCGACAGCAGTATCATTGCGCAGATCGCCGCCGCCGTGCCCCTGGGGCCCGCCTCCGCCAACAAGTGGATGCTCACGGCCCCCATGATCGCCGCCGCGGTGGGATCGAGGGAGCTGGTCTGGCACCAGATCCCCCGCATGCTGGGCGCCGATTACCACAGGACCGATGCGGTGATCGCCATGGACCACCTTTCCCTGGCCGCAACCGAGGCGGGCCTCGGGACTTGTTGGGTGGGGTGGTTCGGCAGGAAGAAAGTAGGGCGGATCCTGGGCCTCGCCCGGGGTGAGGAAGTGGTGATCCTCATGACCGTGGGTTATCCGGACAGGGACCCTCCCAAGGAAAGGAAAAGGAAGGATCCGGAAGAGCTGTTTGTGGAGGAGCCAGCTAAGATTGAAAATTGAGAATTTCGGATTGAGAATTGAGGAACGAAGTGCACTTGTGCACAGGTGCACCAGTGCACTAGAGGCCTTTTCGTTGGACGTTAGACTTTGGACGTTGGACGTTATTTTCCTCTGGACTCTTTTTCCCGCATCCAGCGGGGAAAGTTCACCCTCAGGAAAAGCCCGAGGTCGAGGACCCGCACCCGCCCCCGGATGAGCTGAACAGTGAGAGCAGTTTTTCCGGTTTTTCCGCACCGCACACCGGGCAGCACAGTCCTGAACCGTCCTCCGCGGAAGATGTGATCGTCTCGAACTGGTATCCGCATTGGGTGCACTTGAACTCGAAAATGGGCATTTATTAAACCTCCGGCGCGAAATTTGCGCTATTTCATTCCCTGAATGTAATTGTAGGCGTACCAGGCGGCCGTTGCCCCGTCCCCGACGGCGCTGACAACCTGCCTGATGGATCGAGACCGGACATCTCCAGCGGCGAAAAGCCCCGGAACGGAGGTGGCCATTGTCGCGTCCGTCACGATGGAGCCTGCCTTGTCCATTTCCACAAGGTCCTTGACGAATTCCACCTGGGGTGTGATCCCGATGTAGATGAAAAGCCCGTCAACAGGCAGGGATGACGTTTCCCCCGTCTCGACATCCCTGAGGGCCAGTTCCTTCAGGGCCTCGTCGCCCTTGATCTCGGTCAGGGCGGTGTTCCACCGGATGTTGATCTTCTCGTTGGCCCGAGCCTCTTCCTGCAGGATCGGCGTTGCCTGGAGATGATCCATCCAGTGGATCATCTCAACCCGTTTGGCAAAACGGGTGAGGAAGATTGCCTCTTCCACGGCTGCGTCGCCCCCGCCGACAACGGCGACGGTCTGGTCCCTGTACAGGGCCCCATCGCAGGTGGCGCAGTAGGAGACGCCTCTCCCGGTTAATTTCTCTTCGCCGGGGACCTTTAGCTTGTTCGGCACCGATCCGGTGGCGATGATAGCTGTCTTTGTCCTGACAGGGCCTTCTTCCGTGTTAAGAACCAGGAGCCCATCCTCGGGGGTGATGTTCTCGATGCCCCGGTACTCGATTTTTAGTCCGAATTTCTGTGCCTGCTGGTGCATGAGGTCCGCCAGTTCGAACCCTCCCACCGCGTCGGGAAACCCCGGGTAGTTTTCAATATGGGATGTGGAAAGGACCTGGCCCCCGTAGGTGCCCTTTTCCAGGAGGACCGCGTCCAGGCGCGCGCGGGACGCGTAGATCCCAGCGGTCAGTCCCGCAGGCCCTCCGCCGATGATCACCAGATCTTTGATACCGTCATTCATCTTTCATTTCTCCCTGTTAGACGAAACCTTTGGACGTTGGACGATGCTTTTTTTGATCCCCACCGGGGATCAGCAGCTTCCTCAGCCCCCGCCTCCTATGCGGCCAAGAATCAACATGACGACGATGAATATCAGAAATAGAATCTCTCCTCCGGTCATTAGCGCAACAGCCTCCTGTGTTCCTTGAACATGCATCGGTTAGAAACAACTTTTAGCCCTGCCTCGCAAGCGATCCTTTCCCCTTCGGGGTTTCCCACGCCATCCTGAAGCCAGAGGACCTTGGCTCCGATGTTTACCGCCTCTGCCGCGATGGGTGGGACCGCTTCAGGTTTGCGAAAAACATCCACAACGTCTATAGGGAAAGGAATATCTTTGAGGGAATCGTATGTTTTTTCCCCGAGGATCTCCCCTCCATTAGGCCTTACGGGAACGATCCGGTAGCCGTTTTCCTTTAGATAGGCCGCTACACGGTAGCTCTCGCGGTGCTTCTTTGGAGAAAGGCCCACGACGGCGATGGTTTTCGCCGTTTGAAAAATTTCCTTCATTTCCAGGAGCTCGCTCTCGGAAAGAGGACCAGCAATGGGACAGAAAGTAGATTTATTTTCCATATTATAATATACTAATAACGATTTAAAATTTTCTGTCAAGGGGGAAGTGGTTAATGAATACGAAAATCACGGTTCTTTCGGAAAATTCCGTCCTCAAATCCGGCAATCTTCTCGGGGAACACGGATTCTGCGCCCTTGTGGAAAGAGGGGATGAAAAGGTTCTTTTCGACACGGGGCGCGGGTACGCCCTCGTCCATAACGCGCGGTTTATCGGGATCGACCTGGGGTCCATCAGGAAAGTGGTCCTGAGCCACGGGCACAGCGATCACACCGGGGGACTGGTGGAATTATTCCAGGACATGAGGCCAAGAGAGGTTTTCGCCCACCCCGATGTCTTCCATTCCAGGTTCCATGAGCTTCCCGACGGCTCACGCAGACCTATCGGCATGCCTTTCTCGCGGGCTTTCCTGGAAGGCCTTGGAGCGCGGTTTATCCTCAGCAAGGGGCCCCGGGAGGTCTGCCCGGGAGTCACCCTGACAGGGGAGGTTCCAAGGGTGACCCCCTTTGAGACGGGCGACCCCACCCTCGTTCTCGGGTCCGAGCATGGGGGAGGAAAGGATTACCTGTTGGACGATCTCTCCCTTATCGTGGAGGGCGAGTCCGGTCTCGTCGTTCTCCTCGGGTGCGCTCACGCGGGAATGGTCAACATCCTGCGGCATGCCCGAAAGCTCAAGCCGGACAGGCCCATCCGGGTGGTCATGGGGGGAACGCACCTTGGGATGTCCAGCGAGGAGCAGATGGTTGAAACCATTGAAGCCATGAAGGATATGGGAGTAGAAAAAGTTGGTGCGAGCCACTGCACCGGACTTGAGGGTTCGGCGCGGCTCATGGCTGCCCTGGGCGATCATTTCTTTTTCGCCGGGGCCGGGGCGATAGTGGAGGTGTGATACGGATCGAATCCGAGCGGCGCTGAAAGCCCGATCAGGACTTTTGTCTGCCAGGTACGTTCCGGCGGTTCTACTGATCCTTACGATCCTTCTCCTCATCCTGATACTGGGTTCATTGAGCAGGCAGGCTTTGGAGAGGGAAAAACGCCTTCTCCTCAACCTCAAGGAGGCCCAGGCGCGGACCATTGTGCGTTCCATTGCCTCCGCTGCCCGCATCGGGGCCCTGACGGGGGCGGGAGACCGGCAGCTGCGGCGTTTCATTGCCGATACCGCCCGGAGTGAGGACCTTGTCTTCGTGGTCGTCTACGACACAAGCGGGGAGGTCCTGGCGACGAACCCCGGTTTTGATCCGGAGGAACACGGCCTGACATTGGGTCAAATGAGGCGGCGCCTTTCGAGACGGGATTTTTTTTCCTCGCTGCAGCCTTTCAGCGGTCTGGGGCGGATCTTTCTCCATGCCGGGAAGTTCAATCCCCTCGACAGCCCATGGGTCCATCTTCGGATGCTTGAGATCCCGACTATCCCCGGGATAATCGAGGAACCTGAAGACGAAGAGGAACAGTTTGCCTATGTTGTCCTTGGAATGGGGACGAAGGATCTCGACCTTGCCGTCGAGAAGGGAACGAAGCAGGCTCTGCTCAACAGTTTCCTTGTTCTTCTCTTCGGGACCGCGGGTTTCTACCTGCTTATCCTCATCCAGGGATACTACTCTGCCAGAAAGGCACTCGCGGATTTCAGGCAATACACCCTCGACGTCATCCAGGGGATGGCCCAGGGGTTTGTCAACCTGGACCATCAGGGCATTTTACGGACCATCAATCCTGAAGCCGAATCTCTACTGAAAATCAAGGCAAAGGATTATCTTGGCAAAGCCTGGAAGACCCTTTTTAAAGGCGGGGAATGGGATGAGATGGCCAGGGCCCTGGAGGGCAGGACCGCCCTTTACGATCTGGAGGTTTCCCCATCCTCTCCTGGAAGGCCGTTTTTAAAAGTCAACATGATCCCGGTACGGGGCCAGGCAGGAGACGAGGGGATGGTCCTCTTCCTTCGGGACATGGGGGAGGTGAAAGGTCTTCAGGCCGAGGTCCGCCGCTCCGAGCGGTTGGCGGCCATCGGAAGGCTGATGGCCGGGATGGCCCACGAGGTTCGAAATCCTCTCAATTCCATCAGCGGATTCAGCCAATTCCTTAAAAGCCGTTTTGACCCGGGCAGCGCGGAGAGAAGATCCGTCGATGTGATCGTCCGGGAGGTGGACCGTCTCAACCGCGTCATTACGGAACTCCTCGATTTTGCCCGCCCCCGGGAACCCAGAATGGAAAGGCTGGACCTCAACGATATCGTGAGGTCCACCATCGCTCTCGTGGAAAGGGAAGCCTCGGGAAAGGGGATCGCAGTCCTGACGGAGCTGGATTTCTCGGGGGCATCGGTCATGGGTGAACCAGACGCTATGAAACAGCTTCTCCTTAATCTGATCCTGAACAGTTTTCAGGCAATGGAAGATGGGGGAGTCCTGACCATACGGACAGGGATTTCTTCGAGACGGCCCTTCCTCTCCGTAAGCGATACGGGAAAGGGGATCGAGGAGGGGGACCAGGAGAAAGTGTTCGAGCCCTTTTTTACCACCATGGATTCCGGTACCGGGCTGGGTCTTGCCATCGTTCACAGGATCGTTCTGGACCACGGGGCGGAGATAAGGTTAGAATCCACTCCAGGTCAGGGGGCAACCTTCACGGTTCGGTTCTCGGAGAACAAGTCGGGGGAGGGGCAGGAAAAAGCGCAGGAACAGGAGAAGGAATAACGGCAGTCGTCGCCTTTGAGGTTGGAGTGTCCACAAAAGCCGGCGAAAAAAACCGGCTGGAGGAACATCCGGGCCTTTTCCTGACCTTTCTTACCTTTCTTTTTGCTGTTTCCGAACAAAAGAGACTGGGATTTTTTTATGACAGGGAATAATGAACACAGAATCCTCGTTGTGGACGATGAAGCCTCCCAGAGGGAGCTTCTTGAGGTTGTCCTTTCGGGTGAAGGCTACCTGGTCGAGACCACTGCCAGCGGAGAAGAAGCTGTAAGGCGCATCGAGGAAGGGTTTTACAACCTGGTCATCATGGACCTGAAAATGGCCGGCATGGGCGGCCTGGAGGCCCTTCGGAGGATCAAGGAGATCTCTCCTTCCATCCAGGTTCTGATCGTGACGGCCTATGCCAGCATCGACACGGCTGTCCAGGCGATGCGCTCGGGTGCCCAGAACTACCTCACCAAACCCGTGGATCTGGAAGAGCTCAAGATCCAGGTGGAAAAAACGATGGAGCTCTCGGACCTGATGGCTGAAAACGAGGCCCTGAAAGTCCAGGTTGAGAATGTATTCAAGAACTCGAAAATCATCGGAAACAGCCCGAAGATCCGCGAGATCTTCGACACCCTTGCCATGGTGGCTCCTTCCGACGCGACGGTTCTCATCCTCGGGGAGAGCGGGACAGGGAAGGAACTCATCGCCGACGCCATCCATGCGAACAGCCCCAGACGGAATGGCCCTTTTGTAAAGGTCAACTGCGCGGCCCTTCCCGAGACTTTGCTGGAAAGCGAGCTCTTCGGGCATGAGAAAGGTTCCTTTACCGGTGCGGTGGCGAGGCGGGAGGGCCGTTTCAAGCTGGCCGACGGCGGCACTCTTTTCCTGGACGAGATTGCCGAGATGAGTCTCCTCCTGCAGGCGAAGCTCCTCCGTGTCATTCAGTCAAGGTCTTTCGAGCGAGTGGGAGGAATCCAGACCCTGGATACCGATGTCAGGCTCATCGTGGCGACCAACCGCAATCTCGAAGAGGAGGTCCGCGAGGGGCGGTTCCGCGAGGATCTCTATTATCGCCTGAATGTCATTCCCATCCGGATGCCGCCTCTCAGGGAGCGCCGTGAGGATATCCCTCTCATGGCGGAGCATTTCCTTTCAATAATCTCGAAGCGCAACGAAAAGATGATCCGCGGTTTTACCTCCGAAGCCATGGACCTCCTGGTCCGAAACCATTGGAAAGGAAACGTCCGGGAGCT